>Ga0070741_10000414_pt1 | contig 158655 bp, 142 predicted proteins | sample Coa_R1_4_FD_66440 | JGI IMG/M metagenome (GOLD analysis project Ga0070741, IMG submission 66440) | Surface soil microbial communities from Centralia Pennsylvania, which are recovering from an underground coalmine fire - Coalmine... | ecosystem: Environmental > Terrestrial > Soil >... | reverse complement strand
GCGGGCAAAGGCACCCAGGCTAAGAGGATCGTCGAGCGCTATGACATTCCCCAGATTTCAACCGGGGACCTCCTCAGAGAGAATGTCCGGCTTGGGACGCTGCTGGGATTACAGGCCAAGAATGTAATCGAACGTGGAGATTTGGTTTCAGACGATCTGGTGTGCGACATGGTTGCGCATCGTCTGGTTCTTCCGGATTGCGAACACGGGTTTATTTTGGATGGCTTCCCACGGACATCGGCGCAGGCCGAGTGGTTGGATGAGTTTTTGAAGCGCGAGTTCTTTGACAAACATAAGCCCGGCAATTGGCTGCCAATTGTGATCCGCATCAATGTGGATTATAATAAGTTAGAACTTCGGCTTACCGGACGTAGAACTTGTCCTACCTGTCAGCGGATCTATAACGTCCACCTCCAGCCACCCCGCGTCGATGAGCTTTGCGACTTCGACGGTACCAAGCTGATCATTCGTGATGATGATCAAACGGAAGTTATCCGGGAGCGCCTGCTGACTTATGAGCGGCAGACGAAACCGGTTGCGGAATATTATCAGCGAAAGAATCGGCTGGTTACGGTGAATGGAGATCAACCGGTCGATCAGGTAACGGAGCAGATATTTAAGGAAATTGAAAGCCACGCTGCCGCTCCAGCAGATGGCCGGTAGAGAATGGCGATTGTTTGTAAATCTGCGGCGGAGATTGAGAAGATGCGGCGTAGTGGCCGCATTGTCCGCGAAGTGCTCGACTATCTCCGGCCTTTAGTCGGCCCCGGTGTGAGCACCATGGATATTGAGCGTGCTGCCGAACAGAAGATAAAGGATCTTGGTGCAAAGCCGGCGTTCAAGGGGTATTACGATTATCCTTGCGTACTCTGCACTTCGATCAATGAAGAGATTGTTCATGGCATCCCTTCGGAAAAGCGGGTGCTGAAGCCCGGGGACATTGTTTCCATCGACTGCGGCGTTGTACTGGACGGTTTTTATGGAGACGCAGCGATCACGGTCGCAGTGGATGAATCGGTTACGCCGGAATTACGCAAGCTGCTCGAAGTGACTGAAGCTTCGCTGTACAAAGGCATTCAGCAAGTGCTGATTGGAAATTCGATCGGCGACGTTGGAGCTGCGGTACAGGAACATGTCGAAGCCAACGGCTTCAGTGTAGTTCGCGAGTTTGTGGGGCACGGAATCGGTACCAGGCTGCACGAAGAGCCGCAGGTGCCTAACTTCGGAGCTCGTGGACAAGGCGCAAGGTTGCGCGAAGGCATGGTTTTAGCGATCGAACCGATGGTTAACTTTGGCAAGCCAGGCACGCGAGTTTTAGAAGACAAGTGGACAGCGGTGACTGCGGACGGCAGCTTCAGCGCGCATTTTGAGCATTGCGTAGCAGTAACCAAAGATGGTCCGATGATTTTGACGCAGTAAGAGTTATTAGCTTCTAGAAAAGATTCAAGCTAGCAGCTAAAGGCTAGTAGCTGGTTTTAAGGAGCCGATTGAGTAAAGAAGACGCGATTGAGGTGATGGCAGTGGTTCTGGAACCATTGCCCAATGCCATGTTCAAGGTCGAACTGGAAAATAAGCACCAAGTGCTCGCCCATGTTTCCGGCAAGATGCGTAAGAATTTTATCCGCATACTGCCCGGGGACAAAGTTGCAGTCGAGCTTTCTCCTTACGACCTGAATCGCGGACGTATCGTTTATCGTTATAAGTGAATTATCTATTGGCAAGCAGCCAATAACGAAGGACCAGACTATGAAGGTTAGAGCATCGGTAAAGAAAATTTGCGACAAGTGCAAGGTCATCCATCGCAAGGGCGTTGTGCGAGTGATCTGCGAAACCGCTAAACACAAGCAGCGTCAAGGTTAGATTCAGAAAGATATAGAGGAGCACTATGGCACGTATTGCAGGCGTCGATCTTCCCCGTAACAAGCATGTGGACATCGCGCTAACTTACATTTACGGCATTGGACATCCGCGCGCTTCGCGCATTCTTGAGAAGGCGAACGTCGAGCGGGCGAAGAAAGTTCAGGATCTGGGCGAAGATGAAGTAAACCGCATCCGACAGGTCATCGAAGCGGAAGGTTCTGTCGAAGGCGATTTGCGTAAAGACATTTCGATGAATATCAAGCGGCTCATCGAAATCGGATCTTATCGTGGATACCGCCATCGCCGGAATTTGCCGGTTCGTGGACAGCGTACCCATACCAACGCGCGCACCCGTAAAGGACCGCGCAAGGGCACGATCACGCAGAAGAAGAAAGCTGCGAAATAAGACAAGAACCGTCGTTGGTCGTTCGCCGGTGGCCTCGTAATACTGACGACGAACGCCGATTACAGAGGATAAAAAAGTTATGGCAAAACCAGCAGCGGCGGGCGGAACGCCGGAGAAAAAAGGCAAGAAGAAGACGTTCAAGAAGAAAGAGCGCAAGCACGTCACCCACGGCATCGCGCACATTCAGGCGTCCTTCAATAACACGATTGTGACAATCGCCGATCAGGCCGGCAACGTTCTTTCATGGAAGAGTTCCGGTTCGCTGGGCTTCCGTGGATCCCGCAAGGGCACTCCATTCGCGGCGCAGCAAGCCGCATCCAACGCCGCCACTATGGCGCGCGATCACGGAGTTCGCAGCGTGGAAGTACGCGTGAGCGGTCCGGGTTCGGGCCGCGAATCCGCTATTCGTGCATTGGCGTCTGCTGGCATAGAGGTGCGGAACATAAAGGATTCGACACCGATTCCGCATAACGGATGTCGTCCGCCGAAGCGAAGAAGAGTATAAGAAAACCATCGTGGGTCTTTGACCATTGGTCGTTAGCTAAGATGAGGCCAACGACTAGCAACGACTAATTTCGTCCGGGACGAAGGGTGAAGCCAAACCTGTAAACCGGTCATCTACATAAGGAGAAGAAAACTTGGCCAGATACACTGATCCTGTCTGTCGCCTTTGCCGTCGCGAAGGCATGAAATTATTTTTAAAAGGCACAAGATGTCATAGCGACAAGTGTGCCATCGAAAAGCGCAACTTTGCCCCCGGCCAACATGGCAAGGACCGAAAAGCGAAGATTGTGGGCTATGGCCTGCAATTGCGCGAAAAACAAAAAACCAAGCGCATGTATTTCGCCCAGGAAGGCCAATTCCGGAATTATTTCGAGAAAGCCGTCCGCTCGAAGGGTGTTACCGGCGAAATCCTGCTGCAACAACTTGAGCGCCGTCTCGACAGCGTTGTTTACCGCATGGGATTTGGAATTTCCCGTCGTCAGGCGCGTCAATTGGTTCGCCATGGCCATGTTCACGTGAACGGACGTAAGGTGAATATTCCTTCGTATCCAGTGAGCGTGGGAGACGAAATCGCGATCCGCGAATCGAGTGCGAAGCTGGCAATCCTGGAAGCAGCTAAGGATTTTTCGAGCCATCAGAACGCCCCGAACTGGCTGGAAATTGACCGCGATAATTACAAAGGCCGTGTAACCGCGTTGCCGAAGCGTGAAGATATCAATCTGCCGGTCAACGAGCAGTTGATCGTCGAGTTGTATAGCAAGTAAGTCCATTATTTTCGAGCCAGATCAGCCTGTCCTGGCGCTTGACCTGAACTGGACTATTCAGGGAGCCAGGACTGAGCCAAACGGCCGAAGGAGAGAAACAAATGTTGTGGAAGGGTTTTCAAAAACCAAAACGTCTTGCAGTCGATACTCAATCCTTAACCGATAAATACGGCATCTTTTGGGCGCAGCCATTTGAAAGAGGTTTTGGCACCACTATTGGTAATGCGCTGCGGCGTGTGATGCTTTCATCTATCGAAGGCGCCGCCGTAACTGCCGTAAAAATTGAAGGCGTGCTGCACGAATTTCAATCGATACCCGGCGTAGTGGAAGATGCGACCGATATCATTCTGAATTTGAAGCAGGTGCCGTTCAAGCTGGCTGGGGATGCTCCGAAAACCATCTATCTTCGAGCGGATCAGCCTGGTGTTGTCACCTCTGGAATGATCGAAGCGGATGCAGATGTCGAAGTTCTCGATAAAGACGTCTACATCGCAACCGTGAGCGAGGGTGGCAAACTCGACATGGAAATGCGCCTCAAACGTGGCCGCGGCTATGTTTCTGCGGATAAGAACTTTGACGAAGATCTCGGCATTGGATTCATTCCAATTGATTCCGTTCACTCGCCAGTTCGCAAGTGCAACTACACGGTGGAAGCAGCTCGTTTAGGCCAGATCACCGACTATGACAAGCTGACCATTGAAGTGTGGACCAACGGTTCAATTGTTCCGGCTGACGCGATCGGCCTTGCTGCAAAGCTGGTCAAGGACCACATGAACATCTTCATCAACTTCGAGGAAGATATCGAGACCTCGAGTTCCAGTGAAGAACGCAAGCCCGAGATCAAGAACGAGAATCTGAATCGTTCGGTTGAAGAGCTTGAGCTTTCGGTGCGCAGCTACAACTGCCTGAAGAATGCGAACATTCAGTCAATCGGCGAACTGGTCCAAAAAACTGAAGCCGAAATGCTGAAGACCAAGAACTTTGGACGGAAGTCGCTGAACGAGATCAAGGAAATTCTCGGAACAATGGGACTGAGTCTCGGAATGAAGATCGACGAGCAAGGCAATGCCGTGCCCGGTCCGACTTCAAATCAGATACTGCCGGCATCGGCATACGGCGATTTAGACGAACTGTAGGAAGCAATTGGAATTTCAGGTTTTGAGCTGGCTCTAACAAACACCAGCTCAAAACCTGTAACTAGAAATCGAAATTAAAAGGATTTCCCATGCGTCACAAAGTAGCAGGATGGAAATTAGGACGTAACACAGCTCACCGCCGCTCATTGCTGCGGAATCTGGTGACGTCGCTAATTCTTGAAGAGCGTATTGAAACCACGCTTCCCAAAGCAAAGGCTCTGCGCCCCCAAGTCGAGAAGATGATTACGCTCGGCAAACGCGGAGACTTAGCTGCTCGCCGTCAGGCTCTCGCCTATTTGATGACGAGTGCCGCTGTCGATAAACTATTCGATACCATTGGGCCGCGTTTTGGTGATCGTAACGGCGGCTATCTACGCATTGTTCATCTTGGATGGCGCAAAGGTGATGGCGCAGACACTGCATTCGTTGAACTGCTTGGCAGCGAAAAGCTTCAGGAAGAAAAACGCGAGAAGCGTGCGGAAATCCGTTCGAAGCGCGCCGAAGAAGCCAAGCGGGCATTGGACGAAGCGGAAACGCAAGGTGGAGTCGAGCACCCGACTGGCGAACACGCCGAGGGCGAAGACAAAATCGAGTAACACAATCGAAACTATGTTGTGAATGCACCCTTCATAGGTGCATTTTTTTTGGGGAATTCCCGACCGGTCCGGACAAACGTCTGATTTGCAACCGGTATACTCCTAGGTTCATGTCAGGAAAGTCTTATCGCAACCCCTGAATCTTTGTGCGATCCTCTTGTTTATACAGTTCTTTCTTCACGATTCTGGGATGCCAATGTGACCAACAAACCGGGGTGCGTGCGCGACCCTCTGCTACGGTCCAGAATGCCGGAGCTAGATAGCCTTCGTGGAGTTGCGGTTCTGCTCGTACTGTTTTTTCACGGATTTGGTTTTACCTATGGAGTTGAAAGGCTATCTGGAATCCCCAAAATTTTGGTTGCTGCAACTCTTCCCGGCTGGGCTGGCGTAAATCTGTTTTTTGTACTGTCCGGTTTCCTCATCAGTGGCATACTGCTCGACACCAGACAAAAGCCAGACTACTACAAGCATTTTTATTTGCGGCGAGCTCTGCGAATACTCCCAATTTATTATGCCGTTCTGTTTCTGCTTGCAATGCTTTCGCGAATGGGCTTGATTGCTCGGCATGCCTCTTGGTCGTTTCTCGGTTTGAGTGCTCTATATCTTGCAAACATGACCGAGCTTTTCGGGGTCTCTATGCAGTACGGCGTGCTGTGGACTTTGGCTATTGAAGAACATTTTTATATGTTCTGGCCAGCATTTGTACGCTCCCTGTCGCGTCGGGGCGTAATGATTTGCGCTATCGCCATCTGCATTTTCTGCCCTGCATTAAGAGCTATCTACTGTTTATTCCATTATGACGTTGGTAAAGGCTACACATGGTTGTATGCAGACGGACTAGCACTCGGAGCCGTGCTGGCTGCAGTTATTCGCAGCCCTCTTGGGAGCAGGCGAGGTATGTGGCTGGTTTCTGGATCATTGCTTACCGCGAGTGCACTCATTTTTGGAGTCGGAGCCCCGTTCGGAATATTTCTGGCAAGCAGACGGCTGGGGCTGATTCTCAGGCCCACGGCGCTGAACGTCCTCTTTGCAGGAACAGTTACTGTAGTGCTCCTCATTGGATCCTCGCGGCAGAAGCTATTTGTAAATCGTCCAATACTCCAATTCTTTGGATACATTAGTTACGGAGTTTATTTGTTGCATATGTTGGTCTTCGATCTCGTGGATCACTTTTTCCCTCGTTTAGCGCCGGCATCCCTGACTGCTGGAGACTTCCCGACTATGGTTCTACGCTTCTGCATTGGAGCTGGCACAACGATTGGTATAGCCTACGTCTCCCGTAAGTACTTCGAGGACTGGTTCTTAAAACGTAAAGATGAATTTGAACACGATAACTCGTTGTCGGTGGTCTCTCCTTTTGAAACTCGAGAGAAAATGGCTGTAGTCAGTCCAGTCGCAGATACCAATTCCCAATTGGTAAGTAAGGGCTACAGGGTGAAGAAGGATGGCAAATCACTTAGTGAAAGCGCGGAGGTAGGTACTTGACTGCAAATCACCCGGAGGCCTTCTCTGATCTTTCGTACATGTCCTACCGCAGGTCACGCCAGTAATGTGGTGCTTTGCGTTCGCCACGATACACTGTCGAGAGAAATGGCTTTCTCTCGCACACAAATCGGAATCGCTGTTGGTGCCGGGTTCCTGGTACTGTGCGTGTTCTTCGGATATTTGATGTGGCTCAATGGACAGGGACCAGTGCTCTCCAAATCCGAAGAGCGGGACACGCTTTCGGGTACTCCAGAGTCCATCAGCCTCAATCCCCTACGGGATCGGTCTTCCGAGAAAGTAGCTTCCAAATACCTGCGTGCGTTGCGTGATGGACATTGCGAAGAGCAGTTGGCAAGTTGGGAAAAGGATTACCACAAAAAGTATGCAGCTTTCATCTGCAACTCGGAGGCGCAACATCCCTTAATCTCATGGCAGCTGGTGGATTGGGAAGACGCTCCGCCCCTGCGCATTCTGCACTACCGTGGTAAACGCAGTAGCAACCCGGGGCAGAACGAAACCTATCAGGAATTGTTTTCAGTAACCCTCGAAAACCAGAACGCCGAGTGGACAGTTACCAAATACGACGCGCTTTACTGATTGGCTGGTTCAACTCTCTGCCAGAGCTTTTCTTCGGAGAAATAAAAATACCAGGATCGCGATCTGCGCGATGAGCGCAGCCGAGCTGTCAAGTATCACGTCCTTATAAGTTCCCGTCCGCGAGGGAATATAGCTCTGATGCCATTCGTCAAGTGACGCAACCATCGCTGTTAAAAAGAACGATGCTCTCGCCCATTGCAATGACCAGTTGCCCGTCAATCGGGAAATGCGGGCGAAAGGGAAAGTCGCTCGCCAGGCACGGAATAACAGAAAACTTAGTACAAAGTACCCGACAAAATGGCCAGTTTTACGGATGTAATGATTCCATTTCTCAAAGCGCAGAATATCCACGCCCGTAAAAAAGTGAAATATAGGCCAGAGAAATTTGCTGGTGTGCGTGGATGAGAACGAGTCTGTGGACTCGATGGCAATGAAGGTCAACCAGACAATTGCCGGGATCCACGCTTTCCAAAGCTGTTGTTTTCGAAGTGTGCTCAATCTTGGCGTGATTAATGGATGCGTTCCAAATTCCAATTTCGACGAAATCGCTGCTCGAACCGCCGACTTCGGGAGTTGAAATGAATTGCCCACGATTTCAATGATAGTGTGGGCAGCTAAATTCTCGTACGAGGCAATGAACGATCAGCTTACGAAAGTTTCATGCGCTTCCCTTATTGCTATTCGATGGCATAATTCGGCGCTTCCCGAGTAATCATGACGTCGTGCACGTGGCTTTCGCGCAGGCCTGCTCCGCTGATTCGGACAAAACGAGCTTTTTGCTGCAATTCAGGAATCGTTGCGCACCCGCAATATCCCATGCCGGACTTCAATCCACCCACCATTTGGTGGACGATCATGGCAACTGAACCACGGTAGGGCACTCGCCCTTCAATTCCTTCCGGCACCAGTTTTGCCAAACGATTCGAATCTTCCATCATTCCTGGTATCGCGGCGGAAGCTTCTCCTTCGGTGCTTTGGAAATAGCGTTCGCTCGACCCTGCCGCCATGGCGCCCAAAGATCCCATTCCGCGATAAGACTTGTACGTGCGGCCTTGATACAGGATCAACTCACCCGGGCTTTCGTCAGTGCCGGCGAACATCGATCCAATCATCACCGCACTCGCACCAGCCGCTAAAGCTTTGGTAATGTCACCGGAATACTTGATACCTCCATCAGAGATCACGGGAACACCGGAATCTTTTGTGGCTCGGAAGGCCTCCGATAAAGCTGTGATTTGTGGAACGCCAGCTCCGGTCACCACGCGAGTGGTACAGATTGATCCTGGCCCGATTCCAACTTTGATCGCATCGGCGCCAGCCCGCGCCAGTTCGCAAGCTCCATCAAATGTCGCGACATTTCCCGCGATCAAATCAATTTCAGGAAGTTTAGCTTTGACTGCCTTGATCGCTTCCAGTACGCGTGTGGAGTGTCCGTGAGCGCTGTCGATCGCTAGTAAATCCACCTTCGCGTTTACCATTTCCTGGGCGCGTTCAAGAAAATCTCCGGTAGCGCCAATAGCTGCGCCGACGCGCAATCGGCCGTGAGAATCCTTTGCCGCAGCGGGATATTTCAATTTTTTCTGGATATCTTTTACTGTAATCAGTCCCTTAAGATTGTACTGATCATCGACCACTAATAGTTTTTCTACCCGATGTTCATGCAGAATTTTTTCAGCTTCTTCAAGCGTAGTTCCAACTGCTACGGTGATGAGGTTGTCCTTGGTCATTACTTTCGCGATTGGAATGTCGAACCGGGTTTCGAAGCGAAGATCGCGATTGGTAAGAATCCCAACCAGCCTGCCATTTTTGGTGATCGGTACGCCGGAAATTTTGTACTTACGCATCATATCCAGCGCATCGGAAACCTTGGCGTCGGGCGACATGGTGACCGGATCGACAATCATGCCGCTCTCGGAGCGCTTTACCTTATCCACTTCGTTGCTCTGCTGTTCAATCGTCAAGTTGCGATGAATAATTCCGATACCGCCTTGCTGTGCTAAACCGATTGCCATATGGGATTCGGTAACTGTATCCATGGCGGCGCTTAGGACGGGAATGTTCAGCCGAATATTTCGGGTGAGCTGTGTTTGCGTGTTGGCCAGCGCCGGTACAACATCGGAACGGGCTGGCAGCAGCAACACGTCATCAAAGGTAAGTGCCTCAGGGACGGGAAAATGAATCATAGATTTCTCAGGAGTGAAGAGTAGTCCTTATTTTAGAGAGGGTTGAGGATTGAGGCAAACGCGGACTTTAAAGTGAAATAATTTGAACCAGCGGTAATTCGAATCTTTGCAACAGAGCTCCGGCAAATGTGAGCTAAAATGTTGGCTTTCGGTTTGGAGTTACCGTCATGACGAATCCGCTTGAGATAATACAGCCATCTAGCATTCAGGTATCTAGAATTCAGCCAATCCCCTATCTGTGCCGCGGCTCCTTTTTTGGGGCACCTCTATTGAATCGTTTTACTAGTCTATTCGCATGTGCGCTCTTTTTTACGCTCACGGGAAACGCGCAGCAAGTCTCGGTCGACATAACTCCGGGCCACACGACCAATTCAATTAGCCCGGTGCGCGCACTCGGGGCGGGGATTGATCGCGACCCATTCGATTCCGTGAAGACTGTTTTTTCTCATGATGAAGTCCAGAAGATGCTTTCAGCAGGGTGGGGCTCAGTGAGCTACCGCTTAAATACCGAACTGGGTGCGCAAGCCTGGCATTGGAATCCAAAAGGAATGTGGAGTGATCCGTCAGGCCAGGGATATTTTGTAGGACAGCCCGACAGCTCCGGCTCGATTTTTAGATCCTTCGGTTACTTTCTCCCGCACAACGGAATGAGCCAATCATTTCTCGGGTATTCGGCAGTTGATGATGGAGACCTCGCTACTTACTGGAAGAGTAATCCCTATCTCACGCAGCATTTCACTCATGAGTCCGACGATCTGCATCCGCAGTGGATCATGGCTGATATGGGCGGCGTGGTTCCGGTAAATGCAATCAAAATCGTATGGGCTAATCCATACGCCGTGAATTATCAGGTTCAGTATTGGACGGGAGGAGATGCTCTCTACGATCCCGCCCATGGCGAATGGAAAAACTTTCCAGGTGGAGTCGTCAGCGGCAGTTCGGGGGGCATAGCGACATTGAGTCTCGCTAAGAAAAGCATCCAATCCGAATTTTTCCGTGTGCTTATGACCACGTCTTCAGGAACCTGCGACACTCATGGTTCCGCTGATCTCCGTAATTGCGTTGGGTTCGCAATCAATGAAATTTACCTCGGCACAATGGATGCGGCGGGGAATTTTACCGATTTAGTGACACATAGCAAGAACGGTAACCAGACTCAGTTTTACCAGTCATCGGCTGATCCATGGCATCGGCCCAAAGATATTGATCCCTACGATGGCGAGCAGCCCGGTTTTGACCGCGTGTTGCAGAGCGGCATCCTGCGCGGTCTTCCGATGACAGTGCCCGTTCCGATGCTTTACGATAATCCGGAAAATGCCGCAAACGAAATTGCATATCTCGAAAAGATTGGCTTTCCGATTCGTTATGTGGAAATGGGCGAGGAACCCGATGGTCAATGGGTTCTGCCTGAGGATGACGCAGCGCTCTACGTTCAGTGGGCGGATGCTATACATGCTGTCGATCCAAAAATTCAGCTGGCGGGACCTGTATTTCAAGGTGTTAACGATGACATTCCGGTCTGGGCAGACGCAAACGGTAACAAATCTTGGTTTACCAGGTTTCTCCATTATTTGCGCAGTCATGGCCATCTTCAAGATTTGAACGTCATGACATTTGAGCACTACCCGTTCGATCCATGCGATTTGAAGTGGAGTTATCTTTATGACGAGCCCAAGCTGGTAACTCACATCATGCAGGCGTGGAGAGAAGATGGCCTGCCGGCGAATGTTCCCATGCAGATCACGGAATCGAATCTGTCCTGGAATGCCGATACACGCTACATGCAGACTTTCGCCGCACTTTGGCTGGCCGATTACATGGGCTCATTTCTAACTGCTGGCGGACAAGCTGCCTACTATTATCAGTACGAGCCGCTTCCCATGTACAACGGGTGCGGTTATGGCACCTTCGGTATGTTCAACGTCGATGCAAATTACGAAATCAAGCAAAATGTCGCACAGTATTTTGCGGCGCGAATGCTTACGCAAGAATGGGCACAGCCTATCGATCAGCCACAAAATATTTTCCGGGCTTCAAGCGATATCAAAGATGAAAGTGGAAATGTATTGGTAACGGCTTATTCGATCCAGCGTCCCGATGGGCAATGGGCGCTATTGCTAGTTAATAAGGATCAATCGAGCGCCCACTCGGTGACCGTCAACTTCCATGATTCCTCAACGCGGAAGCATCGATACTTCCAAGGCGATGTGACGCAAATCAGTTTTGGTGCTGATAACTATAAATGGCATCCTGATGGTCCGAATGGGTACGCAGATCCCGATGGTCCAGCGATTACATCGACTCAGCCTGGTGGGGAGGGCGTGCAATACACATTGTCGAAAGCTTCTATTACTGTGCTAAGAGGTCGGTTGGAGTGAACATTCCTTAAACGAAGGAGGGATGGTTTACCTTCCAGCAGTGGTATATGCCGCGATCGGCTCATCTTCCGCGTATATATCCACTGAACTTCCGTGGGCTGTCAATTCGGCGCGATTCTTTAGTGACAACCGGCTCCCGGCTGATCCTTGAGGGCGCTCGATATGGCTGTCTGATCGCTCCAACTTAAACTTCGATACTATGGCTTGTAGCTCCGATGCGAGAGTCGTAAGGTCTTCACACGCTTTGGCCGACTGTTGCGAGCCAAGTGCCGATTCACGTGTAATCGCAGCGATGTCATTGATGTTGTTATTAACCTCCTCCGTCGCACTTGATTGCTCAGTAGCAGCAGTGGCGATATGAGTGATCATTTCTCCCACTTCTTCTGACATGTGAATAATCTGTTTCAGCGAATCGCCCGCTTGTGAGGTAGAGTGCAATCCCTCTTCTACTTGCTTTGTACCTGCTTCCATGGCGGTGACTGCATTTTTGGTTTCGTTTTGAATGGCGCCAATCATTTGGGCAATTTCTTTGGTTGCGGTGGTTGTGCGTTCTGCAAGCTTTCGCACTTCATCGGCGACTACAGCGAACCCGCGGCCTTGTTCCCCGGCTCGTGCGGCTTCAATCGCAGCGTTCAACGCCAGCAGATTTGTTTGATCCGCAATGTCATCAATGACTCCAGCAATGTGGCCGATCTGGTCCGAGCTCTTGCCTAGCTCCTCCATTTTCTGAGCAGTACCTTTGACCGAGCTTGCAATGGTACGCATATTATTTAACGTTTGCTCCACGATAAGACCGCCCTGCCGCGCTGTTTCGGCGGCTTGCCGCGATGCTTCAGCGGCTTTGTTCGAGTTTTCGGAGACTTGTAACACCGTCGAAGACATTTCGTGCATAGACGTCGCCACTTGGGAAGTCTGATTCTGTTGTGTCTCAGAACGTTGAGCCATGAGAGTTGCCGAAGCTGAGATTTCCTCAGTAGCACTCGCCAGTTGTCCGGTATTAGCTGCCACTTTGCGCATAATTTCCTGCAGCTTATCCATGAATAAATCAAAAGATGCGCCGGTTTCGCCAATTTCATCTTTACTGGCGAAATCCAGGCGCACAGTCAGATCCCCTTCGCCTTCTGCAATATCGCGCAAACGAGAGGCGAGTTGATTGAGTGGTTGCGCAATCTGACGGCTTATAACGTAACCTGCCACACCTCCCCCACATCCCAGCGCGATCAACAGCACAAGAATTCCGAAAGTTCGTTGCCGCTGGTTCCAGGTTGTAACGATATCTAACTCGGATTGAAAGTTCTTTGCGAGACCACTGCCCAGTTCTCCAAGTGAAGCTTCCATTTGTTTGTTGTCTTTGGCAAGGGAGGCAATATCTGCCTGGGTCTTATCGGTCATTTTGTCGGGAGCTTCGATCATCAGGGAATAGGTGGCTTTTGAACGCGTTTGAATGTCGCTGAAATATTCCATCAGAGACGAGACTTGCTTCTGAAGATCTGAGTTGAAGGCTGTTTTCTCCTTCACCGATTGGAGGGCAGCTGTGACCGACTGGGCGTCTTCACTTGCACTGGCAAGAGCTTTTTTATCCTGCAACAGTACTGCGTCGCTGTACCGTTTGGTGACTCTCTGAAATCCGGCTTGCGCTTCTTGGCTGGCCAGTGCTGCTGGGAACAAAGATCCTGACGCTACCTTCATGTGGGTTTGGGATTCGGATGTGGTCCACTGTAGCAGGATCAGCAAGACAACATACCCGGCTCCAAAAATCGCGATGCAGAGCCATATCTTCGCTTTGATTCCTAAATTTTTCATCCCAACCCTCTCTGAACTGCTGATAACTTGCTGCCGACACGTGCGGCAAAAGTTATTTCACCTCGAGCGTCTTGACTCCGTCTGCGCTGGCATCGCTGCCAACATATCCAATGGCGCCCTTAGTCTTTGCCACATATGCTGTAACTTCAGCATCCGAGGCAACGGCCTTTGGCATGGAGCCTTTACCGGTAAATACCAGGCTGCGATAGTAAGTTTGTAGCGCAGAGTCAGATTTCCCGAGGTACTCTTTGACGAACGCTTCGTGTGCCGGTCCGCCTTTTTCGAGAACCGGCTCCACATGCGATCCGTCGCTAAGCGAGCTCTTCTCTTCCAGGAAGACGCTTTTGAGCTCGTCGGCAGAGATTGTGTCTGACTTCACGCTCGAATTAGCAATCACTTTGACGGATCCAGCCTGGGCATTCATTGACGCGAAAGTTATCAATCCTGCCGCAACCGAGAGGGCTCGTAGATTCTTCATTGAATTCTCCTTTTCCATGTTGCCCAGTCTTTAAATAATCGATTCGTTTCTTCTTGCTCATCGACTTAGTATCGTGATGCTTTAGTTCGCTTCTCTCGGGCGCCGGCAAAAGCATTGCGATCCGTAGACGATTCGATTCCCGATTTTCTTAGAAATTGAACCCAACCTTGGCTGCCAGTAGTTTCGATTTCGGCTTTTCTCCGGCAGGATTCGTATCAGTGTAGTAGTCGAGAGCCGTGCCATTGATGAAATGCTCTTCCACCTTGGTATAGAAGTAGCCGTTGAAGTCATACCTCCCTGAGACTGTCCAATCTTTGGAAAAGTTTACCGGTAGCGAGTCATTGACGCCGCCATTAATGTAGTGGCTATAATAGGCTCCGGCTTGTAGTTTTCCAGTCAGCCGATAACTCGACATTGCGTACCAGCTGCGGGTATCGTATGTAGAGGGGACGATGAAATGCCCTCCGCCCGGTAGGTTGAAGCTAAGGTCAATTTCGCTGGTGTTACGTTTGTATTCTCCTGCCGCCATGAATTTTCCTTTTTCAAATTTCGCATATGGCACGGGTGTAGTTGAGTAAGGAATATGAAACGATCCGGTCGGGGCAGTTCCGTCCAATCCCGACGTGAGTGCGCTGACCCCTACCAGCAAGCCTTTTAAAGGCGTTTCCCAGCGCAAGTCGCCGCCGAACTCATTGGAACCTCCAGTGGTGAAGGCTGATCCGATACTCGGACTCAGCAGCTTTGCGTAGCCGCCATTTAGATCGAGAGGGCGATATCCAGCGAATCCCCGATAGCCAAGCGTTCCCCAACGCTTTCCTAAAGGCATGGCGCCATAAAAATCGCCGCCATAGTGGGCCAGGTTGAAACTTTTATTATCCGTGGGGTACATCGACTCGGGCAAGAGAACCCAGAGATGCACAGTATCAACATCCTGGGAATCGTTGAACAAACCTGTGACGGTCTTCACTTTACCGACAACGAATCGCACTCGATCACTGGCACGGTAATCTCCTGTAGCCCAATCGATGATCATGTTCGCGCCGCCCAGTTCTCCGAATTGATACACATGCAGTTGGACACCAATGCGCAATTTATCTGACGCCGCATCGCTGAGGCTTAGCGCGGCGTCCGTCCACCGCGCGCTCCCGTCGCTGGTGTTCATGGTGAACAGGTTGTTGTTGGAACTGTACAGAAAACCTTGCGTCACAAATCCATGAATCTGAATATCCGAGAGGTCTTGGGCAAAAAGAGTGCTCGCACAGGCGAACGCAAAAACGAAAACGAATAATCGTCGATACATTCAAGATCTCCTTGCTACTCGTTTTGCTTCATCGGCATTCGCGTACATGACGTAACCGCAGCGCACATTACTTTCGTACAATATCGATAGGTTCCCAGAACGGATTTCGTCAGCAATCCTCAATAGGCATGTACTTAGCCCGTTTGTCTTTTGCTCTCGAGCAGGGTATATTTGTATCTGGAACTGTTGTGTAGTACGAGGTTTTGGCGGAACACACCAGTGGGCGAAAGCCCACTTTTTCGTTGGGCCGGTTTTCGCGAAATGGGGTTTGCCATAAGTAATTGATTCTATGGCTTTTGACATTGATCAAGTCCGTAGTGTCGTGGAGCGCGTTGCAGTTTCCAGCGGATTAGAAGTCGTTGAAGTCGAGCTAAAGGGATCAGGTAAGGCTCGAATGCTTCGTATTTTCATCGACAAGCCTGAAGGTGTAACGCATGAAGATTGTGCAAACCTCAGCCGGGAAGTTGGAACTATTCTCGATGTAGAAGATGTGATCCCTGGCGACTCTTATGTTTTAGAAGTTTCCTCACCAGGGCTGGATCGCAAGCTAACGCGCCCGGCGGATTATGAGCGCTTTACGGGAAGACGAATAAAGTTAATGACACGAAATCCGGTGAACGGGAGCCGGCATTTTGAAGGGCGATTAGAAAATTGCCAAAGTGGGAAGCTCGTCCTGGACATGAGCCCGTTACGTGTAAAGAAGTTACAGAGAGACGAGAATTCAGGACCAAGGCTCGAAATTGAGCTGGGAAATATTGAAAAGGCGAACCTGGTTCCTGAAATTTAGTAGCAGCAGTAATATTTTAACCTTCTATTTTTATTTGGCACAAGGCCCGGGCACGAATTTCAAACGGAATATATATGGCAAGTGAGCTTTATAACACTATTGATGCTCTGAGCAGGGAAAAAGGGATTGATCCGCAAATTGTAGTCAGCGCGGTGGAAGACGCTATTGTTGTTGCGACGCGCAAATACTATAAGACACAGGAAAATCTCCGTGCGCACCTGGATAAAGACACGGGCAAAATTCGTGCCTTTGCGGTTAAGACAGTTGTAGAAAATCCGGAGCAGGTTGAAGATTCCACTCTGCAAATCACCATCGATGACGCTCGCAAGCTCGACCCTAATGTTGAGGTTGGCGGCGAACTTCAGATTCCCAAAGAGACTGAAGGCATTCTTGGCCGCATTGCAGCTCAACTTGCTAAACAAGTCATTTTTCAAAAGGTCCGTGAAGCCGAACGCGATACCGTTTACAACGAATATATCGGCCGTGTAAACGAAATCGTTAATTCTACGGTAAAGCGGATCGAAGGTCCGGATGTGATCTTTGATATCGGCAAAGCCGAAGCACGGATGCCGCGCAAGGAGCAGTCGCGTCTCGAATCCTTTGCAATTGGAGAACGGGTACGGGTTGTGATTTCTCGCGTGGAGAGAGCCTCGAAAGGCCCGGGTGTTGTGGTTTCGCGGGCAGCGCCGGATTTGGTCCAAAATTTGTTTCAAACCGAGGTGCCGGAAATCTACGATGGAACGGTAGTTATTCGAGCCATCGCTCGCGAGGCTGGAGAACGAACGAAAATCGCCGTTTTTTCGAAAGATAAAGATGTAGATGCGGTGGGTGCCTGTGTCGGCATGAAAGGCATGCGTGTTCAATCTATTATTCGTGAACTTCGCGGAGAGAAGATCGACATTATCGAATACCACGAAGATCCAGTGACCTTCGCAGAAAAGGCATTGCAACCAGCTAAGGTAAGCCGCGTCACAGTGCTGGATGCATCAGGTAAGCATTTGGAAGTGGTGGTCGATGATACGCAGTTATCACTTGCGATCGGCAAGAAGGGACAGAACGTCCGCCTAGCCGCGAAGCTTTTAGGTTGGAAGATCGACATTAAGAGCGAGGAAGAGAAGCGTCAGGAAGTAGAAGATCAGATGGAGCGGCTGACTGGAACGGCCGCCACTCCGCTCGAAAGCGTGCCTGGTCTGGGAGAAGGAATCGTCGAGAAGCTGGTAGCCGCAGGGATTACGACGGTAGAAGCATTGGCGGATATGACTCCTGAGCAGCTAGAGGCAATTGAAGGAATTGGCCCTAAAACGGTGGAAAAAATCAGCTTGGCAGTGAATAATTACTTTGCCAGCCTTGAAGGCGGCGAGATCGCTGTTACTCAGGCTGAAGAAGGAAGCTTCGAAGCCGATGAGCTCGCAGGCGAAGATGCGGGCGCAACGAATGAGGCTGGGAACGATGCTGCGGAAGTGGAGTCTTCTATTCTGGAAGTTGCAGGAGAAGCCACAGAAGATCCGGCGCAAGGTGAGGCGGAAGCAGCAGAAGAACAAGAGGCTGGTGAGGAGCATGTCCCCTCATCTGGCAAGCAGTAAGATGGGGACCTCTCGCGTCTTTGAGAACGAGGAAGATGCGGAATTGAAAACTGACACCGTGAGGTTGCTATGAAGACTTAGCGGGAGAGGAAAGAAAGGGCGGATGAGTAAGATTCGAATCAATGATTTGGCTAGGGAACTGGAAGTCAAGAGCAGAGCGATTCTCGATGCGCTGATTGCTGTTGGCGTAACAGAGAAAAAAACGCACTCCAGTTCGATAGAAGATTTTGAGGCCGACAAGGTGCGTGCCCATTTCCGCGCCACGAGCGAAGCGCAACCTACAGGCAAATCCTCGCGTGCAAGCCGTCCCGAATCCGATGAAATCAAGACCAAGATCGATTTATCGAACATTTCCCGTCCGGGAGATGTTCTAAAAGCAATTATCAGTAAGCAGCAACCGGCGGCATCCTCTCCAGCCATAACAGCACCGCCGCGACCAGCGGTTGTACCTCCGCAAGTTGAAACGAAAGCGGCTGCTCCAACGACCGTTTCTAAGGGGCCCGCAACGGTTGTTCCTCCCGCGCCACTAACACCACCGCCTGCGCCAAAGTTTGTTGTACCAACGACACCCGTAAGGCCAACTTTTACAGTTCCGCCACCAGCGCCGCCAAAGGCTCCGCAGAGTGCGTCAGCTCCAGTGGTAACACAGCCACCAGCCGCACCGCAGCCACCAGCACCGCCGTCATCCACTTCAACGCAAGCTGAGGCTCCTGCAAGTACGGCTCCAGCCGGGACCGCATCGCCGGTTGAGCCGTCAACGGCAGGCGACGAGACAGTCGTGCGTCCGCAAGCGCCGCCTCCGCGGATGATTGTTCCGCAGACGGGGCCACGTCCGGTGTATAAGGCTCCGATTAGACCGGCTGCGTCGACGCAGGCACCGCAAGCAGGCGCATCGCAGCGACCGATTGCAGGACGCCCAATAGCGAATCGTCCGATTCCGGGCCGTCCTGTTCCAGGACAACCAATTTTCCAACGTCCACGTCCAGGGGGAGCGTCCAGCGCTCCTGGAGCGCCAGGTACTCGGCCTCCGTTACGTCCTGGAGAGCGACGTCCGATGCATCCTACGCGGCAATCGCCAACCGGCGCTCGTCCCATGGGCGTTGGCCCTGGGCTGCCGCCTCCTGGCACTACGCGTCCCGGAGCGCGTCCTGGAGCACCGGCACGACGTCCGGGCCAGCGTTATGTTCCTCGCGGTGTAAAAGAAGGTCCGATGAAGGGCTACACGCCGCCGCCGCGATTGTCGCTCTCGAACGAGCCGCAGCCGATCACACGAAGCATTACGATTAATGAAGGTATCAGTGTAAAAGATCTAGCCGAAAAGCTTGATATCCGCGCAAAAGATCTTATAGCCCGCTTGCTGGCGCGCGGCGTATTTGCGACGATTAATCAGACGCTCGATACGGAATTGGCCAGCGAAATGGCCCGCTTTTTCGGGGCAGATACGAACGTCATTAGCTTCGAAGAGCAAGCTGCGAAGGATATTGCCGAAGGCGCGGCTGGAGAAGAGGGCGTGCCTGCTGAAGGCGCTCCTCGACCGCCCGTGGTCACTATCATGGGCCATGTCGATCACGGCAAGACGACTCTACTTGACTCCATTCGTTCCACGGATGTTGCAGGTGGCGAAGCTGGTGGAATCACGCAGCATATCGGCGCATATAAGGTTACGATTCAGGACAAGAATTCGCCGGCTTATGGACGGCAGATTGTGTTCCTCGATACACCCGGTCACGAAGCCTTTACCCGCATGCGTTCGCGTGGAGCTAAAGCCACTGACATTGTTGTCCTGGTCGTCGCAGCAGACGATGGAGTAATGCCACAAACTATTGAGGCTATCGACCACGCTCACGCAGCGGAAGTGCCAATCATCGTCGCGGTAAACAAAATCGATAAGCCGGGTGCGCTGCCGGATCGCGTGAAAAAGCAGCTTGCGGATCGCGGTCTGATGCCTGAAGACTGGGGTGGAACCACAGTATTTGTGGACGTTTCGGCCAAGCAGAAAACAAATTTGAATCTGTTGATGGAAATGATTTGCCTGGTCGCCGATCTGCAAGAACTCAAAGCTGTGGCGGATCGTCCAGCGACGGGTGTGGTCATTGAAGCCAAGTTGGACCGTGGCCGTGGCCCGGTTGCTACCGTGTTGATTCAGAATGGAACTCTTCGTGCCGGAGACAATTTTGTAGTCGGCAATGTATACGGAAAAGTACGCGCCATGTACGACGATCGCGGAAAACAATTGCAGGAAGCTCCGCCTTCGACGCCAGTCGAAATTCTCGGCATGGAAGGCCTGCCGCAAGCTGGCGATCAGTTCGTCGCTGTAGCTGATCGTGATAAGGCGCGTGGTATCTCCGAGTATCGCGAGCAGAAGGCTAGAGAAGCTGCTCTAGCCAAGTCTTCCCGCGTATCGCTTGAAGGGTTGGCTGAACAGTTAAAGACGGCTGGGATGAAGGAACTGAACGTCATCCTGAAGGCTGACGTTGGCGGTTCAGTTGAAGTTCTCAGCGATATTCTGAATAAGCTTTCCAACGATAGAGTTCGGTTGAAGGTGCTGCGTTCGGGAGTTGGCGCGATTACTGAGACGGACGTTCTGCTGGCCTCAGCTTCCAATGCCATCATTATCGGTTTTAATGTGCGTCCGGAGCGAAAAGCGCAAGAGCTTGCCGATCAGGAAAAGGTTGACATCCGTCTGCACTCGATCATTTACGAAGTTCAGGACGAGATCAAACGAGCCATGACGGGCTTGCTTGAACCGACGATCAAGGAGACTTATCAAGGCCGTGCGCAGGTGAAGGAAACCTTCCGCATTCCGAAAGTTGGAACCATCGCGGGATGCACCGTGCTTGACGGAATAATCAAACGCGATTCGGATGTTCGGTTGCTGCGCGATGAGGTAGAAATTTTTAAAGGTAGAGTCGGTTCATTGCGCCGTTTCAAAGATGATGCAAGCGAAGTCCGCAATGGGATGGAATGCGGTATTTCTATCGCGGGTTATGGTGATATCAAGGCTGGCGACATCATCGAAGCATTTGTGACAGAAAAGGTCGCCGCGGAAGCCATAGCATAGGATTGTCGTTGGTCGTTCGCTGTTGGTCGTGGGTTTGGAAATTTGTTCTGCTAACGACCACCGACGGACGACCAACGACTGCATGATTGCTTTTCTTACTCTCGAATTGCGCATCGAAGCTGCCCAGTCGCTCAAAGACAAGAGACAAGTCTTGCGTAGCCTGAAGGACCGATTACGCACTCACTTCAACGTCTCAGTTGCGGAACTGGATGCGGGTAATCTGTGGAATCAAGCTACGGTAGGAGTGGTGAGCATTTCTGATTCGCGAGATTATTTGGATGGCCTTATGAAGAATATAGAGCGTCAGGCCATGCGCATCGTCAACAATGCTGGAGCGGAAGTTACTGATTCGTTCGTAGATTTCCTCTAAAGAATCTTCTCCGTTCGACTTATCCCTAATAAGGGCTACTGCCTGAGATTGAGCAACTTGCAAGGGATTAAGGGGTTTTCTTTTCCAGCCATGTGCGATGCGGGGCCGCACTTCGGTAATTTTTCTGATATTCTCATCCGTTTTACGCTAAGAGGTGTGATCGTGGAAAGCCGCAGTCAAAAGTATCACCGTGAGCGTCTGGGAGAAGCTCTTCGTGAGGAGATTGAAACGATCCTTGAGGGAGAACTTGGCGATCCCCGCATCGGTTTAGCAAGTGTAAACAGCGTAGCTTTGGCGGACGATTCGCGATCAGCGCGGGTATTTATCAATGTTGAAGGAGACGACGAAGAAGCGAAACAGACGCTTGAAGGGTTAACGTCGGCGGTTGGATTTATTCGCCGCGAGATCGCCGAACGTTTGCACCTGCGGCGTCCACCAGAGTTATATTTTCAGGTAGACAAGTCTGGACAGCATACGGCAAGAATTGAAGAATTGCTGAATCGCTCCAAAAGCCGGGAAAAGAAGAAGATCACATCCGCTAAGAAAAGGGCCTAACGGAAGATTTCAGGCATTATGTTGAGGGACGTTCTCAAAAATATCGAGCAGCGCGACCGCTTCGTGCTGACTTCGCATGCCCGGCCCGATGGTGATGCGATCGGTTCCGCTCTTGCCTGCTGCCAAATTTTGACGTTGATGGGGAAAAAATCTGAAATCGTTTTACGGGACGGAGTTCCTCGCATTTACCAGCCCCTTCCGTTTGCGGACAAAGTAGTACAAGCACAGAGCGTGAATGGAAGATACGACGCCGCGATAATCCTCGAATGCGACAGTATCCAGAGAACTCGTTTGGACGGGCTTGAAAATCGCTTTCTAATCAACATCGATCATCATCTTAGTGGTCGTCCTTTTGCGAACGTGAACTGGATTGATCCCAAGGCCGTTGCGACCGCCGAAATGGTCTATCGGTTGGCACGCGAGGCCGAGGTTCCGGTCTCGCCTGAGATTGCGACCTGCCTTTATACTGCGCTGCTCACGGACACGGGATCGTTCATGTTTGAGGGAACGAACGAATATACTTTTGGCCTCGCACGGGAGTTAGTGCACGCGGGTGCTGATCCAGCACAATGCGCTCGCAATGTGTACTTCGCGCATTCGAATGCCAAGATGCGATTGCTCGGCGCGGCGCTCTCGAATCTACAGAGAGAAGGTTCATTGGCTTGGATCTGGGTAACGCAAGAACAAATGGACCGCTTTAGCGCGAAAGAAGAAGACTGCGAAGGCTTGGTGAATTATGTGCTCTCGATTCAGGATGTAGAAGTCGCGGTATTTTTCCGGGAGCTTCCCGGCGGCCGTTTTCGCTTGAGCTTAAGGAGTAAAGGCCAACTGGATGTAGCAGCTATCGCTCAGCAATTCGGAGGCGGTGGCCACGAATGCGCCAGCGGGTGTTCGCTCGATGGCCCTCTATCAAGCGCTGTGGACAAAATGCTCTCGCGGCTTAGACCGCATCCTTCCGTACAATAGATCGGGATACTCGTTCCGATTTTCACAATTCTTTTTTTACCGGACTTTAATTGAATCAACGCACCCGTCTAATTGTCGATAGCCTGCTGCTTATTGGCTTGTGCTGTTTCCTGTTTTTCTTCGGTTTGGGACATTTTGGGTTAGTCGGCGCCGATGAACCGCGCTACGCGCAAATCGCACGAGAAATGCTGGCCCGGCATGATTGGATCACGCCTACGCTCGGTGGAAAGCCGTGGCTCGAAAAGCCTGTTCTCTATTACTGGCAGGCAATGATTGCCTACAGCATATTCGGAGTGAGTGATTGGGTGGCCCGCTTGCCGTCGGCGTTTGATGCAACGCTCATGGTTTGGGGCGTTTACCTTTTTTTAAGTCGGATTGGTTCCAAAACTGAGTACGCCGGATTTCCGCTTGACGGTGCATTGTTTATGGCCTCGGCAGCCGGTGTCATTGGCTTTGCGCATGCCGCTTCCACGGATATGCCACTCGCGGCGACGTTTACTTTAGGAATGCTTGCGTGGTATGCATGGCGAGAGAGCGGAACCAAATCTTATTTGGCTTTGTTCTACTTCTTCATTGGGTTGGGAACGCTCGCCAAAGGTCCAGTTGCACCGTTTTTGGCAGCCGCCATTATCGCTATCTTCACGGTCGCTACACACGATTGGAAAATCATCCGTCGGACACCATGGCTTCCGGGAATATTGCTGTTTTGCTTGGTTACTTTACCTTGGTACATAGCAGTCCAGCATCGAAACTCTGAGTTTTTTCACGTATTTATTCTTGAGCATAATTTGGCGAGATTCGGAACCAATCTCTATCACCACACTGAACCTTTCTGGTATTACATACCAGTTGTTCTACTCGGACTCATGCCATGGATCATTTTTATCGTGCTGGCGTTTATTGAGAGCGTCCGTACATGGATAAGCCGGAGTCAAATACTGCCTCCGGAAGATGTTCTGAACATGTTTCTCTTGATCTGGCTGATGTTGCCGATATTCTTTTTTTCAATTTCCAAATCGAAGTTGCCAGGATACATTCTGCCAGCGCTGCCAGCTGGCACGCTACTGCTTGCCGACTACGTCCGTCGCAAGGTCACGTTTATAGAACGCCCACGCAATTTAGAGACTGCTCTCCATTCGATTGTCTCAGCGTTGCCAGTAGTTCCCGCTCTGATGATCCAGTATGTTCTTGTGCAACATCGATTACCTTGGGGCAGAGCACTGTTAATTTCCTGCTTAATTGCGTTAGGGCTGGCAATTGCGATTGGCGCGACGTTAAAGAAATACGGTTTGAGAATGCTGCGTACCACGACGTTAATACCGGTTGTGCTCGCGCTTGCCTTCGTGGTGCGGTTTGGTTCGCCTGCACTTGATGAGACTCTTTCTGCGCGTCCATTGGCAAATGACCTCATCCGGGTCGAAAATAGTTTTGCGGAAAAGCCTCCGCCTATTGCGGTTTTGCGTCTTTCGCGAGAAGACGAATATGGCCTTCACTTCTACTTGGATACTCCAATACTCCGCTATGAGTTGGGAGAGGTTCCTGCACAAGAGCACATCGTAGTAGTGCCGCGGGAATTACAAGAGAGAGTTATGAAGCGGGCGGCAGGAAGACAAGTTGTGCATCTGGGAACGTTTGCTCCACGAGCGCTCGAGTATTTTTGGGTGTCATCGCCATAACTCTCTTTCATCTATTACCTTTTTATGTCCATCACTAGCGGACGGTTTGCCTCTCCTCTATCCAACCAACTACACTCAGACTTTGGGTTGTTCACGTGGTTCATGTTTCCCAAGCCGTAATCCCTCCAGGAGCCCAGGTGGAGATTCTCGATCTCAGGCATTTCACGTCAGGCGACCTGCGTCCATTACTGGATGACGAGAATCAGGTATGGTCTCAGCTACTCTCCTGGGACTACAGCGGCTCTGCCGACATGATCATGCGTTATGTCGATGCTAAGATCCTGCCGGGCTATGCCGCCATTGAGCGCGGTAAAATATACGGATACGCGTTCTTCGTTTATGAGGGAGGTAAAGGCGTTGTAGGAGATCTGTTTGTGCGCAATGGTGGACGCTCACCGAATCATGCCGAAATCGAATCTCAACTTCTCACGCACGTCATAGAAACTCTACAACAATCGCCTGGGATTCACCGGGTCGAGGCCCAACTACTTGTCCACGAAAGCGGAGTGGTAGCCGGTCCTTTCGTCGCACAGAATTTTTCCCGGCATCCACGCTTGTTCATGGTATTACCTGTCTCGGAGCCGTTAAAACAAACGACGCATCTCGACAAAGACATAGAAATCAGAAGTTGGTCAGAAGAGTACTACCAGCCGGCCGCCGCCGTTATCACCAATGCATATCGGGGGCACGTCGATGCTGAGATTAACGATCAGTATCGAACGATCAGCGGCTCGCTTCGCTTCCTCAACAATATCGTGCGTTTTCCTGGTTGCGGAATTTTCGATCCGGATTCATCTTTCGTGGCGATTCATAAAGGCGCACGGGTGCTGGTAGGAATGATTCTGTGTTCTCGTGTCCGTCATGATGTAGGCCACGTTACGCAAGTCTGTGTTCTGCCCGAATATCGTTCGCACGGCATTGGCGAATCATTGCTGGCGACTACGGTAGCGAACCTGCGGCAACGAAAGTTTTCGCTGCTTTCTTTAACCGTGACAGAAACGAATGACCGAGCGGTCGAGCTCTATAAGCATCTGGGATTCGATACTAAGAGAGTATTCGATGCGTTCGTTTGGGAAGGGTGAGAAGAACGAGCGCTTACCTCTTGAATAACTCAACAAAAGGAACCGCTTCGTCGTTCTGTGGGGGCCAATTGCTATTCTTACTTGAAAAGCAAAGCTTCCGCTACCTTCTTAAGAACCACATCACCCAGCCTGCCACAAATACTCCCCCTACAAACATCACGAAGCAATATAGGCCGTAGCGGATTTGATCACGCGAAGTACTACGTTGCGTGATGCCGAAGACTATCGAGGCAAACACTGCGAACAGCAAAGCGGAACTGAAGTGAGACAATTCGAGAGTCGTGGTCATGGTTTTTTACCGATCGCGATGTGATAAGCGTCGGCCGCGCTAATGAAGTTCAGCAATCCTGCAACGATCAGGAATTTAGTACCGTAATCTGCAGTAGCGTGGGCAATTGCACCGCCCCCCGCATCGAGCGCGCGAGTAACAATGTAAAGCCCGCCGGCACCTACATCGCCTACAAATCCCAGGATGTCGAGAATATCGCCACCGTTCGGTTTATAGATACGTCCTTGCATCATGAGACCCAGCACAAACATTACGACAATGGATCCCATCAATAACAAACCGCGAATCCATCGCTTCTGGATCAGGTGTCCTGCCCCTGGAATAAGCCAGCCGAGAGCTGGGGCAAGCACCGACATGGTAGTCATTGCCTGTGGAGGCGCTGCAACTTCTTTCTTGCTTACTGAGGAATTAGCCATTCAGATGATCACGATCTCTCGTTGAATTTTACCAGTTACTTCCGCCGTTTTCGGCCTGACCAGCACGTCAACTTCGCTACGTACGCCAAACTCAGATAAGTAGATGCCAGGTTCAATGGAAAAGCACGAGTTCGGAAGAATCTGCCGGTCGTCGTGCGTTTCCAGATCATCCATGTTGGCACCGGGAGCGTGGATGTCTGTTCCAATGGAATGGCCCGTCCGATGTACAAACTGTTCGCCAAAACCAGCCTTGTTGATGTGGTCACGAACTGCGCGGTCCACTTCCCATCCTGCAATCGCGCGTCCCGATGCGATTGCGTCCTGCACCTTTTTTACACCTACATCACGCGCGTCGCGGACAGTTTCGAAGATTTCGCGCATTCGGTTGGAAGGAGACTTCCCGATGAAGCCCGTCCATGTAATGTCGTAATACACAGCTTGGGGAACATTCTTCTTTCCCCAGACATCCAGTAAAACGAAATCGCCTTCACGGATAGGAGTCGAGGTTTCAGCGCTGGGACCATAGTGCGGGTTCCCACTGTTCGCATTCACTGCGACAATAGGAGGATCATCCGTTACAAGGTTTTCACGTTGGAAAGCTTCCATGAACCACTGCTGCATTTGATGCTCATGCGTGCCGCCATTGCGAACTCGGCGGCCTATTTCCTGAAATGCTGCTGCGGTAATAGCATCGATTGAATCACGCGCGGCAAAGTGTGTTTTGATTTGTTCTTCTGACCATGTGGCTTCGAATTGCGCAATCAGATCTGCCGAGCTGACAACATTCTTACCGAGGCCGCGGATTAGTTCGAGCGTGCCTCCGTCAACCAGCGAGACGGTGAATACTAGATTGTTCGGAGAATATTGCATCGCGACGTCACGATGGTTGGCGAGAATCGTTTTTACTTGCTCAAACAATTCCTGCCATCCGGCATATTGAAGCTTTTTGCCCGGCAAGGTGTCCAGGTGCCCAGCTTCAATCTTATGAACCAGCTTAGTTGGCTCACCTTCCGCTGGAAGGAGGTAGAACCAGCGCCGCGTAACCATCATTGCGTCTGGCAGTCCGAGAACACGATAAGCAATAGGGTCGCGGTGGTGATGGTCATAAAAGAGCCAGGCATCGATATTGCGCTCGCGCAGAGCAGCCTGTATGGCGGAAAGGTTCATGGGCAAACGTCTATTCTAAACAAAGGTGAGGATTTGAGCGAATCCAACAAGCCATATTCACGAACCCTGTTATTTGACGTAGATAAGGTTTGATACTCTTTTCAATTTTTTGCCATAACTCTCTCTCGTGTCTCCGGTATTAATGTTTCACACGCGGTTCTCAGCACGAATCGCGGCGCTGTCTTTCGAATGTTCATTAAATAGGGAACGATCTGCTTTGCATTCGCTTTGGCTGTTTCTCGTAGTAGCCAGCCAAGCCCCTTTTGCACCATGGCATCTTCATCGGCCAAAAGGAAGTTGGATAAGCGGATAATCTCAGGGAAAAACATTTTTGTCGCGTTCCCATGATCAGGGCGACGCAAGCCGCACGCCGGTGCCAATGATTTGGCGATTTCGCCCAGCGGAACGCTGCCTTCGCTCTGCTGGGTTCAGCGACAATCATAGGTGCAACTAAATAATGTACCAATGCGTCATGATCGGTCCAGCTGATTATTCGGTCCAGCCAGGATTCGAATAATCGAAACTCAGGGTTCCCCAGTTGATGAGTGCGTTTTTCTAATAGGAACACGGCAAATATTTTTTCTTCCAAAATCCCGCCAGAGAAGAGTTGATCTGCAATTTGTACTAGAAACCGAACATCGAAATCTTTAAGGATAATGGCCCGCAAACGTACAGCTTCCCGGCGGAGTTGAGCCGTATGCCAGCCATGAGATTCGACTTCTTCTTTGAAAAACCACTGCATGCCTTTGACGTGCTCCGCGGAGCCGCCCTCTTTCAGCAAATTGCGAATCTCAGAAGCAACCTTTGCGGGAGTTGGTTTACGTTCGACCATTCAATACCTGAACTTCAGTTTTGGTGGCTATGCGCTTGATGATCTTCTGATCGTCTTGTCATAAATCCATAACAAGGCCGAGGTCAAAATGCCAACTGCTGTTACTGCCCACCAGATACGGCTAGGTTGATGCGCTATCTCACCAAAATGATGAATCAGTGTCCCTCCGAACCAGCCTCCAATCAACGAGCCAATTCCAATTGGAAGAAATGCGAAGCCCATGTATGTGCCTTGCTGTCCCTGAGGTGCGAGTCGTGAAATGTATTCGTAGTAGCGCGGAGACTGCGTAATTTCCCCTAGCGCAACCGCGACTAATGTTGCTACAGCCATGGGTACTGTAGGGTGGATGATTAGAAGAACCCATGCTAGGCCAGATATAAGTGTTCCAAGTGTGATGGCCCGAAACGCCGGCATTTTCTGAGTAAGGAAACTCACTACCATCTGTAGCGCAATCACGGTTAGTGGTCCGGTCACAAGTAGCAGTTCTGTGTTCGCCTTAGGATCGATGTAGTCATGTATGTAGAGTGGGAGGATTATGAATTCCTGCCAGTAAACGATCCAATATCCGGAGAAGATCAAAAGGAAAAGCATGAAACGTGGATTGCCGAGTACAGTCGCGAAGTTTTTTGCTGCCTGCCCGAAGCTGACCGTCTGGATTTCGCCCGAGCGGCGTGGCTCTTTGAAAAACAGCAACACCGCGAAGAACATCACGAATACACTCAGTGCAGCCGCCCGGAACACGTTCTCCACTCGCATATGCTGGTGTACCCAGGACGCGACATAGGGTCCCGCCGCTCCGCCTATATTCACCAGCGTGTAATAAATTGAATAACCAATGGAGCGAACATTCTCTTTTGAAGCCCGTGCGATAGTCCCGACTACACACGGTTTCACCAGCGCAATTCCCAAGGCAGGAAGTATCAGCACCATTGTTACCAGCACTCCCAGCGGCATTGCATTACGGGCAGGAGCAAGCCATGGCGATCCGATTGATCCAAGCAAGAAATAAGAAAAACTCAGGATGAGATAGGCGAGAGAAAGAGAGCGGCGAAATCCCAGCCGGTCCGCGAGTGTTCCGCCAAACGCGGCGAGGAACCACACCAGCCCACCGAAGAGTCCTGTCAGACTGCTGGCGCGCTCGACGCCAAAGTTCAAGCTCTCATGGAGATATCGGGCGAGCGATGCAAACGCGGCATAGTAGGACAGTCGCTCGAAGAGTTCGCTAATGTTTGCAACCCAGAACGGACGTTCGAAACCGGTGCGAATCTCGCGAAAACGTTCAAAAAAGGTCAAATAATGCTTCCTTTCGCACACGGATCAGAGTTGTAGCTTTCGCCTGAGTTCTTTGCCGGTGATTCCTGAGATGCGAATCACCTTATTCCCGCTTGTCCAGCCGGACGCTATGGTAACGGAGGAACGCGGCACTTTCAAAAGTTTTGCGAAGAATCGATGCAAGCTTCATTAGCCTTTCCATCTATTGGTGGAGCAGTCAAAGAGAGTTTCAGTGCTTCACCAACTTCACCGGTAATGGCGTTCTTCCTGGCTCGTGGGTGAGCTTTGACTGTAAAGGTTGCGCCGGATATCGTTTCGTTAATTGCGATCACGATTAGACAGTTGGCTTACGGTAAACTCGGCTGCCAAAGATGGCCGTCCCTAGACGCACGCAAGTCGAGCCTTCTTCAATCGCTATTTCGAAATCGTGCGACATTCCCATTGAAAGCACATCCATTCCAACCGCCGGTAATCTACGCTTCATTATGCTGTCACGCAGCTCTCGTAATTTACGAAAATAAGGCCGGGCTTGGTGGGGATCTTCCGCGAAGGGCGGAACGGTCATGAGCCCGCGGATTTCTAGTCTTTCCAGTTGTGGTGCGGCCTGAAGAAGTCGCTCTAGTTCCGGCGATCCCGGAGCAACGCCGCTTTTGGCAGCCTCGCCTCCGACGCTGATCTCGATCAGAATAGAGATCTTCTTGCCTGGCTGCTTCACAGCAGAATCAAGCCGTTGTGCCAGCCGCAAAGAATCCACCGAATCAATTGCAGAAAAAAGTTCAACTGCTTTGGCGGATTTGTTGGTTTGCAAGTGCCCAATCATGTGCCACCCAGCATCATCTAGATCAATCAGAGCCTCGGCTTTGCCAGAAAATTCCTGTACTTTGTTTTCCCCGAAGGAGCGCAAGCCTGCCTCGTAAGCTTCTCGAATGAGTTCCGGAGGAAAAGTTTTGCTGACCGCCATCAGAGTAATGTCGCCTGGATCGCGTCCAACCCGACGTGCCGCTGAAGAGATACGTTCGTGGATGACAGCAATATTTTCGGAAAGCAACATGAGAGCATTGGATCACAGAGATGACAAAAGCACACAGGAGTATCTAGTTGCGTTTGGATTAAGCTCGCTTCAATCCGACAAAAATTCAAAAGCAGAAGAGGAAATGCAGGAAAAAACTCGCGTAACCATCCTGAACGATAAATAAATGTGTGAAACCCGCGCCGATCATAGTCACGGCTAACAATATCGCAGCAATTGTTGTCGTTCTAGGATCAACAACAGATCGCGCAAATCACTTCCAGAGCACCCGTGAAATAACGAAACCACACCTCTCACACAAAGTTCACATCATTGCGGTGGGCGGGGCTGGTTCGTTTGGATCTCCTGCACTAGTCAATGGGAGCCAGATCATCAGAGCCGCCAACCCAGCTAGCACGATCATTCCGCCGATGAGATAAGACGGTTCTTTGAATATTTGTGTTCTTGTCCAAGCGGGGGCGAATTGCAATCCTGCCCAAACTAATCCCAGCACAGCTTCGCCAGCAATTAACCCAGATGCAGTGAGCACCCCAGCATTTTCCACGCGCGCTTTTTGCGCTTCGTTGAATCCGCGGCGCTTGGCTAGCCATTCTCCGATTGATCGAATCACGCCGCCGATAAAAATGGCAAAGGTTGTCTCAAACGGCAGGTACATGCCGACGGCCACCAGCATGGGGCTGCGCACCTGCATCATAATCATGCTGATGCCAAAGAGAATGCCTACAACGACGAGCGGCCAAGGCATATTACCGCCAACGATGCCCATCGCTAATGTAGCCATCAAACCAGCCTGCGGCGCCGAAAGTTGACGGTCGCCAAAGCCTATTCCGCCTGCTTTGATATTAGCTTCATGCAACAGCATCAAAGGCCAGTACATCACCAGGCTTGCAACGACAACGGCAATCAGCTCTGCCATTTGAATTTTTCGAGGCGTGCCACCCAAAATGTAGCCTACTTTGAAGTCCTGCAGAAGCTCGCCTGCTACTGAGGATGAGACGCAAATTACCGCAGCTACACCCAGGACTACTGCTACTCCCGAGCTTCCCGAAACGCCAAGAGACACCATAAGAAGCGCCGCAATAAGTAACGTAGAAAGCGTCAAACCGGAAACTGGATTATTGGAAGACCCGATAAATCCCACCAGGTTGCCAGAGACCGTCGCAAAGAAAAACCCCACTACCAGCATTACTATCGCCGCAAGGACCGCCGGCCAAACTAAGCCCGAAATATGGATGTAAAGAAAACACATAAGCACGAATGTCACGGCGATTAAACCGAAAACAGCTTTCGAACTCATATATTGCTCGGTGCGGGAAAGTTTGGCTCGATCATCTGCCGATTGGCGCAAATCAGAGAGGGCTTTGCCAAGTCCTTGCGTGAGGCTCTTGCCCATCTTGAATAATGTGTAAGCTGCGCCCACGAGCATGCCGCCCACGGCAATGGGACGTACAATGAATCTCCACACGGCTACTGCCATGGTCGCCCAATCATTGCCCGTGTCTGCGGGGAGATAATGGCGAAGCTGTGGACCCATGAAGAAGATAAGCAGAGGAACGAGTAAGCCCCAGGCCAGCACGCCGCCGGCAAACTGAATCGATGCCAGCCGCAGCCCGATGATGTATCCCACACCCAAATAGGCCGGGCTTACGCTTGGGGCGGCAAAGGTGCTAGCACCGCCAGCTGCGACAATGTTGGCATTCCCTGTTGTGCCTAGTTGAACCTGGCTGCGTCCCAAACTGCCGACTGCAAAATGGATATCTTTGTCGGCAGCAAACAGCCCAAAACGCCCGAGCATGTACACAATGCCGCCTACACCAATGTTCCAAAAGAGATATTTTGCGGCTTTTGCGCCTCGCTGTCCGGCTTTATGAATTTCCGACGCCGCCACTGACTCAGGGAATGGCAACTCCGGATCTTCCACCATGACCCGTCGCACCAAGGAAATAAAGAGCACTCCCAAAACGCTGCCTATGAGCATGAGCGCAGTAGATTTCCAATAAGCGTCGCGGGGCCGGAAGGAAGGCCATGCCTTTGCAATCACGAAGGCAGGAATGGTGAAAATTGCTCCAGCAGCCAGACCTTCCCCAATACTTCCTGAAGTGCGGGCGATATTCTCCTCAAGCAAGGAACCTTTAACGGTTCGTAGTATCGCCATGCCAATCACTGCCGCAGGGTATGTAGCGGCAATCGTGATTCCTGCGCGCAACCCTAAGTAAGCATTGGCCGCCCCCAAGACCACTGTCATGGCTAGTCCCAGCAAAACGGCGCGAAGAGTAAACTCTCTCATCTCCATGTTTTCTGGGACGAAGGGTTGGAATTTCTTCGGGCTGGAAGTCGGCTGCACTGTATCAGGAGTACTCATGGATTAAGTCCTCGTAAAGGTCTGCGGTATCTAGTGCACAGACCGCGCAAGGTAGCACGCATGTGACCCGCATTACAAGTGCGCTATTGCGGACCGGAGAAGCAACCAGCTTTAAAGGAGTTTAAATTCCGGTGAATTAACGTGAATACTTCCAACCGGGCTCTCGAGATTGTTATCATACTATTTGTGTCGGGCCAGTCATTTCGGTCAGTTTTGGAGGTTTAATCGCCATGCTGTCCAACTCATTCTGTTGTAAGGATTGCGGCAGTCACAAAGGACATCGTTCACGTCCCAGGTCTTTTTTTGAAAAGTACTTTTTCCTGTTATTTCTGTTACGTCCAGTAAGATGTGCAGACTGTTATCGCCGGGATTACAGATCCGTTTTCTTGCGAGTACCCGATCGCACGGAACGCACTGAAGAAGAGGGGAATAGCAGTTCCTATATTGCACCTCGTGTTGCCGCGTGATACATCACAATCGTTGCATGCTAACCCATAGGACCGTTATACTGAGGTACATTCATTCATTCTGAGTAAACAGACCATGGATGAGGAGGTTCGCCTTCAGCAGTAACCGGCACCTAACTCGGGCTACCGAGACCAAGGCCGCAGCTAGGCAAATCCTAGGGCATCAAAGCTGGGTTGCGCCTCGCGGATTTACCAGTTCGACATCTTCTTCGTTAATTTCATCTCTTATAGCTCCAGCAACACGAGTGGCCGAGAGCTTGTTCGCAACGATCTTTCCCTCGGATTGCCGGTTGTGTCATGAGCCTCTTACAACAATTTCCAGCTTACCCGTCTGCCAAAAATGCGTTTCAGAAGTTCGCCCGATTGCCGAAGAGCTTTGTTCACGCTGCGGCGAGCGCCTAGCTAGTGACAAAGTGTTTTTGATGGCCGAAGTCCCCCATAGCCAAGAAGAACCTTTGTGCCTGCTATGCCGGAGAACCAAGCCTCCCTACTCCAGAGCAATGGCCTATGGAGGCTACGATGGAGGTTTGCGGGAGCTTATCCATCTTTTGAAATATGGAGGAGTGCAGCCCGCAGCTGGTGTTTTGGGACGCATGTTGGCTGAAGTGATCGGCGACTTTAATCAGATCTTTGGACAATCAGAGATATTAGTTATTCCGGTGCCGCTGCATTCCAGCAAGCTGCGTCAGAGGGGATTTAATCAATCGGAACTAATTGCCCGACATGGGCTGAAGTTAAGCGCGTGCGGTCGCTTGCGTTTGAATACCAAGTTGCTTGAGCGTACCCGGATAACTCAATCTCAGATCGGCCTGACTCGTCATCAAAGGCGGGAAAATTTGCGAGGCGCATTTTCCGTTTCGCAGCCCAACGAATTGTCCGGGCGCGAGGTTCTCCTGGTAGACGATGTCTTTACGACCGGGACCACGGTTTCGGAATGCGCACGGGTGTTGCGGCGCGCGGGCGCATCTAACATTTATGTGGCTACTGTGGCTCGGACGCTTAAGATGCATGCGAATTCTGCCAAGCTAGAGTTTATGGACGAATCCCAGCTAGTAAAGGCTGCGGCTGTTTAGGATGAGCAGATCGTACTGGAAAACATATGGCGGGAAGATGGAATAATTCGGCAACTGCGACGGGCCGGGCACACGTAGCGCCCTTGCCAGTAGCGCCGCATCAGGAAGGCGACCGGCATGCGCTGCATGCGCCAGTCCTGGTGCTGAACGCATCTTACGAACCCATCAATGTTTGTGCAGCGCGCCGTGCTTTGGTCTTGGTTCTCAAAGGCGTGGCGATGACCGAAGAAGAGAATGGACATTTTCTGCATGCCGCGCGTTTGGCAATCCGCCTTCCGTCAGTGATTCGTCTGCTCGAATATCGCCGCATTCCCCACCAAACACGGGCTCTTTCGCGCAAAAATATTCTTTTACGTGACCGCAATACTTGCCAATATTGCGGTGAAGTAATGGCTTCAGGAGAGTTAACTTTGGACCACGTGGTTCCGAGGTCTCGCGGTGGCGCCTCTTCATGGGAGAATCTAGTGGCGTGCTGCCATACTTGCAACCGCCGTAAGGGGAATCAATATCCAGCAGAAGCGCGGATGGCATTGCTGCGTGAGCCGCGGCCATTCAATCTGCATACCAGCCGTCACATCATGAGATTAATGGGAAGATCAGACGATAAATGGCGGAAGTATCTTTTCTATTAGCAAGTTTTAAGTGCAAGGTTTCAGAGTTCGCCTGTTAAGCTGCGATTCCACAACTCTTAACCTTTAAACCTTCAATCCTTGAAACTAGCCTCTCATTTCGGCGCTGATTGTTGCTCCGGCGTTTGCTTCTGGTCTGAGCCCTTTGGGATTTCCTCTCCGTTGTAAGTGACCTTCACTTTCGATCCGAACTTCTGATAATTCTCATATTTCACGATCTCGCGAATTTTCACGTCATTTCCAGAAAAATGCAGCGTGTCATCTGCCCGGGTGTAGGTGGGAAACCAATACTTTCCGTCTACCTGCTCGCGATAAGTGGTGAACTTGGGGAAGAGATTCTCATTATCTTTTTTCTTGTGGATGTCTGGCACGGTCTTGCCGAAGGTTTTTACGATCTGAAAATCATGGTCATCGACCCAGATGCGCCCTTGAAAGTAGCGCTTCTTACCCTCGATCTTCTTTGGCGCAATATCGAAAACATAGCAGTGCAACTCGTCTTCCTGCTGCTGTCCAACGTAGAGGATGTCGTATTCCGGGATTTGGTCGCTGGTTAAAACAAATGGCAACCGATTTTCGATGTCGTCGATATCTTGTTCAGTCATCATGATCCGCTCCAAAGTCGCCTGCGGAGCAAACACTACATTCTTAACTTTGTGACCTTTATCATCGAAGCTGATGTCAAAGACCTGTTGATATTCGCCGTCTACAGTCTCGCCATCGAGCGTCTGTACTTTCACCGATTGCCGATAAGCATATTGATCAAGTGCCTGCTGAAATTCCTTTTCTTTCGCGGCGAACCGTTGAATAATTTCTTCAGACGTGACGCCTTTCGGCTGTGCCGGATCGAGAGGACCCTCATCCGCGTAAGCTTTGGGGGAAACAGATGCAGACGCAAGAGTTGCTACCAATAGAACCCACGTAAATCGGCGAGAAAGCTTCATAGAATTAGTTTAATGAATGGACCAGGAATTCTGAACCTAAAGACTCTATATCCAAACAAATTAGATGCGCCAAAGGTCTGAGAGTTGCTGGCAAATACAGCCCAATCAAATCCAACCATTGTAAGATGGCAATCACCCCATGAGTCGCAGCCCCCATACCGAATCGCAGGTAGCTGCCAACATACAGCAGGAAATCATTAATCTTGCTGCACTTACCCCGGTTCGTTCTGCTTTTCAATGGTTCCACTCCCGTGAATCCCAAATTGCACAGTGGCAGATGGAACTAGCCAAAATTCCAGCTCCTCCCTTTGGGGAAGCGGCTCGATCCAAGTGGCTGGAAGAGCGATTCCGGGAACTAGAGTTACAAGGTGTGCATATAGATGAAGTCGGTAATGTGCTTGGCTGGCGTTCGGGAGTTGGCGAGCAGTGCATCGCTTTGAGTGCTCATATTGATACCGTTTTTCCGACGGGCACGCCTCTGAATATCCGGCAACAGGGAAGCCGTCTCTATGGTCCGGGAATTTCCGACAATGGAGCAGGTGTGGCTGCATTGCTAGCGATTATTGCAGTTTTGCGTGGCGCACAGTTTCCCCAGTCTCTCCCCATCCTGTTTATTGGAAACGTGGGGGAAGAGGGCGAAGGCGACCTCCGGGGTATGCGCCGCATTTTTGCAGACGATAAATACAAGAACTCGATCATGGGCAGCCTGATTCTGGACGGCGCTGGTTCAGACACGATTGTCGCAGAAGCTTTAGGCAGCCGGCGTTTCGAAGTAATTGTGCGCGGACCGGGAGGCCACTCCTGGAGCGACTTCGGAACTCCTAATCCAATTGTGGTTTTAGCGAGGGCTATTCAGACTTTTGCTCAAACCTCCATATCTGCATCTCCTAAGACCACCTTCAACATCGGCGTGATTCGGGGCGGAACCTCGGTGAATTCGATCCCGGAATCGGCTAGCATGCGTGTCGATATTCGCTCCACTTCCATGGATGAGATGGAACGTCTTGAGCATGCGTTGCGACTGGCGCTGGAGCGGTCAATTGAACAGGAATCAGAAATCTTCCTAAAGCGCGCTTCCTCACGGCGCAATTCAGGACTCAGCTCTGAAGTGGTGCCCATTGGCAATCGGCCCGCTGGAGAGCTTGACTCAAAAGCGCGAATCTTACAAATCATTCGCGCCGTGGATGCCCATCTTGGCAACTCGGCGCAGATCCAGCGTGCCTCCACCGATGCCAACATCCCTCTTTCGCTCGGACGGGAAGCGATTGCCATTGGCGGCGGTGGCACCGGTGGCGGCGCGCACACGTTACAAGAGTGGTTCGACTGCAAAGGACGCGAGCTCGGACTCAAGCGCATCCTGCTAACCTTGTTGGCACTCGCAGGAGTGAGTGAATGATCCTGAAAACAGCGGCTTGCCTGCTGTCGGCCTTTTGTTCCATGCTTTCAGCGCAAACTCAGCCATTGCCGGCCCAACCCTCCAAAACGCCAGCTGATAAGATTTTTCTACATGGAGACATCTACACCGGAGTTAGTGGGACATCGTCTTTTCATGAGACCCAACGTGCCGAGGCCATCGCAGTTTCCGGAGATCGCATCCAGGCAATCGGAAAACAAAGTGACATCCTCAAACTAAAAGGTCCGACCACCGAGGTTATCGATCTCGGCGGGCATTTTGTGATGCCGGGATTCAATGATGCCCACCTGCATCTCGCGTTGGCCGGATTCGAAAAGCTCAACGTGAATCTAGTCGGAGTGCAAACGCTTGATGAGATGCGGGACCGTGTTAGGGCGAGAGTTGCGACAGCAACTCCAGGGGAATGGATCGTAGGGGAAGGTTGGGATGAAACTCTATGGCCTGTGAAAGAGCTTCCTAGTCGATGGGATATCGACGAGGTCACGACCGATCATCCAGTATTCCTACAGCGCGTTGATGGGCACGTTGCCTTGGTCAATACCCGAGCTTTGCAGATGGCCGGCATTACCCTTGCCACAAAAGATCCCATGGGCGGCGAAATCGTGCGCGATATGAGCGGCGCTCCCACGGGCATTTTGCGCGAAACTGCCCGGACCGCCGTGACAGCACTTATCCCGGAACCTACGCAGGAAAAGCGCAAGCAAGCGCTTGAAGCGGCTCTGGCGGATTTAGCCCAATGGGGCATCACCTCTGCGCAAGATAACTCGAGTTGGGAGGATTTTTTAACTTACGAAGAGCTCGAGCGCGAGGGAAAGCTGACGGCGCGCATCTCAGAATGGCTCGCGTTTGATGATCCCATTGAAACCCTGAAGTCGCATCGAGCAGCCCATTCATCGGTAGACAACATGCTCCACACGGGAATGCTCAAAGGCTTCATGGACGGTTCTCTCGGCTCCCATACAGCAGCAATGCTTCAGCCTTATACAGATGATCCGAATAATTCTGGCCTGCCCAGATACGAGCAAGCAAAGCTTACGCAAATGACCAAAGAGCGAGTCGATGCCGGATTTCAGATTGGGTTTCATGCCATTGGCGACAAAGGTGTGCAAATGGCCCTAGACGCTTTCACCGAAGCCGAAAAAGATGCTCGCGACAAGAAAATCAAAGGACCCAGTGGCGGAGACGATTTCCGCTTACGTATCGAACATGCACAGATTACGAATCCTTCTCAGATCGCACAATTCAAGAAATTAAATGTGATCGCGTCTATGCAGCCGAGCCATCTACTGACCGACATGAACTGGGCTGTTGCCCGCTTAGGGAAACAACGCGCTCAGTATTCTTACGCGTGGGCGGAATTCCTGAACCATGGAGTAACGTTAGCATTCGGAACTGACTATCCAGTGGAGCCTGTCACCCCGTTTCGTGGTCTTTATTCAGCGGTTACTCGAAAAAGCGAAAACGGTAGGAAAGAATATTTTCCCGAGCAGAAAATTAGCATCGATCAGGCAATTGCAGCCTATACAACTGGATCAGCCTTTGCTGAATTCGCCGAAAAATACAAGGGGACGCTCGCAGTAGGAAAGCTGGCTGACTTCGTGTTGCTTGATCGCGATGTCACTTCAATAGAGCCAGTAAAAATTCTGGGAACTAAGGTATTGCAAACGGTAGTCGGCGGGAAAACCGTTTATTCCTCGCAATAAGTTATTAGGGCATCGCTGCTGTGCTCTTGCGTCGAGCTAAAAGGTCGATGTAAGCCTCCGCGATCAGATGTTGCTGTTCGATCCCAAAATTGGCAAGCAAATTTCCCGCGATATTTTTAGCTTTCTCTTCGTCTTGCTCTGGGCGCAGTACGACTTCGAGTTCCAGAAAATCTCCCAATCCATCAACTTGGTCGAGGTGTACGCGAGTCTGGCCGATGAGATAAAGAGTGCGCGTCTTCTTGACTACTCCGGTTTGGCCGAGTGTTTTCGTCAAAATGTCGAGAAGGACTTGCGGATCGGCAGTGCGTGCAATCAAATAGCGCGAGCTCCGGACCTCGGCGATGTCGGATCTCTCATAGCGGATTAGCTCTCCCTGGGCTGGTCCCAGAATGCGAAGCTTGAGGCGAGCTGCTTCGCAACAAAAGAAGATATCCTGCTGATAAATGATTTCGGGACCGGAGTCGCTGAGGCGAGCGGCAACGGCTTCAACAGTGGAACGATTACGCAGGATCGCTTTGATTTCGATGTTGGAGGGCATGAGAGTTGGCACAGGTTCTCTGCATCAATTGTCGAAATCTACGGAGATGTAGCAAAAGCCGCCCATGAGAGCGGCTTTTGCAAAGCTTACGTTCAGCAACTATCTAGAAGTTTCTTCCAGCAAACCTTGTTCGAGCTTCTCCTGGCATTCGATGCAGTGGCGGGTCCAAGGCACCGCTTCCAGGCGCTTGGAGTTGATTTCCTCTCCACAAGAGATGCACTCGCCGAAATTGCCTTCGCGAATACGCGATAATGCGCCGTCAACCATCTGCAGCAGCTGGCGGTCGTTGTTGCTCAGGTGAAATAGAAATTCCTTTGTATAGGAGCTGGCGGCCTTATCGGCGATGTCTTGTGCGGAGCCCTCGTCGATGGTGCGACCATCCTGCTCGGTGCGGGAGACCATACGCCGCAGTTCTTCTTTGCGCGTTTCCAGTCTCTTTTTAAAGTTGTCGAGTTTCTTCTTGTCCATGAATGTAAGTTCTAAGCGGATATCGAGCCCTAGATCCTTCCTGGCGCGTGGGCCAAACGAAAATCATATGCGCCTAAAATAAGATGCGTCAACTGGCCCAATGGATTCGTGAGGCATCGCTGGGACATTGTCGGCCCGATATCCTGTGGAAAAGACACAGTTATCGGCTGCGGTGCTGTAAATGAACGTAAAGAAGACTTTGCAATCTGGATTCAATTCAAAGTAGAAGCAACCGAAATTTTCGATATCGAATGATCTTGTAGCCAATCGGCCGCCGAACTGGGTGGAGTGCCGACTCCGTTATGAAGACTCCCGCGCAGCAACACAGTGCTAGATAGATTATGACAACCGCGATCCAGCGTCGGGATTGCGTACGAGTCACAATGCTCCCAAGGTTAATACGTGTTTTGGTGCGCCGAAGTTCAATTGAGCAACCTTGGACTGAACAGAGTTGGATCAGAAAGAGTTGGATCAGAAAGAGTTGGATCCGGATAGGATTTCGTTCGCGGCACGTTTTCCGCTTGCTATTGCGCCATGTACGGTTCCAGTATTGCCGCCAATGTCGGTTGCTTCTCCCGCAAAGAACAGTGTGTTTTCAATTGATTCCCCAAGCGCGGCTGGACTATCCTCTCCACCAACTTTCACGTAACTATAGGCTCCGCGAGAAAAGGGATCATTTTGCCAGTCATGCACATAGATCGCTTTCAGAAGATTTTCGAGCTTCTGCTTGTCAATAGGGAGCAGTTGGCTGAGCGTTTCCAGGGCTTTTTGCTTAATGAAATCTTCCCCTTGTCCTGAGAGTTTTTCGGCTGCTCGAAACGGTGCCCAGCCCACGAGAATCGGGTACTTCTGCGGCATGGTGGTCCACCATGTGGGTATCCATTCGTTGCCGGTTTGTGAGAACAAGAAGCTCATATCAGACAAAGTTTCTGATCTCGCCTTTGAGGGATGAAGGCTATCCCAGAAGCGCTCGTGAAAACACAGTGTTACGCGAATCACTTTCCCCATTTCTATTTTTGCAAGTGCAGAGAGCTTTTCCAGCGGCAGTTCGGGGATGAATTGAATTGCGCCTCTCTCCCGTGAAGCGGCTTGCAGCACACCTGCAGGAACCGTAATAAGAAGTTTCGGCGTGGAGATGGTGATTTTTCCATCGCCATTATTGCCGAAGATTTCAACTTCGCCATCCCGCCACCTCACGTTTTCGATGACAGTATTGAGTTGGATATCAATCTTGGCGGCGATAAGCTTTTGCCGGAAAATTTCAATCAGATCGTAATAACCACGTTGCGAGCGAAATGCCCGTTCGCCTTCGATCTTCTCTTCCGCCTGCATTTCCTGCACCAGCCAATGCGCACTTACTTTTGCGGGATCAGCAGCGTTGAATCCAGTCACGTAACTGATCGCGCGTCGTTTTGCCTTCTTTCGGCGAGGGCCTTCGCTATCTGAATCAGGGAAGCAGCGATGGAGAAAATCGACGAAGGATTCGTCGGGCCCGCTTGCATCCATTTTGGCGAGGATGTCATCGACTTCGGAAAAGAAATCACAATGACGCAGTTCGTCATCCTCACGGCACCAATTGTCGCCCCCAACTTCAGAAATACTGACGTTTTTTTCTCGTAATAACTGCCATAGCTCTGGAGAACGCCCGTGGATAAATTCGGCCCCCAATTCGATGGGGGCATTAATTTCAAGATCGTGCTTGGTGAACATGCGTCCGCCGATGCGGTCGCGGGCTTCGAGAATTTGGACTTTAAGACCAGCATTGGCGAGGTCGATGGCAGCGGACATTCCGGCTGCACCTGCGCCGATGATCACAACTTGCGGGGTGAATGACATGCGACCTTATCTAGATGCGACGCAGGATAGTTACGCTGCTCGATGTGAACATACGAGTATGGTGGGATGGTCGTTTCATAGCGACCACTCCTTCCTTATTCCGAGGTATCATTCCGTTTCAACAGATCTCATGAAAATACAAGACTGGTGTCGCCAACTCCTTATAGTTTTTGCAGTCCTCCCCGCTAGCTGCTTATGCGCACAGACAAGTGCTCCCTCAACCAAGAAAAGCACTGCACAAGAAACGATGGGTCGCGATCTGCTTGAGGTCACTATCCCTCAGTTAGAACAGCTGTACCGTAGCCATAAATACACTGTCACGGAAGTTGTGAGCTGGTACATCGCTCGGATCGAGAAATACAACGGGATTTATCGTGCCGTGCAGAACCTGGATCTGCCTGGAGCTCTTGCTACCGCTGCTCGCGAAGATGCCGAAGCGAAAACCGGCGGTAACAATTTTGTGCGCGGTCCTATGTGGGGCGTTCCAATTGTTACGAAGGCAAATACCAGCATCGCAGGCCTAGTCACCACAGATGGATGGAAAGGGTACATGATCCCTGGCCATGAGCTGGTCGCGCCCAAGGATGCAACGATCATTACAAAGCTGCGTGCTGCCGGAGCCGTCATCCTGGGGCAAACCAACATGCCCGATTTTGCCGCTAGCGATACCAATCGGAGCACTGCATACGGACGTACCGGAAATGCCTATGATGTCCGTTTTAGCCCCGGCGGCTCATCCGGAGGCACCGTCACGGCTGTTACGTCAAACTTTGCATTGCTGGGCAATGGAACAGACACGGGGAACTCGATCCGAATGCCGTCTGCCACCAGCTCTGTCGTTGGCGTGTTCCCGACGCGAGGTCTGGTGAGTATCGCTGGCATCGCGCCACTCGACTGGCTACTCGACAATACGGGACCAATCGCTCGTGATGTGACGGATGCTGCCATTGCACTTGATGTCATGGCTGGAGAAGATCCGGGCGACCCCCGCACGATCGGTTCAGCTGCAAAAGCACAACCCGGTCCTTATGCGCGGTACCTGAAAGCGGATGCGCTTAAGGGAAAACGCTTCGGCGTTCCTGCGTTCATTCTTGAAGGGGAAGGCATTCCGTTTCAGGGTATTCCAGCTTCTGAATCGCCAGCTGAAGTTGCCGCAGACACTGCGGCGGCTCGCCTTCCGCTGCGGACGGAAACGCGTGCTGCATTTATGAAGGCACTGGAAGGACTGCGCGCAGCGGGTGCTACCGTTGTGTTTGACGACTCGATTCTCCCCAACAGCTTTGCAGAGACGGTAGCCCGGGTGGGAACGTTTCCTTATATCCGCGAAGGAACGGAAAAGTTTCTGGCCGAGTACGGGCCGCCGCAGTATCACTCGTCCGATGAGTACCAGAAAGCCGTCGGATCGCCTCTGCCCACCACAATTATCGGAGGTGCGGATGAGACTACCCGGAAGGATCGGCCACCATTGATTCAAGCCGTTTTTGAAGGTGATTCCCAAGCCGAAGCCAACGTGCTCGGACCACGGCGAAAGGCACTCGAGGCTTATAACGAAGCGCTGGACCGGCTACACCTCGATGGCTTTGTCTACCCAGCGGCCCAGATGCCTCCGCCCGATGAGACGATGCCGCAGGACGGGAAGATAAGCGAAGGTCCACACAGTGATACGGGATGGGTCAACATGATCGGGGTTCCGGCGGTAGTGGTCCCAGGCGGCTTCTATCCCGATGGTCTCCCGTTTGGTTTGGAGATGTCGGCGCGACCGTGGAAAGATGGAGACTTACTCAGCTGGGCGTACGCCTATGAGCAGACTACTCGCCATCGAAGGCCGCCTGTACTCGTTGAAAAGGGATTGCTACCCGATGCAAGGTGACCTGATTGTTATGCACCCGAAGCGATGCCAGGCAGAAGATCACCAGATCTTTTTGTTGTTCTTCGATGCTCGGCGGCATTTGCCATCACGAGGAAAAGCCCCAGCCGTGGAAATCGGCCGAGGCTTAAGTGAAAACCAAATTTCTTTTAACCGGGCAGTCAGGCCACCTGCGTGATTCCGACTTAGCGGCTTGCCAGTGCGGGCTCGTGCTTGCCTGACTTAAGTGTTTGGTAGCGTTTATTGATCTCGTCCCAGTTCACCACGTTCCACCATGCGGCCAGATACTCAGGACGGCGGTTGTTGTACTTCAGATAATACGCATGCTCCCAGACATCGTTGCCGAGAATCGGAAACAGTCCCTGGGAAATCGGATTATCTTGATTCGCGGTGCTAATGATTTGGACGTCACCTCCAGGCTTGCCGACAAGCCATGCCCAACCACTGCCGAATTGTTTCACTCCGGCATCGTTAAATTTAGTTTGAAAATCTTTGAAGCTTCCGAACGCCTTTTTGATAACTTCTGCAATTTCGCCGGTAGGCTCGCCGCCACCTTTAGGCTTCATGATTTTCCAAAACATAGTGTGATTAACGTGTCCGCCGCCATTATTGCGGACAGCCCCGCGAATATCCTCCGGGATCGCATTTAGATCGCGCAATAATTCTTCCGCAGTTTTGGATTGCAGCTCGGGATGTTTCTCAAGCGCGGCATTCAGGTTCTTCACATATGCGCCGTGATGCATGTCATGGTGCAACTTCATGGTCTGCTCGTCGATTACTGGTTCGAGAGCGGAGTAGTCATAGGGTAACGGGGGCAGTTCGTGCGCCATAATTGTTCTTCCTCCAAGGTGCAAGATGACTGGTTCGATACGAACGATTCAGGGATGAGCTGGAACAAACCAACCATTCCCGGAAAGCTCTGCGGTTCAAACCTAATTGTCTATGAGTATTGTCTATCAAGTTGCGCGGGATTGCACGCTGGCCAGAGCTGCCATCCAGAGTTATGGCAGTGGTTTGTCAGAGTGAAATGCAGGGTTGTGCCGGGCGTGCGGCAGAAGAATCGGTGCCATTTTGGTTTCGAGGAGGATGCCTGTGCAAGTCGTGCTCACGCTGCTCCAAAACTTTGTTTAATTCTTCAATCAAATCCATTAATTTTTTGGGGTCTTTTTCCTGGCTGGCAGCTTCCGAAAGCTCTCGCCAATCTCTGCACAGAACTGCGCTCATTGATCACCTCTCGTATATACAGTGGGTTGGATTCACCGAGCCGATGGAGCAACTTCTGCTCTCATGTCCTGCCCTGGGTGATGCATTTGGCGTGCCAAGGAGGATCTGGTTACTTTTGTTTTAGTTATGAAATTGTGTAGGAGAGAAGGCAGTGACAAACAACGTAATAATTCCATCTACTCACGATGATTTACAGATGGACTAGTGATTACTCATAAATTCAGTTGCAAACATTGGTTCTGCCAAAAATAAGAAAAATCGATTCATTTGCATCCTGTTAACCTCGACGCACGTGTATGTGCTAGCGGAGGTAAGGTATTCTGGTGCGTTTCCCTGTTCTTTTCGTTAGATGCTCTTTCCAACAAGGCTGGAGTTTGAATGCGTAAATGCAGACTTGCTGTGCTTTTTTTCGGAGTTCTCGTATTTCCAATAACCTTGCTTCGCCCGCAAAGTTCAGTCGCTACATTGGACCTCGGGCAAAATCGTCTTTCTCATCTACAGCACGGTATTAATGCTAGTGAATGGTTTGCCCAAGTTTACGATCCGAAAGGATATACCAAAGAACATTTCGAAACATGGATGACCGCAGGGGATATAGTGCTCATTAAGTCTATGGGATTTGACCATGTCAGGCTGAGCGTAAACCCGCAACCGATGTTTCGCCCCCGTCACGCAGACGAAATTCCTGCCGATTATTTGGGCTATCTTGATAACGCCGTGAAGATGATCCTTGATCAGGGACTCGCGGTTGTGATCGATATCCATCCTGAAAGCGATTTCAAAGCCAAGTTCGCCAATGAAGACGACTTTGTCGAGCAATTTGCCGATTACTGGCGTTCCTTGGCTCACCATTATGCGGGGCTCGATCCTAATCGGGTTTTCTTCGAAATTATGAATGAGCCGGAGTTGCGCGACCGCTATCGCTGGTCTGGTATTCAGGTCAAGCTTGCGGCGGCAATCCGTGAAGGTGCTCCGCAACACACAATCATCGCTACCGGAGCACGCTATTCTGCAGACGATGAGCTGCTTTTTCTCGACCCTTTGCCTGATCGCAATATCATCTATAACTTTCATTTTTTTGAGCCGCATGTTTTCACTCATCAAGGTGCGACGTGGGGAGTGAATTACTGGCATTGGGAAAAAGGCCTGATGTATCCCTCGAACTTCGAATCAGCCGAAAAGGTTGCCGCCGATGTACCGGACGCGACGAACCGGCTATACATCCTTCGTTATGGAATGGAGCATTGGGACGCAGCTCGCATCGACATGGAAATAAATGAAGTGGCGCAATGGGCGAAGCGTTGGAACGTGCCGCTCGTGTGCAATGAATTTGGCGTTTATAGAAAAGTTGCGGATCCCGAAGCTCGCGCCGGATGGATTCATGACGTGCGAACTTCTCTTGAGCGGCATGGCATCGGTTGGACAATGTGGGACTACAGCGGAGGTTTCGGTGTTGCAGTCAAGACAAACGGCAAAGCTGTTCCGGACGAAATTACGCTGAAAGCGTTAGAACTCAATTCGACATCAATTCAGAATTCGGCAGCGGCTGCCCCACGGTGAGTTGGAAAATAGCGATATTATGCCCGAAGTAGTGAACGTCCAATTTGTTGAATTCCTGAAACTGCCTTAACTCTTCCGGCAAGTGAATGTTCCAACCTTCCTGAACGATCCAGACTCTCTCTCCCGGTCTTAGTCCAAAAGCGGCGATCATTTTATTCCAATTGCTCACAAACGATTGCGGAGTGAACGTGAAGACACTCGCAGTGGTGGCGATCATGCGCAAACCGTGGCACTCCGCGCTTATAAACCCCGGAATCGTCTTGTCATAGGAGACAATCTCTCGATCGCAAAAATAATGTCCAAGGAGTAGCCTGGATTGGAAATCAGAGAAAATTTGCTGAGATGGCGAAATTTGCGTGCGAATAAACTTTGTTGCTTCATTCATGTACGCGCTGCTTTGATCAGCGCGAGCCATATAGGGTTGGCGATGTGCCGGGAAGGCATTGCAAAACCCGACAATAAAAAGAGAGACGATTAAAGCCGCCGCAAATCTATGCGCTAAAAATCTTGTAACGGTCAAACTCACGCCAGCAATTGCAAAGGGGATCAGAAAAGCGTCATGGCGCGAACCACCATAAGGATACTTCCCGGCCAAAGCAGCTGCGCACGTTATTACAAAAGGCAGCATGAGCATGACGGCCAATATTCTGCCGTCAATTGCATGTTTCCCTGAATGGGTATTTCCCAATTTCCCGTTGCTCCAAAGAATGACGAGGCCTGCGATAAAAAACAGAAATACCAGGTCGCCCATAACCAACTGACTAAAAATATATTGGAATATTCCACCAGTCCTGGCGAATATAAAGCGCAGTGCATTCATATGGCTGGCATCGAAGTAAGAGTTCCGCAGATAAAAATCCTGCCCTTGCGCCGCCGGTCCACTCAACTGTGTGCCGAGTTTCGATATATGTGTCAGATACAAGAAGACGGCCATGCCGATACTGCCCGCTTGAGCCATCGTCCAAGTCAGTACGACTGTCCCACCAGGACGTTCACGAATAATCCGCGTAATTGCGTAAACACCAAAAGCTGCTGCACACAAAAAAGCAGAATAGTGAGAAAGAATTGCGAGATAAAGACTGAGCGCCGAGCACAACATAAGACCGGGGGAATTTTTTGTCAGAGTCTTTTCCAGAAGATAGCCGGCTCCCGCACAGAAAAATAGCAATAACGCATACTGCCGCACCTCTGCCGAGAGCGCGATAGTTGACGGAAGAAACGTCAGAAAAATCAGAGCAATAAAGGAAGTCGTGCAGTCAAATAACTCGCCCAGCCATTTGTAAGTGACCCAGCAAAATGCGGTTCCTGCCAGAATCGAAGGAAACCGAAGCCACAATTCTGAAGTACCCAGAATTCGCAAAAAATACAGTATGAAAATTAAAAGCGGAGGATGGGCGAGGTTCAAACTTGCTTGATATGCATGTTTCAACGAATCCCGGTTCGCCACCATGAAATGCATGGCCTCATCTGGATTTAAATAAGTTCCACTAGCAGCCCGTAGCCGAATGAAAAAACCGATTACAACCATCAACCCCGCTAATAAATCGGCGTGCTTCTGCAGAAAACCACGAGAATGCGGCCGATCAATTCGGGAGTTCATGAGCGGAATCGGTCATGGTACCACTCGAAAAGTGCTGCCAGCCTTCCTTGACACTCCTCGACTCGCCTTTTATTCTAATAATTAGAGTTTTGCTCCCTGAAAATCGCGCCTTTTGTGCGTTCTTTCCGCGGCCTTCGCGGTGTCAGGTGGGGCGTAGGGGACCGCGATGTTCATCGACATTCATGAGTTGGAACTTCATCCTATTGATTTCAATGAGGAGTTCCGTCCCGGTGCAATTGACCTGGGTTCGGATTTTCAGCAAAAAACGCCTTTACAGGCCGCCGGACGCGCTCAATTAGTTGAGGAACATCACGGAAAACATGAGAAAATAAAAGACATCCGCCTGGCCGGGAATTTGAAAACCAGCGTCGTGATGCCTTGTGCACGATGTTTGGATCCGGTTGTGGAAAAAGTAGATCACGAATTTGATCTCCTCTACCGTCCGCAAGGAACCGATGCTGGACGGGAAGAAATATCCGTAACGTCAGCGGAAGCCGAAATCAGCTACTACCAGGGTGAAGGATTGTTGCTGGAAGACGCGCTGCGTGAACAACTTCTATTGGCTTTGCCTTTGAAGGTGCTATGCCGCGAGGACTGTAAAGGGTTGTGCCCGCAGTGCGGCAAAAGCCTGAATGTAGAGCAATGCTCTTGCGCTGAACAGGTGGAAGATCTGCGCTGGGCAGCTCTGAAGGAAATTCGCAGTAAATTGCAAAACTGATCGGAGACCGATCAAATCACAGAATCTGCCGTGCCTCACTGGTTCGGCTGTAAAAGGAATTTAAATGCCTAATCCAAAACGGCGGCACTCTAAGAAACGCACCAGCACACGGCGCGCCCATGATTTTTTGACGGCACCTTCGCTTTCTGAGTGTCCAAATTGTCACGAGCGCAAACAGCCCCATCGCGCTTGTGCGAAATGTGGTTATTACAAAGGCCGCGAAGTCCTCAGTGTTGAGGAAAATAGTTAGCCTCCCATCTCCATGCCAAGCGTCATAGCTCTGGACGCAATGGGTTCTGACCGGGCGCCGAAGCCTGAGATCGAAGGTGCGATCCAGGCGTCTCGGCAGTATGGCATTGGTGTCGCTCTTATCGGCCCTGAACAGACCGTTCGTGCTGAACTGGAACGCCATCGCGCCGCAGTAGGGCTTCCCATAGAAATCATTCATGCAAGCGAAGTCATTACTATGGATGACAAAGCTGTGCATGCCGTCCGCGCGAAACGCGATTCATCAATGCGTGTTGGCCTGCGCATGGTACGCGACGGCCGTGCTGCTGGTTTCGTAACGGCCGGCAACACGGGGGCGGCTATGGCCACCGCAAAGATGGTGCTGGGAGCGATTCCCGGCGTCGACCGTCCGGCTCTCGCCGCTGTCTTTCCCACCGCAATCGGCACGGCAGCTGAGCTGCTTGATGTTGGAGCCAACGTCGATTGCAAAGCCCACAACCTCGAACAGTTCGCTGTCATGGGAGAAATCTACTTCCGCAGTATGTTTGGCAACCGGCGTCCACGCGTAGGGTTGCTCTCGATTGGCGAGGAAGAAACCAAAGGCAACGAGCTAACCCGCGAAGCTTTTCAGTTATTAAAGCAGCTTCCTTTGAACTTCATTGGAAATGTGGAAGGCCGTGACCTTTACAACGGTGAAGTCGACGTCATCGTCGCGGATGGTTTCGTGGGAAATGTCGCGCTGAAAATTTCGGAAGGCGTAGCGCATCTCGTGCGCAATACTTTGAAGGAAACCTTGCGTGCGACGATTACCCGTCAGGTGGGTGCCTTGCTCTCGCGCAGCGCCTTCGCGGATTTCAAAAAGCGCCTCGATCACACGGAATACGGCGGAGCGCCGCTGCTGGGAGTGAAAGGCGTATGCTTCATTACCCACGGATCCTCGAACATGAATGCAATCAAGAACGCAATTCGAGTAGCGGGGGAGTTCGCAGAACGCGGGATCAACGACACGATTGAAAAAGAATTGGCTACATTGAGAGCGGCAGCCGTGGCGAGCAAGTAAGGGGATCGGCCTGTACTCGCTCTAAAAGTTTTTGACGACTGAGTAAATATTTGTCATTCCGAGCGCCGCCTGAGCCGCGCTTGCGTGGTGAATGCAATCGAGGAATCTGCTTTTCTTACACCTATGACATCGACCAACATTGCCTTCCTCTTTCCCGGCCAGGGCTCTCAATCCGTTGGCATGGGCAAAGACCTTGCCGAAAAGTATTCCATCGCTCGCCAGACCTTTGACGAAGCTGACGAAGCTCTCGGCTACAAGCTCTCTCAACTTTGCTTCGACGGTCCCGAAGAGCAGCTTCGTCTCACTGAAATTACTCAGCCTGCCATTCTGACCGCATCAATTGCTGCTTGGCGGGTGCTAAACGAAAAAGGAATTTCAGCAACTTACGCCGCTGGACATAGCCTGGGAGAATATTCCGCCCACGTCGCTGCGGGAACGCTAACCTTCGCTGACGCCGTCCGCATGGTTCGCAATCGCGGCAAGTACATGCAGGAAGCCGTCCCGGTCGGAGTAGGAGCAATGGCGGCGATACTTGGAATGGACGCGGAAAAGGTATCGGCAGTGTGCAGCGATGCTGCGCAAGGGGAAATCTGCGAACCGGCCAACCTCAACTCGCCAGAGCAAGTAGTCATATCGGGTAATACTGCGGCGGTCGAGCGTGCGATCACTCTTGCTAGTGAACGCGGCGCGAAGAAAACCGTTCTGCTGCAAGTCAGCGCACCATTCCATTGCGCGCTCATGAAGCCAGCTCAGGATCGGCTGGCCACTGACCTGTTCGGCTTAAACCTCCACAATCCCAATCTTCCCGTCGTGTGTAATGTTGATGCTGCTCTAGTGAACGATCCGGAGAGCAGTCGCGACGCACTCATTCGACAAGTAATAGGTTCCGTGAAGTGGGATCAGTCGATTCGTTTGTTAATCGCCCAAGGTGTACAAGCGTTTGTAGAAGCTGGACCAGGGAAGGTTCTCTTCGGCCTCATGCGCCAGATCGACAGATCGAAGAAATGCCTCAATGTAGGCGACGAAGCTTCGCTACAAAAGACACTGGAACATTTTGCAACTGTGAACGCGTAATTCTATTCCGTTAACCATGCCCACCAGTTTCCACACTGGATTTCGCTAGGCGGGAAAGACAAGCTTTTAGTCGATTTATCTACCCAAATATTCGATCGCTCGGATCGCTCATTCACCGTAGTTTGCACAATCACTCCGCTACCAGTGCTCAATGAACAATCAACCTTCGAGCTCTTCACCAAACCCCACTGCCCGCCCGGGCCCCAATCAGTATAGAAATCGCTGTATGGATAATTAGGAAATTTCTGCGGATGCTGCTTCCACTCCGGATCGCTCTGCCAGATCGCATACGCGTGCTCATAATCCCGGCTCTGTAGTGCGGCAAAGAACTCTCTTACTGCATGCCGCTCCGAGTGGTTGCGTTCATGATAAAGAAACCAGGCCACAAACAACGCCACAACAATTCCAACGATGATCGTGTTTCGTCGTCGGCGGGCACTCGCGAAATCGTACTGCTTTGCATCCAGCAAAGTCATAATAGTCTAAGCATAATAGATTGCGAGTCGAAGGTAAAAGTTCCCAGGATTGTGTGCAATCCCACCCAAAGACGCTGCTCACTGTGATCCCCGTGACCTCAGTGGTTAAAGAATTTCCAACCTACAGTGTCCTCTTAAATAACGGTGTCGCCAAACTAAGTGAAATCAGCGCAAACAACGATAAATAGAGCATATCGGGCCAGATAGCCACGAATCCCGATTCTTTCAACAATAGCGATTTGAATCCATGCACTGCAAATGTGAACGGATCGATGCTGGCAATGCCCCGCAACCACCAGGGGAACGCCTGGATCGGGTACACCGCGCCACTCGGAAAGAATAAAAGCGTATTCAGGATTCCAAAAATCGCGCGCGGCACTAGCGGATCGTCTACACGCACCACGATCAAAAACATCATCGCATTCAGCGCGAACGCTGTGAGCATGACCATCACGAACAATCCCATAGCCGTGGTGAAATGGAACAGCGTGCCCACTCCCGCCAGCAGCGATCCCACAAACGTAATAATCGTTCCCGTCAGCACTGCCTTGGCAGCGCTCGAGGCATTAAGCCCCAATACCAGTTCAGTCTTTGTGATCGGCGTTACCAGATAACCTTCGTGTACTCCTCTCGCCTTATCGTCGATGTAGAGCATGCCGCCGCCAATCATTACCGACATAAAAATTGCCAGTGTGATCGAGCCGGGCAGCAAAAATTTCATGTATTCGATATAAGGATAGAGTTCCACAATCTGCAACACAGTTTGCTGCAACACGCGCGGTTGAACCGTCGGATTATTCAGTGCCGCCGTAATCTGGGTCAGCGAGTCTTCGAGGGTTGCGCTCATGAAGTTATCGCTGTTATCGACAACCAATCCGATCTTCGGCTGATTCTGTTCGTACACCCGTCGCGAATATTGCGGAGGGATAATCACCGCTCCCTGAATCTTGCCATTGCGAACATCCTCCATCGCCTTCTTTTCGTCGTTGTAATAAACCGGCTCGAAAGTGCGCATATTGACGCGGACCGAATCGAATGCCTCATGGATTTTTATAGCCTGCGTGCCACCGTCCTCGTCTACTAAGCCCAATTTCGCATCGCGGATTTTTCCGCCGAACGCGTTGCCCAGCACGATTAGTTGCACCAATGGAAAAATTAAAGACACCATCATGAGCGCCGGCGATCGAAAAAACTTCCGCATCTCGCGTTCGATGATGGCCATAATGTGATTCATGGTTGCACTCCCGGTCTTGGCGGCATAACGAATCCATGCGCCTTAACGAGTTCATCCCGCAGTTGCCGTCCCGTGTAGTGCACGAACACGTCATCGAGGGTTGTATTTTGCACGGACAGCGACTTCACTGTGGCTCCTGCCGTCACCGCTGCCTCTACCAGCTCTGTAGTGGTGCGCGAACCGTTTCCTGTGAGTACCCGATACATACCCGCTCCTTCATGCTGTACTGACGTCACATCGCTAAGATTGTTAAGACGTGATTCCCAATCTGCGGGCGCATTTTCAAATTGCGCTTCAATTACATTGGAACCCGGAACGCTAGCCTTCAAATTTGGAGGAGTGTCGAGAGCCACCAGCTTTCCATGATCAACAATGGCGATGCGGTCGCAGAGCCGGTCCGCTTCATCCATGTAATGCGTCGTAATTAAGATGGTGAGTTGGCGCTGGCTCTTGATGTTAGTTAACATCTCCCACACAGCGACACGCGAAACTGGATCAAGCCCAGTGGTCGGTTCGTCCAGAAAAAATATCCGCGGACTATGCACCAGGCCGCGGGCAATTTCCAGCCTCCGCCGCATACCGCCGGAGAGTGTTTTAGTCTGTGCCGAACGCCATTTGGTGAGATCGACAAGCTCCAGCAATTCGTCGATGGCTTCTTTCCGTCTCTTCGCCGGAATATCGTAGAGCTTTGCATAAATGCTCATGTTCTCTTCTACGGTCAAATCCAAGTCGCTGGTGAGAGCCTGCGGAATTACTCCAATGACCCGGCGTACCGCGTCAGGGTCTTTCTGCACGTCGTGGCCGGCAATATAGGCTTTGCCGCCGGTGATCGGAATTAGAGTTGTCATCATCCGGATCAGTGTCGATTTGCCTGCTCCATTGGGACCGAGCAATCCGAAAATCTCGCCGTCTTTTACATTGAACGAAACATCATCGACTGCGGTGAAATCTCCATATCTTTTTAAGATATGAACTACATCGATGGCTTTCGTTGACATGCCGGTGACAGGTTCTTCGATGACAGGTGGAACTCCGGCTGTCGGAGCCGATTGAATCCTGGAATCGCCAATCATGGCCGCCCACCCGCCACTGCACTCTGATTTGTTGTTCCTTTCAGCTCATCTGGAGAGACAAGAACTTCCGCCGTCATACCCGGCACGTAAGCGCCCTTTGGATTGTCGAGCCGGACTTTAAGCACGATAGTCTTGATGTCTCGTTTTCGTCGGCTGACGTCGCGTTGCGTGGCGAAATCCGCTTCCGCAGATTTAAAAAACACTTTGCCGGAAGTCACGGTTCCTCCCGGCAGCCGGACGCGCAGCGTATCTCCTAACCCGATGTGGTCGGCGTTGGTCTCTGGTATCGCAGCGCGTACCCAGGTGTCTCCCAAATCAACGATAGTTACGATCGGGGCTCCCGCATTTAATACTTCTCCTTCTCGAGCCGCACGCACTGAAACAGTTCCAGTAACTGGGGCATAAATTTTTGTATAACCAAGCCGTACTTCAGCTTCTTTCAACATGGCTTCGGCGTTAATCAGCTGTCCTTGCGTGGATGCCACTGTGCTTCGCGCTGCTGCCGCTTGATGAGTGTTCGCCACCGCCGTATCCAAATCGGCTTGAGCGGCGCCAACTTGATGCTTCAATGCATCCACCGTGGCTTGCTGCGCTGTGAGGTTCGATTCAGCTTGCACGCGATCTTGCTCCGACGAGACTCCGGCTTTAGCGAGTTCGATGGTCCTGCGGCTGTCGCTTTCGACCCGCTGTAAAGTAGCCTCCGCTTGCAGCAACTGCGCCCGCATGGATTCGAGCTTGGCCTGCGCATTCACTACGCTGCTCGAAGTAGATCCTGCCATGGCTTGTTGAGTCGATTGCGTCTCCTGCACCTTGGACCGCAAACTATCGATAGTGGCCGCAGCCGCCCGTGCCTCTGCTTCCAGTTCCGAAGGATCGAGCACCGCGATCAAATCGCCTTGCTTGACCTGCGTTCCTTCATCCACCAATAGCTTCGAAATTCGCCCCTCAATTTGAGGGCTGACGATGACCTGATTCGAGTCAACCGTACCGATCAAAACCAGGTCTTTATTGCTCGGCGTGGAAATCAAGTAATAACCAAGCGATAACGCCGCAATAATTGATAGCAATATAAAAACTCGATTACGTGCGCTCACTTTCGCGCTCCTTTGTTCTTTTGATTAGAACCACGGCTGGAAGAACTGAAAAGTGCCGCGGAAATAAAATCCAGCACGGCCGCTCTACGTTCGGCCACACGCTCTGGAAGCATAGGATCATTCCCGGAAATGAGGCGCAAGACTGGAGCGGCGTTAAAATAAAAAACGATTACAGAAATCATGGAAGGGATGAAATGCGCCGGGTCAACCGCCCGAAAATCTCCGGCAGATATTCCCGCCCGCAAGACTTCCGAAACCCCGTCAAAAATTGGACGAAAATATTGCTTCATAATGCGGGCAAGTTCGGTCTTCCCGCCACGCTTGGCGCGCATCATCTCGCCTTGCACGATCCGGTGATACAGCGGATTGCCGGCGATGTAATCGAAATGCGTTTCGATATAGGCGATGATTTTTTCTCGAGGCGGTAAGTCGAGCGCAAGCGCCTTATGAATAGCGGTCGACAATCCTCCAAAAACTTCATCGAGGACGGCTCCGTAGAGGGCTTCTTTGTCTTTGAAATAGTAATAAAGAAGGGCTTTGTTTACTCGTGCAGCGCGAGCAATTGCATCTGTCCGCGCGCCAGCGATGCCTTCCTGTGCGAATTCCCGGGTGGCAGCCTCCAAAATGGCGGCCCGGCTTTCCTCTGGGCGGCCACGTGAGCCCATGCGATGTTTTGTATTAAGGGTGGACATTAAACTACTTACTTAATTAACTAGTTAGTTAGATTATAAATAAAGGTCTTAGGTAGGGCAAGTGTTTTAATCGCGGCAATCCACTTCCCATTTGTCATTCCGGGCGCCTGAGTCGCGTTAGCGACGAACGCAAGTCGAGGAACCTGCTTTCGTTCTCCAATGGAACTGCCTAAGCAAATCGCCTCACATCAACCACAACGCATCCACGTCCACGATCACCTGCGTGCGCGGAATCTTCTGCTGCGCTGCATAGACAAGCATCGATCTAAGCAGCGCATTCAGCTTTTCCCGGCTAGGAGATTTCAACACGAAATGATAGCGGTAATCCCGCTTCAATCGCACGATTGGCGCGGCAGCCGGACCCATCACCCGAATCCCCTCATGTCGTGTCTTCTCAAACCAGCGTCCCAAAATCCCTGACCATTGCATCGCTTCATCCAACTTGTCACTGCGAATCAGTACATTGGCCAGCGCACTGTATGGCGGATAGTGCATCCAACTGCGAAAGCGTAATTCTTTGTCATAGAAACCCGCAAAGTCATGCTGTGCCGCATATCGCACCGCATAGTGATCGGGAAAATAAGTTTGCAGCACGACCTTGCCAGGAGAGTTTCCGCGCCCGGCACGTCCCGCGACTTGCGTCAGCAATTGAAACGTCCGTTCCGCGGCCCGAAAATCAGGCATTCCGAGCGCCATGTCAGCTCCCACGACTCCCACCAGCGTTACGCCATGGATGTCGTGCCCCTTCGCAATCATCTGCGTGCCGACCAGCATATCGAGTCCGCCTTCGTTTAACGCGTTCAGGGCGCGCTCAAAATCTTCGTGGCCCTTCACGGTATCGCGATCAAGACGTCCAATGCGCGCTTGCGGAAACATTCCATGCAGCAACTCTTCCAGCTTTTCAGACCCGGTTCCAAGAAAATAAACGTATTCGCTGCCGCAATGCACGCAGCTTTTCGGAACCACCGCCGTATATCCGCAATAGTGGCACTCCATGCGATGCTCACGCTTATGATGAGTGAGTGCGATGGCGCAGTTCTTGCATTCCAGTTTCTTCCCGCAGGAGCGGCACAACACCACCGGCGAATATCCGCGCCGATTGAGCAGTACCATGACCTGCTCTTTGCGTTCGAGGCGTTCTTTGACTTCCTCCGCAAGCTTGCGCGAGATTACCTGTTCGTTTCCGGTTTCTTGGAACTCCTGCCGCATGTCGATGATCTCGACTTCCGGCAATGGTCGCTGTTCCACGCGGTCCGGCATTTGCAGCAATTCATACTTGTTCTTCGTGGCGTTGTAATACGACTCAAGGGATGGCGTAGCCGATCCCAACACGACTACTGTATTTGCCATTTTCGCCCGCACCACCGCAACGTCACGCGCATGATAGCGTGGCATCTCCTCCTGCTTGTAGGATGAGTCCTGCTCTTCATCAACAATGATTAGCGCCAAATCCGACACGGGCGCAAACACAGCGGACCGCGTGCCGACCACCATGCGCGCTTCTCCGCGACGAATGCGGTGCCACTGCTCAGCCCGCTCCTGATCGGAAAGCGCGGAGTGCAAAATGGCAACTTCATCTCCAAAGACTTGATGCAAATCAGCGGCAACGGCTGGTGTGAGCCCTATCTCAGGTACGAGCAAGATCGCGGACCGTCCTGTTTCCAACACCGATCGCATTGCCGCCAGATACACAGCGGTCTTGCCCGATCCAGTGATGCCATGTAATAACATCCCCACGAACTTATTCGTACGCACGCTTTCTTGAATTCGTCCGAGTGCATTTTTCTGCGCGGAATTGAATTGAAAGTTTAAGAGCGAAGGCCGTGCTTTGACCTTCGACCGGAAAAGTTCAGCGGGCTCTTCGATGATCTCAACCAGTCCGCGCTTAACCAGGGTTGCGAGTGTGCTGCGAGGTATTTCGATTCCGCCAAGCGTTTCTACGGGAACTCTGCCCCCCGCGGCCGCGAGGGTGTCTATTAACCTTTGCTGATTGGCATTCAATTTTCCTTGGGTGGACTTAAGTAGGGCTACTTTCACGACGCGACTGGCATCGCGTGCTCCGGAGACATCTTCCCTCGCGATCCATTTCTTGCGAACCATACCCGCGAGCACAGATTTAGAAACGCGAGTCGCAGATCGCAAACTTTCTTCACGCACGGACTCGCATTGCGATAAGTAATCCAGTGCCCGAATCTCCGAGAGATGTTCTTCCGGAGTCTTCCGAGACCGAGCCGATGAGCCCGTTGTGCCTGCATTGTAGAGAGCGGAATGACCTTCTTCTGTGATTTGGTAGATGATGGCGCGTTTGAACTCCGCATTCAGCGGTAACATAGTGCGGAATACATCCCCCAACGGCGCGAGGTAGTAGTCGGCGATCCATTGTCCGAGACGAATGAGTTGTTCATCTAGTAATGGCGCAGTATCGAGTACTTGCAGAACATTTTTGGCGTGAACTTTGGGAGCATGATCGTGCAACTTCGTGACTACACCCGAGAGACGCTGCTGACGGAAGGGCACGAGCACGCGCCCACCGACGACCGGCGACATGCCTGCTGGAATGCGATAAGTGAACTCCATTTCCAACGGCACGGGGAGGGCTACGTCGCAAAATTCAGGCATGGGAAGGTGAATCTTAACAGGTTCCGCAGTTATTCATTATGTTCCTACTGGAACATTGTACTTGCTTACATGTACGTACGATTGTATAAGTATACTTATAAATGAAACAAACAAAGCGAGTTACTAAGACGCGAAAACGCGGAGGGCGAAAGCTCGCCGGCAAAAAGATTGGAACATTGCGGGCCTCCGCCGACGAAAAACCCTCCGATGAGAAGATGGCGGAAATGTACCGGCCACTCAAGAAACCGGTTACCCTGCGTCTGGATGCAGATGTATTGGCATGGTTCAAAACTCCGGGGCGCGGATATCAGACTAGAATCAATCGCGCCCTGCGAACTATGATGCTCAAGGAGAAGAAAGAATCCGCAAGGTGAAATAAAGTCTTTGGAAACATGCAACTTTCGTTTGGTTGGCCTTTCCTGAGCTTCCTCCTTGCGTCAACTTTTGAAATGCTTGGGCGTAACTCTTTACTAGTGCTTTTGCGTTCTCGTTCGTGTTTTGGGTTTCGATGGCTTGCCTGTTCTCGATGCTGACGTGCGCCGGCGCTCAGGCACTTTGCCGATTCGAGGGTCGTGGGCCGTAATAAGCTCGCAGGCACGCAGCGCAGACTCTTCAAAATCAGGCGCACTGGCCGGAAGGACCTGCCAGCTTGTGATCTCTTTTTCAAATATCTGAATAGATCGCATATTGGGGAACTCGCGGCGCAGACTGTCGTGATGTTCCTTGCTGGTAGCGAGCCACACGCCGTTATCCTCCGTCTTGTCGCTCTTATCGCGTAGTGCAAGGACGATTTTGTCTTCAACGTAGACCGCAAGGCACCCGAACATGGAGCGAGTCTCAGGTTGCAGAGCAGCGATTGCGTCAATCACGAACGCGTGGGGAGGAACTTTGCGTTTCTTAATAGCAGAAAGAGTGACGTCGTCGGGAGGAAGAAATGTCGTATCGCGGCGAAGCTTCGGCATCGGACTCCCTCGATTTACTTGACTCATAAGTTATTCCACGTTTCTGGAAGGCAATTGCATTCCCAGTTCTCTCATTACCATCTGCAAATCTTTCCAGGTCTCTTTCTTCTGACGGGGATCGCGCAACAAGAAGGCTGGATGATAAGTCACTGCCAACTTGGTTCCTTTGAAGTCGAACCAGCGCCCGCGTAATTCCCCCATTGGTGCACTCACTGCAAGCAGGGTTTTCGCCGCGACTGCTCCCAAGGCTACGATTACTTTAGGCCTGACTACCTCGATTTGGCGCATAAGAAATGGCGAGCAGGTATCGCATTCATCGCGCTCTGGCTGCCGATTTCCCGGCGGTCGGCACTTGATGATGTTCGCGATATAAACGTCTTCGCGTGTGACGCCCATGGCTTTGATCATGTTGGTGAGCAATTGTCCAGCACGGCCCACAAACGGTTCTCCCTTGATATCTTCGTCAGCTCCGGGAGCTTCGCCGATGAACATTAAGTCTGCATTAGGATTGCCTACTCCGAAGACGATCTGTTTGCGCCCTTGCTTGGACAGCTTGCAGCGCGTGCAGTCTCCGATGTCCTCGCGGATGATTCGCAACGCCTGCACGGGATCCTGAATACTTGACTCGGGCTTGGGAGCGATTGAAACGATTTGTTCCGTAGGCAATACAGCAGCCACGGATTTGGCTCTGGGCATGGACTCTCTTTCCTGTAACGGCGCTTCCGAGCCTAACGATTCTTCGGCGGCAATCACTTCTTCTACAACTATTGATGGAGTTCCCTCCCGACGATAGAAGTCGTAAATGCCGAGATCATTGTAGTAGCGGATGCGATTGGCGAGCGCGAGCTTGAGTTGCGGGTTCATTAGCTTGGGGATATTACCTAAAATGGCGTAACAACATAATCAGTAAGCGGACTACCTGATTACAGTGGCAATCGGCCCAAAGTTCAACTCAGGCCCAGAACCATGAAATGTTTCTTGCTCGAATCAGGAGTAGCGAGCAATTTCTCAGCTATGTCCGGGAACTCACGCTGCAAGAGTGTAAGGATTTCAATGGCTTTGTCTTCGGATATGTATTCACCAAATCTGATCGTCTTCCAGCCAACTTTGCATTGTAGTCCAAAACGATCGTTTTCCCCTTGTTCACGATACTCAAGTTCACGGCAATCCCCGATCCTATATTTGGACGTTCGATCCCAGCCCAAAACACTCTTATGAAGACTTAGATATTGTGGATCGATTTCTATTACTTCCGAACCCGACAATTGATAGAACCATGCAATTACTGCAGCTATGGTTCCCCATAGCAATAGGCCTCGGAATAGAAGCGAGATTGCGGCCCACTCTCTGAATAGGGAAACATCCAAGATCACAATGATGGCAACTTCAACGAGCATAAGCAGCCAGTGTGTTTTCGGATGCACTGTCACGTGAAGCATTCCAGATAATGTACTAATTTCGACCTGTGCTTCCTGCTTCAATGAGTTCTGCACGGAAGAATTTTACATCCTCATCATTCATCTTTGCAGCCAATGATTGAAGAGGCGAAAAATGGTTAAATAATAACTATGACATCGGGAATTCTTAAACGCAGGAGTGAACTTTCCGCAGATGCACCACTTGATCCAGCACCCGCTGAGCGACTTCCCACTTCGTGTTTTCTGGAACGTCCACGACTTCGTGCGCAGTTAGGATCGTCACAGCATTTCGATCAGAGTCAAAGCCGATTCCTTCGCGCGAGACATCATTCACGACGACAGCATCGAGCGATTTTGCGATTAGCTTCTTGCGGGCATTCTCCAGCGTGTTTTCTGTTTCGGCGGCGAAGCCAACTATGATTTGTCCCTGTTTCTGCCGAGCCACTTCAGCCAGAATGTCTATCGTAGGCTCGAATTCAAGGCTCATGGGCCCGTTACGTTTTAATTTTTGAGTGGCCGTTGATTTTGGACGATAGTCAGAAACAGCAGCTGTTTTAATTACAATGGTCGCTTCAGATAATAATCTGAGCATGGCCTGCCCCATTTCTTCAGCTGACTCAACCCGCGTCAACTCAGCCGTTGCAGGTGGAGTAATCGATGTCGGTCCGCTGACCAGCAATACTCGCGCACCGCGTCTTACCGCTGCTTCTGCCAATGCATATCCCATACGCCCGCTGGAGCGATTCGTCAGATAGCGTACTGGGTCAATTTTTTCCCTGGTTGGACCTGCGGTGATCAGCACCGTTTCGCCACTCAGGTCTTGCGATACTCCCAATGCTTCTAATGTCGCGGTAACGATGGCTTCGTTTTCGGCAAGGCGTCCAGCCCCGGTCATTCCGCAAGCTAAATATCCCGTCCCCGGCTCAACAACCTTTACCGTGCGTTTCCTGAGAACTTCAATATTTGCCTGTGTCGCCGGATTGTTCCACATGTTGACGTTCATCGCCGGAGCAACCACCACAGGCGCAGTTGTCGCGAGATACAGCGTGGTTAAGAAATCATTGGCAATACCTTGAGCAAACTTAGCCAGAACGTCGGCACTAGCTGGCGCGATCAGCAGCCCGTCAATGGATTGTGCGACGGCGATGTGTTCAATGGCAGAATCGATATTTGCCGGAGCATCACTGCCGCCCGCAAATAAATCGGTAATAACTTTTTCGCCGGAGAGCGCTGCAAAAGTAAGAGGTTTAACGAATTCCTGCGCGGCATTGGTCATGATGACCTGAACGCGTATGCCGCGATCCTGCAGCAGACGAAGAATTTCCGCGGCTTTGTAGGCCGCAACTCCGCCGCTGACGCCAAGCGCCACTTTCATGGAGAGATCCTAACTATTTATTAGATTGCCGATCGCTGCATTTTGATCGATAGGAACGAAACGTGGGGAGGTACTCAGTTTCGGTTCAGTACACAATCAAACACTCGCAATTTGCAATCACTACTCCACGCTGATTGCCGTGTCGAGCAAGTCACTGACAACTTCAGCGGGAGACTTGGCAATTTCTGGAATGACCCATTTCACTTTGCCGGCTCTTATTTCGTCTTGCGCGATCCGGCAAGGTTTTCGTGAATGGGTGTCGATGACCGGGGGTGCCCCACCCTGAAGTTGCCGCGCACGTCGCGCTGCAACCAGGATGTACCGATAGTTGCTGTCAAATCCATCTATCAACTTCATCGTTTTCTCCCCTGCACTAGCGTCCACCGGAAGCCGCTACGGGCGCGAATGAGGCCAGGATCGGTAGCAGCCGCTCGCGTACTTTCTCAAGACGGCAACTCTCGGCCCGAGTCCAAAGTTCGGCGTCCTTCGCGGTCTGTTGAACTCGCCCGGTCTGCAATCGTTCCGCGAGCAGAATCGATGTCAACACCGCAACAGATTCTTCCAGACGGTCGTTCACCAAAATATAGTCGTATTTCTCGTATTTCTCAATCTCCCGGGTGGCCGTGACCAACCGGCGTTGGATTACATCTTCCTCATCCAGGCTGCGGTTGCGGAGTCTTTCCTCTAAAGTCTTACGGTTAGGCGGCAAAATGAAAATGCTCACAGCTTCCGGAATCTTGCTTTTGATCTGCCCCGCTCCTTGCACATCAATGTCAAGCAGCAAGTCACGCCCATTCTTTTGGGCTTCACGCAGAAAACGTCGCGCCGTGCCGTAATAGTTTCCGAAGACTTCGGCGTGTTCCAGGAACTCATCTCGCGCAATCATATCTTCAAATTCAGTTCGAGACACAAAGTAATACTCCCGTCCGCCCTGCTCACATCCACGCGGTTTTCGTGTGGTGTAAGAAATGGAAAACTCCAATCCCGGAACAATCTCCCGGACTTTATTGACGAGAGTCGATTTCCCCGAACCCGATGGCGCGGAAATAATAAAGACCTTGCTCATTCGATGTTTTGCACCTGTTCCCGCGCCTTTTCAATTTCAGCTTTCATCGCCAGTCCCATCTCCGTAATCTTTAGAGCTTCTCCGGCCAAGCCGGAGGTTTTAGAAAGCAGGGTGTTAGCTTCACGGTTCATTTCCTGCAGCAGGAAGTCGAGCTTCTTGCCCACTTCGCCTTCTTCGTCAAGCATTCCGAGAAAATGCTTCACGTGTGTGTCGAGGCGCACCAATTCTTCCTGGATCTCACTACGATCAACTAGGAGGGCAGCCTCTTGCAAAATCCGCTCAGGATCGATTTGCGTTCCGAGCAACTCTTGCATTCGTGTCTTTAGCTTCTCAGCATAAGTTTGTAACACAGCGGCACGATACTGCTTTACGCCATCGCAAGCTTTTTGGATATGCTTCATGCGCTGCCGCAATTCGATCGCGGTCGCAGCACCCTCTTCTTCGCGCATCTGGTTGAGTTTTCCGAGAACTTCACCGGCGCTGGCTAAAACCGCGGGTTCAAGTTCACCACCGACCGGTAGCGTTGACGTGTCCAGCGCTCCAGGCATGCGGAAAATCACATTCAGGTCTGGTTGTTCATTGAGTCCATACTCGGCCGCGGCAGCGCGAAATGCCTGAATATATCCACCTGCAATCTGCCTGTTCAATGAAAAATTATCACTGCTACCGCGCTCCATACTCAGCGTGAGTTCCACGTGTCCGCGCGCCAATTTTTCCTTAAGCAGCCGTCGCAGCTTCATTTCCAGGGAATCACTGCCGGAGGGCATACGGAAATGCAAATCAAGAAAGCGATGATTTACTGATTTCAAAGACAACGTAAAACTCACATGGCTATTATCCGCGGGCACATTGTTTTGCAATGCGTATTGGTGGGAACCATTAGTGGGAACGCCATCGGCCTGCTGCAGCGCGACTTGGCCTTTAGCCTGAGCGAATGCCGTCATGGAGCGGATGGGCATAATTATTGGCTCACAGGAGAAACAGTTAATTTGCTGGGCTCAATATCTGCGAATTGCAATTCATAAAGCCGGCGATAGGTCCCCAGTTTGTTCATTAGTTCTTCATGCATACCAATATCTGCAATGGTGCCATTCTCAATTACAACAATGCGGTCAGCCCGCCGCACAGTGGATAATCGATGCGCAATCACCAGCACCGTTCGTCCTGTCATCAGGTTCTGCAATGCCGATTGCACTAATGCCTCCGACTCACTGTCCAGCGCCGAGGTAGCTTCATCGAGAATCAAAATCGGAGCATTCTTAAGCAAAGCTCGTGCAATGGCAATACGCTGTTTCTGCCCGCCCGAGAGCCGCACCCCTCGTTCCCCGATCACTGTCTCATAACCTAGCGGCAATTCTGCAATGAAATCATGAGCCAACGCAGCGCGTGCCGCCGCTTCGACATCCTTCTGGGAGACTCGCGGCTGGCCATAAGCAATGTTATTACGCAATGTGTCATTGAAGAGAACTGTTTCTTGCGTAACGACTCCGATTTGGGAACGGAGCGAGGCCAGAGTGGTATCACGCACGTCGCGGCCGTCGATCGTAATCCGGCCGGCAGTCACGTCGAAAAATCGCGGGATCAAGTGGACCAGCGTGCTCTTACCCGCTCCGCTCGACCCGACTAACGCTAAAATTTCCCCAGCGTTGACTTCCAGGTTAATGCCACGCAAGATTTCCCGCGCACCCTCTCCATTTGCTTCGTAAGAAAAGCAGACATCTTCAAAACGAATACTGCGGGAGAATGCTGGGATCGGCTTGGCCCCAGGCTTTTCGCGAACCTCGTCTTCTGTATCCATGAATTTAAAAATTTCGGATGAAGCGCCGAGAGCCTGTTGAAAGTTGTTATTGAAGAGTGCGAATTTTCTAACCGGATCGTAAAGTTTGAATACAGCCACAATGAATGCTACAAAAATGCCGGGAGTAAAGACACTGTGCGCGATTTGATTGCGTCCCAATAACAACAAAAGACTAATCGCAATTGCCCCAAAGATATCCATCAATGGCGAACTTACAGCCGATGCCGCGACGGAACGCAGGTTTGCGCGGAACAGGCGCTGCGCGGCATTGCGAAAGCGCGCAATTTCCCATGATTCCATGCTGAATGCTTTAACGATGCGATTACCGGTGATCGTTTCATGCAGAATGTTTTGGATATCGGCCAGCTTATCTTGTCCTTTGCGCGTCGTGTGCCGCACACGCCGACCGATTTTTCCTGCCGAAAAAACAATAAACGGCACAAACAATAGCAGCAGCCATGCCATTTTTCTTCCCAGAAGGACAACGACAACAGCCGTAAAAATAAACGTGAAGAATTGCTGCAAGAATTCCGCCAAGACGCTCGACATAGCGTACTGAACGCGTTCAATGTCATTGACGATGGTTGAGACCAGAGTACCCGTTGTGTGCTTTTGAAAAAAGGCTGCCGAACGCCGTAGGACCGAATCGTACAGGTGATTCCGCAAGTCCGTGATCATGCCGTAGCCTGCATAGTTCACGAGATAAGTTCCGGCGTAATCGAAAATTCCCTTCAAAATTGTGGAAGCCACAAATGCGAACGCAACGATGGTCCAGGCATTGTGACTGAGGTGTGACGGCATGAACTGCTGCAAGTAAACTGCGTGACCGCCATGTGGGAATGTGAAGAGTTGAATATTTTCTGAACCGGTCGCAGGATTCAGAACTCGATCCAGAATCGGACCGATCAGCAGGACACGAAATGCGTCCAGCAACCCGACCATCGCCATAAGCAACACCGATGCAAGCAACTGCCACCAGTACGGAGCAACGTACCGGATGAGGCGCGTCAATTGCCGCATTGGGGGCTCCCGTGGAGTGGGCTCGCTGCTGGTGGACTCTGCTTCTGTTGCAAGCTCTTATTCTACTTCGGACTGTCGCGGTGTACCACTTTTACGCGGTATCCAGCCTTGCGTAAATGTTTACTGACGTCTTCCGAAATCATCACCGAGCGATGCTGTCCGCCGGTGCATCCAAATGCGATTGTTAAGTAGCTTTTGCCTTCCCGAATGTAATGCGGAAGCAGGTAAACCAGCAGAGCCGAAATGCGGTCAATAAATTCCTGTGTTTGTGGAAACGACCGGATGTACCTGGCTACTTTGGGATCACGTCCCGTAAGCGGACGGAACTCGGGGACGAAATGAGGATTTGGTAAAAAACGCACATCGAACATCAAATCAGCGTCTTCTGGCACGCCATGCTTGAAACCAAAGCTGACGCAAGACACCAGGATATTTTTTCCGGATTCTTTTTTCTTTTGAAAACTCTCAATGATATGCGAGCGCAACTCATGCACATTGAACTTGGAAGTATCGATCACCAGGTCGGCCAGAGCACGAATTTTTCGGAGTTGCCGCCGTTCGTTGGTAAGTGAAGTTTTGACGGGAGCATGGATTCCCAGAGGATGAGGACGGCGAGTCTCGCTAAAACGGCGAAGCAGGACTGCATCATCCGCTTCGAGGAAGATCATCTTTGTTGGCAACATCCGCTTCACCGATTTCACAATGGCGGGAAGCTCTTCTAACTGCGCACCTTCGCGAACATCCACAACTAAGGCTGTGCGTTCAATCTCCGACGACTGGCCTACGAGTTCTGCGAAACGCGGAATCAAACCAACCGGCAAATTGTCGACACAGTAATAACCTAAATCTTCGAAAGCCTTAAGGACTGAGGCCTTTCCGGAGCCACTCATGCCCGTAATAATGACTAGATCGCCAGGGCCACGGGCATCGGGTGGCTTGGCCTTGATCGACGAAGCGCTTTTTTTGTGTTTGACCTTTTCAGAAACCTTGCGGGATTTGCGCGAAGCCATTGAAGCGATGTTATCAGGAGCAGTTCTCGAATCGCCAGTTCCAGGCTGGGATCAGTATCAACTCGAGTCATGTAATTGAGATTAGATTCAATCACCTGAGTCCTAAGACATACAGCAGCTCGCTTTAACTTTTCGGCCATGATTCCGCCGGTTTCTACAGCATGCACCCGATGGTTTGCATTCAGCTCACAACGTAACCTGCAAAAGCTAACTTTAGGAGGCGCTATGCTCTGGACAGTTTTCGTACTATTGCTGATCTTGTGGCTTTTAGGCTTCAGTTTTCACGTTGCCGGAGGCTTGATTCACCTGCTTTTGGTCGTCGCATTGGTGGTCCTTGTGGTTAATTTGTTAACCGGTCGCGGCGCCACCGTCTGATCATGATTGAAGAAAGGAGTCTCATGAAATCTGTACGAATATTTTGCCTTGCCCTGCTGCTGGTTTCGCTGGCGGGAATTGGTTATGCGCAGTCAGACACTCAATCCTCATCGGATACGAGTGCGAAAACTGACGCAAAGGATGCGGGTAGCTCAGCCAAGCATGCCGCCAAGAAGACTGGCAGCGCAACCAAGAAGACCACCAAGAAGGGAACTCACGCAGCAGCTAAAGGAACGGATAAAGCTGCGCAAAAAACGCAGAATGGCGCGGAAAAAGTAGAAGACAAAACAGCGCCTCCACAATAAATCGCGAATAGCAGCGCTGGCTCACAAAGAACCTGTTGATGACTCAGCGCTGTCCAAATTTTTCAAATCCGAAACGGGGCCGATAACAGGCGCACGGGAAGCAGTATTGCCGCAAGTACGATGGCGAGTGCTCCGTGGACCGCAATCCCAAGAATGCGAAAGGGCAGAAGCATCAGCCAAACAAATGGATAAGCGATCAAGGCCAGCAGCGCGAGTGGCCAGCACATCACAAACAGGACGCACCAGAGAAGAAACGCTATCACGCGAGAACCTCCAATATCTCTGATTTAATTTACGAAGATACCAGCCTGAAAGTTCCTTTCCAAAGGCTTTCTATCCCGCCAAATGCTTTTGCAAGAATGCAAGGCTCCGTGCGCCCGCATCCCGCCAGATTTCTCCGCTGAAACCATGCCCGGCTTCGGGATAAATTTTCATTTCGTAAGGAATGTTCTTCTTCTCCAGCACTTTTTGTAAATCGTAAGCTTCACTCACGGGAACTGTTTCATCGAGTTCACCGTGCAAAATCAGTACGGGACAGAGTCGTCGAATAAATAGTTTGATTTCTTTGGGCAGCCCCCCGAAAAACTCAACTACGGCTTTAATCCTCGAATCGATTCCGGCATCCGCCAGCGCAAGATATGCTCCTAAAGAAAACCCTAGAAATCCGATGCGCTCTGGATCCACATCGGACTCGCGAGTTACGAAGCTGACCGAATCCCACACAGTTTTCATCCAGAACGGAGAATTGCAAAGAATCTCGCCTCGGTCCTTGGCCCAGCTCGTGCCTGTACGATCGAAGTAGTGCAGCACATACACGGCGAATCCGTGTTGCGCGATCATCTTCGCAGGCTCGGACATATATGCGTGACCGCCTCCGGAGCCGTGCAGGCCAATAATAGCCGGAAATTTCTGGCCGTTTGCCTCCGGCAGAAAGCAGTCAATCCCGATCTGCTTTCCGCCGCTCTCAAAAGTTTTGTAGGTTTGCTGAACGGAGTACAAACTAACTTCCAACTGTTGCCACCTGGTCTGCGAGACGTTGCAGCGATTCCAAGTACGGGGCCCGTGCGATTCCTTTTTCGGTGACAATGGCGGTCACATATTTGGATGGCGTGACGTCAAACGCGGGATTCTCGATTAAAACTCCTTCGGGTGTGACTTGCTTGCCGGCAAAATGCGTCACCTCGCGCGAATTACGTTGTTCGATTGGAATCTTGCTGCCATCCGCTGTTTCGAAATCAATTGTAGAAAGAGGCGCGGCAACATAGAAAGGAATATTGTGTTCCTTGGCCAGCACCGCGACAGTATAGGTGCCTATCTTATTCGCAACATCGCCGTTCGCGGCAATCCGGTCAGCTCCCACTACAATCGCTCCGATCTTGCCCTTACTCATCATGGCGCCTGCCATGTTGTCCGAAATTACGGTCGTGGGAATGCCGTCTTTCATCAACTCCCAAGCCGTTAGTCTCGATCCTTGCAAGAAAGGCCGAGTTTCATCAGCGTAAACATGAATCTTTTTTCCCTGTTCGACGGCTGCGCGGATAACGCCGAGCGCCGTTCCATATCCACAGGTTGCAAGTGCACCGGCATTGCAGTGGGTCAACACACCTCCGCTGGCAGGCATAAGTGTCGCACCAAACTTTCCCATCGCTTGATTTGCGGCGATATCCTCCGCGTGCATGCGTTGCGCTTCTTCAATGAGAGCTTGTTTGAGCTGCGGCAACGGCCGTACCCGCAGCAACTCGAACTTGTCACGCATTCGGCGGATCGCCCAAAACAAGTTCACGGCGGTAGGCCGGGTCTTGCCAATTACATCGCAAACACGGTCGAACTCTATCTTCAGTTCGCCAACCGTTTCTGCTTTCGCGTTCTTCACCCCTAGAGCAACGCCCATAGCCGCAGCAACGCCGATGGCAGGCGCACCGCGCACAACCATGTCACGGATCACATCCGCGACCTGGTCGGCGGTTCTACAGGTGACGTAGGTTTCTTCTGTAGGAAGTTTGGTCTGGTCAATGAAGCGTACGCCGGAATCAGTCCATTCAAGAGTTTGAATCATAAAGTCAGTCGTTGGTCGTTAGTCCTGGGAAAACTTAAGTCGTTTATGCCTTGTGTTCCGTGCAACGGTTCCTGGGATAGTGAACCACCGCCGTTTTACCACAAATCTCGCATCCCGCTTCTGTCACGACAGCTATTGGAATTCCCGGGGAAGTCTCGTCGTTCTGCAATACGTGTTCCTTCCGTACATCTTTCGCCGTGTAAATAGAAATAAATGGTGCTGGAGCAGCAGCCTTTTCAACACTTGGACGCCCACCCGCTTCCTCACGCTCAACCAGGCACATCGCCCCTACCACTTCGAATCCAAACTCGCGCGCCGCTTCTATCGCCTGTACTGTGGAAGCCCCAGTTGTACACACATCATCCACAATTACGACCTTCGCGCCTTTCTTATGGAAGCCTTCAATCCTCTGCCCAGTACCGTGCTGCTTCTCTGCCTTTCGTACAAGAAATCCGTGCAGTTCGCCGCTGGTCACCGCGACTGAAACCACAATCGGATCGGCTCCCATAGTTAGGCCGCCAATAGCTTCAGGGTTCCATCCGCGTTCGCGGATCTCTTCCAGAAACACTTTGCCAGTAAGCTGGGAGCCGCGCGCGTCCAGTGTAGTGATGCGGCAATCGATGTAATAGTCACTAGTTCCGCCGGAGGAAAGTTTGAACTCCCCCAACCGGAAAGACTTGGAAGCCAGCAAACGCAGCAGTTCCTCACGAGCAGAAGACGCAGGAGACATGGAAAATCTAAGATAACATTTTAGAGACTATTTCCTGAAGCCCAGAGCCCGACGCCTAAAGCCCAGATCGCTATTGATTCAATCTTTCCATGTGCCGGAACCCGGCGGTACCGATAAATGTCAAAACTGTCAAAGTAAAATTATAGGAAACATGCACCAGGAAACTCGCTCCCACAGACCCCGTGATGGCGCGCACTGCGGTTAAAGTAATTCCCACAAGAAAAATGATCAGCACTGCTCCCCAGGAAAATCCCAACTGCACTGCGTGGATTGCAGCGAACGCTGCCCCGGTCAGCAGAATCGCTATGGTTATTCCCAGTCTTCTAGCCAGCACAGGATAAAGGAATCCGCGAAAAAACAATTCCTCCATTAATGGGCCCAAGCTGATGGCGAATATCGAGGTGAGATAAGCGTCCAAAGGAGTTTGGAAAAATTGGTCCATCGGCACACTTTTAGGAATCGGCAGGAAATGCGCGAGGACTTGCAGCCCAATCAGAAGCGCGGCCCCTAGTCCTACGAGGGCCAGCCGTGTTCCTCCTGGCCAGTTCCAGCGAATCGCTTTAAAGAAACGTTCATGGTACTTACCCTCGATCAAAATAACCATGTAGAAGAACAAAACTACATAGGCTAAAAACTCGGCAAACAACGCCAACGGTGGTTTTTGCAGCACCGCATTCCAGCTCAGCCCACGATAAAAGAGCTTGTGGGCAGTAAAAATTACGACCAATGGAAAAAATAGAAACGAAAAGAACGTTAGTAGCGTGATGCCCAGAACGTCCCACCCGTTCCACAGCGGATTCTCGGTCGGTGTAGCTGGAAGAGAATTAGAGTTTTCCTGCGCTGGAGGCAAATCGGGTTCAGGCCACGAATTTTGAGGTGAGGACACGATAAACGCAGCATTCAAGCTGTTCTTGCGAATTTACACGAAAAAGAAAACACATGCTGAGGATGCGTTTAGTCTGCATTGGAAATCATTTACCGCCAAAGTTCGCAAAGAGCACAAAGAGAAGCCCCCAGAATAGAAATACCCTCCGGTTGATGGGCTAGCTTAATCGACGCAGCGTCTTGGCTGGTTTCATTAGCTTTCTGGCCACGTTTTGCGAGATCTTCGCGAACTTTGTGGTTAGATCCTTTTCCACTCTTAGGCAATGGAAGCATTCCCCGTAAGTTTCCCGCCAAAATACTGCGCAAGCGCCTGTCCCGTGTATGACTTCTTGTTCCGCGCCACCTGCTCTGGTGTTCCATGCGCTACGACTTTGCCGCCTTCTTCTCCGCCTTCAGGTCCGAGATCGAGAATCCAATCTGCGTTCCGGATCACATCCAGATTGTGCTCGATAATCACAATCGTGTTGCCCAAGTCCGTCAGCCGATGCAGCACGTCCAGCAACTTCTTTACATCATCAAAGTGCAGCCCTGTCGTCGGCTCATCAAGCAAATACAGTGTCTTGCCGGTTTGCCGCTTGCTCAGTTCCCGTGCCAGTTTAATCCGTTGCGCCTCACCGCCTGAGAGCGTAACTGCCGATTGACCCAAATGAACATAGCCCAAACCAACATCCACCAAGGTCTGCAACTTCTGCCTTACCAGTGGAATATTTTCGAGAATCGGCAGCGCATCTGCGATGGACATCTCAAGCAAATCCGCGATCGATACGCCTTTATATTTCACTGCAAGGGTCTCGTGGTTATAGCGCCTGCCACCACAAACTTCACAAAGCACATACACGTCGGGCAGAAAATTCATTTCGATTCGCCGCTGCCCTTCGCCCTGGCAAGCTTCGCATCTGCCTCCCGAGACATTGAACGAGAAGCGTCCCGCTTTATAGCCTCGTTCCCGGGATTCCGGCAGCATCGCGTAGAGATCACGAATTTGCGCAAACACTCCGGTATAGGTGGCGGGATTCGACCTCGGAGTACGTCCGATTGGAGATTGATCAATCCGAATTACTTTATCGATGTTTTCAGTTCCCGAAATCGCCTTGTGAGTGCCGGGTTCTTCCCTTGACCTGTAAAGCTTTTTGGCCAGCGCCCGGTACAGAATGTCATTCACCAAAGTGGACTTGCCCGATCCGGAAACTCCGGTCACCACCGTCATGACGCCGAGCGGGAATGTGACATCAACGTTTTTAAGATTGTTTTCGCGCGCACCTAAAATGCTGATTCCTGTTCCATTCGCCACGCGGCGCGAAGCAAGCATTTCTATCTGCGTTCTGCCTGAAATGTACGCTCCCGTAAGGGAATCAGACGCTTGCATGATTTCCTGCGGAGTGCCGTGCGCCACTAGTTTCCCGCCGTGACGTCCAGCTCCGGGGCCGAGGTCGATCACATAGTCAGCTCGCCGGATCGTCTCTTCATCATGCTCAACTACAAGTACCGTATTCCCGAGATCGCGCAGCTCTTCCAGCGCTGTAAGCAGCCTTGTGTTGTCGCGCTGATGCAGGCCAATGGACGGTTCATCTAGCACATACAGAACACCCCGTAGTTTTGAGCCGATCTGTGTCGCTAATCTTATGCGCTGGCCTTCGCCCCCGGAAAGCGTTGCTGCTGAGCGAGCCAGCGAGATATAGCCCAACCCTACGCCGTTCAAAAACTGCAGCCGCTCAACTATTTCATGCACAATCCGTCCTGCAATAATCTCCTCGCGTCCCATCAGCTTGATTTTCCTTGCCGCCTCGAGCGAACGCGATACAGGCAACTCAGTGAAATCGGAAATCGACATCCCGTTCACCTTTACTGCCAGGCTCTCAGGACGCAGCCGCTTGCCGTTGCATACCGGGCATTTCGTCGCGGACATATAATCCATCAACGATTCGCGATAGTTATCGGATCCGGTCTGCTCGAGCATTTGCTTGAGATAACCGATCACCCCCTGGAATCCGGTCCTGCTCTTCCCCGCATCCCCATAAAGCAGAAGGTTCTGAATTTTCTCCGGTAATTTTTCAAATGGCACGTTCAGATCGAGGCTGTACCGTGCGCCGGCAATCTGAATCATGTTTTGCAGATTCCCCGAACTCGATCCCGGCCCAAGCCCGCCATCCAACAGAGGCTTGGACCAATCCACGATCACCTTCGCCGGATCAAAATCATAGCGGCTGCCTAAACCATGGCATTCCGGGCATGCCCCGTACGCGCTGTTGAACGAGAATGATCGCGGCTCGAGTTGCGGCACATCGATCCCGCAATCTGGACAGGCCAAACGCGCCGAATAAAGCTGCTCGTCGCCGCCTACGACGGCAACTTGCACCAACCCGCCTGCCAGCTTCATGGCAAGAGCAACTGATTGCTCAAGCCTGTGCTCAATTCCTGGCTTTACCAGCAGACGATCGATCGCTACTTCGATAGTGTGGTTTTTGCGTTTGTCCAACTTGAGGTCGTCTTCGAGGTTTACGATCTCGCCATCAACCCGGGCCCGCGTGAAGCCGTGCTGAACCAGCTTCTCCATCTCTTTCTTAAATTCGCCTTTGCGCCCGCGAACAATGGGAGCCAGGAGCATGACCCGGTCTTCCGGTGTAAGCTCCATAACCCGATGGACGATCTGCTCCGCCGATTGACGAGTGATAGCGCGCCCACAATTAGGGCAATGAGGAATTCCGATCGAGGCATAAAGCAACCGCAGATAGTCGTAAATTTCAGTGATGGTTCCGACCGTCGATCGTGGGCTCCGGCTGGTGGTCTTCTGCTCAATAGAAATCGACGGGCTTAGGCCATCAATGGCGTCCACGTCAGGACGCTCCATTTGATCCAAGAACTGTCGCGCATATGCGGATAGAGTCTCGACATAGCGTCGCTGCCCTTCAGCGTAAATAGTGTCAAAAGCCAACGAAGACTTTCCCGACCCGCTCAATCCGGTAATTACCGTCAGGCTATTACGGGGAATTTCGACATCGATGTTTTTGAGATTATGCTGGCGCGCCCCGCGCACCGAAATCTTGGTAATGGCCATAAAACCTGAGAGTATTGCCCTTCCGTAACGTGGACGGGTCCACAGAAATGCTTGAGAGTGGGAGTACGCAGTTCTACTCACGTATCTTAGTTGTTAACAGCGGCAAGCGTCAACGACGGGTACAGTGAGGCTGGCGGCGCATCCAAAGGACGCGCTGAGAAATAAAGCATCCGAAGTTGCAACTGCGGCAATTGCGGGGAATTGAGCCGATCTTGAGTACCTTGTTGGTGGTTTTTGTGATGTCGTTTACGGCAGTTTCCGTGATTTCCCTAGGAATCATGCTTGCTTATGGTGCTGTGATCGGCCTTCTCCATGCTTTTGGGCAATCCCATCAACTTACCACGCCCAAACTTGTCCTGGTTACGAGTCAAAACCACGCCAGCGGCGACTAGGTACTCGGTTTTATTTATCCCAAACTACGCAGACTAGCTATTCCATCCATCAACCAACTCTAATTCTCTACTGCTTCTCTACTGCTGTTGCGGATTTGGCTGAAACGGCTGCGGCGCCGGAAAGCCTTGCGGCGTTCCGCCATTCTGTTGCTGTTGTTGCTGCTGAATCATCTGCTGACGTTGCAGTTCCTGTAACAATTGTTCGGGGGTCTTCAGCTGCGGTTGAGGTCCCTGCTGTTGCTGTGCGGCGGCATCATCAGGGGGAGCGGATGCAGTGTCATCTACCTCATCCTGTGAGTCGTCCGTTGCATCGGCGTTTGCATCCGCATCTTGTGGAACCTGAGGCATTCCTCGTTCACCCATTCTCATGGGCTGTTGCGGCAATCCTGATTCATTGGCCGCATTCGCCTGAACTGTGGGAGCGACCTCGTCCGGCCCAGACTTTGTAATCAAGATCACCCGGTCCAGTACACTGGAATTCGTTGGCGATCCGAGCAGCACGTAATTGAAGTGCGATCCATTTAACAGTGTTGCCAAAACATCACGCGCTGGACCAGGCCCAAAATATCCAACTACACGTTCTGTGGAATTCGACGGCATATCTATATTGGCGCCAGTCTGCGCATGAACAGCCCGCAAAATATCTCCTAATGTCGAGTTGCGAGACACGATTGTCAGCTGACTGTTTTTGTAATCCACTTGCGGCGCAGAAGAAGGTATTTGATCCAGCGGCAGTGCCGGCAGCGGTCCAGTTGGGACTACAGGCTGGGGCGCTGCTGGTTGCACTTGCTTTGCAGTTTGTTTGGCAGATTTATGGTGTCTTTTGCTTGGAGGTTGTTGATCAGAGAAAACTGCGCCTGATAGGGACAAACTTAGAAGAAGTGGCGCAAAAAGGCCCCAAGCTAAAACGGAAATCGTTCTCATTCTCATGTAAACCCAATTATGGAACGTGCAAAAATCTTATTTATGCGTACAAAACGGACACAAGTTTATGCGTACAAAACGGGCACAAGCTATTGAAAATTGTAGCACTGCGACTACTTTCCTTCAGTTTAAACCTTTTTTTTCGTAACTCTCTGTTTTGCATAGAGATAGCTTGAGTACACGCCATTTCTTAATCTCAAGCCATTCACTTGACATTCCTTCTTCTCACCTTTATGGTGGTGATCCCCCCGAAACCCGCTACTAGTAAGCCGTTCGGCGGTTCGCAGGACCAAAATATCTGGAGGGAATCATGAAGCGATTCGTGTTGGTCATTGCCAGTTTATTGTCAGCAATCCTGATTCCCGTCCAAGCCCAAGTGAATGTCACTACTTATCACAACGATAATGCTCGTACTGGCCAAAACACACAGGAAACGCTTCTTACTCCCAGCAACGTGAATAGCACTCAATTTGGCAAACTTTTTACAGTTTCTGTTCAGGGCTATGTGTATGCGCAGCCTCTTTATCTGGCAAATGTACAAAACATCGCTGGAGGAACTCATAATGTATTGTTTGTCGCCACCGAACACGACCAGTTGTATGCCCTAGATGCTGACAACGGAACTGTGCTCTGGCAACAGAGCTTTATTAATCCACCAAATATTACGACCGTTACGAACAGCGAAGTTTCCTGCGGTGATCTCGTGCCTGAGATCGGAATCACTAGCACGCCTGTAATCGACCAGAGTACTGGAACGATCTACTTGGTAACCAAAACCAAGGAAACCGGCGTCTACGTACAGCGCCTTCATGCCATCGATATCGTCACGCACGCGGAAAAATTTGGAGGTCCAGCCGTTATATCGGCCAGCGTGAACGGGCAGACATTCGATCCTTTGAGAAATCATAACCGTCCCGGGCTGCTGCTGGAGAATGGCCACGTGGTCATTGCTTGGGCCTCACACTGCGACAACACGCCTTATCACGGTTGGGTTATGTCCTACAAAGCAGGCGTTCAGCCGACCGATACATTAACGCAAGAGGCCGTATTTAACGGTTCGCCGAATGGTGGACTGGCTGGCGTTTGGATGTCCGGCGATGGGGTTGCCGCAGATGCAAGCGGAAACATATTTTTCGCTACAGGCAACGGTACATATGACGGACTGACCGGAGGAGACTTCGGAGACAGTATTATGAAGCTCGGTCCACCCAGCAACAACGTTTTCCCCATTGTCGACTGGTTTACACCATGGAATCAGCAGAGTTTAAGCGATGCGGACGAAGATTTAGGTTCTGGGGGATTACTATTATTTCCCGACCTTCCGCAGGGTTCGCCTCACCAACATCTGCTGGCGCAGATGGGTAAGGAAGGGAAGATCTATCTGATTGATCGCGACAATATGGGCAAGTTCTGTTCGAATTGCAGCAACATCGACACTCAAATAGTGCAGGAGATCCCCGGAGCAACAACCGGAGTATGGGGCTCACCAGCGTACTGGAACGGCTCAGTTTACTGGGGAGGAGGCAACGACGGAGGCAGCGCTGATCACCTCAAAGCTTTTTCTTTCAATGCAAATAACAGCGGTTTACTATCGACTTCTCCTACGTCCCAGAGTACTAAAACATTTTCTTTCCCCACGGCGGCACCTGCGATTTCAGCTAACGGAAATTCAGATGGAATAGCGTGGTTGGTCGATAATGGCAACGGATCACAAGCTTTGTACGCATATGATGCAACCAATCTTGTGAACATGTTCTATAACAGCACGCAAGCGCCGAATGGCAGAGATGCTCTTTCTGGTCCAGTTAAGTTCACGGCGCCAATAATAGCTAATGGCAAGGTGTACGTTGGGAGTCAAGGATCAGTGAGTGCATTCGGACTTTTAGCTCAAGTCTCGGCAACAACCACCGTCCTGACGTCAAATCTCAGCCCTGCATATGTAACGCAAACCGTTACTTACACAGCCGTCGTTAGTGCGACCTCAGGACTACCGACAGGCTCCGTCGTTTTCAAGGATGGAACGAAATCTGTCGCTACAGTCGCGTTGTCGAACGGCACCGCCCTATACTCCATTGCTTATTCGAAAAGTGGCGGGCACACTATTGTCGCTACTTATTCCGGCGACACTAACGATCAGGGGAGTACGTCGAACTCGCTGCGTCAGATCGTAAGGAATTTGCCGGCAAAGACAACGACATCGCTCATAACTTCTGGCACGCCGTCGAAACTCGGTCAGACCGTCACCTTCACGGCAACCGTGAGTTCAACCTTTGGGATCCCACCCGATAGCGAGACCGTCACCTTCTTTAGCGGAACCACAGAAATCGGAACCGGAATTTTGAGCGGAGGATCCGCAACCTTCAGCACGGCGTCACTTCTTGCTGGCAGTCACACCATTAAAGCTACTTATGCCGGAGATGCCAATTTCGCAACCAGCACAGGTCGCGTAACGCAAGTAGTGACTAAAAACTAAAATTTGAATAAAAGTCTAACCGCCAAGGACGCCCAAAATACTCGCAGAGATCGCATAAAGTCTCAGATAAACTAAAACGTCGCGAGATTGAATGAAGCGAAAATATTTATTTCCTGCGCTGTTGCTTCTCAGTACAGCACTGCGATTGGATGCGGCCGGCACTGATCATACAAAAGCAACCGATTCTATCTTCGCCAATTTTGTCTCGGCCAACGCTCCCGGAGCCGCCGTTCTCGTTCTAAAAGATGGACATAAAAAATTTGAGCGAGTATATGGCCTTTCGGACCTCCGTACCTTGCACAAAATCGACTCTGCAACTAATTTTCGTCTTGCCTCATGCAGTAAGCAGTTCACCGCAATGGCGATCATGCTGCTCGTCCACGACGGTAAATTGCACTATGAAGACCATCTGACCGACATCTTCCCCGATTTCCCGGAATACGGCCGCGCCATCACCATCCGGAACCTGCTCAACCACACCTCCGGCCTGCTGGACTATGAAGACCTGATGACTCAGTCCGATCCCAGCATCCCACCGGAAAAGATCCCACAAATTCAAGACGATGAAGTTTTGCGACTCTTGAAACAGCAGAATAGGACCAAGTTCGCGCCCGGAACGAAATGGGAGTACAGCAATTCCGGCTATGTTGTGCTGGGCACGATTATTGCGAAAATTTCAGGCAAATCTTTCCCCGATTTTCTGCGCGAACGGATTTTTGCGTCGCTCAGTATGACGAACACGCTTGCTTATGTAAAAGGAAAGAACGAGATTCCCAATCGCTCCTACGGGCACACCAAAGAAAACGGCGCCTGGCATCAAACCGATCAGAGTCCGACTTCTGCAACACTAGGCGACGGTGGAATCTATTCTTCGCTGAACGATCTTGCAAAGTGGGACCAAGCCTTGCGTCAACACACGCTGCTAAGCGAAGCTGAGATGAAACCAGCCCTGCGTCCAATACAAGTGCCGGGAGGTGTGCAAGAACCAGACGGAAAGCCTGCGGAATACGGCTTTGGATGGTTTTTGAATTCCTACAAAGGTCACCCGCGAATGTGGCACTACGGAGAAACCAGGGGATTCAGAACGGCGATTCAGCGCTTCCCGAAAGACAGGCTGACGATCATCATTCTGTGCAATCGCGCGGACCTTGAGCCAAAGGATTTGGCGTTAAGAGTAGCAGATTTATATTTGAAGTAACGCAACGGCGACTCGGAGCTGCGCTCTTGCCGCCTACTCGCATTAAATTGATCCCTGTCGAATCTATTCGACTGAAGTTGGTGCGTTGCTTGATGTGACTGCCGCGGCTGGCACCCCGCCCTCGATTCCGGTATTGACTAAGTCCTTCAATTCTTTGCTGGGCTTGAAGAAAGGAATCTTTTTAGCGGGTACTTCGACGCGGTCGCCAGTTTTCGGATTTCGTCCAACGCGCGGTTTTCGCTGACGGGTACGGAAGCTGCCAAAGCCGCGGATCTCAATCTTATCGCCCACGCGCAATGACCGAACCACGCTGTCAAAAATAGTCTCCACAATGACTTCGCTGTCCTTGCGGGTCAATTCTGCCAAGCGGGACACTTCATCGATCAGATCAGCTTTTGTCATATGCTTCGGGGCTCCGGACTTCGAGTTTGTAATTTCGAGCTAACGTGCTCTGGATTATAAATGCAAACGCAACCATCACACATTCGCAACATCATTCCTCGCAACCACAAAACGCTACATAACCTTCTCAAACATCAGGGGTTGTGCGCAAGAGACATTTTGAAGACGGCTCTAGGCTTTAGGTGTGAGTCAGATGGAGATTTCTAATCCCTGAGCCCAGCCTGAAGGCCTGTTGTCTTTCACTTCCACAAGTAAAAGAACCCGGTTTCCTGATCCAGTAGCTTTTCTTTAGTGGGCAGATACTCTGATACATCGCCAAATAGTAGATCCAGCACTGACTTACGGTCCTTCTCGGGATGTACCAGCACTGGTTTTCCGGTAATGTGCACTGCCTTGGCCGTATCGTCCACAGCAGACTCGAAATCCCCTACTTGATCGATTAGGTGCATGGAGAGAGACTGCTCGCCGGTCCAGACTCGCCCGTCAGCAATTCCCTTAATATCATCCACTTTGGCGTGACGCCCCTCGGCCACCGCGTTCACAAATTGCCCATACATATTGTCGATCAGCGACTGCATGTAAGCGCGTTCTTCCGGCGTCATCTCGCGGGTTGGATCACCCGTGTCCTTGAATTTCCCAACTGTTAGCACTTCCGGCTTGAGTTTGACCCAGCGCAGCAGGTCACCGTAATTCACCCACTCGGCAATAACGCCGATCGATCCGACTACGCTGCCATTATTGGCATAAATTTTATTGGTGGCCGAAGAAACATAGTAAGCGCCACTCGCGCCTACGGTCGAAATTGACGACACAATACGTTTATGCTTTTCGTCGCGAATGCGTTTCACTTCGCGATAAATTTCTTCCGAGGCAGCCACCCCGCCCCCAGGAGAGTTTACGTGGATAATAATCGCCTTGATGGAATCGTCATCCCCAAATTTTTTAAGTTCTTCAATAACTGTCTTCGAATCGAGGATCACGCCTTCCAGATCAACCACGCCGATCTTGTCCCCAAAACCGTGCAGCCCGGAACTTTCATCGTTACCAGCATGCATGGTCAAATAAACCAGGGTGAATATCGCCAATACAAAAAGAAAGAAAGCTCCTCCCCCAATCAGGATCCAGAGCCATGTGCGGGAACGTCCATTTTCAGGCATAAAAGTGGAAATAGTTTAGCATCAGACAGCACCTAGCCTGCTAAGGTCTTTTCGCCATAGAGACCGGTTTCGCGGATTAATCGCGAGATGGATGCAGGACCATGGATATAGTGTCTATTCACATATCCGGCAGGGAATCAGTTGCCAAAAATTATTCGATCTGGCTACTTCAGTTCCTGTAGCTTTGTCGAAGCCATTTGCGCTGTTTGGCTCGATGGGTTTTCTTTCTGTACTTCCTGATAGATCCGCTTAGCTTCGAGCGGTTGTCCGATTGCCTCATAGGTCGAGCCTAATTCCATCTGCGCGGTGACTTTCCCGACCGTGGTCGTCGGCTTGTCGATAAGCTTCTTGTAAAGATCAATAGCTTCTTTACTGCGATTCGCGTTGCGATATACCGAAGCCAAAGCAAAATTAGCTAAAGCGGCAAGGTCCCGGTTACGCCCCGATGCCACTTCCTTTAACTCCCGCTCAGCTCCATTGTGGTTGCCCAAACTCTCCGAGGTTAAACCCAAAAAATATCTGGCGAAACTAGCGGCGTGAGTATGCGGATATTTGTCTACTATAGTTTGGAATTCTTTATGGGCTTCTGTTGCACGTTCCGTGCTGGAAGCAAAGCTAGGGTTTTCGGGTTGTGGAGGCATTCCAGCAGGACGGATCGGCGTATCCAAAGTACGAACCGCCTGCCCTAGTTCAATACTTGCCTTCAGGTCTTGTTGAGTGATGTAGTACCAGCTGCCAACTGCCGCAGCAACCACCACGACTATCAACAGTCCCAAGACAGCCAGCTTGCTCTTATGTTCAAGGGACCAATGAACGGTGGCTTCCGCCGCATTAATGGTAGCGCGGCTAAATCGGTCTTCTTTTAATTGATGGCGAGTTTCTGCGCGCACAAACTTCCCTTCTGATGACAATGGGATAAGCTGACAAACCATTAGTTTAGCAGGCTAAAATCAGCAGCGCAAAACGCCTGCAAGCCGGTGGAATCTAAGTATCGAACCTGCAACCCAGCAGCCTGTTAAACCCAGCAGCCTGTTAATGGAGGCAATAGAATTTTTCGATTGGACCGAATCTTGCCTCTCTGTCATATTGTCCTCAGGTTGGAATCTGCGTTGTAGCAGCCTTTGCAGTCGAACTTTGAAGTTCGTCCTCTTCAGTTAAGAGCCTTCCGTATCGTTCTCCTGACCATGTAGTCCGGAATGACACAGTAAGCAGCGCTAAATGGCGGTTGCCATAAGCGTTTCTTCTGTGCACTCAGAATTAAGGAGATCAAATATGAAAATCACTCGCTCCCTCACGTTTACACTTTTTGGCGTGCTCGGCATAAGCGCTTTAACGAGCTTTGCTCATGGGCAAGAGTCTTCGGGGAAATTCACCCTCCCGTATGCAGCTCATTGTGGCGACGCTGTCTTGCCAGCGGGAGAATACCGTTTCAGCATCGATCTTAGTAGCTCTACCCCGATTACAACTATTCGGAAATTGGCTCCCAATCCGGCTGGTTCATGGTGATGGCAGCCTCTACGTTGGAGATTAATTCCAATGAGCCCAATAGATTGGTAATCGGACGAATAGCAGGAGAGAGGGTAGTCACTGATATGTATGTTCACGACCTCAGGCTGGCAATCCACTACGCGGCGATCAAAACAAAAACAGCCAAGTTGCAAGCCAGAACCTCGATCAAGCCGTGCTTAGTGCAAAACAAACTCCAGTGCAACAGGGAAAGTAGCAGTTTGGGAGCCAGTTTTAATGACTGGTTCCCAGCTTCTTGAACTTCGATTACCTAAGGAGATAACGTGTTAATAGGCAAAGAAACCCCGACAGCTACGACAGCTACGGTGAACTTGAAGCAACTAGCGGCATATGTAGGACTCACTCCTGGCACCGTCTCGGCGGTCTTAAACAATGCGTCTTACTCGAAGTCGATTCCACAACATACTAGAAATCGAATTTTGGCAGCTGCTGGGGAACTGAATTATAAGCCGAACTTCTTCGCGCGTTCATTGCGGGTGAAAAGAGGAAGTCGTCTGATTTCAGTCTTAACCGACGATATCGGGGAACCACGCAGTGCGGTCGTCATCTCCGGCATTGAACGATCTTTGCGAGAGCGAGGATACCTTATGATTGCGGGCGCTTACCAACCGGGCGTTGAGTCGCTAACCGATTATTCCACGATATTAGCGCGGCATGGAGTGGAGGGTTTTATTACCGTGAACTTGGACATTACAACAGGCATTGCGCTGCCACACGTCTCCATTAATGTTCAAAATGGCATGACAACCGTAAGTAAAGCGGCGAATTTCAATGAAGATCAGGCCGATATTCAAGCCAATGGGGCAATTCTGCACAGCGGTTTGGAAAATGCAGGCAAGATTGCGGTAACTAGATTACTTGATCGCATTGCATTTGAGACGGCTCAAATGGCTAAACCTATTCACCACAAAATTACTGGTCTTTATAGCGGAATTTCTACGGAGCACAACACGGTAGGGCACGCCTTAACCGCTAAGTCTCCTGAAGGTTGTTAGTTGCTATTCAAGAAAAACTGGTGAGACTAATCTGCAGTTAAACTGAAACTCTCTTCCAAACGGCAACCCGGGGGAGATTTCCACGCCGAAAGATCGCGATTGAGGATAGCCTCAAGCTTCTCCACTTCTGGACGAAAGAGTTCGTAGAGCTTAAGTGAAAGCGCTGGGGATAATTCTTCGAAAGCCGGACCTCCTCCTAGAAACAATTTTAATAAAGGCGAACTTTTCACGGCTGCGACCACCCTATCGAGACGACGAGCCTTACACCAATCTGCCATTGCTGTTGCCCCACGAGTCCAATAATAATTGCGCGGATGTGTAAGGGACTCCGAAGAATGGACATAACGGATCTGCGCCTGAGTCAAGGGGAATCGTGGGATTTCAATAAAATCCACCAGAGTATCGACATAACGTTGTGGCTCAGTCTGCAGGTCGTCATAAACCGTAGCTAAGACCTGATCTCGTCCTAGAGCCCGCCGCCATGCCGCAAGATAAGTCGCATATTTGCCCGTTTCTAACAACTCTGGGTCGCGCACGAGTGCCTGTTCCAAACTCCAGGAGATCATCCCGTAAGCGCGTTTAAGCCGATAAAGCGACAGTACACGATCAACCGGATTACGGAATATGCATACCACTTTAGTTTGCGGAAAAGTGCGGGCAATTCGTTCGCGAGCCTCGCCGGATGCGAAGTAGGTCGGGGCGACCTCACCGACGGGCCACTCCTTATTTGATCCTGGATAATGAGCGCGATACCAGTCAATTCCTCGATGAAAATGGGTATCGAAAAACCGGGTCTCTTTGGTCGGCATGGGCAAAACGGCATGCTTGCTTAGAACTGAGTGCAGCCAGCTGGTTCCAGTGCGAGGAGGACCGATGATAAAAAACGAAGGGAGCAGGCGATTGCGGTTATCAACGATTGGAGCGTTTCTTAGGATGGGAATTGGTTCGCGAGGATGAACTTCTTCTCGTCTTGACATATCCATCACTCGCCTCCTCTTGCAGCGTACTGCTCGCCTACGACACAACTCGAAGCGAAACCGGTTTGCGAGGTTGTTACAGCCTGGTTAGAAGGGTAATACCTATGTGCCTCACCACGATTATATCGCCGCATGCACGTCCACTCCGCCGGATTTTTCGGTGGAAGTTGTTCCACTTGCTAGCAGGGGCCAGCCTTTGCGAAGGACAAATTCCAGCCATGCTCCAGCTGCTTGCGATGTGAGAACCGCGAGCAATACGAGGGTCGTATAGCCAGAGGCATTCACGATTCCTGCATCGTAGGCAACACTCGCCAGTACAATTCCCGGGCCACCTCGTGCATTCGTGGCAACTGCGAGGTTCAGAAGATCCAGTCCCCTGAATCCCGCAAGGCGCGCCCCCAAACCAACGGACAATAACTTAATGGCACAAGCAACAACGAGCATAATGATCAAAACTGCGAGGGAAAAATTCTTCCAAAGATCTAGCCGGTATCCAACTAATAAGAAGTACAAGGGGATGAACACAGCGAACGAGAACCGGCTAAGGGAGTCAAGGGAGCCCGCAAAGAACTCTCGTTGATTGGAAACTCCATAACCGGCCAGGAAAGCGGCAAATACCAGATTCACATCCAGCAGCGCCGCCACCGCACAGAATGCAAACATCACAGCAACCAAATAGGCGATGGGCGAAGCCTCAACCAGAATATTCCAGCGTGTTAACTGCAAACGCCTGAGCAACGCTGGGGCGATGGTGAGTCCAACACCGAAGTAGACCAAAGTAGCTACAATATGCCGCGTTATTTCTCCTTTTGGCAGGACAGATGATTTAGCGAGGGCGGTAGCTATGGCTAATACTGCCCAAAGGGCGATGTCTTCCAGTACTGCAACGCTCAACACAAGACGGGCAAAGCGAGTATGCAAGATACGCAAGTCGTGGAAAATACGTGATATTACAGGAATGGATGTGACCGCTACGGCGATACCAATTACCAGAATGAGAGCGCTCCGCTGATTGGAGGGTCCCATTAGGTGCTGATATGGAAAAAGGGGAATCAACAACAACGCTACAAGAAATGGGAATCCCGTCCCAACCATAGCTAGCCACGCAACTTGCCGGCGATCATCTTTTCCGAATAGCCTGCGGATTTCAGTTCCTGACACAAACATCAGGAGCAGCAATCCTAGCCAGTAAACGAAACCTAAAATCACGTCTTGGGTGTTACGAGTCGACGCACTGGGCCCGCTGAAAATCATCGAGCAGAAAGCTGGAGCGAACCGTCCTAAAAGTGTTGGACCCAGTAGTAGGCCAGCCAAAATCTCTCCGATTACCCGTGGTTGGCGTAATTTCGCGAACAAATAACCAAAAAGATGGGCAGAAGCAAGCAGCACCAGCAGCAATATAACTATCGAGCCGATCTCCTCGTTAGACATAGGGGTGCCTTCACCCGGCCAACTTAGGATGAGGTTCCCATCAATACTGCTGCCTGCCGGAAGGGAAATCGTTGGAAAATATTTTTCTGAACGGGACTACCAGAGAGGAAGGCCGCAGAACAAACGCATGCGGCCTTCAAGATAGATGTAATTCACATATTTCCAAATGACTTAACGGCGGCGGCCGCCTTTTTTCTTTGAGGCCTTCTTCTTGGCGGGTGCTTTCTTTTTCGACGTGGCTTTCTTTTTGGGAGCAGTTCTCTTGGCCGCTTTTTTGCCGGCTTTCTTGGAAGCTGTCTTAGTTGATCTTGTAGACGAACTCTTCTTAGCGGATTTTTTAGCTGGTTTTTTGGCCGCTGGTTTCCTGGCTGCTGGTTTTTTGGGAGTTGTGGATTTAGCAGCTACTGGCGTGGGCCTTTCCTCGTCTTCTTCCTCGTGCTCTTCGGAACCCATATCACTTGATTCCGGTTGCTCGGCTTCTTCTTCCTCTTCTTCTTCCTCGTAATCTTCCTCTAGCGAATCGCTATAGGAACCAGTATCCCCAAATTCTTCGTTATCATCGTCGCGTAAATAGAGGGTCTCTTCGAATCTCATCTTTCCTCCTGAATTCCGGACGCGCTAGGCGCCGGTCTAGCTTGCGCAAGGTAAAAAGACATCTGAAGTCGCTAAGAGCGCGTGATTTATAGCACCGTGATTTGATGCAAAGACAATGGAAGCCGGGTGCGTCCTCTCGCGTCGTTTTTGCATATTACACCTAGACCTAGAATGTCACCAGCGCAGATTGAAAATTTTTGTTAGAAAGAATTTCCGGAAAATCTATGCGTCCGATTAATGTCGAAAATTGTTTACTGATTATCGCGAATAATCAAAACCATGCCGGGACGGAGCGTAGCAACATTGGCATTATTTTCTTTGAGGGCTGTGACGGTTGTCTTATACGAACTTGCAATTGAGTAGAGAGTTTCTCCCGGCTTGACTTTGTGCCGGAGTGCGCTGTTTTGAGTAGCAGGTAAGTTGCTGGCCTTCTTATGTTTAGAAGAGGCGAGTGTATGCCCGGTTTCGCTCAAATTGGGGCTTACTGGTAAATGGACATAAAGAATACGTCGTCCTTGCAGACTGCTTCCCTTCAAATGATTCCAGCGGCGGATCATCACTGTAGGCACACCAAAATTGTCCGCAACAGATTCTACTGTGTCCGCTTTCCTCACTTTATAAACCGTCAGCCGCTTTGAGTAACTCAGTGCATTATCCGCTTTCGATTGCCGACCCGGAGCGACGGGGATGATTAATTTGCTATCTGGCGCTAGATCTTGGCTCACTTCCAGGTCGTTAGCTTGCGCAATGGCACGGGGTGTTGTTCGATAGGCCCGGGCAATAGAGGCTAGAGTGTCCGCGGGAGCAACCTTATGATAGCGCCACCACACCCGCATCTCCGGTGGGACTGCTGCAATTGCGCTTGTGTATTTGTCCTTGCTTCCTGGCGGAAGATGTAGCTCGAAGCTCTGATCTTTAGGCGTTGTGAGCCGCAGCAGATTCGGGTTCAAATCCTGCAAGCTCTCCGCCGATGAATCCACGCACTCCGCCACGAGGCGTAGATCGACAGGGTAGTTAATCTTCACCGTATCGTAAGCCATCGGCTGTTCTGGAACGACTGTATCCAATCCATATTGAGCGGGATTTTTCGCCATGATGGTAACGGCGACAATGATGGGAACGTAATTTCTGGTTTCTTTTGGCAGTACGTTGCGCTTGTAAAGTTCCCAGAAGTCAGCATAGCCGGTGCGCTTGACCGCACTCTGAACTGTTCCTGGGCCAGAGTTATAGGCGGCCATGGCTAAATACCAATCCCCAAATTGGTTGTAAAGATCTTTGAGATGGCGAGCTGCGGCGCGGGTAGCCTTTTCCGGATCTTGCCGATCGTCAACCCACCAGTCCTTTTCCAAGCCGTAGCCTTTTGCGCGGCTGGCCATAAACTGCCAAATGCCACGAGCACCGGCGCGGGAAAGAGCCTGGGGGTGGAAGCCAGATTCAGCCTGGGCTAGATAGATCAGCTCCTGTGGCACGCCTTCCTCTTTTAGGATGCGCTGAATCATTGGCTGATAGCGCCCGCTACGTTCCAACGCGTGTTCCAGCGTGCCTCGCCCGCGAGTCGAGAAATAGTTGATATAACTTACGACTGGGTCGGTCAGCATTAAAGGCAAATCGGAGTGCGTAGCCTGAACTTCGACAGCGGCTTTTGCTTTGATATTGGGGTCCACTGGAAACGTGACTTCGTTGGCTTCATCGATCGGCGCTGGCTCGGATTTTGGTTCAGTGAACCCGTCGCCCTGTTGTAAGGCTTGCAGTTCCAGCCCGTTGACTCCATCCAAAACTCGATCAAACTCATGTTCAAGCCGCTCGTCCGAATGAATATCAAGCGAACTGCTGAGAAGTAAGTTAAAAGCCTGGTCGAAATTTTGTTTGGCAGCCTCAAGATGTCCCGCCTGGTAATTGTCCTGTCCGAGCTGATATTGCTTTTCGACGATAGCGATAAGCCCGGCAGCTGCATCAGGACTGGCTGTAGCTGAATTCTGAGGTGCCGGCGCGGGTGGCACTATGGGTTGAATCTGAGGTTTTGCGGGAGCAATCGATTGAGGAGGATTGGGCACTTTTGCGCTGAAAGCAGCGTTTTGCTTATGCGCACATCCCGCAGTCGTGAGGGCAAGTATCGATAGACTCGCGATTTGCAGATAGAGTTTCTGAATTCTCATAGTTCTCTATGACTTACCGCGAGCGAGAAACCGAAGCATTCGGAATTTAAACTCAAACATTAAACAACATTAATCCCGTTTAGAACGTAACCGCCAAGTTGAATAAAACCAAATCAAATGCTACTACCCTGACTTTTGATGGGTCAATCGGTTATTCGGGTTAGCTTGGGTTACTTTCGGAACCGCCGATACCCTTATCCAGGTGCATTTCCGAATCGTCGACATATACAGATGGGTGGCGAAATGGGGCGATTCTGAGAAATTCGGCTTCTATGCCCCTCCAACGTAATCGCACACAATCACGGTTAAGTCGTCATTCTGCGATACCGCCCACTTTTGAACAGATGCAATGATCTGATCAGCGGTCTCCTCGTGCGAGTATCCGGAACAATCGCACAATAGCGCAGCAAGCCGTTGGAATCCGAACTGCTCTTCATTTGAATCAGCAGCTTCGAGGATTCCATCGGTATAAAGCACGAGCCGGTCCCCAGGTTCCAATGCATGGATAGTGGAAGTGTATGCGGCTGTTGGAAACAATGCCAACATTAGCCCATTTTCTTCAATTTGAGTTACCTGGCCGGTCCGCAGAAGTAGCATCGGAGGGTGCGCTGCGGCTGCATAGCGCAGCTCGCTCCGTTCTGCATCAAGGTGAACATAGGCCGCAGTGACATATTGGCTCTGCGTATTTCCGCATAGTGTGGTGTTCATCGCGGTAAGAAGCTCGGAAGGATGGCTTACAGCTGCCCGTTGCGAAGAAGCGGCAAGCTTCACCATTGAAGCGATTAGAGCAGCTGGTACCCCGTGACCCGAAACATCGGCGATCAGCAGTCCTGCCTGTTTATCATTCGTAATCAGGAAGTCGTAAAAATCGCCAGCTACAGAGCGCATAGGAACATAACGGGCGGACACGCGGAAGTTCGCCGAAGGTGGGAATTTTTGAGGCAGAATTGAGAGCTGGATGCGTTTTGCCACGTCGAGTTCCTTCTCGATTTCGCTTAGCTGCTGCTCGCGTTCCAATGCACGGCGTGCTGCCACATATCCAAGACAACCAAGAAACACAGCAAAGCCATACAATTCCACGTTGGTACGGAAGCCCATCGCGCCGCCGATGTTATTCCATAGTGCGAATGCCACGAAGACGAACAGGCCGCTTCGGATCACGACGAGATCCCTGGTCATCGCAGGCTGGCGGAAAGACTGCACAACCAGCGTAATCAGCGCTCCAATGACGATGATGTTATTAACTTTATAAAGAAAACCGAGTGGGCCGCCCAAGGCTGTCGCCAAAACCAAAAGAACCATTAATAACCCTAAAACATAGGCCACTACAGCCCCGACGCTCCTTAAAAATCCTGCGGCCCGAAAGAAGAACAGAGCTGGGATCACTACTACAAAGTTGCTCACAGCTCTGATCCTGTCGAAAAACTCGGAGGGCGGCACTATCAAGGCCAACAAACCGGACTGTGCCCACAGCCGCGAACCGTAAAGGATGGCGAACAGACCAAGCCAGAAGAGTAAAGCGTCAAATTTGCGGCTGATAATTAAGAAAAGAAGCGAGATCAATCCGACTGTGGCAAATGCGGCGCCCAAAAATAGGGCAATCTCATCGTGATGAAACGTGTGCAAGACTTCATGCGCTGTAAGTTGCATTCGAGAGGATATTACATGAGCACAGCGAGGCGGGTAACCTAATGAAAGAATGCCAATAATTACCTTGCCACTCGTCCGGAGCTCGATATCCCCAAAGCTCACTTTTTTAACAAAATTCTAACTTTTGGGTTGATCCGCAAGCCCCTCGAACAGGTACTCTAGATGTGATCGCTGCTGCGGCTACTCGGGGGAGGGCCGTGGCGGCGATTTTCGCCCTCTTCGTTAGATCAGGCTGAAGAGTGGACCACGTGAGGAGACGCGATCTCTAAAGGGTCACACCGAACCAAAACCGGACTGCTGCTTTCAGGGCGGTGTCCGCGAATTCTTCCAGTAAATCGCGCTTTTGCGTTTTAAACCCAACCGGAAATGTCATTTGAAATTCGGGTCCATATAACTCCTCCTCGCGCAAGTGATTGAAGCAGGCGTTCGTGCCTTTCAGATCGGTCCTTGATAGCGTCGCAGCCTGATCGCTGCTGCGAGGAATGCCGCGGCGACCGCCAGCCCAATCCACAGACCCGGCGCACCCAGAAACGCAGCCGGAGTAATGTGTGTCATTGGATTGCTAGGAAAGACATCAGTCGAGGCAATGGTCGCCGTGCTGCCGATAAACCGGGAACCGACCAGGGCAACGAAATGCGTACTATTAAAGGCAATCTTCTCAAGACCGCCGATCGCGATAATCGGTAACGCCGCCCATAGAAATGTCGCCCGGCGTGCCCACCCCGAAACCAGCAGCAGCCAGCAATACACTGGCGCAGGCCAGAGAGCATGCGCAGTCAGAAGGTGATAGAGCGTGAGCAACGACATTCGGAAAATTGGCAAATGCGCCCAGAGTGTCGCTACATTGCCGCCAGTTCCAAGGAGCACGATGCTGCTTAGCAGTAGCATGAAAAACTGCATGGCGGCCGTGATTGCTGAAACAAGCACTGGAAGAATCAGCAATGGAATGCTCGCCTTCACGAGAACCGTGGTGGCATCGGAGACCGGCAGCGATTTCCAGAACAAGATACTCCGATCGCGACGCTCGCCATGCAGTGCGTCAGCGCAATAGAACAGACTCATGAGGATCGCAGTGCCCATCAGTAGGGCTGCCGAGATGTCGAATGGTCCGGAGATCTCTTCGTGGTTGTGCGCAGTCTCAAGTGAAAGCAGGGCACGCAATTGGCCAGGCGAATGGATTGAACTGATCAGGAATCCGAACAAAAATACGGCGGCTACAGCCAAGGGAGCAATGTAGAGGTATCGATTCTCCCAGAATTCACGCCGTATCGACCAATAAATGGGCCGAGTCGCCGACATGACCGCGGGAGCGTTTCTGTTTGCCTCGAAGGATTGGGACACTCTATTCGATTGAGTATTCATCTTGCTGCTCCTTGTGCCATGCCTGTCTGACTGTCCATTACAGCCACAAACAAATCGGCGATGCTGGGCGTGCGCACATCGCCAAGCGCCGCGAGTTGCTGACGATCGACATGATTGAGTTTTAGATCGAACAACAGGATGCTGCGGCCCAGCACCTGGCGCTCACGGATCCGGTTGAGAGCGCGTGCCGCTGTGAGTTGTTCGGGAAGTACTGCCAATTCAAGATAGCGTGATTCGAATTCTTCCATGCTGCAATTGAGCACAATGTGGCCGCGGTTGATGAACATAAGATCCGTGAGAACGTGCTGAACGTCTTCCACTTGGTGCGTCGTAACAACTATCGTGCGACTCCGATCGAAGTAGTCGTTTAGCAGCGAATCGTAAAATTGCTTGCGATACAGGATGTCGAGGCCGAGCGTCGGCTCATCCAATACCAGCAATTTCGCATCGATGGCCATCACTAAAGCGAGGTGCAGCTGAGTCACCATGCCTTTGGACAATTCCCTAACTTTGCTGGTGCGCTGGATGGAGGTCTTGGCAAGAAAACCTTCGGCTTTCGCGCGATCGAATCGTGGATGCACACCCGCGACATACTCCAGCAGATGCGAAACTTTGGCCCAGCGCGGCAGCACAGCCACGTCGGCGATGAAGCAAACGTCGCGCATGAGCTGATCGCGCTCGGTCCAGGGATTGCGTCCGAGCACCTTCAGTTCTCCCTGATATGGAGTGAGACCAAGAATTGCGTTAAGCGCGGTGCTCTTGCCTGCCCCATTGGGGCCGATGAGTCCGACAATACGGCCTTCTTCGACATGCAAGTCAATGCCATCGAGAGCGACGGTTTTGCCGAATGTCTTGCGTAGGCCGCGTGCTTCTATGACTGTCATGGCTTGGGTCTCTCCTTTGCGGCTTTCGACTTTACCGCAGTATTCAGTAGTTCTTCCGGTTTCAGGCCGAGCCGCTGGATAGTTTCGTAGACTCTGGGCCATTCCTCCTCTAGAAACTTCTGGCGCTCACCTTGTAACAACATTTTGCGCGCTCCCGCATTGATGAACATTCCCAAACCACGCCTCGTCTCAACCAGTTGTTCGTCGACCAATTGTTGATAGCCTTTGAGAACCGTGAGCGGATTAACCCGGTATTCTGCCGATACCGTACGCACGGAAGGCAGCGGATCGCCGTCCTTTAGCACGCCGTCTAGTATCATCGCGACCACGCGATCGCGAACCTGGCGGTAAATCGGTTGACTGTCGTTCCACTCACGGTCCATAAGGTTTTCCAAATAGCCCTTGCAAAGATACGCTACCCGTCACTTTGCGCGCTGGAGGTCTAAGTGGGCGCGCATCGGCTTGTCTCCTGGCATCATGTACGTCCAGTCCTCGGTGTGATGATTGGAGTCGATGATGGTGAAAACTGCATGGTGCATGTGTCCATACTCCGTGCCGCCGGCAACGTCTAGGAAATCAAATTCCACGGTTTTTCCATCGGGCGATGTCCGAGCCCTCATGCGCGGCCGGTTTCCGGCGTCACAATAATGCGTAAGGAGCAGGCGATCGTTCTCTAGGTAGAAAGTGGTGACGGGATGGTCGTTCTTAGTCGGATCGTCAGGCTTTGAGGGATCGTACATTTCATGAACCAGCGCGTTGCCGCGCGAAGTCGTGCGAAGCGAGACTTGCGTAATTGTCCCCTCCGGAATGTCAGCGGTCTTCGGAAAGGTGGTCACCGGTCCGTGCCAAGAACCGGTCAAAGTTTTGAGTTGGTCGAAAGACTTTTGCGCGTTGGACTGAGCAAAAGTCAGGGTGGAAAGCGACAGCAGAACAATTGACATCGTAAAACGAAGGGATTTCATGGCTCATTCTCCTTAAGTTCATTTCTTCTTACCCCAGAGTTAATCGTGAGAGTAGTGAGGCGTAATGAAAAGCACTGTTATACTTAACTATAACAGTAGTACTCGTGTCAAGGGTTTTTCTTATTTTCTGCTCTAGCGCATAAGGTCAAGTGGAGTTTCAACGGGGGACCGGACTCCAGCACTGGAACAGGCATGCGCGACATTTGGTAATAGGATAAGCATCCCGCCCGAAAGTATCCATCCAGCAAGTTTGAGACGACGCGCTAGCATCTGGAGAGGCGGACCACCATTGGCAGTTCACATTCCAGAGATTTGATCGTTCGCCCCACCGAAAACGATTGCGCAACAATGTCTAGTGGAATGACTATTTAGACGCTACAGCAGCTTCTTTAAGCGCTTGCAGGGCGGCTTCCGTCTCTCGCCTTCTTTTTCCTTTGACTGAATCAAGAGCGGGCCCGCTGGCAAAGTAGTCCAAAATGTTCTTCTTCAATGCAGGGGTGAGGTGCGCGAAACTATCGCGTGCGAGATAACGCACAAGATCGTCGTAAGCTTCGTCGGCCAGTTTATATTTGCCTGCGACTGTCGGATCGCCTGTATCCAGGTTACGGTTTGGAATATGAAGATCGTTGGTATTCACTTGTTGTACTAAGCCGTGATACTCGTTCACAACGTTGTCCATGCTTTTGAAATACAGATCTTCAGTTTGGGGCGTGGGATCTTTGTAGGCGAGCGCCTTGAATGGGCCAAACTTCGGAATTAGTTTCAGAAAGAAGGCCAGCAGCTTTGCGAAAAAACCGGGGCGGCGGTATTTCGCACCGAAATCTTTTTCGTAATCCGCGCGCGAAAGATGATAGAGGAATTCCTGTTTCGCCGGATCGTTTTTCTCCTGAAGGTGCTGCTTGCGGCTGGCCAGGGCCACTTGCGTCATCTCTGGAATCACGCGGCTTATGGCGAAACGATAAGTTTCAATACTGACGTCCTGCTTACGCAATAGACCCTTGCTTGGCACCCCATAGGTATCCTGAAACGCGCGATCCATCAACGAGTCCGAAACTTCAAAGCCAATGAAGTCGTGATACTGCTTGGAAAAGTAGCGGCGCTTCGCCACCTGTACAACGTCAAAGCTGAATTCGGTTTTTAAATGAGCTTCCGGATCTTGTTCGTACGTAACATGATTGCCATATTTCGCCCGAAGCTCAGGGTATTCAATGGCAACTCCGGCGTTGACAGCGGGATGTCCCCAGATATCGGCTGCGTAGTGACTAAGTGCGCCCAAGGCGAAGGCAAATTCGTTGACATCCTGCGCATCGCGAATCATCCAGGCGACGAAATCTCCGGTGCGAACGTAGTGTAGAAAATTTGTGAACTCGTGGCTTCCGAAGGGGTAATAACCGAGATCCTGAATCACGGAGCCGCCATAGGCAAAGGCGTGCGCTTTTTGTAGATCGTCGGCTGTTGATGCTGGAAATCGCTTGACGAGAGCGGGGCGAATATCCGTGCCCCACGCCATGTCGATGAGTTCTTCGTGAGAGAGAACGGAATAACTGGAAAGCGGAAGGACCGTTAGCAGAGCGAAAAGAAACAGAGCCGCCACAAATTTGATTTTCATGGGCTATCGAATCACAACGAACTCCTGGATGGGAGAGCTAGTCCAACGCTGCTTGGGACAAGTACTCTCACAAATCAGCAGCTCAGCGCGCAAGATAAGAATTTTACTTGATTGTCCTGGTGCATGAATTACTGGATTGCTTTTTGCTTGTGCCCTTTGTGATTCTCCAATTTGATTACATGACAATGTATTTAATTACTGTGTTTGTGAATGTCCGTTTCTTGCTTTGAATTAATTTTGAAATGAGGCGCAATGTGTCGCAAATCTCAAGTTTGAACGCAAGAATCGGAGTGCTGGCGGGAATGAATGGTTTTATTGTAATCGATGAAGAAGAATCAGGAATAGAACAGAAATGGAAAATAAAAACATTGCAATCTCGGAGAATGCAAATTCTGCAGCTTCTTTGTCGCGACGTGTCGAGTTGTTCAATTGGCCACAGATTGAATCGGAGTTGAACGAACGAGGCTATGCCAAAATCAGCCCAATTCTCACTCCGACAGAGTGCCAGGAACTCATCAATGGCTTTGACGATTCCAATACCTTTCGCAGTCACGTAGTAATGGCTCGCCATGGGTTCGGCCGTGGTGAATACAAATATTACAAGTATCCACTTCCTAAATCGATTGCGTCGTTGCGCCATTCTCTTTATCCATATCTCGCATGCGTTGCGAATCAATGGGAGGAGGCTTTTGGCAGAGTTGCTGAGTATCCTGTAGATCACGATAAATTTCTTGAGCGATGCCACGCCGGAGGTCAACGCCAGCCCACACCTTTGTTATTGAAATATGGTGTAGGAGACTACAACTGCCTTCATCAGGATCTATATGGCGGGATTGTCTTTCCATTGCAGATAGCGTTTCTCCTTAGCGCTCCGGGCGAAGATTTTGGCGGCGGGGAATTTGTATTGACTGAGCAGCGTCCTCGCATGCAGTCACGGGTGGAAGTGGTGCCTCTGACCCAAGGCGAAGGTGTGATCTTCGCCGTGAATCATCGTCCAGTAAAGGGTACACGCGGAATTTATAGAGTTTCGATGCGGCACGGAGTCAGCCGATTGCGATCGGGCCAGCGCTACACCTTGGGAATCATTTTCCATGACGCAAAGTAGCACGATAACAAACGGACTGACGCTTTCTTCCAAATGAATCTGTATTCCACGTTTAAAATGTTCCGCAGGCCCCAAAACCGTGGAAGCTTCCGGAATTCACTACCTCGAACTGATTCTTATTCTGCTGTTGGTATTCGTCGTGGGGTTTGGATCTCTTGCACGCCGTTTGCGAACTCCTTATCCCATTATTTTGGTTATCACGGGATTATTGGTGAGCCTTCTGCCGGCCATGCCGAACATTTCGCTGAACCCGGACATCGTATTTCTCGGTTTCCTTCCGCCTTTGCTTTTTGCGGCTGCCTTCACCACTTCATGGCGTGATTTCAAATATAACCTCGTCAGTATTTGCTTTTTGGCCTTTGGGCTCGTGGGGTTCACGGTTTTCGGCGTCGCTGCTGCCGCACGTTGGATTTTGCCTGGCTTTGACTGGAGAACCGGGTTGGTGCTCGGAGCAGTGGTTGCAACCACGGATGCAATTGCCGCGACTTCGATAGGTAAAAATCTTGGTTTGCCAAAGCGGATTATTGATGTACTCGAGGGAGAGAGTCTGATCAATGATGCCAGCGGCCTGCTGGCGCTGGAATTTACGGTGGCCCTGGTTGTGAGCGGCAACAGGCCATCCGTTGCCGAAGGAGCAGGGCGCCTTCTTTATCTTCTTTTCGGCGGCATCGCTGTTGGGTTGATTATTGGAAAAATTGTCTATTGGTTCGAAAGTTACATAGACGACGCTCCCATCGAAATCACGGTTAGCATCATCACTCCCTTCATGGCGTATCTTGCTGCTGAAAGTCTCCACTCCTCAGGAGTACTGGCAACGGTTGCCTGCGGTCTCTATCTAGGCCGCCAGAGTGCGACCTATTTTTCTTCTCAATCGAGGATTGAGGCTGATGCAGTATGGAATACGCTCACGTTTGTGCTGAATGGAATTGTCTTTATCCTGATAGGACTTCAACTTCCTATCATTCTTGCCAGCATCAAGGCATATGCCTTCCACAATCTAATTTTGCGGGCAGCAATCATGACCGCGTTGGTGATTGCGCTCCGTCTGGCATGGATTTATCCCGGCGCGCACGTTTCCTATTTCATTCGCAACAAATTGCTTGGGCAAAACGAACCTATACCTTCCCCGCGCGCAATTTTTGTTGTGGGGTGGACAGGCATGCGTGGAGTGGTCGCCTTGGCAGCGGCGATCTCATTGCCCGAGGTGCTCGATAATGGAAGTTCCTTTCCACAAAGAAGCGTCATCCTGTTTATGACCTTCTGTGTGATTTTTGTCACGCTGGTGGTTCAAGGGTTGACTCTTCCTGCCCTGATTCGCCGGCTTGGCCTCGCGGGAGTGCCTTCAGATAATAGTGAGGAAGAAGAAGCTCGCCGGGCCATGATACTTGCTGCGCTGAAGGATCTGGAAGCCAGAGAAGCGAAAGCCAACCCGGAGCTTAGGCCCATTTATGAAGATCTTGCCATGCATTACCAACGAAGGCTTGCGAGCTTATCGAGTCAAGACAAGCGCGGCGAAGGAGAGATATCGCCTCAGCAATACCGGACTTACAGGGACGTTGCACAAGAGTTGCGGAAGATCGAATACGCAACCGCTATTGAATTGCGGAATAGGAACAAAATTAACGATGAAGTTTTGCGCACACTGCAGCGTGAACTCGATTTGAGTGAAGCGCGCGCAGGAGATTCGTAGGACTTCTTTAGCTGACCAGCGAGCCTATCTTTTCTCCCAGAACCACTTTGCGGATGTTGCCATGCTGGTTCAACTTGAAAATTATAATGGGGAGATTATTGTCTTTGCACAATGAGATCGCGGTCGAGTCCATGAATTTCAGGCCTTTTTTCAGGACATCCATATGACTGATTTCGGCGAATTTCTTTGCGTCCGCGACCAGCATGGGGTCGGCGTCGTAGATGCCGTCGACTTTGGTGGCTTTCAGAATGACGTCGGCCTTGATCTCCATTGCGCGTAGCGACGCGGCCGTATCGGTAGAAAAATAAGGATTGCCTGTGCCACCGGCGAAAATGACGACGCGATTTTTTTCCAAGTGGCGAATAGCACGGCGGCGAATAAAAGGCTCGGCTACCTGCTTCATCTCAATTGCTGACTGCACGCGGGTATGAATGTTCTGCTTTTCGAGCGCATCCTGCAAAGCGAGGGCGTTGATCACGGTCGCGAGCATGCCCATGTGATCGGCGGAGACTCGGTCCATTTCTTTCGCCTGGGTGGCAACTCCGCGGAAGAAGTTTCCGCCTCCGACGACAATCGCGATTTGGATTCCGAGAGAATGAACGTCCGCCAATTCTGCGGCGATTTCATGAATGCGAAGGGGATCAACACCGAAGCCCTGCGTAGCCGCCAGAGCTTCACCGGATAACTTGAGCAAAATGCGTTTGAAAACGGGAGTAGTCATTTATTTGAAACGCTGTGAACCGCACCTTAACTCAAAGGGCAATGCGCCTAAGCATAGCTGGATTCTAGAGTACTGCCGCAATAAAAAAAGGGCGCTCAAGGCGCCCTTTTTTACTCAGCTTTCTGCTCCGGTCTCGTGATCGCGATGGTCTCGCCCGGATCTCCGACTTTAAAGCGCACAAATCGCCGGACCGAGATATTCTCGCCCAGCTTGCCGATTTTTGTAGCAATGAGCTGCGCGATGCTGACCGTCTGGTCCTTGATGAAGGGCTGTTCGAGTAGGCAGACCTCTTCGTAAAACTTTTCCATCTTGCCCGTGACCATCTTCTCGGCGATATTGGCAGGCTTTCCGCTGGCGATTGCCTGGGCCAGATAGATGTCCTTCTCGCGCGCGAAATCTGCCTGCGAGACGTCTTCCTTGCGGACAAACTTCGGATCGCTCGCCGCAATGTGCATGGCAATGTCGTGGACTAGCTCCTTGAAATCTTCAGTGCGGGCCACAAAATCGCTCTCGCAATTTACTTCGACGAGCACACCAATCTTGCCACCGGCATGGATATAGCTTTCTACCGCGCCTTCACTGGTAACGCGGCTCGACTTCTTCGCGGCCACGGAAACACCCTTCTTGCGAAGTAGCACGACAGCCTGCTCCATATCACCCTTGGCTTCGGTGAGAGCCTGCTTGCAATCCATCATCGGCGCTCCGGTCTTTTCCCGGAGGTCTTTTACTTGTGCTGCGGAAATATTCACTGTGGATGTACTCATTGTCCTATAAGTCCTGATTTCAGATTTCTAAAAACGTCGGTAGTCGTTCGTCTTTGGTCGTTGGCCAGTACGGAAAATGACTAGAGATCAAGCCAACGACGGACGGCCAATGACCAACGACTGCCCTTACAAACTTTGACCCGCGGCGGACGACCCGCGCGGGTCTGGTTACTTCATCAAAAACTCACGAATCTCTACAGCGTTTGATGTTCCGGCTCAGGCACTTCGTCCGCAACTTCTTTCGCGGCTACCGGTTGTTTACGAACACCTGGAAGCACATCTTCCATGCTGATGTCTTCGCCAATGTCATCGGAACCAGCTTCATCGGCTGGAACATTAAGCGTGCTTTCTTCGGGAGCCGCCGCGCGGGCTTGTTCGGCCTGCTCTGCCGCGCCTGCTGCCGCCGCGATGTCGGCAAATTGCTTGTCGCTCATCATCTGCCGGCCTTCAGCGATCGAGTCCGAAATCTTTGAGGCAAAGAGGCGAATGGCGCGAAGCGCGTCGTCGTTGCCGGGAATCACATAATCCACTTCGCTCGGGTCGCAGTTGGTATCGACCACGGCAACGACTGGAATGCCCAGCTTGCGTGACTCACGAACCGCAATTTGCTCTTTGTTCGAATCGATTACAAAAACCGCATCGGGCAAACGGCTCATGCTCTTAATACCCGCAAGGTTCGCCTGTAGATGCTTGCGCTCACGCTCGAGCTTGATGACTTCCTTCTTGGGCAGCAACTCATAGCGCCCGTCGGTAGCCATCTCATCAATTTCCTTCAGCCGCTTGACGGATTTCTGAACCGTCACCCAATTGGTGAGTAGTCCACCCAGCCAGCGCTGGTTAATGTAGAACGCGCCGCACTTCTGCGCTTCTTCGGCTATGGCGTCTTGCGCCTGCCGTTTGGTGCCCACAAAGAGAACGATTTTCCCCTGGGCGGCGAGATCCTGTACAAACTTCGACGCCTCTTTGAACATCTTGAGGGTCTTTTGCAGATCGATAATGTAAATCCCATTGCGCTCTCCGAAGATGTATTCCTTCATCTTGGGATTCCAGCGCTTCGTTTGATGCCCGAAGTGAACACCCGCTTCGAGCAACTCCTTCATAGTAATATTTGCCAATCAACCTCCTCAGTTGGTCTGCATCCGAAGATTCTCTCCGGATTGTTTTTCCCGTCCCGTACCGCAGCACGGGAAGAATTGAACACCTAAAACAGCCGTCAGCATTTAGCAAATCAGCTTTCAGCCACAACATCCGCAAACAACTATCTCTTCGAATATTGGAAGCGTGCGCGAGCGCCTTTTTGACCGTACTTCTTTCGTTCTTTGCCGCGTGCATCGCGCGTAACCAACCCCTCTGTCTTGAGCTTTTTGCGCAGCTCAGCATTAAAAACCATCAGGGCGCGGGCAATTCCAAGCTTTACGGCGTCTGCTTGGCCGTTCACGCCACCGCCGGAAACACGAGCGACAACATTGAATGTGCTTGCAGTGTCGGTCGAAACCAAAGGCTCTTTTGCCGCAGCCCGTTGTGAAGGCGTGACGAAATATTGTTCGAAAGCTCGCCCGTTGACTTTGACCTCGCCACTGCCCGGACGAAGATAAACCCGCGCGATCGCCGACTTGCGGCGTCCCGTACCGTAATATTGAACCAATTCAGCCATGTAGCCTTTTTAGCTTTCAGCTTTTAGCTCTCGGCTCTCAGCCAAGGCAAAAAGCGCCGCTTTACCTTTCAAAATTTCGTCGAGCAAAAATAAAAAATTACGCCCTGAGCGCGAGTTCTTCCGGCTTCTGCGCTTGATGCGGATGCTTATCGCCGCGATATACGTTGAGCTTGCCAATCATCTGCCGTCCTAGCTTACTTTTTGGCAACATGCGTAAGACCGCCTGCTCGATGATCATTTCGGGCTTACGCACCACTAGCTTGTTGAAGTCTTCCGAGCGCAATCCGCCCGGATAACCGGTGTAGCGGTGATACACCTTCTGCTCCGACTTCACGCCGCTGGTTTTCACCTTCTCGGCATTAACCACAATGACGTGATCGCCGGTATCGAGAAAAGGCGTATATTTCGGGTTTTCCTTGCCCATGAGAATACGGGCGACTTGCGACGCCAAACGTCCGAGCGTGTGCTCGGAGGCATCGACGACGTACCACTTGCGCACGATTTCCCCCGCTTTGGGGAAATAGGTTGACATTACTGATCTCCCAGAAAATTAAAAACGCAATGAAGACCGTTGAGTACCCTAGAGGCGCTGAAAGCGCAGGGAATACCAGACGGGCAACCGCAGGACTACCAAAGTCTTTAAGATATCGTAGAAATCGAGGTCATGTCAATGAATCGATTGGGAGTCCCGTATTTATTCGTAAGCCAAAGCTTCGATCGGGTCTTTCTGGGCTGCCTTAAATGCGGGATAGAGCGCTCCCGCGATCGAGCTGATCAGTGCAATTGCTCCGGCCCTCAGCACCCAACTCCAGACTGGCGTCAAAGGCAGGGTCGGTAGCCGATATGCGATGAGTGCGCTGGCGGCCAGGCTAAAGGCGATCCCAACAATAATTCCTCCAATGGCCAGCAACGTAGTTTCGCGCAAAATCACATTTACGATGTAGAACTTCGAAGCGCCCAGCGATTTCAAAATCCCGATTTCTCGAGTCCGCTCCATTACGGCGGTATACATGGCCTGGAAGATAACCAATATTCCGATGATCACGGCAATGCCGATTACTACATTGATGAAAATCGCCAGGGCAGGAATGTTGCTCGTTGTCATCATGGAAAGATAATCCCGCATGGATTGCACGATGTATTGCTGCATTCCAGGAATCGCTTTGACTTCACTGACGACCTCGTTGGCGTTATTCGGGTTGTCGAGTTTCACATAGAACGCCGAAGCTTTCCCCTGGGCGCCGATCAAATCCTCCAGAGTGGAAATGGGCAAGAATTTACGCGCCCCTTTTCCGTGTTCCACGACACCGGCCACTTTAAAGGGATGATTGAGAATCTGGATGGAATCGCCGGCCTTCACGTGCTTCGACTGCGCGAAAACATCGTCGACCAGCACTTCATTGGCTTCTTGAAACGGTCCGCCTTGCATGTAGTGGAAAGGTCCACCGAGCGACTCGTAACTTTTCAAATCGATGCCATAGAGAACTTCCGGAGCGCCACCCGTGCCAGAAGACACCTGCATCAATACGGGCGAAACTGTCCGGACATGCTGCAACTTCGCCAGAATATCCGCGACCTTGATTGGGGCCGGCGCGCCGGTAATACCAATCAGGTTGGAAGATCCAGGCGGCAAAATAATGACATCCGCTCCAATGCCTTGCTGCCGGGCGCGGGAGTCGTTCAACATCCCGACGGAAAGCCAAACGATGAGTAGAATGAGCGTTACTTCAAGTCCGATGGCAATAACGCTAATAAGCGACCGTATGGGCCGGTGAACCAAGTTCGCCAGGATCATCTTGTTCATGGATTTTTCCGATAGGGCCTTTGAATCATGCTTTTTCAGCTCTAGCGGCTGTGCGGACCGTGCGCCGTCGGAGATGCACTGCTCTTAGGCTGATCAAGACGAACCACGTCCGCACCCGGAGGCTGCTCCAGTGCGAATTTATCATCGGGCAGCGGTTCATTCAGTTCGAGCTTTGCAATCGTCAAAGTAATATCGTATTCCTCTTGCGGGCGCTTGATTTCAATCTTCGAGGGAAAACTCACTCCTTCATAGTCCTTATAGAGACTATAACGGGTATCGGTGGCAAGCTCGCCATTTTCATCAAAGCTCATCTGGCGGTCCGGCAGAAGATCAGTTCGACTGAATACAATTTTGCGAGAGAGAAACCAGCCATTTTTCCCCTTGCGAATGACGCCAATCATATAGTCAGGCTGATCGAAGCGATGTCCCTTGGAGTCGGTTACGTTTTCGGTACCATTCTCCATAATTGCAATTTCGTCCGCTGAATCGATGGGCTGCATAAGCAAAGAATCGTAAATCACCTGTGGTCGAAGATTTTCCAGCGGTTGCCGGAGATTGTGCGATTCAATATCGTTGCGGCCGATCACGAATCGATTTTTAGGCGGAATCCAGAGCTTGAACTCGCGGCCGTCACTCACCATATCGAAGGCCCGGGAACGCACGATAGGGAGCAATCCAATCATCCGCAACATGGCCGGCTTTCGTGCTAAGACGTATCCGCGAATCTGCTTGTAATCGGTGATAGTTCCTTTTTTCTCGCCGCCGACGGACGTGTCGATATCAACCGTCGCCTCCATAGTTTTGACCTTTGCGGCTTGAGCGTTGATGTAGTCGATTAGTTCTGCTTGTGTAGTTGTCTTGATCGGGGCCACTGCAACAGCCGGCTTCACCTGGTGAGACCTGAAGAGGCATGCATTCAGTGGAAAGACAGCCAAACAAATTAAAATGAGACGGTATCGATATAAAAAATACATTTAGAAAAAAAGATTACAAGCCATAGATTTCCGACTTAGATGAGTATAAGCGATGGAAAGTCGCAAGAAGCAGTAGGCAGGCTCCAGGCGTCAGGAATCAGGCTTTGGGGGAACCGGGGTTTGGGCTTCAGAGGAACAGTGACGCAATCACATATTTGCCACTTTGCAATTATTACACTTAAGCGCAAAGAGAACCTTGATTTATGAGCGGAACTTACAAGATTTGAAAGTGTGGCAAACGGCTATGGAGTTGGTTGGAAGTGTTTATCGCGTTACGAGCCAATTTCCAAAGGGAGAGATCCAAGGAAGCTACATCTGATTTCTGAAGCTTGAAGCCTGACGCCCTAAGCCTGACGCCTGTTGTCTGATTCACCTTGCCATTGCTTTTCGGTATGCCGCCACGTTGCGATTGTGGTCTTCGAGCGTGCTGGCGAACCTGTGATGTCCATTACCGTCAGCCACGAAATAATAATAATTCGTCGTAGCGGGATGCATGGCCGCTTCAAGAGAGGTCTTCCCCGGATTGCCGATTGGCCCCGGAGGCAGACCGAGATGCGTGTAGGTGTTGTAGGCAGAGCCGAATTGCATGTCCGCGTGATGCAATGCGCCGGTGTAGGCTCCTTGCAGCAGTTCTGCGTAAATCACACAGGGGTCTGCACCTAACGCGATGTTTTTTGCCAGCCGGTTGTAATAAACACTGGCAACTTCTGAACGCTCTTCCGGATTGCCGGTTTCTTTCTCGATAATCGACGCCATGGTCACAATTTTGTGAATATCGTTCGACTGTACCGGCTGAGCGGCATGGAGGGGAGGATCTTTGGCTGAAACTGCATTGCCCGGTGTGGCGGAGATTAATCCGATTTCGCGCGCCACTTGGTGAAACTGCTTCACCATCGCGGCGACCATCTCCTGCATAGTTTGCGTACGAGTGAACTCGTAGGTATTCGGAAATAGATAGCCTTCGAGAGTTTTTGCTTGCGGATCAAGATCAGCGATTAGCGCGGTATCGGACATTGCGATGTTCAGAAAATCTTGCTTCGATCCCAGGCCAGCATCTTGCATCGCCTGCGCGATGTCGAACATGTTGAAGCCTTCGGGGATGACCACCGTGTGCACATAAACGTCGCCGCGAACCAAGCGCGAGTGAACATTGATTGCGTTGGCGTCTTTCTCGAAGAGATATTCGCCGGCTTTCAAAGAACGCTTGTGATGCAGAAAATGCCAGAAGATGAAGGCATCCGCGTTGCGAATGACTCCCGCGGATTTCAGCTCAGTCGCAATTCTCCGAGTCGAGTAGCCCGGATGTAGTAAAACAAATTTTTGCTCCGAAGGCGTAACAGGAAGCCAGAGCGCCCAAGCGAGAAATCCGCCGAAAGCGATTATGGCAAGAAATAGGAATGTGAAGAAGGCGCGCAAGCTGAAGATATTTTAGAGGATGAAAGAGTTTTCGGGGGTAGTCCGTTGGACGATGTCCCTTCGGTAGCGCATTACCTCTCAAAACAAGCACTGTCCAGCAAACACTTATTACCAGCCAACGCTGGATTACCGCCGAAAACTAGCATAAGATCATCGCGATGTTGGGCTGCATCAAGGTTTGGAATGTTGAGAAACTACTACATCAACAGAGAATGGATCGTATCTTCTACGGCCCGCCATATATACCGCTGTGCAGCAATTCTGGCTTTGGCACTGTTCTTCGTTCTATTCGCGGTGCGCTTGGGCATCATTCCTGAAACTCTCGTTATATTCTTAAATCTCCCTATATTCATAGGCGTCCTTGGCACAGCAGTCACAATGATTGGGATGGAATACTTCCTCTTCGGCTTTGATAAGTCGTCAGCGACGAAAAAGGTGTTTTGGTTTTGCATGATGTTATTTCCGCTAATCGGACCGCCGCTCTACTGCTTTCATGGTTTACTCGCGCTCTGATGTGCTGAATACGTCCGTGGGTATAGCTAAGGAGCATGTTTCCTAACGACAGCCGTGAGGCAGAGCTCACGTTGTGATTAGCACCTAAACACCATTCGCTGGCCCGCTGTTTCCTCTCATCTCCATCCAGCTTTGCAGGATTAGCATTGCCGCCAGCTTATCCACTACCTCTCCCCTTCTCTTTATGGACATCTCTGAATCCCTCAACACTCGATTTGCCTGCGCCGAGGTCAGGCGTTCGTCTACCAAATGTACTGGCAGTTTGAATTTCTTTCGCAACTCTTCCGCGAACACCTGCATTTTCTCAGATTGCGTGCCTTCAAGGCCGCTCATTCTTAGCGGGTATCCCACGACAATTTCCGCAATCTGATAATGCTGAATCAGTTCAGCTAACCGTCCGAAATCGGTGCGCTTATTTTTGCGCCGGATGGTATCGAGTCCCTGCGCCGTAATTCCCAAAGGATCGGAAACAGCAATGCCGATGGTTCTGGATCCTACATCTAGACCCAGCACGCGCGGATGAGGGTGCTGCTGAGCCAAATCGTTCGCATCAGAAATCACGCATTCATTATAGGTTGGTATAGGCACGACGAATATAAAGGGTAGGCGGACCCACGGAACTAGACTACGATTAACTAGCATGGCCACCGAGCGCGCCGAACTGAAACCACCGGATGCTCCGGCAATACCCCGTCCTCCGCAGACGATGTCCAGAGCTAATTGGGCACAAAACCTGATTGGTGTAGGAGCGGTATTGGCTCTGTGTTATTACGGAGAGATCGTTCTAGCCGTTCTGATGATTTCCGTGTTGCTGGCGTTCATACTTGCTCCGGTCGTTGATATTCTTGGCCGGCTTCGCCTACCTCGGGCGTTATCTTCGGGGATCGCCATGATGTTGTTGCTGGCAGCGATTGCCGGCATCATTTATTTTTCGTATAACCAAGCGACGAGCTTGGTCGAAGACCTGCCAAAGTACACCACCAAGATTCGTCAGGAGACTCTGCGCTTCCGGCAAAAAGCGGAGAGTTTCGAAGTTTTAAATCCGCAACACGAAAAAGGCGTGCTCAATGTGCGTCCCGCGACTGATTGGACGGAAGTCCTCACGCGCGGATTCGGTTCAGTCAGTCAGTCAGTCTTTGCGGCTTCATTCATTCCCTTTCTGGCCTATTTCATGTTGACCTGGCAGGAGCACGTTCGCTCTGCCACTGTGATGTTGTTCCCCATGGAGAATCGCCATACCGCATACACCACCCTGGGATTGATTTCTGCCATGATTCGCAGCTTTATGGTGGGAAATTTGCTGATCGGTGTGTTTATGGGAATCATCAGCACGGCAGCCTTTGGCGCGCTGCACATCCCATTTTTCTATTTTGCTGGATTTCTTAGCGGATTTCTCAGCCTGATCCCGTATTTGGGAGTTGTACTGGCGATAGCGCCGCCTATATTCCTTGGGCTTGGGCACATCGGTTCCCAGGATCTCCTTTGGATTGTAATAACTGTGCTGGGCCTTCATCTCTTGACGCTAAATGTGCTCTATCCAAAATTTCTGGGTAATCGGCTTCAGCTGAATCCGTTAGCGGTTACGATTTCGCTTTTGGTGTGGGCATGGCTTTGGGGTGGCATCGGTTTAGTTCTGGCGATTCCAATGACAGCGGCCATGAAGATTATTTTCGACCACATTGAATCTTTGAAGCCGTTTGGAAATTGGCTCGGAGAATAAGTATTTAGGATTTATTGCAGGAATTTACGCCTGGAATTCAGAAGCGTCGGGGAATCGCAGCTGACATTTGGCAAGTGCTTTGGTAAGGAGATCCTCAATTTCAGGATCATCACAGCCTTTGGCCATGGCAAGTTCGCTGACTAAAAGATAACGCGCCCGTTCCAGCATCTTCTTCTCACGGAAGGAAAGTGGCTTCTCCTGGTGAAGAACCAACAATCCTTTGAGCACCGCAGCTACTTCCAGCAGCGAGCCGGTGCGCATCCGGTCAGAGTTTTCTTTGAAACGGTTCTTCCAGTCAGCATTGTTATCGGTCTCGCCGTCGGCAAGAAAATCTACAATTTTTTGAATTTCGCCGTTTTTGACCACCCGGCGTAAGCCCACCGCTCCCACATTGTGGAAAGGAACCATCACCTTTAGGCTGTTTGCTTGAATTTTGAGGAGATAAAATTTCTCGACTGTTTGACCAATTGTGCGGCTGCTAATTTGTTCGATAATCCCCACGCCATGATTCGGATAAACGACCTTCTCGCCTATGTGGAAATTATCGCTGGTCAGCATGCAGGAACCACCTAAAGAACACAGGGCCGAGAACTACAATGCCCATTTTATCCCAAGTTGGGACGAAATGGCAATTTCCGGCCGAAAAGCAAAGAACAAACGCCTAGTTTGGTGCGATCTTCCGAGATTCAAAGAATTCGACAAAATCCTGAGCTCCTGCATGGCTATGGTTCGCATAGGTTTATAATCTCCCGAAGTATGACTGAGCATATTAAAAGGAAATTACAGGAAGAAATGAATGCGCTCGAACACGAGCTCGTCCATGATCTTCCCAAAGAAATCAAGAAGGCCGCGGCCTTGGGCGATCTTAGCGAAAATGCTGAGTATCACATGGCCAAGCAACGCCAGGAGTTCGTGAAGGCGCGTCTTCGCCAATTGGGCGCACGCATGGCGGACTTAGCCCTTATTAATATGGACAATATTCCTAAAGATAAGGTTGGTCTGGGGTCGACGGTCAAAGTGTTCGATAACACCAAGAATGAAGAGGTCGAGTACAAATTGGTGACCAGCGAAGAAACCGATGTCGCCGCCGGCAAAATCTCGACCAGTTCTCCTATTGGCCGAGCTTTGCTTAACAAAAAAGTGGGAGACACAGCCAGCTTTGTAACTCCCAACGGCAAACGTGAGATGGAAATTTTGACTTTGAGCACGATCCATGATGAGGCTCCCGCCAAGTGAGCAAGACCTGGACTAGCGCTTTTGGGCGAGCCTGCGGAGTTTTGCTGGATGCCATTGTCCGTTGGCTGGCCTTAGCGCGGATTAATCCTAATGTGCTCACGTTTTTTGGGCTCGTAGTGAATGCGATTGCCGCGTTCTTGTTCGGTTACGCTAACGGCGAAAATCAAGCTCGTCTGTTCCGTTATGCAGGACTTGTAATTATTGCCTCTGGCTTCTTCGATCTAGTGGACGGGCGTGTGGCGCGGGCAAGCAATCAAGTGACGCGGTTCGGAGGCTTCTTTGATTCTGTAATTGACCGCTATAGCGATGCTTCGCAATTTTTTGGCCTGCTGGTTTTTTATGCACGCGGGGACCGCTTCTTCTATGTCGTGTTAACTGCATTCGTAATGGTAAGCGCGATTATGGTCAGCTACACTCGCGCCCGCGCCGAGTCTTTGATCGGGTCTTGCCGGGTGGGGTTTCTGGAGCGCCCGGAGCGCTTAGTGCTTGTAATTATCGGTGCTCTGTTTAATCGCATGGCGCCGGTGCTATGGTTGATCGCAGTGCTCTCAACAATAACGGTGATCCACCGCATGCGATACACATGGACGCGCACAGAAGGCGTGGACGCGCTGCCAGCGAAGGCTGGACAAGCGGCATAAAAGGGAGCATTCCGTAGTAGGAAATGTTTCTCTTCTCAATCGCAAACATCCCACATATTTCTTCATAGTTTCTCAATGCTAGACTTGTGCAGTCACTTTCCCTTGAGGAATCTTTTTGTCCACTGATCCTGTTCTTGTTGTCCATGGTGGCGCCTGGGCCATTCCTGATGACATGGTCAATGCCCATCTCGATGGTGTTCGCAATGCCATGGCCGCCGGCTGGCGGGTTCTCGACGGCGGAGGATCCGCTCTCGATGCGGTGGAGGAAGCGGTTGTCATCATGGAAGATGACGATACCTTCGATGCCGGCCGAGGTAGCTTTCTCAATCGCGACGGAAAAGTTCAACTGGACGCTTTAATCATGGACGGTGCGACTCTCCGGACGGGCGGAGTTGGATGTGTAGAACGAATCGTCAATCCGGTGCGAGCGGCTCGCAAAATCCTCAGCGAAAGTCCGCATGTGTACTTCGTCGCGGAGGGTGCAGAGCGTTTTGCCGCCGAACACGGCATGCAACTTTGCGAGAATGCAGATCTCATTGTTCCGCGAGAGGTTGAACGGCTACGCGAGTTTCAGGCTCGTCCCTCGGGAACGGATAATGACCTGTTCTCCGCAACCATCTCGCACGACACTGTGGGAGCGGTCGCCCTGGACCGGCAAGGCAACATCGCTTCCGCTACTTCCACCGGAGGCACACTCAACAAGGCTCCCGGCAGGCTCGGCGATTCTTCATTAATCGGATGCGGGTGTTATGCCGACAATAAGTCTGCGGCGGCTTCCACAACAGGATGGGGCGAACCTATCATGAAGCTAGTGCTAGCCAAGTGGGCCGCTGATCGTGTTGCCTCGGGAAACTTGCCGGAGTGGGTCGCCGCCGAAGCGATCAATTACTTGGAATCGCGCCTCAACGGACATGGCGGCATGATTTTGCTGGATGCTCGCGGACATTTTGGCATTGCCCACAATACCCCGCGCATGGCTTGGGCAATTAAGACCGTGAAAGATGAGAGCTCTGGCATAAAGCGTAGATAGTAATTCCTTCTCAATACGTTGGACCAATAACGAACTAAGTTCTCTGTGCACTTCCGGCTTGAATAAACACACTCCAGTGATGTAAAACCCTGCGGGCTTTCTTTTCGCAACTAATATGTGTGTTTGTTTGAGTCTTCCGATGAACTCGGGACAAAATATTTTCTCGTTGGCGCAGTTCATCCGGCATAACTCTTGTCCATCACGGAGACACTCATGACAATGCGTAAGCTATTTTTGTCCGTATTCGCACTCTTCTTGCTAACCTCCGTTGCCTTTGGACAGGGGGCTGCCTCCGGCGATCTCTATGTCACGGTTAAAGATCCTGGTGGCAAACTGATTACGAATGCCACGGTCACAGCTCGCGATGTCGGAAAAGGAGTTGAACGGATTGCAAGCGGGAACGGCGTAGGCGAATACAGTATCCCGGCGCTACCGCCAGCCACCTATACGGTCGCCGTCGAGGCTGTGGGTTTCGCCAAAGTAACGTCCGAAAATGTCACGATAACTGTTGGTCAAAGGGCTGAACTGCCCATTGCGCTTTCCCTCGCTGGCACAAAAGAAACCGTCAATGTTAGCTCTGAGGCGGATCTCGTCGAAACACAACGCACTGCGACGACTGACACGATCAACCAGCAGCGAATCGATAATCTACCAATCAATGGGCGCAACTATATCAATTTCACATTAACTGATTCCCAGGTGGTTCGCGACAACGCTCCTAACACTGGCGCCGCCCCAACCTCGGGACTTAACATGAGCGGACAACGCGCACGCTCTAACCTGGTCAATGTGGATGGCGCAGATGCTACCGACAATTCAACGAATGGCGTGCGCTCGACGGTTTCGCAGGAAGCGGTGCAGGAGTTCCAGATCATCACTAATAGCTATGCGCCGGAATACGGCCGCGCCGCAGGCGGAGTAGTTAATATTATTACCCGCTCCGGATCGAATGCTTTTCATGGCGATGTTTTCGGATATCTGCGCAATCGGAATTTTCAGGCGGTAAATCCCTTTAGCACGATTCCGAATCCTGCCTACACCCGAGTGCAAGGCGGTGCAGCTTTCGGAGGACCAATCAAGAAAGATAAAACTTACTATTATTTTTCTTATGAAATCACACGGCGTCACGAGACTGGATTTTCTGACATTGGCGCCAACAATTTCGGATTAACTCCGTTCGACACTACCCAAGTCGGATTGCCATTTGGCACATTGCAACTCACGCCGCAACAAATTGGTTTTCTGACGAATCCAGCGGTCCTGGCAACCGAGCAAGTCAGTCCCGCTTATGCTCAAGAAGTTGGGCAATATGCTTTTCTCACCGGAGCTTCATCTGGAATGGCCTTAAAGGGGGTGTGGCCGACATCGCTGACTGGCTTTCCGGGAATTAGCGGTTTTGCCACTACCTGCTCATCTCCGCCCTGCTTTGTGCCAGCTTCTTACCAGTCATTGGCTTCACAGGTGGGGAATTTTCCAGTATTTGAAGGAACCAGTCTGTATTCGTTACGCCTCGATCACAATATCAATAACAGCAATCGGATAATGCTGCGGGGCAATGTCAGCCCGAGCACAATTAATGGCATTGAAGTCAGCGGACAAGATCAGCCCTTCGGACAAAACGCTTATTCCCGAACTTCCCAGCAGACCTATCGCGATGTAAGCGGGGTAGCGGAGTACACTTCGACCCTCGGCAACAACAAGGTAAATGAATTTCTTTTTCAATACGCGCGGCGAGGCCTCGCTTATTTCTACAACACGCAAACTCCAGGAGGCTCTGATCCGGCAGTGAATATTCCGGGCTACGCCTATTTTGGACGCGAACCTTATTCCTATATCGAACGCACTGAGCAGCGTTATCAGTTCGCCGATAACTTTTCCTGGACGATAGGCACCCACAACACTAAATTTGGCGTGGATTTCAACTACATTCCGATTACCGCTACTTTCACCGTGAACTATGGCGGCGTTTATGACTTCGGCAGCTTCAGCTCCGCAAATTTAGGATTTGTTACACCTGCCGGACTTCCCACATTTCCGGGACTCTCAGCCGTGCAGGCCTACGGAGCCGGACTTCCGGGCGACTTCATTCAAGGCATTGGGAACCCTCACGATTCGTTTTCCAACAAACCTCTCGGGATATTTTGGCAGGACTCGTGGCGCGCGCGTCCTAATCTGACTTTGAATTATGGCCTGCGGTACGACGTGGAGTTTGCTCCCAAATTTACCCAGCCTGATCCGCTGGCGCTTGCGGGATACAACTTCCTCGGATTGCAGAAAGGCATCCAGACAGATACCAGCAACCTTCAACCACGAGTGGGCGTCGCATGGGATCCCAAAGGCGACGGCAAGACTGTACTGCGCGCCTCTTACGGAATTTTCTACGATCATCCGCTGCTTGGGTTGTATTTCTTAGGTGATGCTTCAGACGGCTCGAAATCAGGACAGTTAGCTTTCGCGGGTACATCGACATGCACTGTGCCGGGCGATCCTGGGAACTTAAATGCCATTCCGATTTTTCAAGGAACGCTGGTCAATCCTGATTTTCCGCAGTGCGCTCCTTCACCTTTTGGCCCAGTGAACGCCGCACTAGGTTACTTGCCGAACCAGCAGCAATTTCAGGCGCTAAATTTTCCGCAGTCAGCACTTATCAATCAGAACTATTTGACGACAACTCCGCTGGCAATTGGCTTCCAGCCGTTCGGATATCCTCAGGCTAAAAACTTTATCTATGCTTATTCGCAGCAGGCGAACTTGAGCATCGAGCGCGATCTGGGCGGCGGCTTTGCCTTGAGTCTTGCCTATAACTTCAATGGCGGACGCCACCTAAATCGGCCCATCAATGCCAATACTATCCGCGGCGATTTGTTGGTTAACAACTTCAATGCGGCTACGGCTGCCGGGCTTACGCCTGCTAGCCCATTCACCGTTAGTGGATGCGGAATAAACTCCGGAGGCGTGCCTTACGTTCCCGCATCTCTGGTTAATTTCTTCCGGCCTTCGGGATTGAATGCATCAGTTGCGAATTTCATTCTGGCGACCCAAGGTGTAGCTGGGGCGCAATGCGTAGGTCTGGCGCAACAAGTTCTACAGGCAGAAGGACTGAATTCAAAATGCGATCCAGCAACCCTGGCTAATTGTGTTCCGTTCGGCGATATGGATGCCAACTACTCCAACGGCACTTCTGTTTATCACGGATTTACCGCCAACTTGCGCAAGCGTTTTCGTGCTCATTACGAGTTTCTAGCTTCATATACATGGGCGCACGCTATTGATGATTCAACCGATTTGCAATCGACTCTCACTCCGCAGGACAGCTACTTTCCAGCAGAGGACCGCTCCAATTCCACTTTCGACCAGCGTCATCGTTTTGTTTTTAGTGGCGTTTATCAGACAGGAAAATTAGGCGGCAGCGGCTTTGCCCAAAAACTTTTCAGCAATTGGACATTTGCTCCCATTATCGAAGTTGCATCTGGGCGCCCCTTCAATATCATCACTGGCAATGGCGACAACTTTCAGCTGTCATCGCTCACGAGTCGCCCTAATACCTTTGTGAATCCCGGGTGTACGGCAGCTGGATATCCTGCATATAATTCCAGGTACTCACCTACAGGAGTTTTTCAGGAGCCTTGCATCTTTGATTTCAATGGCACTCTTCTTTCGCTGGATGGTAATCTAGGCCGGAACTCCGCTACAACTCCTTGGACCCTGTTCAATGATTTGCGAGTAGCCAAGCACATCTATTTCGGAGAACGATTCAATATGGAATTGATCGCCGACATGTTTAATCTGGCTAACAAATACAATGTGGCAGCTGTCAGCCCATTGTTCAGCAATGCTGGGACACCAACGGCTGCGTATGATCCACGGCAGTTTCAGTTCGCAATGAAATTGTATTGGTAGAAGCAAGTGCGAGGTCTAGGTGGGTAGCTGAATATCCAAGGCCCAGAGCCTAAAGCCTGCCTTTTGCGCTACACTCTCTTTTCACCCATCCTTGGCGATTGCCGGAGTTGTAACCTTCCATGTCTGATGCTTACACTCCTACTTCGAGGACGCGTCTCGTCCGCGAACCTCAACGTGCCGTCTATGATCGCGCTACCGCTTACGAAATTCTCGATGAAGGCTTCGTTTGTCATGTCGGATTTGTAATTGATGGCCAGCCTTTTGTGATTCCCACCGGCTATGGACGAAAGGATGACAATCTTTATATCCACGGTTCAGCGGCGAGCCGGATGCTGCGCAATCTCGATAAAGGCATTCCGGTTTGCCTGACTGTAACCCTGCTCGACGGATTAGTTCTCGCTCGTTCGATCTTCAATCACTCGATGAATTACCGGTCGGTTATTGTGCTGGGTACTGCCGTTGTGGTTACCAATCCAACTGAAAAGCTGGAAGCGCTGAAGTTATTGTCGGAGCACATTATTCCCGGACGCTGGGCCGAGTCCCGCCAGCCTAATGAGAAAGAACTCAAGGCCACGACTGCCCTGCGCCTGCCGATTACGGAATTTTCAGCGAAAGTACGGGAAGGTGGAGTCGTCGATGATGAAGAAGATTATGCATTTCCGACATGGGCAGGAGTAATTCCGTTAACAATGATGCCAGGAACGCCGATTGACGACGAGAGATTGTTGGCGGGGAAAAGCGCGCCGGAGTATGCGAAAAATTATTCGAGGAAGAAAAGATAGATTGTGTGGCGCGGGCGCCCACGTTTGGTTATACGTAAGTAGGGAGTTCAACATCCCCATCGGCGGAAATTGTCATCATGGCATGCATGGATGCACTTCTGTGTAGAGCGGTTCTTTCTGCGCCGTGGGCGCTGGCAACAATTCACGCGGCGCTGAAGCGTCGCTTCCAGATGATCTCCTCGCGTTTGGAAAATTAAAAGCGGTCTTCGTTGTGAAAAGATTCGCGCAGGGATTTGAAACAGCAGATTCCTGACGGCTGGAAGTTAATGCTGCCTCGTTCCCTAAGCCGCCTTTGTCTTTGGTTCCATGGGTAAACCCGCATTCCGCCAGGCATCGAGGCCGCCCTTTAATGCCCAGACGTCTTGGTAACCGCTCTCCCGAAGTTCTTGCGCCAAACTGGCGCTTGATCCTTCATTTGGTCACGTACAGTAAGCAACGGCGGGTTTGTCCTTCGGAATTTTGGAAAGGTTTTGATTAAGTGCATCCAAGGGGACGCGAATAGCGCCCGGTAATTTCTCGTTTGATTGCCCCCATGCCTGTGGGTTCCGCGTATCGACTACAGTGAAGTCTTCCCCGGCTTCCATTCGTTTCCGCAGTTCATCAACTGTGATTCGTAAATCGTCGGACATACGAAGTTTCCTCTCTAAGAGTTGGACCTAATAGATGTCAAGCTAATGGAATCGGCTGTATGCGCCTTGCGCAACGGGGTTTGACTATGTTCAGCACAGCGGAGGGCGGCTGTCCCTATGCGAGCTATATCTCTCGTGATCTTTCAACTATTGTTTTGCGAATTCAGAGCTGATCGTGAGAGTTGCTGATCATAAATAGAATGTCCTTCCGTGCGCAATTTCGGACAACGCGGTTATCGCAGCCTTCATCTGACATTTCTTATTCGCTTGCCAATCAGGAATTCGGATTGCAGTGAGCATATTTCTGTTCGTCAAAAGAGGTGTCCTTTGCGAAATCGCTATGTCGTACCAATCCTTGCATCGCTTACCTTGGCGTGGGTGATGAGCCTTACGGCTGCTGCGCAAGTTTCGCCAGCAACGCCGCCTCCTCAAGCCTCGCCTCAAAGCCCGTCCACCTCCACCGGCAACCAGCAGCAGGGCCAGGCTCAGGGGCAACAAAAGTCAATCGATGACGAGCTTCAACTCACGCCAGATCAGAAACAAAAAATCGCAGTAATTGTTGATGATGAAAAAAAGCAGATGGTCGCCCTTCGCGACGACAACTCGCTGACTATGGATCAGAAACAACAGAAAGCGGCGCAGGTTCGACAAGCGGGAGCTCCAAAAATTCGAGCCATACTCACGCCAGAACAATTGAAAAAACTTGCTGCGATTCAGGAGAGAGAACAACAACAGCCAGCTAGCGACAGCCAGAGTTCGCCACAATCCCAGCAGCCTCCGCAACACTGAGTAGTTGACTTCCTGTTTTCTCAGCGCTGGATTGAAGGACAATTGCTGCTTGCATGCTTTGCAATGAAGGCTCCGTTTGTGGAGCCTTCAAAATTATTGGTAGCTATTTGTACACGGCAGCGATGGCGGGGTCTGGCCAGGTTCTTCCTGGTCGATCACGGATTCCTGAACCAGCTTAAAAGAATTTTTATGTCTGACATATTGTTTCCAGTCAAATACCCCAATGCCAAGTCCAAGGCTGTAAATCTCTTTGTACATGCAATTCCCATAACTTGAGTCGCAACTGTATTTGTAGGTGAAATAGCGCGTTTGGGTTGGTCCTACATTCCCGACATTTATCATGACCGGAGCCGAAATGGAGTTCACGACATAGCCAAGAGGATCGGTTTCGTAGGCATTGCATTGTGAATACAACTTGTACAGTGTGCCGGAATACGGAACCTTGATAGTAGGTCCTGAACGTCCAACCCGAACACATCGCTTTGATATGGGCATATCCATGTTGAATCGTTTGAAACTAGTCGGATCGGTCCACACCAGTTCCGTCGATCGATCATAGATGTAATTGCTGTCGAATGATTTGATATCCCAGGGATAACCATTCGAGCCTTTCGTCCACACAAAATATCCAGATGGAGAATACTGATTACTGCTGTAGTCAGGGTCTACCGAGCTGTAGTTTGGATTCGCATTCCCTGGACCCATATGATTGTCGACACGCGCAGGATAGCCCATGACAAAATACGTGAGCATGTCTTCCATTCCTGTGGGGCATGACAACGTTTGTGCAAACATTGCAGTGGGCGCACCAATGCCAAGAAGGCAAATAAAAATAAGTCTCACCTTAACCTCCATATTCAGGAAGCGGCCGTCTCGGGGGAATCAAAGGTGAGTAACCTTCGACAATAGCGGTCGCAGGTATCTTTGTTGCAATTTATACCGGGAGTCTCGATCCAGAAAACGAATTTATGAAGTGTTTGCGATCAAGCGGAAAACCTTATAGGCAGGTTTACTAAGTTCAATTCGGCACTGTGATGCACGATCTCTCAGGGTTCGCATCCCCTGCCCTGCTTGGGTTATCTAACACACCATGAGTTATGAATTAGCAGTTTCCGTTCTGGATCTGGTTGGCATGCGTGCCGGTGAATCTGCGGGCAACGCCATTGCCCGAGCCGTTGACTTAGCGCAGAACGCGGAGCGTCTGGGGTACACGCGCTTCTGGCTGGCAGAACATCACTCGATGGAGGGACTCGCATGTTCGGCCACCCCGGTGCTGATCGGGCATGTAGCCGGTGCGACCTCGACTATTCGTGTGGGTAGCGGCGGTGTCATGCTGCCCAACCATGCTCCACTCATAGTGGCCGAGCAATTCGGAACACTCGACGCGCTCTATCCTGGGCGAATCGATCTCGGTTTGGGGCGAGCTCCCGGAGGCGACTTCCAAACCATGCGAGCGTTGCGGAGGGATTTGCATCAGACCGGAGATGAATTTCCCGCGTTGCTCCAAGAGTTGCGGACCTATCTCGGTCCACCAAAACCCGGGCAAGTAGTGAAAGCGATCCCAGGGCAGGGAAGCAATCTGCCCATCACTCTTTTAGGCTCAAGCGGCTTCAGTGCGCAACTGGCTGGGACATTTGGTCTACCGTTCGCTTTTGCGGCGCACTTCGCGCCTGAACATTTGTATGCTGCCACGCACCTGTATCGTCAGAGTTTCCGCCCGAGTGAGATGTTGCGCAAGCCATACATGATGGTGGCTGTGCAGGTGATTGCAGCGGAGACCGATGCTGTAGCGCGCCGTTTATTTACAACCCCGCAACAACGGTTTTTGAGACTAATCCGAAACCAGACGGTGGAATTGTTGCCGCCCGTCGATTCAATGGAAGAGTTGTGGGACGACTTTGAACGAGTTGCGGTAGAGAGCAAACTAGGGTCCGCGATAGTGGGATCGAATGCTACGGTGAAAGCGGGGCTGGAAAAATTGCTCTCCGAAACAGCAGCAGATGAGGTTATCGTGGTGACGGATATTTATGACCACGCCGACCGCCTGCGATCTTATGAACGAGTGGCTGAAGTGGCAAAGGAGCTAGGGGTGCCTGCCTGAACAGATTACGTGAACCTAATATTGAGAATGGCTCGAATTTGACTGGGAATTGGTCAATCAGTGTTCAAGGGCCAGTCACCTTCTAAAGTAAGAGAAAATACCTTCCATTTTTCCAGGTATCTTTACGGTAACCTCGTAACTGATTACGAAAGGCCGATGTCCTCGTTACTTTTCCTGCAACTCTCCTGTCCACAATGAGTTAGAAACTATACGGGAAGTTTATGCAAAAGCAACTTTACTATTGCGGTCGAAGCCTAACTCTCTTACTCTGGAGGAATTACAAGACTTCGCTGGAAACTGACCACATCTGATGTCTTCTGGCAAGCTTCGTGCATCTTTAATAGTGTTTATATCCGGGGATGGTATAGGGAAGTGATTTCTTTTAAACAAAGTTCCGGCCTCATTCGTCTTAGCGTCGCTTTCATTTCCTTTCTGCTGCTTTGTGAAATGTCTATAGCAGCTACCGTCAATACCCGTGCTCTCACACACAAACAAAAGTCTACGAAAGTTGTCGAGTCAGAACGTGCCCGCAAACGGATACGGCGTTTAACCCTTCTGCATGCTACCCATACGCGTACGGCAACGCTGCATCGCACAGGCTTGCACCGCCGCCATCGTTATTACGAACGCTTCACTGGACACTCGTTCGTCTCGGACGACATCACTGATGGTGATGTAACCGCTGGAGAAGATCCAGTTGTCCGCCAGGCAGCAATCGATGCACTTGGCAACATGAATGGAACCGTCGTCGCGATCCAGCCGACCAGCGGACGCATTCTGGCCATGGTGAATCAGAAGCTGGCGCTCTCCAGCGGTGCCCAGCCCTGCTCGACGATTAAAGTTTCAGTCGCGTTGGCCGCATTAAGCGAAGGCATTATCACCAAAGAGACTGAAGTCCGTCTCGGTGGCCGGTACCACATGAACTTAACGAATGCCCTGGCGCATTCGAATAATGCATATTTTGAAGCTGTAGGCCGCCAGTTAGGATTTCCCAAGGTCAGTCACTACGCGCATCAGTTCGGACTGGGCGAACTTGCTGGATATAACATCCCCGGCGAGCAATTGGGGACTTATCCAAGTGCGGAAATTTCGCCAAAGCTCGGCGGCGTCGGAAAAATGTGCAGCTTTGGTGAAGGTGTTTCTATGACTCCCTTACAACTTGGAGCCCTGGTTTCCGCAATCGCTAATGGAGGCACACTCTACTATTTGCAGCATCCAACCAAGCCGGAAGAGATCGCCGATTTTCAACCGATGGTAAAGCGGAAGTTAGATATCGCTCCGTTGATCCCTGAAATTTCCGACGGAATGGCTGGAGCCGTTTCTTACGGAACAGCCCGCAGCGTGCGCGCCAGTTTCATTGAAGAAGAAGTCCTTGGCAAGACCGGGACATGCTCCCATGAAGGCACTCGTTTCGGATGGTTCGCCTCTTATGCAAACACCCAGGTGGGCCGCATTGTAGTCGTGGTCTTTCTCGAGGGTGGACGTCCAACCTTTGGTCCTAAAGCGGCCGAACTTGCGGGGAAAATGTATCGCAACCTATACGACCACGAATTCTTTATGGCGAAACCGGCCTCACCCCCGAGTACGGCGGCGATCGACACGCTATCCAATCAGCAGTAACCTTCGACAAGACTGTACAGCACAATTTACGGGAGGACAGTGGCATTGTTCTCCTATACGTCCATTAATTTGCATGGAGCAGCACTTCGCCGTACTGTGTTTCTGCGGCGAAGGCGGCGCAAATGGCGTTCATATATTTCTGAATTTATAAACTCGAACCTGCGATGGAAATCGTAATTCAAGCCGGGACCCGAACCGCCTAAAACATAAGCTAGTATTAATCCACGATGACACATGAATCTGTGCCTTGTAAGTTTGGCCTCGTTTCCGGTCTTGGGATGGGTGCGGGGATCTTCTACTACAGATCGCTGGTTAAGGCTCACCTTGCTCGCGGCTTGTCACCTAATATTCTTATGGTTCACGCGAACGTCCGGCGGGTTATGGGTCATGCTGCTGCACGCGAGACTCAGGCGTTGGCAGCGTACCTGACCGGATTGCTCCGTCAGCTATCTGACGGAGGTGCGCAGATCGCAACCATCCCTGCGTTCTCACCTCAGATTTGCGCCCAAGAGTTAGCGGAAATGACTCCACTTCCACTTATCAGCCTGCTTGATGCCATTGTTGCTGAGGTCGAACGGCGCAGACTTCAGCGTGTTGCGATCTTTGGCGCACGTGTCACCATGGAAACCAAATTGTTCGGCAGACTTCAGAACCTGGAGGTCATTACCCCAAACCCGGGAGAGATCGACCTGCTCAGCAACGTCTACGTACGTATTGTCGAGGAGGAGCAAGCCTCTGCGAAGGATTTTGCGGACCTGCGCGCTTTGGCTCACACGCTTATTGATCGAGAACGCCTGGACGCGATTCTTCTTGCTGGAACCGACCTCTCTTTTGTGTTCAACCCCGATAATACTGACTTCCCTCATCTGGATGGAGCACGCACGCACATCGCCGCCATCATGGGAAAGCTTGCGCCATAGACAGGTACATCAGGTCTAAGAGAGATATTTGATGCGTTACGGCAAGCTGGAAATTACTTGCGTCCAGAAGTCGGTTCTAGATACGTGATCGGTACTGATAAACGCCTTTGCGTTAGTTTCCGTGTAGCGCTCATGGCTTAGAGTATTTCGCCCAATAGCCGCATGCCCTCCCGAATTTCTTTCTCGTTCATCCGCGAGTACCCGAGCATGAGTCCCGTCCGCGAAGGCTGGGTCAGGAAGAATTGCGATATCCCATAGATACGAACGTTCCTCGATGCTGCGTGGGTCACTACGGTATCTTCTGAAATACGTTTTCTGGGCCATAGCACAACGTGAGCGCCAGACCCGTCGCCGGTCACCTCAACACGCTCGCGCAAGTGTTCATGAATTGAATGGAGCAGCACCTCTCGACGTACTGCGTTTCTGCGGCGAAGGCGGCGCAAATGGCGTTCATACATTCCGATATTTATAAACTCGGCAAGGCTTTGCTGTTCGAGCGTGGCGGAGTGCAAATCGCTTAGCCACTTGGCGGCTGTGAAGGCAACGACCAGCGACTTGGGTACGATTAGGTAACCGATGCGGAGAGCCGGAAACATGGTGCGCGAAAATGTTCCAACATAAACAATGCGTCCATCAGTATCCAGCCCTTGTAGCGACTCCAGCGGCCTGCCTTCATAGTGGAACTCCCCATCGTAATCATCTTCGACGATCACCGAGTTGTTGCGCTTCGCCCATTCGAGAAGCGCAAGTCGCCGGGCGAGTGGAAGAATCGCTCCAGTAGGAAACTGATGCGACGGTGTGACGAAGACCAGGCTGGTATGTTTCGGTAGCTTAGTAGGATCCAATCCGTCGCGATCGACGGGTACAGGTTGCAGCCGGGCTCCAGCAGCGCGAAGCACTTCTCTGGTCCCGGGATACTGCGGGTCTTCAATTGCGACGTGATCTCCGCGTTCTACTAGCACGCGGACGATGAGATCCAGCGCTTGCTGGGAACCATTCACGATAATTACTTCCGCAGGATCGCAGACTACCGCGCGAGATCGCCGCAGGTGTGCACAAATAGCTTCGCGCAAGACGGGACTGCCAATCGCAGGAGCGTAATCAAACTCGCGAACGGGGGCTTCTCGTGCATGCCGCATCAGAATGCGCCGCCACGCTTCGAAGGGAAAAACCGCGGTATCTGCCCGGCCATACGCGAAATCGTAGCGAAGCGGAGCCAACTGCCGGCTCGGAAAATCCATTGCTCCCGCAGCGCTGCCGGCTGCATCCCCGAAGCGCGACAGCGCCAGCCTGGCCGGTTTTTCTGATCTTCTGGGCCGGCTGCAATTCAAACTTTCAGAGACATAAGTCCCGGAACCGCCACGTCCCGCTACGAAGCCTTCTGCGAGCAGTTGATCAAAAGCTAAAAGCACAACGGTACGTGAAATGCCTAATTGCTCAGCGAGGTCGCGAGTCGAAGGTAGCCGCTCGCCAGCGGGAATGGCACCGGACAGAATGGCTTGCCGCAAGCCGCCGTAGACCTGGCGAAAGAGAGGCCCACCCTTCCTAGAAAGTGGTATCACTAATTCCATAAAAAGTGGCTCTATGAAAATACCATGGTTCGCGGCATTCTTAACCCGTCCAGAATAACCATGAGCCACTCTATGAGCGAAACATTGAATAACGAGCTGCTGATACGACCAGTGCAACAAAGCGATTTTGCCGCGTGGAAAATTCTTTGGGACGGTTACAACGCGTTTTATGGACGCGAAGGCAAGACTGCGCTGCCGGAAACAATTACGAAGATGACCTGGGCACGCTTCTTCGATGCTTATGAGCCCATGCATGCTCTCGTTGCTGAACGCTCGGCACAATTGCTCGGTCTGGTGCATCTCCTCTTTCATCGCAGCACGATCACAGTCGAATCCACCTGTTATCTACAGGATTTGTTCACTGTTAAAACCGCAAGAGGGGAGGGAGTAGGGCGTGCACTCATCGAAGAGGTTTATCGATACGCGGAACGCGCGGGCTGTAGCAGGGTGTACTGGCAAACCCATGAGACAAATGCAACGGCCATGAAGCTATACGACAAGGTCGCGGAGAAATCCGGATTTCTTGTGTACCGAAAGCCCCTCTCACCATCCGAACCGGTCAAGGAAAGATGAACTCACGAATCATAAATCTGGAGAAGACAATGAAAACGCTCAGCACTTATTTCCTGTTGTGTGCTTTTTGCTATCTTTCGCAATCTCTTATGGCATTCTCCCAAACGGCCACAGCCACGTCCGAATCAGGACCGCAGCACGCCAAAGCCGAGCGCGATGGATCGCACGATTTTGATTTCAATACGGGCGTATGGCATACGCAAATACGCCGTGTGCTCGATCCCTTCTCGGCTTCGAGCGAGGTGATCGAACTCAACGGGACGGTTACCATACGGCCGGTTTGGGGTGGGCGCGCAAAGTTGGAAGAGATTGAGGCCGACGGTCCGAAGGGGCATTGGGAGGGACTGTCGCTATTTCTGTACAATCCGCAGTCGCACCAGTGGAGTCAGTCGTTCCTCAATAGCAAAATGGCAGTCCTGAGTACGCCTTTGGTCGGCACGTTCAAAGACGGGCGGGGCGAGCTCTTTGAGCAAGACACCTTCCATAACAAGTCGATTCTGGTGCGGGGACTGTGGTCAGAGATCACTCCCACTTCGCATCGTTATACGGAATCGTATTCGAATGATGGAGGGAAGACGTGGTTTACATCATTTGATGCTCATAAGACGCGCGAAAAGGATTTGCCGCCATCGGATATGGCTGCTGGGGCTGAGCCCATGAGCACCGATCCCGATGGGCACGCATTCGACTTCGATCTGGGAACGTGGCATACGCACTCCTCACGGCTTTTGCATCCGCTAACTGGATCAACAACCTGGGTCGACATCGATGGTTATACGATCGTTAAGAAGGTTTGGGGAGGCCGCGCTAATCTGGCGGAGTACAAGGCCGATGGAACAGCGGGTCACATCGAACTTTTGTCGCTGCGCTGGTATAACCCGACAACTCACGAATGGAGCCTCGATTTCGCTACCCCAAATGTGGGCATGCTGGGCATCCCCGGCGTTGGGGAATTCAAGAATGGCCGAGGCGATTTCTATGATCAGGAGCAGATCAATGGAAAATATATCCTGGTGCGATTTTCCATCTGGAGAATCACGCAGGATACCGCCCAATCCGAACAGGCGTTTTCAGACGACGGAGGGAAAACCTGGGAAGTGAACTGGATTAATAAATACACGCGAGTGAAAGATGCCCCTGATGATGCGCGCTGAAGCTATGTAGCAAGGCTGCACGCCAAGCGACGGAAGTCAGCTGGCGTGCTTTTCGTTTTGAAATTCGGAGACACTTGCAACGAAGTCGGCGGCAGCAGTCAGGTTGTATCCGGCGAGGCTCTTCATGAGACTTTGGATAAATGAGGAACCGTCCATACGTTCACTGAATCGTTTCGACGTCCAGATCGTCAATGGGATAAGTGCAAGTCCGAACGTTACCATGCTCCACACCCAGTAAGGTTCGTAGAGATTTACTCTGAAAGCTGCTTTAAAGACGACGATCATGGAAGGTACCCAAACAACAAACCCCGTCAGCACACCCCACTTGGTAGTCCGGATGCGCATTATCCGTAACGCCTCAATTTGTTTCTGAATCATAGCGACTGGCTTGCCATAATCAATCAGGCGGGACGCTGCAATCTGCCGTATAAGGGAGTTCAGCATTCCAATCGAATACAGATCCAAAATTACGGCGGACACGACAAACTTCGTCTGGGAAATGTGCTCATAGATAAAACTGCCCAGGGCGACGATGATTACAAGCCATACCGCTGCTTCCAGGGCCATATATATTGTTAAGCGCATCAATGCGGACTGTGTCTTATCCAGTTTCGCTGCACTCAGTAGTTGCATATTCAAGCGGATACTCTCCTCCAGCTTTCGATCATGATCCGCCCACATTTGTTTCATTTCGTCCAGGTCCAACATGGCTAATTCCTCCTTAAGCTCGCACAGTTCCTCGAAACTCCTGCCTCATCTCTTGCTTCAATCTGCTGATCTTGGTTGCAACGTTTGTCTCACTGATGCCCAACACATTGGCGATCTCCAGATAGCTATTGCCATCGAGATAGAGAAGGACCAGCGCCTTATTCAGTGGATCTAATCCTTCAATGAATTCGTAAAGAACCTGTATCTCTGCGGGCTGGGTTGCCGTGTCATCAACTGCATTCAGAAGTCGTTCGTCATCCGATAGCACATATCGTGTTCTTGTACTCTCTCGACGGTAGAACGAAATCGCCACATTAAGAGCTATTCGGTACATCCAGGTGGAGAACCGCGAGCATTCATCGAACGTATCGAAAGATCGCCACAGCTGGACGATAATTTCTTGCGCAAGATCCTCGCGATCGTCCCGGTTTCTACAATAGGAGTTGCAGACCTTGTAGAGAATTTTCTTGTGCGTATCCACCAAGGTTTGAAACCTTTCTTGCAGTGCTGGTGTGGTCATCCGGTTCCTTTAGTACCCGCGACGGCTGTTCGATGTGCTTTCCTGTTCACCCTGTTATTCGCATGAGTCCGTATGAAAATCACATAAGGACAACAATTATTCTCGGATCTCTCAACGCCTACGGAATGAGTCTACCCGGCAAGACCGGCTGGATCGCGAAATACTGGATTCGGGCCCGTATCGTCAGCAGCGTGCCATTGCTCCTAACATATGGCTGCTCGCGCATTCAGGGTTTATAATCAACAGTTTTGATTCACTATTCCCGAGGGAGCTCACGATGGCTCAAGCAATGATGGCGGGAGTTCCCGCCTTGAAAGATACTTACGTCCAACTCAAAACCCGCATGGATAAAGCGGTCGACGATTTCCGCAAAGCCTTAGCGGCTACTCGTACCGGACGGGCGTCAGTCCATATGCTGGATTCAGTCCACGTTGAATACTACGGTTCGCAGATGCCACTCAATCAGTTGGCCCAAGTGCACGCGCCTGAGCCGCAGCTCATTACCATCCAGCCCTTCGATGCGACATCTTTGCCTGCAATTGAAAAGGCTATTCGCACCGCGGAGCTCGGATTGAATCCCATGAATGACGGCAAAATAGTCCGGGTCCCAGTGCCACCGCTGAACGAAGAACGCCGCCGGGATATGGTGAAGCATTTGAATAAAGTACTCGAGGAGCATCGCACCGCCGTGCGCAACGTTCGCCGTGACGGCAACGATGCCATCAAAAGGGCGATGAAAGATAAGAAGATCAGCGAAGATGAAGAGAAGAGCGCCATGGCAGAAATCCAAAAGCTCACCGACGGCGAAATTAGCAAAATGGAGGAGATGAGCCGGTCCAAAGAAAAAGAAGTAATGGAGATTAAATAGGACTGTTCACTATAGCTTGCGAATTGTACAGTCTCGCCGAAAATAAAATTCAGCTTTGGGGTGGAGCATCACTCTCAGCGTTGCGGTTTAGAATTTGTAGCCAGATCAAGTTCTAATCACTTCTTGTCCGGCCTCTCCGTTACGGGCTTCTCCCCGACTCCCGGGAGCGGAGACTTTGATCCGCCCTTAGCTTCTGCTTCGATCAACCCGTCAATACTCGAATACGCGTAAATCGTGGGCGCGTGATTCTGCATTAACCCGCCCGTATCCGCTGTTGGCCCGTAATTGCTGTGTAGATCGTGGCCCAACATTCGCAGCATCGCCATCAACTGACCGCGGTGATGCGAAGTATGTGTCATGCGGCGCAACATCACCCACGCTCGCGAGCGGTCCACATCGAAAAACTTTGTCTCTCCCTCCCACCACGTTTCATTCTTTTCGCGTAAAGCAGAGAGACGTTTGCCGCTATCCCCGGCGTATTGACGTATAAAGTCCAGACGGCTTTCTATTTTCGGCAGCGGTGGTGCGCCAACATCGATGCCAAGCATATTGCGGAACCACAGATCCTCGCTGACACACTGATGCACCATTTGCTCATGTACGCTGCGGCCCCGGGGATCACCATCGCGAGGACGTATAGAAAGATCTTCGTCCTTGAATTCACTCCAAATACTGAGCACCTTGATCCGTTCACTCTCATAAGTGTCAGTAAGAAATGTGTATCTCACGGGAGTTCCTCAAATTCATCAGATATTTACATTCGGAGCATAAGCCCACTCCGGCAACATTAACACTAGCAATTTATGATCCGGGCATGAGAAATATCCGGAGTTCCTCGTTACAATGAAACTGTGAAACCGAGCATATTCGTCATTGAAGACGATCCTGATATTTCCCGTCTGGTGCGCCACCATCTTGAAGCCGCCGGATTTGCGGTTAAGGTTTTTCCCACAGGCAACACAGTCATTGCCGAAGCCGAGCGGCAGCGGCCGACCGTCTTTCTTTTAGACATCATGGTCCCCGGCAAAGATGGGCTCGATCTCTGCCGTCAAATTCGCGCAACTCAGTCCCTGGCTGCGGTGCCGGTTATTTTCTTAACCGCAAAAAGCGGCGAAGCCGATCGCGTTCTTGGTCTCGAACTGGGAGCCGACGACTACATCGCAAAGCCTTTTAGCCCGCGCGAACTGGTGGCCCGGGTGAAAGCTGTTCTACGCCGTTTTGAACGCCCGCTCTCGAAGGCTCCGGTCAAAGTTGGCGAAGTCGAAATTGATCCCGGTGCCATGACTTTGCTGGTTGCCGGCAAGGCAATCACAACCACCGCTACCGAGTTCCGGCTGCTTGATTATTTTGCACGTCATTTGGGCCGGGTTTTTACGCGCGATCAGCTGCTTGATTCCGTATGGCGCGACACTTCCTACGTTACGCCGCGTTCTGTCGATGTTTACGTGCGCCGTATTCGCGAAAAAATTGAACCCGATCCCGAGAATCCCCGATACTTGAAAACGGTTCGAGGAGCCGGCTATCGCTTCGAGGCACCCAAATGAGTGCCCTTAACCTGAGAGACTCTGAGTGACTACGGAGTGAGAAAGCGAATATTCTTCAAACTGCTGGCCGCCTTCACGCTCGTCATCGTGACCATGGCCGGCATAACGGATTTGTTGGTTTATCGCCGTTGGGAGAATTCTCTTCGCCAGGAAATCGCACGCAACCTTCGCCAAAAGACGGTGATGTTCGCTCATCGTGTGAACACAGACCGGCAAACTCAGAGCGTTCAAGACATTGTCTCGCAAGAAGGGCAAGCTGCTGGCGCTCGCGCAACTCTCATTGACATGACCGGTAAGGTGATGGCCGACTCTGAAGCCGCTGCTTCCTCAATGGAGAACAATGCTTCACGACCAGAGTTTGCTGCGGCGCTCAAAGGCGAGATTGGTACCGATATACGTCAGCGCGACGTTTTTAGCAATCCTTACCTATATGTTGCAGCTCCAGTCGAAGGAGGAGCTGTCCGGCTCGCCTATTCGCTGTCTGATATCGAAGCCGCGACTTCTCATATTCCAGGTACGCTGCTAATCGCTGCCGGATTAGCCTTTCTCGTAGCGTTTGTAATAGCTGGGATTGCAGCCCAATCGATGGCCGGACGCTTGCAACGCATGGTGAAGTTTGCAGACCAGATTGCTGCTGGCGATCTGACCGTACGCCTTGCCGAAAACGCAGACGACGAAGTAGGAACCGTTGCTGCCGCCCTCGATAAGACTGCGCGTGACCTGGAAGGAAAATTCGCGGCTTTGCAAACCAGCCAGCGTCAACTCGAAACATTACTCAACAGCATGCAGGATGCGGTCATTGCGATTGGACCCGATCAGCGGGTTCAATGGGCGAATCAGATGATGGATAAGTTGATTCGCCAGCATACGCGGCTGAATGCTCCTATCATAGAGACGGTACGCGACCCCGATTTTCTACATGCGTTGCGCAGCGCCAGTGAATCACGAACAGTATCTACTGCCCGGGCAACTTCGATTGTGCCGTCTCACACTTTTGATGTGACCGCCGCTCCCATGCCGGGAGGGGGCGCTGTGGCGGTATTACGCGATCTGACCGAAACCGAGCGGGTCGAGAAAACGCGTCGCGATTTTATCGCCAACGTTTCCCACGAGCTGCGCACACCTCTTACTTCTATTCAGGGTTACACCGAAACTCTTCTCGACAGTGCAGCAGAAGACGACCATGTGCGTGACTTCTTGGAAATTATCCGTAAGAATGCCTCGCGTATGTCTCGCCTCACCGAAGATCTGTTGACTCTGGCGAGAGTCGAATCCGGCGAGCAACGTTTTGAAATACGCAAAGTAACTCCGGAAGAGCTTCTACAGGAAGCGTTAGAGAGCTTTGAAGATCTTGCCCGGGCTCAGGGAGTTTCGTTGCGCATCGAAGAAGTGGCTGCTGGTACGGTCAACGCGGATAGTGAAGCCATTCATCAAGTTTTAACCAACCTCATCGACAATGGGCTAAAGTATGGAGCCTCGGGTAGGGAAATTTTATTGGGTGCGCGGCCTGTTAATCACGCGTCAGGTGGGCATGCCATCGAGTTCTACGTCCGTGATCTTGGCCCGGGCATCCCCTCCGAGCATCTGCGGCGTTTGTTTGAGCGTTTCTATCGGGTAGATAAAGCGCGTTCCCGCGAATCTGGCGGAACCGGACTAGGGCTGGCCATCGCCAAGCACATCGTGCTGGCTCACGGTGGAACCATCCGGGCTGAAAGCGAACTGAATCATGGATGTTCGTTCCTGTTCACTCTTCCGCTAGCCTGACATCCGCTTTAAACAACGTCCGCTTTGAGCAATGTAGCGACGGGCGTTCCTTCGGCTTCGCTCAGGACAGGCTCTCGCCCGTCCGCCAAGCTGCATCCATGAAACCCTGTGGAAATTTACATTCTATTAACCCATCCCGCGGAAAACTGCCTATCCTAAGAGTAAGAGGTGTCCCCCTTGCGCGCCAGTGCATTGCGAGTGCGAGCCGGTCGCTTGTTGAGAAGAGCAAATCCCTTGGCAGTCATGCCCATGAAAGGGAACCCCATGAGTACCGCCGCTCAAAAGAACCCCCAACCAGAACCTGTACATGCTCATCTGGTGCAGCGGACAATCGAAGCTTGCCATGTCGCGCAACAAGCCGCTGCCACCGCTGCGGAGGGCATCGCAACCGGATCATCCTCCCTTCTGAACACAATTCGCGAACGGGAAAAAGAGCTCGACAAGCTCGACATGGAAATCGACGCAGGTGTGACCGTTGCCATCACGAAAGTCAGCGAAACGGAAGCACGCGAGCTGCTGGCTTGTATGAAGTTCATGATCGGGCTGGAACGCATTGGCGATCTCTTGTTAAGTTTTGCCAGCAGCGCTCAGGCCGCCGGTTGTCATTTGGATCCAGAAGATACGCGCGACCTCACTCACATGGCGACCGTACTCGAAAAAATGCTTTCGGATGTTGGCGGGGCGTTTTCTACGCGCGACGTAAAAAAAGCTATTGATGTTCTGCGGTCTGACGCCGAGATGGATCGGCTGCGCAATCTTGTCTTCATGCGCCATATTGAAAATCCTGAAAACCAGCAGCGCCAGGCGAGCCTACAGGTCATCTTCATGACTCAATCTCTTGAGCGTGCTGGCGATCATGCTAAAAACCTCGCCGAGGAAGTCTGTCACTTCGTAAGCGGACACACCGTCCGTCACGTCATGATGACCTACGACAAGCCGATCGAACAGATGTTCCTGGATTGGCTCCGCCAGCGCGACGACAAACGCTGATTCTTTCCGGGGCACTGTCATTTTTTTCTCACTGTCATCCCGAGCGCCGGCCCCTGATCTTTCCACACTGTCATCCCGAGCGCTGGCCCCTGATCTTTCCGCACTGTCATCCCGAGCGCTGGACGAGTTGCGCTAAGCGCAACGAGTTCAAGTCGAGGGACCCCTACTTTTAATAAACCTCAGAGCGTCCCAAACTTCAGAACGCATTCCTAATCCAGCATCCTCCCACAAACCTTTACATGCGTTTACCGACTTTTTACGTCCAGCTTTGCCTGAAGATGTTTAGATACCATCATCTCTGAATGCGGAATGGAGTGACCGAATGATAACCAGCGGTATGAAGCGGCATAAGGCGTAACGGACAACTCTCCTGCATCCAATTTGTAAGAACATTTAAGTTCCAGTCCAATTCAAGGGAGGTCAGATGTTGAGTCGTGTCATGAGGTTCGGAGTTGGGTTATTGTGTTCGGCAGCAACCCTCAGTGCAATCGGCTGTGGCGGAGGTGGCAGCGCAAAATTCAGAGTATTGCAGGCAGTTCCGAATGAGCCCAATCTCAACGTGCTGATCGATAGCACAAGTATCAACAGCGCTCTTGCATTCGAGGCGGATACGGGTTATCAGACCGAGAAGTCTGGCTCGCACCAATTTGCGATGGAGCAACCAGGCTCAACAACAAATATCGTGCCTTCCGGAAACCAGACCCTCAATTTGACGAGCAATTCTCAAAACACTTTTATTCTCACCGGATACAGCTCCAGTATTTCCGGCATGTTGCTGAGCGATGACACTACGGCACCCACAAATTCGGAAATAAATCTTCGTATCGTAAACGCCGCCGCCAGTTTGGGCACGACTGCACCTGGGGATGAAGTAGACGTTTACGTGGTCGCATCGGGAACCGCACTTAGCGGCACGCCTACTGTTAGCGCTTTGGCATTTAACTCTGCATCCGATTACCAGAGCATTGCCGCAGGAACATATCAGATATATTTCACCGAGCCCGGCACGACGTTGACCTACTACAGCACTCCTCCAATTACTTTCACTGCCGGTCAAAACCGCACGGTTGTGTTTCTCAGTCCATTAGGCTTTTTCACAACTACCACGCTGAACGATCTAAATTAAACGGAACTGGGATTAATCTTTAGAGGCTGGCGCAGGCGAAGTACGCTTCGCGCCCTGCCTTTTATCCAGTTATCCAGCCGGCGAGAGTGATACATCAATTAGGGCGCACGCTAGGGCAAAATGGCTATATCTATTTGCAAACTTTTCCGTACGCGGCTGTTGGACGAATCATGGAGGGTTGAAGGGCTTCAGGGTCGCTCGGTGCCAAATAAATCGCTCCAGAGCGTTCTAATCGCTATAGCGAGGCATTGTAGTGAATTATTCCAACGTCGCTTCGGGCATCACGGCCATCCTCTCCGCTGCGATACCTGGTCATCTTTAAGCTAAGTTGTTGATTCTTCGCCGCAAGGCGAATTTTTTATAGATAGTTCACTAATATGCGTGCAATCTTGTACATACATGCTGACAGGCCGACGCTGATCGTCCATCTGTTGCGTAGCACAGGTCGGCTTCCGCCAACTATTTACAAGCCGGTACCTTCGTTACGTCCGTATCCTTGACAGAAAGTTCTTCCAGCGGTGAGACTCGCGCTATAGCCCTAAAACATATGGAACACTACTCTATTCTGGACGCAGGGACTCACGGCACTGCCGCCGCGTTGATACTTCCGCCAGGCGATGTCGATTCGGATAGGCTATCCACGATTCCGGCAGTCCCATCCCCTGTTATCAAAGAACAATGCCAAGAATCTCTGAGTGAAATTGCCGAGCGTGATCTACGCGTTACGCTTCAATTGCTGGTGGAACGCGCGCAATTCATTACGGGGTCGATCGCGGCATCGATATCTCTGCTTCAAAATGGAGCCATAGTTTGCCGGGCGCGAGTGGGACAAGCTGCACCCGAAGTTGGCGTCGCACTCGAAATCCAATCTGGGCTGACCGGAGAGTGCATCCGGACTCGACAAACGTTGCGCTGTGATAATGCGGGAACCGATTTGCGCGTGAATCAGGAGAGCTGCGGGGCATTAGGTATCGTGTCAGTCATGGTGGTGCCAATCGTGCAGGAGCAGGAAGTTACAGGATTGTTCGAGCTGCTTTCTGCCCGGCCGAACGCTTTCGAAGAACGCGATGTTGTTGCAGTGCGGCGTCTTGGAGAGATGGTACAAACTGCCGTCGAGCAAGCGAGTGCCATAAAACGCAGTGCCGATGAGATTGCTGCCAAAGAACTGCGACAATCGACACAAGAACCGGAAGTTGAATTATCGAAAATCGAAGAAGCTACCACGCCAGCCGACGTGCAAGCAGAACTAGTGATCCAAAATAACCCGACTACAACTCAACCTACGAAAGCAATCAAGGTTCGAACATGCGCGGGTTGCGGCTTCCCAGTTTCAGGCGGACGCAAATTGTGCCTCGATTGCGAAGCGGCTGAAGATCAGAATTCAACATCTGCCCACCCTCCGGCATGGATGTCTGAGTCAGACAACAGAAAACAGAAAAGTTGGTGGCGCGCCAATATCTACACTCTAGGCACTATTTTGATGGTCGGAATTACGATCACAATATTGCTTTTGAAGCGGCCTTTCTAGTTCAGATAACAAATCCTCTGCCACGCTGAAGTTATCTGCGCGAATCTCCGATGTATGGAGTAGCCGAGTATGCGGCGACTTCCATGCCAGTCGTATCTTCAAACGGTTCCAGCTCACAATCTCGCGACATGCTTCGCGAATTGAGCCGTGCGGCTGAGCAATCGAACGATCTTATCGTGGTTACCGACCGCGCCGGGATTATGGAGTATGTCAACCCTGCATTTGAAAACTTAACTGGCTACTCCCGTAACGAGGCGATTGGGAAAACATTGCTGATCCTCAAATCTGAGGATCAAGCTTCGGAAACTTTTGACTGCATGTGGCAGACGATTTTGGCGGGAGACATTTTTCGCGGAACCATCAGCAATCGCAAAAAAAACGGAGAGATCTATACAGTCGAGAGGGTAATCTCTTCCGTGCGCGGCAAAGATGGGGAGATCACGCATTTTATCTCGACGGATCACGATATTACTGAGCGGCTCAGGCTCGAAGGCGAACTTCAGCAGGCGCGGAAGATGGATGCCATTGGGCGTCTGGCTGGCGGAGTGGCCCATGACTTCAACAATCTCCTGATGGTCATTAGCGCTTATGCGGAACTAATGCTGGACTCACTAGCCGCCGAACATCCACTCCGCCGCAATGTGAACGAGATCATGACTGCATCCCGGCGGGCTGCGGATCTAACTCGCCAGCTATTAACATTTGGCCGCAAGCAAGTGCAGGCGCTGCAATTACTGGATCTGAACGTAATCGTTCGGGAGATAAGCAGAATGCTGCCGCGGCTCATTGGAGAAGATATCGAATTGGTCGTGGTTCCCGGTGAAAACATCGGTTGCGTTAAAGCAGACCCCAGCCAAATCGAACAAGTAATCATGAACTTGGCAGTGAATGCGCGAGATGCCATGCCTCATGGCGGAACCTTGACTATTGAGACGGCTAATTCTCACCTGGACGATACCTATATTCATCGCCGGCCGATGGTTCCAGCGGGAGATTACGTTCGGCTGGCTGTGTCGGACACGGGACAAGGAATTGCTCCGCAACACTTGGCGCATATTTTCGAGCCGTTTTATACAACCAAGCAAAAAGGCGGTGGAACGGGGTTGGGCCTTGCTACTGTGTATGGCATTGTGAAGCAGAGCGACGGTTTTATTTGGGTTTACAGTGAACCGGGACTGGGAGCGACATTCAAAGTTTATCTTCCCAGCGCGCGAAAAGAGATTGCTGAAACAAGCACGCAGATTTTTCAAGACAGCGCTTTCCCCGGAGGCTGCGAAACGATCTTGCTGGTAGAAGACGAAGAAGCGGTTCGCAGATCAGCTGTCGAGTTTCTGAACATGAATGGATACATCATCTTGCAAGCCTGCAACGGAAAAGAGGCGCTGCAAGTCGCGAGAGAATACGAGGGAAAAATCGATCTGATGATCACCGATGTCGTAATGCCTCATCTCGGAGGAGCCAAGTTGGCGGAACAACTTGCCGCCGAGCGGCCTGAGATGAAGGTTTTGTTTGTTTCTGGATATGCGGAAAGCACCGTATTGCGGCATGGTCCCATCGATATTGTGACGCAATTCCTGCAAAAGCCTTTTTCTCTCAAGTCTTTAGCGCAGAAAATTCGCAAAGTTTTGGATTTCCGAGAAGCTGCTGTCGCTGTTTCGGGCAAGTCTGGTTAATACCTGTGGGCGCCTAACTCCCGTATAATGAGTGCGGAAACTGCATGAGCCTGTCCGTCCCCTCATTGAATCGTAATCCCGCTGTTGACACTGCACCTATTCTCCCTTTTCCAGCCCAGGCAAAGTTTCGCGCAACCTCCGCTTTGATCATTGTTGTGTTCTGGATGGCAATCTACCTTGCGGGAATTTTCACTCCTCCATTGCTGGATGACGTAGACACGATTCATGCCGAAGCCGCACGGGAAATGGTACTGCAACATGATTGGGTCACTTTGCACACGGATGGGATTAGATATCTGGAAAAAGCGCCGCTCCTGTACTGGGCAGTGGCAGCAAGCTACGAATTGTTCGGCGTGCATGACTGGAGTACGCGTCTGCCTCTGATGTTGGGAGTACTGCTGTTGCTCTTTGCTGTCTACATCTTAGGAACGCGATACTACGGAGAGCGCGGCGGATTTTATTCGGCCATGATTCTGGGAACGTGCGTGGGGCCATATATCTTTACACGATTTGAAATCCCGGATGTCATTGTCGGCCTTTGGCTTGCAGTCGGCGCGTATTTCTTTTTGCGATCGCTTGATGAGGAAAAACCCTCGCGCCTGACATGTTGGGGATTTGCCGCTACTTGTGCGTTGAATGTTCTCACTAAAAGCCTGATTGGATTGGTATTCCCTTTTGCGGCGATCGGACTTTACTTAATTCTCACTCGCAACTTGCGGCATCTGCTGCGGCTTCGGCTTCTTTCCAGCACGGTAGTTTTCTTTGTGATCGCGGCACCATGGCATATTTTGGCAGCTTTGCGGAACCCCAGCCAAGGCGCAGTGCGGGGATTTTTGTGGTTCTACTTCGTAAACGAGCAGTTCCTCCGTTATGTGAATAAGCGGGTGCCTGCTGGTTACGACACAGTCCCATTATTTATTTTCTGGGCGTTGTTGCTGGTTTGGCTGGTGCCTTGGGCAGTGTTTCTGCCACAAGCTGTGTTGGAGGTTCCGCGTAAGTTGCGTGAATTGCGAGACGGACTGAATGCCCGCCAACGCGCCAACTTATTTTTTGTTCTTTGGGTGCTCGTCATTTTGGTGTTTTTTAGCTTCTCGACCCGCCAGGAGTACTATACGATTCCCGCCGTGCCTGGACTGGCTTTACTGCTGGGCGGCTGGCTGGCAAAGGAGGCGGAGAGCGGGGCGGATTCTCCACTGAGGCGCGCTGGAAAAATTTCGTCTTTAATTTTGCTGCTGCTTGTTGTGGCGGGATCGATTTTGGGGTTAGCGGTGCTGTTCTCATCGCGAGTGCCTTCGCCGGGTACCGATCTTGCCGATCTATTGCAGAAAAATCCAACGGAATACGATTTATCGCTGGGACACTTTCTCGATCTCACGCCCGAGGCAATGGGAGCGTTTAGCATTCCGCTGCTGGGCGCGGTCGCTTCGCTCTTGCTTGGAGCCACTCTGAACTGGATTTTTCGACGACGTAATCGACCGAGGTACGGGAATGCGGCGCTTGCTTTGATGATGGTCGGGCTATTGGCATGCGTTCATTCCGCTTTCGTTACTTTCTCTCCTATTCTTTCCTCGAAACAGCTGGCGGTTGCCGTCGAAAAGCACTATCAGGCGGGAGATGTCATGGTGGTCGATGGGCAATATCATGAAGCTTCCACTTTGAATTTTTATACTGGAATCCCCTTGCGCGTCTTGCACGTGCCCAGCGGAAATTTATGGTATGGATCGAAGTTTCCGGATGCGCCGCATGTTTTCGAGACTCCCGAATCTTTCGCTACTCTTTGGTCTGGTCCTACGAGGGTTTTTTTATGGGCAGACAATGACAATCCCAAAGAATTGCGAGGCATGGACAAACACATATTGGCGCGCAATGGAGGCAAGTTTATCTTCACTAACCGGGACCTTTCCCGGTGAGCGCAGCGGTACTGTTTTGGCGTGTGCTGCTAGGGTTGGCACTGCTGGGGCTGACTTGTTCGACGATTTTTCTGATCATGGTTCTGGTTGCTGCCCGACGCTATAAGCGGGCCGCTCTTGCCGATAAGGCCATCGCCGCTGCTACTCCCGAGAGTGCTCTTCCCGCGGTCACTATTTTTAAACCTATACATGGAGCCGAGCCCCGTTTAGCGGAGAATTTAACAAGTTTTTTTCAGCAAAATTATCCGGCCTTTGAAGTCATTATTGGGGCGCGAGATGCCACGAATCCAGCGGTAGCGATCGCGGAACGAGTACGCCAGCAATATCCGCAGGTAAAGAGCCGGATAGTTTTCTCGGGCTCGCCGATCTGGCCAAATGCCAAAGTGTTCTCGCTCGACAAGATGATTCCGCTTTCTTCCGCCGATTACTTCATAACCAGCGATAGCGATGTCGTCGTTTCGAAGGACTTTTTGCGCAATGTGATTCCGTCATTGCTGGATTCGAAGATTGGATTGGTGACCTGCCCTTACCGAGGTGTTTCTGCGGGGGACTTCTTTTCGTCTTTGGAAGCGCTAGGTATGTCGGTGGAAATGCCTTCCGGAGTGATCGTCGCGGACATGCTGGAGGGAATTCGATTTGCCTTGGGCCCGGCTGTTGCTTTTCGCCGCGATGTGCTGGAAAAAATTGGCGGAATCGGTGTCACTGCGGACTTTTACTCGGATGACTACGAATTAGGAAACAAAGTATGGGCGGCAGGATATAAGGTCATCTTCTCGCATGAGATTGTCGGGCATGTGCTCACGCCGCGGTCGATTGCACGCACTATTGGCGATCAATTGCGCTGGATGAAAAGTACGCGTTACTCGCGCCCTCTGGGCCACATTGGAAGCGGGCTTACCTATGCCATGCCATTTGGTCTGCTTGGGCTCATAGCTGCTTCGACTTTAGGGAACATCAGACTGGGATTGGGCTTGTTTGTGGCGGCTTTCCTGAATCGAGTGATGCAGGCGGTTGCGGTGGGATGGGGAGTCATCGGCGATCCGCGCGCGCTTTATTTTTGCTGGCTTTATCCGCTGCGCGATTTTTTGGGATTCTTTATTTGGGCGGGAAGTTTCACCAGCCGTAACTTTTATTGGCGGGGTGAAATGTACAGGTTCAGCAAAGGTGGAAGGATAGTGCCGCGGGATCGAGCGGTAAAGAGCGCGGTAGGAGTGGAGTTGTAGGACGAAAGCTTTTAACCGCAAAGCGCGCAAAAGGATTCCGCAAAGAACGCAGAGCGAGGCTAAGACTTCTGGGCTTAATGTGATGGTGTGACAACCGTTCAAAAAGAGTGGCTGGCAAGGTTTTTTAAGACAAAGTCCGATTTTTTCATAGAACTGCTGTTGGGAAAAGAGTATCCTTCGCCTCAAAACGCTAGGCATGCGTATTGAGTGGAGGCTGGCGATTGACGGACCCATCGGACAACCTGGAGCCCACTGGCTTTGGCGGCCAAATCAAGGATGGATTGAAAGCAATCGGCCGGGGGGTTGGCGTTCTTGCTTACGCCCTGGTGATGGCACCCTATTATTGGACGTGGATGCGAAAGGAACGAATCCGGCGCCGGTTCAGATTAGGTTCCTTTATCGTTTTAATTTCTCTGGCGAGTTTGCTGATCATTGAATTTACAGCCGAATACTATGGAGCGCATCGTCTAGCGGATTTCCTGAGATTAAGTTCCGTTGCAGAGGGCATTAAACTGGGGCTGTTCCTGGCTGCCGCTACATTCATTATTTTTCACTACCAGTCGGAGATCAAGAAGCCGGAATACGAATTCAAGTTTGTGATTAGTTTGCTCACTTTGATGTCTAAACGACGGGAAGGTACAGAAGTGAACAGTCTGCAAATCTTTCACACGTTGTTTTCAAAAGCGAACATTGCAAACGTCTCCGCTTATACTCACAAAGAGAACCGGCTTGCCAGGCATTCTTGTTTCTCTAAAAATCCGCACGCTATATTTTTGGAGGAGTTAGCCATAAAGACCAGCGTCGGCGGGCGAGTTTTATCAGATGGAGCGGTTCGCTACGTTCCGCGGCTGTTTTTGCCTAACGTAAGAAGTAAACGACGCTGGCTGTTGTATATGCCGCATGCGCTGAAGTTCAAGTTCAATGAGACTTATGAGTTGGATGGCCGGCCAAGAGTCGAGAGAGATGTATTTAGCGGCGACCGTAGTATCCAATTTTGCTCCCTTCTGAGTGTTCCAATCAAACTTGGGAAAGATCAGGAGGGATGTATTGGCGTCCTCAATTTTGAGTTTGGAGCGCCAGGGACTTTGGACGCTGTCGATATTGCCATGGCCAGTGTCTATGCGACTTGGTTTGGCAGGGAAGTCCTTAAGAGTGGCGGGTTTACACCCTATACACAAGTGAGCGCGGCGGTTGCCAATATTCAGGGGGGTGCGGTTTAGAAAATACTTAGTCATTGAAATCCGAGAAATCCGAAATTTCTGATAAACTGAGGATGTTATGTCTGACAATAAATATGGCAGCGGGTCGGAATTCTTAGATTCGTTGGATCTCAATAAGACTTTTTCGTCGGTAAAACAAGAGTCTACATTACGTTTCAGTGACCTTTTCAAGGTGTTTTACACGCCTTCCACCGAATCGAAGAAATCGCCCAAGGTTTAATTTTCGGTGCTCGACGGAAGTTTGTTGTTATTTTGTCGGTACGTAGCGTTTCTCTAGAACCCGATTTCTTTCGGATTCATTTCAATCCCAAGCTGATTATGTTGTAGATTGCATCGTGTTGAATGAGTGGAACTTAAACTCGAATATCTTTTGCCATGTCCACCGTAGATACTCGTGAGCTTCGATCGACTCAGAGACCTATAGCCCGGTAATTCCGGTCCAAAAATCAATTAACCTTGACTATTCAGAAACCATGATTATCCAGAAACCATGACTTCAGTGCGAATGGATAAGTGGCTTTGGGCCGCCAGATTTTTCAAAACACGGTCATTGGCTGCTCGGGCCTGTGAACTGGGCAGGATTTTATCCAATGGCCAGCTGGCCAAGGCTGCGCGTGAAGTCCGCATTGGAGACATGTTGCGCGTGACGAATGAAGGCGGCGAGTTTCAAGTGGAAGTACTGGCTTTAAGCGAGGTGCGCGGCCCAGCTTCCGTCGCACAAACGTTGTACCGCGAAACGGAGGCGAGTCGGGATTTGCGCATGAAGGTGGCCGCGGAACGTAAGGCAATGAAGCAGTTCGAAGAGTTGCCCGCAGGCAGACCATCAAAACGCGATCGCCGGAGCATTATTCAGTTTCGGGGAAGAGGCTGAGAACCAGCAAATGACAGGGCAGATCTCGATGCCCGCTATTTCACGAACTGTAGCCCATGTGGCACAGCGGATTGGAAAAACATAGGCGTAGAGCATCACGATCACTCCGACAATAGAACAAAGGGCAATCGAGTGCCACGCCATGAACCGGAAAATAGTTCCTTCATTGCCCACCTGTTCGGTTGCAGAGGTGGCAATTGTGATGGACTGGGCGTCTACCATTTTCCCCATCACACCTCCGGCACTATTAGCGGCAGCCATGAGAATCGGATCTATACCGAGTTGCTGAGAAGTAATTCGCTGGAGACTTCCAAAGAGCGCATTGGAGGAAGTGTCACTGCCCGTAAGTGCAACTCCTAACCACCCCAGGAACGTGCCGAAAAACGGATACATCCATCCCGTGCGCGTGAACGCCAGACCTAATACCGCGTCGAGTCCTGAGTAGCGCGTCACGTAGCCAAGTCCTAACATGAACGAGATTGCGATCATGGCGAGCCGCATTCGCACCAGTGTTCTCCAAAAGATCTTCATTAATTGCAACGGGCCCAAGCCCAGCAATAATCCGGACACGATTGCCGCAAAGAAACAGCCGGTCCCGGTGGCTGAGAGCCAATTGAAATCGTATCGAGCCGCTTCAGGTGTTGGTTTCGCAACCACCGGCGCGGCGCGGGAAATGGTGTTGTGCAAGTAAGGCACATCCCACCCCGGCGGACCGCTACGGACTTTGCCATTTGCAAGCACCACGCGAAAAGCCGGTGTGGTGGCCTGATTCATGATTAGTTTGATCGACGGCAATCCCCAGAGGAGCACAAAAACTGAGAGGATCGCGAAAGGCATCCATGCCTTCATGACTTGTAGTGCAGTGTAGGTGCGTACTCTCACAACTCCGTCAAACTGCTCCGGCGTCCATTTGCCGCCAACTTCGTCAGCGATCGTCGCCACATCAGGAACGGTTGAGGCCTCCTCGTCATAATCGAAACGCCAAATCTTTTTCGGTTTCCAGAATCGAAGGAAAATCAAGGCAGCGATAATCGAGACCACACCCGCCATAATGTCCACTAAATTGCTATCCACGTAGTTCGACCAGAAAAATTGAGTGAGAGCGAATGAACTGCCGATAACCGCAATAGCGGGGAGGACTTCAAAGGTCTCCTTCCAACTGACCATGGTCTTCACCAGCCAGAAAGGGATGAGGATCGCAGTGAAGGGAAGAATGCGTCCGATCATGGCGTTGAGATCGGATTCCGGCAGAGCTGTCACTGCTGCAAGGGTGTGAACCGGCGTGCCAATTGCGCCCCATGCCACAGGAGCAGTGTTGGCGATGAGATTCAAGGCAGCGGCATGAAAAGGCTTGAAGCCAAGCCCGATCATAAATGCACCAGCGATCGCGACCGGAGCGCCGAACCCTGCCGCTCCTTCAATGAATGCGCCAAAACAAAAGGCAACCAGTAAGACTTGTAGGCGGCGATCAGGAGTGATTCCGGCAACCGATTCCTTCATGATTTCAAATTGACCGGTCTCGACAGAAATGTCGTAGAGGTATACCGCGGCGAGAACGATCCAGGCGATTTTCAATACTCCGAAGGCAACACCGTACGCAAAACTAATTGCGGCTAACACGGGAGGCATTTTGAAGAAGATGATCGCAACTAACACCGCAGTCGACGCGCCAGCAATGGCGCACCAATGAGGCTTAACTTTGAGGCCAGCCAGCAGCCCGAAAAGGATAATGATGGGAAGAGCCGCAACCAGCGTAGAGAGCCACCAATGACCAAAGGGATCGTAAATTTGGGTCCACTGCATGACAACCTCCCGCTGGTAGTCTTCCTGTTGAATCAGTATGTTGCGTAACGGAGATCGAAGACTTTAAGGCATTGCACCCGAGGTGATTTCTTCACGCTTAACTCAGCACTCTAACTCAGCTTGATTCCCAGCTCTTTGGGACATTCACGTAAGAGCGATCCAGGGCGGAAACCGACGGGCAACCGAGCAGCCTCAGAGTGCGATCAAGGTCGGTTCGCAGAATATCGATTGCGCGATCAACTCCAGCTTCACCGGCGGCAGCTAAACCATAAGCGTAGGCTCGTCCGCAGAGCACGACGCGCACCCCCAGGCAGATGGCTTTTGCTATGTCGGTGCCGCGGCGAATGCCTCCGTCCATCCAAACTTCGATGCGGCCATTCACGGCTTCGACGACTTCGGGCAACGCTCGCAAAGAAGCGGGAACTCCGTCGAGCTGACGGCCGCCGTGATTCGAAACTGAAATGGCTGCGGCTCCTTCATCGATTGCGCGGCGGGCATCGTCGCCGGTGAGCACCCCTTTGACGACAATCGGACCACGCCAGAGTTCCCTGATCCAGCGCAGGTCAGCCCAGGTGACCGCAGATTCTGCCAACGCGGTGGCGACATCGGTCAGGGGCATCGGCCCTATGTCCGGAATGACGACATTCGGTAGTGAAGGTAAGCCACCATCGAGAAGAAAATTGATGAGCCAACCTGGACGCGAGAGCACTTGCGGGAGGAACGGAATTTTTTCGAATAGCCCGCCGCTGACCAGTTCCTTCATTCCGTTGCGAAAATCTCGCTCGCGAATTCCAGACACCGGAGTGTCAATGGTGACGACGAGCGCGGAGAATCCGGCGATGCGCGCTCTTTCGATGGAGGCTTCGGCGGCGGCGCGCCCACCCATGAGGTAGAGCTGATAGAAAACTGGTCCGGAGGAAGCGGCCTTTACGTTTTCGAGTTTGTGGGCGGAGATCGTGGAGAGAATGTAGCCTGTGCCCGCCCGGCCAGCAGCTCGCGCAGCCGCGATTTCGCCCGCGGGATGCATGAGGCGGCTGTATCCGACAGGCGCGAGCATGAATGGCAGAGAAAGATCGAAGCCCAGAACCCGTGCGCTCAAATCGCAAGTAGGAAACGAGACGGCATGCCGCGGACGAAATGTAATGTCGTTAAATATCCGGCAATTCTCGCGGAGTGTGACTTCGCCTTCAGCGCCGCCATCGAGGTAGTCAAATACCGGTTGCGGTATTCTTTCGCGCGCAATAGGACGGAAGTCTTCAATGCAAACGACACGCGGCGATGCCACAGATCGGGAGGCTCTTGTCATCTGCAATTTCAAATGCCCGGAATGCTGGCTGCAGGCCGATATCGTATCACCTGACGAACCCGGAAAGGAATGTGAAGTTTCACGGGCCGGAAAAATAAGAGTGTCTGGCCATCTCTCTCTCCGAGGTGCAAAGCAACCCGGAAGAATTCAGCGGATGTTTGCGCTTTTAGCCAACTATTCGTGCGGAATCGCTAGCCATTCCATAATGGAATATAATTGCGCGCACGCATGGTTTTGAGCACTGGCACGAAACTTGGCCCATACGAAATCCTCTCTCCACTTGGCGCAGGCGGAATGGGCGAGGTGTATCGTGCCAAGGACACGCGCCTTGACCGCACGGTTGCTGTCAAAATTCTGCCATCACATCTTTCCGATAACCCCGAGGCGAAGCAGCGCTTTGAGCGCGAAGCTCGTTCGATTTCTTCTTTAAATCATCCGCACATTTGCGTGCTGCATGATGTCGGCAGCCAGGACGGAATGAATTACCTGGTGATGGAGTATGTGCAGGGCGAGACTCTTGAAGCACGGCTACAGAAAGGACCGCTGCCTATAAAGCAGGCGATCGAATGTGGGGTACAGATTTGCGATGCGCTGGAGAAAGCGCATCGGGCAGGCATTGTGCATCGCGATCTCAAGCCGGGGAACATTATGCTCACCGCTTCCGGGGCCAAGCTGCTCGATTTCGGGTTGGCGAAACCCACTGCGGCAATGCTCGGTGCTCGCGCCGTCAGCGATAAAGGACAGCTTACGCCATCGACTCCAACCATGAATTTCTCGGCTCTAAGTGCATCGCCGGGGAAGCTCACTCAGCAAGGCACCATCGTCGGCACATTCCAGTACATGGCGCCCGAGGTACTGCAAGGGCAGGAAGCGGACGCGCGTAGCGATATCTTTAGCTTCGGCGCCGTGCTCTACGAGATGGTGACAGGTAAACATGCGTTCGAAGGCAAGAGCCAGATATCGGTTGCGTCGGCAATTCTGGAAAAAGATCCGGAGCCGATCACGAAAGTTCAGCCGATGGCTCCGGCCGCGATTGATCATGTGGTGAATGGGTGTATTGCGAAGGAGCCGGACTCGCGTTGGCAAAATGCTGCTGATATAGCACGCGAGTTGCGCTGGATTGGGAGTGGTGCTTCAGGTGTTAGTCCAGTGCAATCGGTTGCCCCACGCCGCCGAGTACGCGAGCGTCTGCTCTGGGCTGCGGTAATTACCGCATTGATTGCAGTTCTTGCCTGGTCGATCTTTCGCCAAGGAGAGCCGGCGCGAATAGTGCGCTCCTATTTACCTCCGCCGGCAGAGGCAGGCTTCGACTTTACTGGTGACTTATCGGGTCCTCCAATAATCACAACTGACGGCACGGCCATCGCTTTCTGCGCCCGCAGTAAGAAAGAGCGAGATTCGATTTGGGTACAGTCGTTAGGCGATCTGACCGCCAAGAAACTTGAAGGCACGGATGGCGCTTCCTTTCCTTTCTGGTCTGCTGATGGGAAATTCCTGGGTTTTTTTGCGGATGGACATTTGAAGAAGGTTGCAGTGTCGGGTGGACTAGTCACCGATCTTGCCGAAACGCCCAACCCTCGCGGAGGCTCGTGGAATCAGGATAATGTCATCATCTATGAGCCGGATTACCGCGACTCATTGTGGCGCATCAATGCTTCCGGTGGAACCCCGGTGCGTTTGACCAAATTCGAAGCAGGCCAGCACACTACACATCGCTGGCCCAGGTTTCTGCCCGATGGCAAGCATTTCCTGTTCTTTGCAATAAATCATTCAGGCGGGTCGCAGCAAGGCATCTATTTCGGATCTCTGGAAGATGGTTCGTACAAACACGTACTCGACGCGGATTCTGACGCGCAATATGCCTCCGGCTATTTGCTCTACCATCTCCAGTCGGCGTTGCTGGCACAGAAGTTTGATCCTAGTACCGGAAAATTGTCTGGTGACCCGATACCAATGGCCAACTCGGTGGAATACGATTCGGGAACATGGCATACCAGCTTTGCTGCAAGTCAGAATGGTTTATTGATCTATGAACCGGGATCGAAAACTCTCGGAACCGATCTTCTCTGGCTCGATCACACGGGAAAGATAGAACGCCAGGTGGCGGAACGAGCGTTTTATAAAGGCAGTGGCCGTCTATCTCCGGACGGTAAGCGATTGGCTGTCTCGATGGGAGATCCCCAAGCCGATATTTGGGTCCTTGACCTGACTCGTGGATCACGCACGCGTCTCACATTCGGCGGAGCCACATACCTTATGCCGTCCTGGTCGGCAGATGGCCAGAAGGTTATTTATGTGAGACAGAACGGCACCACGGTGGTTACCGGAACTTCGGTTCGTGCCCGGCTTGCCAATGGTGGTGGCCAAGAGGAAATCTTAATGAACGAAGGTGATCCCTCGCAGCAATCCCACACATTGCTGATGCCAGAGTTATCGCCTGATGGCCGCTACCTGGTTCACATGGAGCAGAACGGCCCAACCAACGCTGGCATATGGGCGTTGCCAATGACGGGCGATAAGAAGCCGTTCCCCATCGTTCAACCACAAACTTCACAATCAAGGATCGTTCAGTCCAGACTTTCTCCCGACGGGCATTGGCTGGCTTACAGTTGTACCGAGTCAGGACGGGAAGAAGTTTACGTCACGCATTTTCCTAGCGGCGCGGGTCGATGGCAGGTTTCACAAACAGGCGGTACCTTCCCGGCGTGGCGTCCCGATGGCAAAGAGCTCTTCTTCATGGGAATTGACAGCGTACTGCACGCAACGACGGTTAACTCTAAAAGTGAAGAGTTCGAATTCGACCCTGTGCGCACGTTATTCCAGGTTAACTATGCCATTCCGATTGGAACTCCCTATGACGTAGCGCCGGATGGCCAACACTTCGTCTATGGCACCTACCCAGAAGGCGCTCCGACGCCCATGGTACTAGTTGCGAACTGGACGGCGGATCTCAAGAAGTAAACCGCTCCTCTCGTATCGACTTTTTGTCTCCATGATGTGCCAGGCGAAAACTCACCCAACAATAATATCCGGTTACCAATTTCCATTTTTATAAATTCATATGACTTTCATCTGCCTCTGATATTTGCTTTACAAGTACAACGGATACTCTTCACATGCGGTTATGGCCGCAACTGAGACAATCAGTGGAGGGAACATTGAAACGTTTGCAGAAAATTCCAGCTTTTAGCGTAACTATGCTGGCATTACTCGGCTTAATGCCGATGGTCGCGAATGCCCAAATGAACAAGGTAAAGACCGTTTGGGTCATCCTTATGGAAAATCACAATTGGACGGGGAACAACTCCGGCGCAAAATTTCATGATCCAGATATCAAAGGCAGTTCCTTGGCTCCGTATGCCAATGGCGAATTACTGAATACATCGGCCCATGCCGAGCAGTATTACAACCCTCCGGGAAACCATCCCAGCCAGCCAAATTATTTATGGCTGGAGGCAGGAACCAACTTCGGAGTTCTGGCGGATACTCAGCCGGGGCAGCCTCAACTGGAGACGCACGATCATTTAGTGAAGCTTCTTGAAGATGCAGGTATTTCGTGGACGGCTTACGCCGAGCCGGACTTCGGCAGTCCTTCGTTCGATAAATGTCCAGTTGATTTCACTTATCTCGATGTTGAACACCTGGCGTTTGTATATTTTGCCGATGTGAACGAGGGCTTAAGCCCAACTTCGCGCGAATGCATAAATCACGTCAGACCCTATTATCAACTCGCGACTGATCTGGCAAACCAGACTTCGGCGCGATACAACTTCATCACACCGAACCTTTGTCATGATGGGCATGAGGGCATTTCTCCCTGCCCTAAGACTGAACCCTCGGATAATACGCTGCGAGCGGATACCTGGCTCAAACAGAATGTTCCCCTCATTCTGAACTCAGCTGAGTACAAGCAAGGTGGCGCACTGTTCATCATTTGGGATGAAGGCGAAGACAGCGGCGCTTTCAGCGATGGTCCGATTGGCATGTTCCTGCTTTCGCCTTTTGCTAAAGGCGCAGGGAAGAGGCCTTATAGCAACAACGTTCATTACGACCATAGCTCCACCCTGAAAACTTTGCAGGAAATTTTCAACGTTGGTCCGCTACTTGGAGCTGCCGGAGACGGTGCAACAAATGATCTAAGCGGTTTGTTTAAATAAGAATTAAAGCTAGAATTTGCAATAAAATCATAACCTTTCTGCCTTATAGAGAGGTTATGGTTACTTCAGACTGGTCTGGGTAGGAGTCCAAACCTTAATCTTTCGGGGAAACCTCACATATACCGCATTTTTTCCGCAAGGCTCCGATTGGTCTAATTACTTTGGGAACTGTTTGCCAAAGATTCAGCAGGGTACACTACCGGACATCGTAGGCAAAAAAGACGCGCGGAAAGAAAGGACGACAGAGCCATGGCGGCCCGAACATCGGAGGGAAACTCGAAATCGATTAAGCAAAAGATAAAGACTCTGTTTCACTTTGCTATTTGGACGATGATCGTAACAACACCACTTGCCGCTCAAGACGCTATTTCATTAGTAGGATCAGGATCGAATCTTGCAGGACCCTTATATTCCGCATGGACTACCCAGTTCGCCAAGCTGCACCCTAATGTGCAGGTAACATATCTGGCGCTCGGAACTTCAAAAAGTATTAAAGAGATCCACGATGGAACGGGGGATTTTGGTGGTGGAGAAATCCCGTTGACCAGCGCACAAAAAAATGGCAGTAAATACACACTGATGCAATTTCCCACAGTGCTGGTAGCGATTGCCCCTATCTATAAACTTCCGGGCAAGCCAGACCTGCGATTTTCAGGCGAAGTGCTAGCGGAAATTTATCTCGGAACCATCAGAAACTGGAAAGATCCCAAGATTGCCCGGCTAAATCCTGGCATCGCCTTGCCGGACTTAACGATCACAGCCGTGCACCTGAGTGGCGTCAAAGGTTCGAACTACATATTCACGGATTTTCTGAGCAAGACGAGTCCGGAGTGGAAATCAAAAATTGGCAAGACGGCCTCACCTAGTTGGCCGGTTGGTGTTGAGATAAATCGCAGCGAAGCTATGGTTGAGAAGGTGAGCGCCACGCCTGGAGCGATCGGCTATGTGGAATTGACATACACAAAACGGAAAGATATTGGATATGGAAGCGTGCGAAACGCAGCAGGGGAGTTCGTGAAGCCGACAGTTGCAGGCATCGTTGCAGCCTGCGCTGCCAGCGAGAAATCGATGCCGGAAGACATGGGGCCTTCACTGGTGAATGCCCCTGGAAAAGAATCATATCCACTGGTAAGTTTTACGTGGATTTACGTGCCCTCCAGTGGACTTGCACCGGCACGCAGTCGAGCGCTGCGGGATTTCTGGAGCTGGGCACTTGGCAGTGGCCAGGAAATCGCCAGTGGATTCGGCTATACGGTGCTGCCTTCGAGCGTCGTGTTAAAGGCCCAACAGACGGTGAACTCCATTCAATAAATTGATCGGTATTTGTCCGGGCAGGAGTTAGTGGAAATTGGCAGTGATGTAGGCAGCATTAGCTGCATTTTGAATCAGAAAAAATGGCGGCATCAATGGCGTCCTATCGATCAAAGTTGCTCGCCTATACGCGTTAATTTTCCATCTTTCAGGTGAAAGCGCTCGCCGCGCCACTCTATCGTGTGTCCGACAAAACTTGTCAGCCACACGAACACACCAATGCAATCTCGTAGCGGGATTAGCCACATCCGGCGCGTCACTTGTCGATCCTGCAAGACTCCTCTTCCAACAGCTAATGCCATGCACAAGCGGATTATTCCGGTGGCGCCTAATAGTGCCCATGACCAGATTGCGCTTTGGGATGCGATCAAAGTGAGAAGAGCCCAGGGCAGTCCGAAAGTAAATAGCAGGCCCAAATATCCCCATGGCCTTGAATCGCGGATAGTGCGTCCCCAGCGTAGTTGATGCGCGATGAATCCGCGAAAATTGTAGGCGGGGAGATAAGTTTCTAACACAACTTCAGAGAGCTTTACTTCGAGACCGAGAGCGGCGATGCGGTTGCCGATCTGGTAATCATCGGCAAGATAATCTACTAATGCTTCGAAGCCGCCGATTCTTGCCAGGTCGCTGCGGCGGAAAGCCAGTGTCGAACCGAGTCCAAAGCGAATGCTTTCGAGGTAGCGCGCGGTGAGCACGCCGGGAGCGAAATCGGTGCTGATGCCGAGAGATTCCAGCTTTGATCCCAGCGTCGAGGCCGCAATGCCGCGATATAGGCAGGTGACGAGTCCAACTTTGGGATTGGTAAGTGGCGGGACAACTTGCTGAAGGTAATCGGGCGTGACGCGGATGTCGCTGTCGTTGATGAGTAAAACCTCAAAGCGCGCCGAAGGCAGCATCTGCGCGAGGTTGCTGACTTTGATGTTGGTTCCGGGAATTTTGTCGCAGCGGACTAAGCGAATCGCCTGCTGAGGAAATTCGTCTTTCAGGCGGACTACGAGTTCAATAGCGGGATCGTCAGGATCGCTGACGCCGAAGATGATTTCGTATTCCGAATAATTTTGTAAGCAATGGCTGCGGAGACTTTCATACATTCCCGGATCGGTGCCTTTGAGCGGCTTGAGAATCGATACTGCGGTTGTTTGTGTGGAACGGCCACTCTTGTCCGTTGCATCTTGTTCCTGTAGGAATCTCCAAGCGCTCCAAAGGCAGATGAGATAGTAAACAATGCTGGAGGTGGTGCCGAGGATGGCTATGATCACGACGGCTTTGGAGAGGAGATGAATCATGCAGAGGCGATGAAACACGTTTTCAGCAAACGTCAGTCTAGCAGGGAGGGCGCTCTCACCGGAGCGTTGTCGGATGAGTCCCGTGGAAGAGTGGCGCTTTCAGCGCCACGTAAAATCAAACAGCACCTTAACGCGGGTCTGAAGGGCCGCTCTTCCACGTTGGAGCATAATTCCGAGTGGTTGTAATTTTCGATACGAAGGTTGCAGTTCTGACCAAAGACCAAAGTCCTATGACCAACGACGTTTTGCCTCATCCCATATAATAATTGTGTTGGCAGCTGGACCGGACGGTCGCTCTCGTTTCGTCAAGGAACGAGGGAGGAAAGTCCGAACTCCACAGAGCGGTGTGCCGGATAACGTCCGGGAAGCCGGGTTCAAGCCCGGCTGACGGAAAGTGCCACAGAGAAAATACCGCCTTGGCGGCAACGCCAGGGTAAGGGTGAAAAGGTGCGGTAAGAGCGCACCGCTGTTGCAGTAATGCGGCAGGCATGGCAAACCCCACACGGAGCAAGACCAAATAGGGAGGAATTTCTGGGTTCGCTCAGGAACGTGCCGGCTCGGTGCGTCAAACCTCCGGGTAGGTCGCTTGAGCCCCGCAGTAATGCTGGGCCTAGAGGAATGACCGTCCTGCGGGAGCAATCCGGCGGACAAAATTCGGCTTACAGGTCCAGCTGCCTACAAATCTGTTTCCCTCAATTACTTACTGGTTTGTTCTGTTGGCCTATACGCCGACATTATGGGCGTCGTTCACGATTTCATAGGCGGGTGCGGCTTCGAGCTCTTACTTTGTCCGTCCTCTGTCGAATTATTTTGAATTCGGCAATTTAAGTAGACAAAACGAAATAAAAAGATATAAAGAGAAAGAGATCGATAGTTGTTGGCCTTGGTTTTAAGTTGGCAAGATTCCCGAGAACCCAACTTCGTAGCGATTCTCTAATCCGCTAATGATGGTTTGACTGAGAGAGTGCACGAGACGGCGTAGGACAATTCGATGTGGCGTAGAGCCTTTCTAAAAAGTCGGATGGCATCGGCTGTTGCTGCGGACTTGGAACCCATTGAGGAGAGCGTATGAAACGTCGTTCCTTTTTGAAGACAGCTGGCTTGGCGGTCGGTATTACGCCCGCATGGAGCATGCGCTATGCGACAACTCTACAAGATGCACGTTCCAGTACACCAGACGCCAAGAACGGGCCGGAGGAATTATCGCCCGAAAAGATCCTGCTGAAAGATTATCGACCCAGGTCCATTTACAAGATTCCTATTACAGAAGTTTCCAGGGCAAAATTTCCAATCATCGATATGCATTCTCATGCTTACGCCAAGACACCGGAAGAAATTGCCGAGTGGGTCAAAAACATGGACGAGGTCGGAATCGAAAAGACCATTATTCTTTCGGGAGCGACGGGGCAAGAGTTCGACGATATTCACCGCAAGTACGGCGCCTATCCCGAACGTTTTGAGCTCTGGTGCGGGTTCGATTACACGGGGTATGACCAAGCTGGATTCGCTCAACGAGCAATAACGACGTTAGAGAAGTGCCATCAGGCAGGCGCACGAGGGGTTGGCGAGCTTCACGATAAGGGGAAAGGTCTCACTTCGGACAGGGTGAATGCTTTTGGTATGCACCCGGATGACGCGCGCATGGAGTCCGTGTTTGAACGATGCGGCGAATTAGGCATGCCCGTGAATATTCACGTTGCCGATCCCATCTGGATGTACGAACCAATGGACAATACGAACGACGGCCTGATGAATGCCTTTAACTGGCGGCTGGACAATCAGCCGGGCATTGTGGGGCACTCCGGAATGATCGACATCCTCGAGCGCACGGTTAAGAAGCACTCCCACACAACTTTTATCGCCTGCCACTTTGCCAATCTCGACTATGACCTGACGCGATTGGGACAGCTCCTCGAAAGGCAGCACAATTTATATGCTGATATTTCCGCGCGATATGCGGAAACAGCCCCCATCCCCCGCTTTGTGTCGCAGTTTTATGCAAAGTATGCGGACCGTTTGCTATACGGCACCGACATGGGATTCGATCAACCTATGTATCGAGTTACCTTCAGAGTTCTTGAGACATCCGATGAGCACTTCTACGAAACCGACATGTTCGGTTACCACTGGAGCCTGAACGGCTTTGGGCTTCCGGATGAAATACTACGGAAGCTATATCAGACAAATGCTCAGAAGGTATTGAGTTCCCGAGGAATGTAAGCGCACATAAGCATGCGACATATCTTCGGGCCTGGAGTGGCTTTTCAAAGAAAGGCAAACGTGAAATTTTTAACTCTTCTTACGCTACTTGTGTGCGTCTCCGGAGCTCTTGGCCAGTCCAACTCTTCCTTCTACGTGTCGACGAGTGGGGACGATACTAATCCCGGCACCGAAACCGCACCTTGGCGCACCGTTCAACATGCCGCAGATACCGCGCGTGCGGGAAGCACCGTTAATGTGCGCGGAGGAATCTACGAGGAACTGGTAAATATCCATACGTCCGGTAACTCGAGTGATGGATATATCACTTTCAGAAGCTATCCAGGAGAGACGGCGATCCTCGACGCTACGCATTTCACTCCCGCTGACAGACAGGGCATAGTGACCATTCACAACCAGAGTTATGTGAGGATTGAGGGATTCGAAATTCGGAACTTCCGCACTGTCGAGCATCGGCTTGCGCCATTGGGTATAGACATTTCCGGGGCCGGCTCGCATATAGAACTACTGAAGAACAATGTCCATCACATCGAGCAGACTTTTCCCGGGCGCGACGCTCCCGGAAGCGGCGGCAATGGCTTTGGGATCGCCGTGTACGGTACCAACGCGAAGACTCCGATCACTGATCTGATTATTGACGGCAACGAAGTGCATCATCTCAAGACCGGTTCGAGCGAGTCGCTGGTGGTGAATGGAAACGTCACTAATTTCCGCATTACCCATAATGTCGTCCACGACAACAACAATATTGGAATCGATGTCATTGGCTTTGAGCGTACTGCGCCCGATCCTGCCGTTGACCAGGCCCGCGACGGAGTAGTCAGCGGCAATTTGGTTTACAACATCACATCGCGTGGCAACCCGGCGTACCAGAACGAAGAAAACTCCGACGGCATTTACGTGGATGGCGGCACAAGAATTCTGATCGAGCAGAACGTCATGCATGATGTGGACTTCGGAATTGAGCTGGCAAGCGAGCATAAGGACCGCGCCACTAGTTACATCACTGCCCGGAATAACCTTATCTATCACAGCCACACCGCCGGGGTCTCTATCGGAGGCTATGCGCCGGAACGAGGGCACACCGATCACTGCACGGTCATCAACAACACTCTTTACGAAAATGACACGTCGGCAACCGGCTCCGGAGAGTTTCAAATGCAATGGAATATGGCCGACAATATTTTCGAGAATAATATTGTGTACGCAGGACCACGTTGCTTTATCTCGTTGAACAAATCGCAGGTTGATAAAGACCAGCCGTCCGTCACTATTGATCACAACCTTTATTACTGCGCTTCCGGTCCGCAGGCGAGCACTTGGGCGGGAGCTTCTGCCACGATAACCGGATTCGATAAATATGTTGATGCCACGGGAAATGACCGCCATTCCCATTTTTCGGATCCGCGCTTCGTTGATCCTGCCAAGCACGACTTTCATCTGCAACCAGATTCTCCTGGGCTTGCTGCTGGTGTGACTAGCGAACTGCCAGTTGGAGAACTGGATCTTGACGGCTCCGCGCGAATGAAGTCCGGCAAAATAGACATCGGCTGCTACCAAAGGCCATAGGTGAAATCTATGTCGAGACCCGATGTGAATCGCCGCGAATTTCTGAAGATCTCCGCCGGAGCCGGAGCAGCCCTGGCTATGCCGACTCTGGGACAAACCGCTGTTGCCTCTTCTTCCAAAATAATTGGCATTCAAGTTGGCGCAATTTCATTTGTAGATGAAGGAACCGAGCAAGTTCTTGACGTGCTACAAGAACGCGCCTGCGTGAATACCCTGTTCCTTGCGGTATTCACCTACGGCCGAGGTATTGCTGGAAGACAGATTCCGGGACAGCCGCTGCCCGATCACGGCAAGCAGGAGTACGACCTCAATTATCACGGCGGCAACTTTGCCACCCCCCATCCTCAGTACTACAAAAATACGGTTCTTAAGGACACTCGCGCGCCTGACCATGGCAACCTGGATATTCTGGCCGAAGTGCTTCCCGCCGCAAAAAAGCGCGGCATGAAAGTCATCTGTTGGATGGAGGACGTGTTCCGCCCCGACCTGCCGAATATCGAGAAGGTCCAAGAGCGGGATTTGTACGGGCGGAATATGGAGACGCTGTGCGTCAATAACCCCGACTACCGGAATTTTTTTACGGGCCTGGTCGAGGACTATGCACGCTCCTATGACATCGACGGAATCATGTGGGGATCCGAGCGGCAAGGTGCGCTTTCGGATAGCCTGGGCGCTACGCATGACACACCACCAATTGATCCAGGCAACGTGACTTGCTTCTGCGAGTTTTGCCAGAGAAAAGCGAAAGAGCGCGGAATCAACCCCGATCGTGCCGAGCAAGGATTTCTGGAACTGGAAAAATTCGTCCGTTCGGCGCGGAGCGGCAAGCGTCCTTCGGATGGTTACTACGTTCAATTCTGGCGGATTCTATTGCGGTATCCCGAATTAGCCGCTTGGGAAATGCTCTTCACGGACAGCTTGCGCGAGACCTACGCCGCACTCTACAAAACCGTAAAGACGGCCAAGCCGTCGGTTCCCGTGGGTTGGCACATCTGGCACAACACTTCCTTTAATCCCATCTACCGTGCGGAGCAGGACCTGCAAGAGCTCTCGAAGTATTCCGATTTTATAAAGGTCGTTATGTACAACAACTGCGGTGGCGAGCGGATGGCGCTGTACGCTGACAATATCGGCTCGACACTATATGGAGATCTCTCGAAAGAAGAACTGACAGAGTTTAACTACAAGCTGATGGGATTCAAAGAACGCAGCTACGATCAAATTCCTTATACGGGGCTTTCGGCCGATTATGTCTATCGGGAGACGAAGCGCACCCTGGAGGGCGTTGCGGGCACAAAAACTCTGATTTGGCCAGGTATTGATATCGATATCCCGACCGAGAACAACAACAGCAAGTGTACGCCGCAAAGCGTCAAGGACGCAGTGCTGGCGGCTTTCCGTGCGGGCGCTCCCGGAGTGATTTTATCCCGCAAGTATTCCGAGATGCGGCTTGCCAACCTCAGCGGCGCTGGAAACGCAATTCGCGAGTTAAAACCGACCAGTTAAGAGTTGTTGGATTGGTGACTCGCTCTCTCGCAGATTCTAGGAGTTCACCGCAGTTTTCGTGGATTCTGCCCTACTCCGTGGGAAGTTCTTTCGGCGGTGGTGCCCTATTTCCTCATATACTTCCAGAATTCTGCTGGCGGATTTATCCCAGGAAAACTTTTTTGCCTGCTCATACCCTCGAGTCTTAAGCCTGTCTCTTAGCGGCTGATCGAGCAATACTCGCAACATGGCACGCATGATCTCGAAGACATTCTCGGCATTTACCAGCACAGCTGCGTTTCCAACGACCTCTGGTATGGATGTAGTGTTTGAAGTGAGAACGGGGGTTCCGTGTGCCATGGCTTCGAGCGGGGGCAAGCCAAAGCCTTCATAAAGCGAGGGGAAGACGAAAATCTTTGCCGCGTCATAAAAAATTCGTAGCACTTCGATAGGTACGAATCCCAGGAAGCGTACGTCGTTCTGCACTCCTCCGCGGATTACGGTGCGGCGTAGGTCAGGATGTTTAGAGAGTTCATCCCCAATAATGATGAGCTTAAGATCGGGAAACTTCTCTTCTTTATCGAGTTCAGCTTTTAAAGCCGAGAATGCTTCGATGATGCGAACCAGATTTTTATGCGGACTAATTCGCCCCGCGTAGAGCAGAAATGGATATGTGATCTGATAGCGCTGTGTGAGGAATTGGCGGTCGGCATCGCTTGCATGTCCATGTAGAAAACGCGGGTCAATAGCATTATGTACTACGTCCACGCTGGTAGAAGGAATGCCAAAAAGCTTCTCTATTTCGGTTTTGGTGAATTTGGAAACCGCCAGGATCCGTGCCGCTCCCTTCAATACGCGGCGGGTAAGTTGAAAGTGCAGAGATCGCATGACTCCCGAGCCTTCGTGGGCGCGGTACATATGTTCGAGCAAATCGTGCACGGTCATTACGTAAGGACAGGGGAGAGTTCGCGGCAGCCAGAACAGGTGCGGAATATGCACCAGATCGCAGTTATGGCGCCGCAGAATCGCGCGGCACTCGAAGTACCCTTTGAAAGTGGTGGCATCCTCCTGAAGCGCTACTGTCTGGAAATTGGGCGGAAGAAAGCCGATTTCAGAAACCTTATCCGGCGAACCGATTAGGATGTATTCGTTCTGCTGGTCTAACCGCCCAAGGGCTCGAACTACGTTGCGGGTGTAAGTACCCACGCCGAAGTCAGTCATGCGGCGGATATCAATAGCGATCTTCACTGAAAGAATTTAACCACAGAGGACACAGAGGAATGTCGAATTCCATAAATTCCTGTGTCCTCTATGGTTGAGCTTTTAAGATTAAGCATGAAGTTCCGCCTGCGCTTTGGCCCTGCGCTCGGGGTAGAGTGGGAATGCTTCAGCCAGTCCCAGCACCTGCTTGCGAACTTTGCTGAGAACTCCGGAGTCGGTTTGGTGGTGTAGAACTTCGGAGATCCATTGCCCGACTTGTCGCATCTCGTTTTCCTTCATGCCACGGGTGGTCAATGCCGGCGTCCCTATGCGGATTCCGCTGGGCTTCATGGGAGGATTTGTATCGAATGGAATCGCGTTCTTGTTCACAGTAATTCCCGCTTCGCCTAACGCCTTTTCCGCTTCGTTGCCTAACATCCCTTTGGAAAATACATCGACAAGCATCAAGTGCGTGTCAGTGCCTCCGGAGATGATGCGGAAACCTTCAGAGGCCAGGGTCTCGGCGAGCACTTTGGCATTGGCGACGATTTGTTTTGCATAGTCACGGAAGCCCGGTTGCATCGCTTCCTGGAAGCAGACGGCTTTGGCCGCAATGATGTGCATCAGCGGTCCGCCTTGCATTCCGGGGAAAACCACTTTGTCGATGGCAGCGGCAAATTCTTGCTTCGAGAGGATCATGCCCGCTCGTGGACCGCGCAGTGTTTTATGCGTAGTCGAGGTCACGATATGAGCATGTGGCACCGGCGAGGGATGCACGCCTCCAGCAACGAGTCCAGCAAAGTGCGCCATGTCTACAAGGAAGAGAGCGCCGACCTTATCGGCGATCTGGCGCATGCGGGCGAAGTCGATGATCCGAGGATAGGCGCTGCCTCCGCCGATGATCAGCTTGGGATGTTCCTTCCCGACGAGCTTTTCGAGATCGTCGTAATCGATTGTTTCGGTTTCTTTGGTTACGCCATAAGGAACGACACGGTAAGTTTTGCCGGAAAAATTTAGATGAAAGCCGTGGGTGAGGTGGCCGCCATGCGCCAGATTTAATCCGAGGATGGTGTCACCGGGCTGAATCATGGCGGCATAAGCTTCCATGTTGGCTTGCGATCCGGCGTGAGGCTGCACGTTTGCGTGCTCTGCTCCGAAAAGCTTTTTGGCGCGGTCGCGCGCGAGATTCTCGACTACGTCGGCAAATTCGCAACCACCGTAGTAGCGCTTTCCTGGATAACCCTCAGCATATTTGTTAGTGAAAACCGAGCCCGCAGCTTCAAGCACGGCTTCGCTGACAAAGTTTTCCGAAGCTATGAGTTCGAGGCCTTCGTGCTGACGACGGGCTTCATCATCAATGGCAAGGGCGATTTCGGGATCGGCTTTATGCAGAGATCGTGATATTGGGCTATTTTTCATGGGATCTTTAGGGAACTTTAGCGTACACGTCCCGGTTGTGAATTTCCATCCAACGTTCAGGCGCTTGCAGCGGAGTAAATCCGAATTGTGAGTATAAGCCGTGAGCGTCGCCGGTGACCAGACTCCAACGGCGCAAGCCTTGAAGCTGCGGATGCTGCAAAATGCATTCCATTAGCCACTTCGAGAGTCCATGCCCACGATGACTTTCCAAAACAAAAACATCGCCGATGTAGGCGTATGTTGCGAAATCGGAGATTACCCGGGCGAAGCCGACTTGCTCATTGTTTTCGTAGATCCCAAAACATAATGAATGCTCGATGGAACGAGCCACAGTCTCGCGAGGAATGCCTTTGCACCAGTAGCAGTTGGCGAG
>Ga0070741_10000413_pt1 | contig 158882 bp, 153 predicted proteins | sample Coa_R1_4_FD_66440 | JGI IMG/M metagenome (GOLD analysis project Ga0070741, IMG submission 66440) | Surface soil microbial communities from Centralia Pennsylvania, which are recovering from an underground coalmine fire - Coalmine... | ecosystem: Environmental > Terrestrial > Soil >... | reverse complement strand
CCGAAGCCGATCGAGCCGCCCATGTTGTTCAGCCAGTCGTGCGGTGGCGCGCCGACGGAGAACGGGAAGAAGCCGCGCCCGGTGGTCACCGATTCGTCGATCACGATCGCGCCCTCGGGCAATGTCGAGCCCAGCGCCTGGCCGAGGCCATCGAGCGTGAATTTGCCGCTCGGGCGGTCGGGCCGCTTGGCCTCGGCCACCTTGGGCTTTTCGTTCATGGCGTCGAGCTCGGCGGCCAGCGCTTCGAGCGAGCCGAGCGGATCGCCGTCGACCGGGCAGAGCGTCGTCACCTCGCAGCCTTCCGGCACCAGCACCGACGGCTTGCCGGGATAAGCGAAGAAGGCGGCCGGCGCCTTGGCGCCGACCAGCACCATGTGCTTGGTGCCCTTTAGCATTTCGAGCGCCGTCTCGACCACAAAGTGCAGGCGCAGCACCGGCACACGACCGGCGCCGCGCTCGATGCGCGCCGTGCCGCCCGCCGCCTGCACTTTGCAGCCGGTCTTTGCCGCGATCTTGCCGGCAAGCTCCAAGCCACGGGCGCGCAGGGCCCGGCCGCCAAGGAACAGCATGGCGTTGCCGCCCTTCAGCGCCTTGGCCGCGGCGACGACCTCTTCGTTCGAAGGCTTCTGCGGGCGCGGCGTTTCAGGCGTGTCGGCCGCACCGTCGGCCTCGGTCCACGCCGTGTCGGCGGGAAGGATGAGCGTGGCGATCTGGCCCGGCGCAACGCGCGCGGCCTGGATTGCCGCGGCACCATCCTTGGCCACGGTCTTGGCGGTCGGCGAGGTCTTTACCCAGTGCGAGAAGGGCCGCGCGATGCCTTCGATGTCGGCGGTGAGCGGCGTGTCGTACTTGATGTGGTAGAGCGCGTGCTCACCCACGATGTTGACGATGCCCGAGCCGGCCTTTTTGGCGTTGTGCAAGTTGGCCGCGGCATTGGCGAGGCCCGGTCCCAGATGCAGCAGCGTCGAGGCGGGCTTGTCCTTCATGCGGTAGTAGCCGTCGGCCGCGCCCGAGCAGACACCTTCGAACAGACCGAGCACGCAGCGCATGCCTTCGACGCGATCGAGCGCGCCGACGAAATGCATCTCCGACGTGCCGGGATTGGCGAAGCAGACCTCGACGCCGCCCTTGACCAAGGTCCTGACCAGACTTTCCGCGCCGTTCATCGCTTCCCCCAAAAACACGTACATCACGTACATAAAGGTCGGCGCGCACCCTAGAGCAGCGCTCTGCCGAACCCAAGCCTCGGCAATTCAGAGCGAAAAATCCGGCGGTAAATTTATCTGTTTATTTTCAGCTACTTGAAGGATATAGTTAAACTAACTTTCAGAACGAAAGACAAATCATATGAGCCATTCGGTCCCCTCCGACAGCTCAGTCGCCGACCGCCTGGTCCTGGTCGGCGCCGATCTGGTCACCTTCGACCGCCGTGACGTGCCGATTTATGCAACGCCTGCTTCGTTGTGGGCTGATGCCGGCAAGGACGCACCGCTGTTCGGCGCTCCGATCGACCGGCTTTTCGGCGATCCAGGCGACATTTTTGTCGCCACTGTCCCGCTCGCCGAGGAGCCGCGCGACCTCGGCCTGCCGGCCGACGACTCGCTGGTCGTGATCTCCAGCATTGGCGACGGCTTCACGCTGCCGATGTGCGAGCACCAGCCGGGCTACGATCTGCCGCTGCATGCCGCGCACAGGCCCGACGTCGCTACGGTCTACGACTTCTCGGGCGATTCGCACTTCCTGTTGCCGGTGCATGCCGGCTCGGCTTGGGACCTCGCCCGGCCCGAGTGGTTCTACGACCACCACATCTGACTTCCGGCGCCTCAGGCGGCGCCGTCACCCAGCTCGAGCTGCACCAGATTGACCCAGTAGGCGGCACCCGTCGTCAGGATCTCGTCGTTGAAGTCGTAGAGCGGCGAGTGGACGTAGTGGCAGCCGCCCTCTTCGGCGCCGCCATTGCCGATCATGATGTAGGCGCCGGGCTTCTTCTCCAGCATGAAGGCGAAATCTTCCGCGCCGGTGATCGGCGGCGTGTTGGGCTCGACCCGCTCGCGTCCCACCGTGAGTGCCGCCGCCTCGATCGCGAGCGACGTCTGCTCGACCGAGTTGATGAGCGGCGGATAGCGGCGAAAATACTTGTACTCGGCTTCGCACCCCGCGCCCTGCCCGATGCTTGCCGCCACCTCGCCCAGCCGGCGCTCGAGCAGCGCGCGCACTTCCGGCGTGTAGCTGCGCGCCGTGCCGCGCACCAGCACCTCGGACGGGATCACGTTGGGCGAGCCGAACGTGCCGGCGGCGATGTGACCCACGCTCAGCACGGCGGTTTGCGTCGGCGGCACGTTGCGGCCGACGATGCCCTGAACCGCGACGATGAACTGCGCCGCCGGGAAGGTCGGGTCGGTGCCCATGTGCGGCATGGCGCCATGCCCGCCGGTGCCCTTCATCTTGACCTGCCAGCTGTCCGACGCCGCCAGCATCGGGCCGGAGCGGATGGCGAAGTGACCGCGCGGCAGGCCCGGCATGTTGTGCATGCCGTAGACCGCGTCGCAGTTGAAGCGATCGAACAGGCCTTCCTCGATCATGACGCGGGCGCCGCCCTCGCCCTCCTCGGCCGGCTGGAAGATGAAATGGACGGTGCCGGCGAAGTCGGGCTCGCGCGCCAGATGGCGCGCGGCGCCCAGCAGCATGGTGGTGTGACCGTCATGGCCGCAGGCATGCATCTTGTTGGCGTTCACCGAGGCATATTCGAACTCGTTCTTCTCCTGCAGGTGCAGCGCGTCCATGTCGGCGCGCAGGCCGATCGTCTTCTGGCCGGGCCGCTGGCCCTTCAGCGTGCCCACCACACCGGTCCTGGCGAGGCCGCGATGCACCTCGATGCCCCATGACTGGAGCTTGCCGGCCACGATCTCGGCCGTGCGCTGCTCCTCGAACGCCGTCTCGGGATGACGATGGATGTCGCGGCGGATGGTGGTGAGCTCGGCCTTCTGGTCGGCGAACTGCTCGGGCGATACGCGGCTCATGCGGACCCCTTCGGATGAAGGGCCGAGAGTAGGACCGCCGCCCGGAAAAGAAAACGGCGAGACCAGTTTCCTAGTCTCGCCGCTTCGCACGCACCTTCAGCGAGCGTTCGTCGCACTCGCCGCGGGGCGCGGCTGGCCACAATCCCTTGCAGGACCGCGAGTGGCCGGTGAAATACGGGTTCCCCGCCCGCTACCACCATCCTCGGGGCACGTCCGGTCCATGCGCATGGACCTTTCGCATCGGACCCCAGCACCGGTTTCCCGTCAGCAGCCCCTCCTCGAGAAGGGGTGCGGTGCCTCGACAAAGACGACTTCGCGAGACACTCCAGAGGCCCATCAGCAGCTTTCGCCACCGCGAGGAACCTTGCGGCCCCTCTCTCCGTCCGCTGCCCGCTTTCGCGGCCACCGAACTTCGTGAGCAGAACCATGTGCCCGCAGCGACGCCCTCTCAACCCTTGTTTTGCAGCGTTTCCGGTGGATTGGCGGGATAACGAGGATGGATTGCGACGCACCACTATAGAGGGTGGCGCGGGGGTGCCCGACGCGCTAAATCCCGCGCCGCAATGATCCTTTTTCCCGCGATCGATCTGAAGGACGGCAAGTGCGTGCGGCTGCTGCGCGGCGACATGACCCGCGCCACGGTGTTCAACGACAGCCCGGCGGCGCAGGCCAAGGCTTTCGCCACCGCCGGCTGCGAATGGCTGCACCTGGTCGATCTCAATGGCGCGGTCGAAGGCCATCCGGTCAACCGCGCCGCCGTCGAAAGCATCCTGAAGGAGGTCGAGGTGCCGACGCAGTTGGGCGGCGGCATCCGCACCATCGAGAGCATTGCGCAGTGGTTCGAGGCCGGCGTGAAGCGGGTGATCCTGGGAACGATCGCGGTCAAGGAGCCCGGCCTGGTGAAGGCCGCGTGCAAGCAATGGCCCGGACAGGTCGCGGTCGGCATCGATGCGCGCGACGGCATGGTCGCGGTCGACGGCTGGACCAGGCAGAGCACGGTGCGCGCGCTCGATCTCGCGCTGCGCTTCGAGGACGCCGGCATTTCGGCCATCATCTACACCGACATCGATCGCGACGGCGCGATGGGCGGCGTCAACATCGACGCCACGATCACGCTCGCCCAGCACCTCACCACTCCGGTCATCGCCTCGGGCGGCGTGAGCTCGCTCGACGACCTGCGTGAACTGCGGCCGGCCGAGGAGTACGGCATCGTGGGCGCCATCGTCGGCCGCGCGCTCTACGACGGTCGCGTCACCGTGCCCGACGCGATCCGCGTGCTGAGGGGCGAGTGAGGGCATGAGCATGCTCAAGGTCCGCATCATTCCCTGCCTCGACGTCAAGGACGGCCGGGTCGTCAAGGGCGTGCAGTTCCTCGACCTGCGCGACGCCGGCGATCCGGTCGAGCAGGCGCGGTTCTACGACGACGCCGGCGCCGACGAGCTCACCTTCCTCGACATCACCGCGAGCCATGAGAATCGCGACACGATCTTCGACGTCGTGGCGCGTACCGCCGAGCAGTGCTTCATGCCGCTCACCGTCGGCGGCGGCGTGCGCACCATCGAGGACATCCGCAAGCTCCTGCTGGCCGGCGCCGACAAGGTGTCGATCAACTCGGCCGCCGTGGCGCGGCCGGAATTCGTCAAGGAAGCGGCCGAGAAATACGGCGACCAGTGCATCGTGGTCTCGATCGACGCCCGCCAGTCGAGCCCCGGCAGATGGGAGGTGTTCACGCATGGCGGCCGCAAGGGCACCGGCCTCGACGCCGTCGAATGGGCGCGCCGCATGGCGGCGAGCGGCGCAGGCGAGATCCTGATCACCTCCATGGATCGCGACGGCACCAAGGCGGGCTTCGACTTGCCGCTGACGCGCGCCGTATCGGACGCCGTGCCGGTTCCCGTCGTAGCGTCGGGCGGCGTCGGCACGTTGGACGACCTGGTCGACGGCGTGCTGAAGGGCGGCGCCTCGGCCGTGCTCGCGGCGTCGATCTTCCATTTCGGCGAGTTCACGATCGCCCAAGCCAAGCAGCGCCTCGCCGAAGCGGGTGTGCCGATCCGGGAAATGTCGCGTCACGCGTGAATTTGCGGTAGGATAGCGAATACGCCCGCTCAAGAGGCGTCCGGTAGAGTCCCCTCGTCATGGCCAAGAACAAGAAAGCCAAAAAGAAAGCCCTGAAAAAGCAGCGCGAGGCCCTGAACGGCCACGCCGATCACGTGCTCGATCGCCTGTATGTCGTCATCGACGGGCGCCGGGGCGCCGATCCCGACACTTCGTACACGGCGCGGCTGTTCGCACGCGGCCGCCAGCAGATCGCCAAGAAGCTGGGCGAGGAGGCGGTCGAGACGCTGATCGAGGGCATCCGCGGCGACAAGCCCAAGCTCGTGGGCGAGAGCGCCGACATGCTCTACCACCTGCTGACCTTGTGGGCGGCAAGCGGCGTCAAGCCCAAGGCTGTGTGGGCCGAGCTCGCCCGCCGCGAAGGGCTGAGCGGCCTTGCAGAGAAGGCGGCGCGCAAGCACAAGTGAGGGCATGCCCTCGGCTCTGCCCTACGATCGCAACAACATCTTCGCCAGGATCCTGCGTGGCGAAGCCCCCTGCACCAAGGTCTACGAGGACGAGCACGTCCTCGCCTTCGAGGACATCCATCCCAAGGCGCCGGTCCATGTGCTGGTGGTGCCGAAGGGCGAATATGTCTCGATCGTCGATTTCACCGAGAAGGCTACTCCCGACGCGATCGCCGCCTTCTGGCGCGCCGTCACCAGGATCGCGCGCGAGCTCGGCATCGGCGACGGCTATCGCGTGGTCTCCAATCACGGTCCCAACGGCGGCCAGCTGGTCTTTCATTTCCATGTGCATCTCACCGGCCGGAAATGATCGCTCGCCGCACCCTGCTGGCGGCAGCGCTGGCGGCGCCTGTGGCGGCTGAGACGCCCACGGGGGCTGAGGCGCAGGCCTTCAAGGCGCGGAACCTGCGCTTTGCCGGTGCCGGCGGCATCGAGCTTGCCGGCACCTTGCTGCTGCCGGCCGACAGCGCGACCAAGAAGGTGCCCGGCGTCGTGCTGATCGCGGGCAGCGGGCCGACCGACCGCGACGGCAACAATCCGCTGCTGCCGGTGAAGGTCGATCTCCTGAAGGAGATCGCTGAAGTGCTGGCGGGTGCCGGTATCGCCAGCCTGCGCTACGACAAGCGCGGCATCGGCCAGTCGACCAAGGCGCCCCAGACGCTCGCGGCGCAGGAGCAGTTCTTCGGCTGGGAGAATTTCATCGGCGACGTGCAGCTGGCGCACGCCGAGCTGATCAAGCACGACGAAGTAAAACCGTATGCCACGGCGCTGCTCGGCCACAGCGAGGGCGGACTGTTCGCCATAGCCACCGCCCAGATGAGCATCGCACAGCCGCCCTACGCGCTGGTGCTGGCGTCGACGCCCGGCCGGCCGCTGCAGGACATCATCCGCGAGCAGCTCGAACGCGCCGCGCCTGCTCTGGTCGATGCCGCCCAGCGCATCATGCTCGAGATCCGGAAAACCGGGCACGTACCGGCCGACGTGCCGCACAGCCTCGCCGCCCTCTTCCCGGCCTATATCGGCCCCTTCCTCAAGGGCGAATTCGGCTTCGAGCCGGCCGCCACGCTCGCCAAGCTGAAGCAGCCGTGCCTCCTGCTACAGGGCGGCGCCGACCAGCAGGTCGTGCCGATGGGCGACGTGCAGCCGCTGATCGATGCGCTGTCACAGCGCACCGCGCCGGGCGAAGTGCAGGTCGTGCCCGCGGTCAGCCACAACCTCAAGGCCGTCGACGGGCCCGCCGATCCGGGCCTTGCCGGGCCTCTGGCACCTGCGATCGCCACCAGGCTCACGAGCTGGCTCGCGGCCACGCTGGGCGCTTGATAGTATCCCTCCAGGACGGAGGAAACCCATGAGCATCACCGTAACGCCGCTGACCAAGGCGGTCGGCGCGGAGCTCTCCGGCGTCGATCTGCGCGAGCTGAGCGATCGGGATTTCGCCGCCGTGCAGCGCGCCTGGTACGACCATTCGATGATCCTGCTGCGCGGCCAGCGCTTGAGCGACGACGACCTGCTGGCGTTCAGCCGGCGCTTCGGCGAGCTCGACCCGCCACCCAACCAGGAGCGCGGCAAGATCAGCCCGCCCGGCTATCCCGACATCTATGTCGTCTCCAACGTGCTCGACAAGAACGGCGATCCGATCGGCGCACTGGGCGCCGGCGAAGCGGTCTGGCACACCGACATGAGCTATCTCGACAAGCCGCCCGACGCCTCGATGCTCTACTCGCTCGAGATCCCGCCCTCGGGCGGCAACACCTGGTTCTGCGGCATGCAGGCGGCCTGCGATGCGCTGCCGAAGGAGCTGCGCGCCAGGATCAAGGGCCGGCGCATCAAGCACGACGGCACCTACAATTCCGGCGGCTATCTGCGCAAGGGCGTGACGGCGACCGACGATCCGATGGCGGCGCCCGGCGCCTGGCATCCGGCGATCCTCAAGCATCCGGCCAACGGCCGCGCCACGCTTTATCTCGGCCGGCGCCGCAATTCATATGTTGAAGGCTACTCGCGGGAAGAATCTGACGCCGTGCTCGAGGCGCTGTGGGCGCACGTCACGCAGCCGCAGTTCGTCTACGAGCATCGCTGGCGCGTCGGCGATCTCGTGATGTGGGATAACCGTTCGACCATGCATCGGCGCGATCCGTTCGACGGCGAGGCCCGGCGCATCATGCACCGCACGCAGATCAAGGGCAGCGGCACGCCGGTCGCGTTCGCCGTTTAGAGGTCGAGGACAATGCGTCGTCAGAAGAAGTTCTACGCCTGGGGTTATGCCGACGAGGACCTTTCGCCGGAGGAGATCAAGCCGTGGGAGGCCGAACTCGCCGAGCGCTATGGCGTCGGCGGCTTCGACGTCACGCCGCCGCCCAAACCGGACGAGATCACCCTGCGCAAGCCCAGGATCGATGTGCCGTCCGCGCTTCAAGCGATGGTGCGCACCGATCCCCTGACCCGGCTTGAGCACAGCTACGGCAAGGCGAGCTTCGATGCGATCCGCATGTTCCAGCGCTCGGTGCCCAATCCGCCCGACGCGGTCGCCTTCCCGGACAACGAGCAGGATGTCGTGCGGCTGCTGGAATGGTGCGACAGGATCGGCGCCAAGGTGATCCCCTACGGCGGCGGCTCGTCCGTGGTGAAGGGCATCGAGCCGCAGGCGAATTTCGACAAGGTCGTGACCCTCTCGCTGCGCCACCTCGACAAGGTGCTCGAGGTCGACCCGGTGAGCCAGGCGGCGCGCATCCAGGGCGGCATCTACGGCCCCGCGATCGAGGACCAGTTGCGCCAGACGCCGTTCACGATGCGCCACTATATGCAGGCCTATCGCTGCAGCACGCTCGGCGGCTGGATCGCCACGCGCTCGGGCGGCCACTACGCCACGCTCTACACCCACATCGACGATTTCGTCGAAAGCACGCGCATGGTGACACCGGCGGGAATCATGGAAACCCGCCGCCTGCCGGGTTCCGGCGCCGGCCCCAGTCCGGACCGCCTGGTGCTGGGCTCCGAGGGCATCCTGGGCATCATCACCGAAGCCTGGGTGCGATTGCGCAAGAAGCCCACCTTCCGCGCCTCGGCCTCGGTGCGCTTCAAGGATTTCTTCGCCGGCGCCGACGCGGTGCGCGATCTCACCCAGGCCGGCCTCTATCCCGCCAATTGCCGGCTGCTCGAGGCGCGCGAGGCCCTGCCCGGCATCCCGTGGAGCAATACCGAGGCGGTGCTGGTGCTGGCATTCGAGGGCGCCGACCATCCGCTCGATGCCTGGATGAAGCGCGCGCTCGAGATCTGCGCGGATCACGGCGGCGCTGCCGACAAGTCCGACCCCGACGACGAGAACGCCCATCGCTCGGGCGCGGCCGGCGCCTGGCGCAACCGCTTCATCCGCGCCCCGCACTACAGCGAGCATTCGGCCGCGCGCGGCCTGCTGTCGACGACGTTCGAGACATCGATGACCTGGGAGCGCATGCGCGACTTCCACGGCAAGGTGACGAAGATCGCGCACGACACCATCAAGCGCGTGACCGGGCGCGACGGCACCGTCACCTGCCGCTTCACCCACGTCTATCCCGACGGGCCGTGCCTCTACTTCACCCTGGGCGGGCTGCTCGACAAGAAGAAGCAGCTCGAGCAGTTCATGGAGATCCTGACGACCTGCACCGCGGCGACCGTCGAGCACGGCGGCACGACCACGCACCACCACGCCGTCGGCCGCTTCCACCGGCCGTTCTACGACAAGCAGCGGCCCGAGCTGTTCGCCCGCGCGCTGCGCGGCGCCAAGCGCGAACTCGATCCCAAGGGGATGATGAATCCGGGCGTGCTGATCGACCCCTGAGCCGCTGCAACCCGATGCGCGCCCCCGCTGTTGATCGGCAGAAGCCCATCAACGGCAGGAGGCAGCAATGCAGGTGCGCGAAGTGATGACCCCGGACGTGACGGTCGTCTCGCCCTACGCCAGTGTGTGCGAAGCCGCACAGAAGATGGACCGCCTGAACGTCGGCGGGCTGCCGGTCTGCGACGGCAACCGGCTGGTCGGCATGATCACCGATCGCGACATCGTCGTGCGTTCGACTTCCGCTGGCGAGCACCCCGAGGAATGCGAGGTGCAGGAGGTGATGAGCAGCAATGTTCGCTGGTGCTATGACGATGAGCCGGTCGAGCAGGTCCAGCAGGCGATGACCGATATGCAGATCCGGCGCATGCCGGTGGTCGATCGCGACAAGCGGCTGGTCGGCATCCTGACCATGGGCGACCTGCTGACCGAAGGCGCGCCCGAGGCCGAGGGCACCCTGAAGGCGATCTCCCAACCCTCCGAACCGGACCGCGACTATGGCGGCAACCTGTTCGAGGAGGACGGCGGCTACCGGGCCATGCGGCCGGACGGCGGCTACCCGCCCAACGCCCGTTCGCGCTTCTAGGTCGCCCGAGTCCCACCGGCCTGAGACAGCTCCGATGCCGGCGGCATAAGGCTTTTGCCGCCGAGTCTCACGAAACGCTCCCACTCCCCTGGTGAGACAGCGTGAGACGCCTGAGACGGGTGAGACGCCCCGACTGCAAATTGTTTGGGGACTCACCCGCGCTCAGCGGTAGGCCTCGCGCTCGAAATTGGAAATGCGATCGAGGCTGAACCTGTAACGGGCGTTCTGGCCGGGGCTATGGCCATCGCAGGCGATGGCGGTGAATGGCTCTCCGTTTGCTGCGGTCTGGACCAGGCATTCGCCGCGGGAATCGCCCAGATCCCGGTCCGGCGCCTTTTCCGACGCGATTCGAATCATGTCGACGATCAGGGCAAAGGAATTGGCGCCGCGCTGCTGCACGCGGCTGCCGGAAAAGGAGTAGAGCACGCGCTCGCGCGAGAAGGCGAACAACGATCGGCCGTTGCCGAATTGCACGAACGTGCCGGAGGGCGTGCAGGAAACCGCCTGCCCCCCGATCTCGGCCCGGCACTGGCCGTCCATCATGGCCATCGACTTGATGTCGATCTGAGCCAGCGCCGGACGGCCGGCGCCGACAAGACCGGCAAGCCCGGCGAATAGCATCAGAAGTCGGCGCATCGTTCCTCCTATGCCGCCAACACCGCGCGCGGTTCGGAGCGACGGTAGCTCAAGGCCTCGGCGATGTGCAGCCGACGCACGCTGTCCGAGCCGTCGAGATCGGCGAGCGTACGCGCCACCCTGAGCGTGCGATGCCAGGCGCGGGCCGAGAGGCCGAGCCGCTCGGCGGCGCGGGTGAGCAGCGCGCGGCCCTCGGCATCGGGCTCGGCGATCGCGGCGAGCAAGATCCCGTCGGTATCGGCGTTGCAGCGCGGCTTGCTCCAACCGCGCGCCAGGTCCGAGAGCAGGCCTGCGGTGGGCTCGGCCTCGATCTCGGTGAGCTTGCCCTTCCTGGCGAGGGCCGCCAGCCGCTCGCGCTGCACGGTTCGGGCGGCGGCCACGCGCGCCGCCACGTCGGCCGAACTCTCGGCCGGCGGCGGTAGGGCAAGGTCGGCTGCCGCGACCTTGGGCACGTCGATGCAAAGGTCGATGCGGTCGAGCAGCGGACCCGACAGCTTGCCCTGGTAATCGAGACCGCAGCGCGGCACGCGGCCGCAGCCTGCGCCCGGCTCCATCAGGTGGCCGCAGCGGCACGGGTTCATCGCCGCCACCAATTGGAAGCGCGCGGGGTAAGTGACATGCGCGGCAGCGCGGGCGACCGACACGCGGCCGCTCTCCAAAGGCTGGCGCAGCGCTTCCAGGGTGGCGCGGCTGAATTCCGGCAGCTCGTCGAGGAACAGCACGCCGTGATGGGCCAGCGATACCTCGCCCGGCCGCGCCCGCGGGCCGCCGCCGATCAGCGCCTGCAGGGTCGCCGAATGGTGCGGATCGCGAAAGGCGCGGCGGCGGCAGAGCTTGCCATCGCCGGTTTCTCCGGCGAGCGAGCGCACCATGGTGGCTTCGAGCGCCTCTTCGGGCTCGAGCGGCGGCAGCAGCCCGGGCAGCCGCGCCGCCAGCATCGACTTGCCCGAGCCTGGCGGGCCGATCATCAGCAGATTGTGGCCGCCCGCCGCCGCGACCTCGAGCACGCGCTTGGCCGTCTCTTGCCCCTTGATCTCGGCAAGGTCGGGATAGGACGAGGCGGTATCTTCGGCGATCTGCGCCTGCGGCGGCGGCAAGGTCTGCTGGCCGCGCAGATGATTGATCAGCGCCAGCAGCGACGGCGCCGCCAGCACGCCCGGCCGATCCTCGTCATTGGCAGCACGGTCGAACCCGCCCTCCCCCAGTCCGCTGAGGGCAGCCTCGCCGCCGCAGGCGGCCGGACAGATGATGCCGCGCCCGGCCGCCGCCGCCGCGATCGCCGCCGGCAACACGCCCGGCACCTTGCTGAGCGCCCCGTCGAGCGCCAGCTCACCTAGCGCGACGTAGCCCGCCACGCTCTCCTTGGCGATCACGCCCATCGCCGCCAAGAGCCCGAGCGCGATCGGCAGATCATAGTGGCTGCCTTCCTTGGCGAGATCGGCCGGCGAGAGGTTGACCGAGATGCGCTGCGGCGGCAGCGACAGGCCGAGCGCCCGCAGCGCGGCGCGGATGCGCTCGCGACTCTCGCCCACCGCCTTGTCGGCGAGCCCGACCATGGCGAAGGCGAGCTGGCCCGGCGCGATCATCACCTGCACGTCGACCGGCAGGACGTCGATGCCCTGAAACGCCACGGTGCGTACGCGTGCCTGCATGCCGGTCTCCCGTTTGAAAACTGGAACAATTAAAGAACGAGTTGCCTATAAGTAAAGCACGCTTTGGTTGTATTCTGTCGGCAGCGGCCGCCGGATCATGTCCATAGTTCTGTCGACGTCCGGCGTTCCGATTGCTTCAATGCCGCCCATGCTTCGCCGCTCCGTCCTGCCGCTTGCCGGCAGCTTCCTCCTGGCCCGCGCCGCCTCGGCCGCCTGGCCCGACCAGCCGATCAAGATCGTGGTGCCGTTCACGCCCGGCACCGGCCCCGACATCATCGGCCGCTTCCTGTCGGAGCGGCTGGCGCCCAGGCTCGGCCAGTCGGTGATCGTCGACAACGTGGCCGGCGCCTCGGGCAATATCGGCAGCCAGCAGGTGGCGCGCGCCAAGCCCGACGGCACGACCCTCATGTCGTCGGTCAACACGCTGGTGATGAACCCCGCGCTCTACACCAACGTGCCCTACGATCCGGTGACCGACTTCGCGCCGATCGGCATGACGGCGTGGGGCACCTTGGTGCTGGTCGCCAATCCGGCACAGAAGCCCAACACGCTGGCCGAGTTCGTCGCCGCGGCGAAGGCCGCGCCCAGGACCATCAACTACGGCAGCCCGGGCGTCGGCACGCCGCATCATCTTTCGATGGCGCTGATCGAGACCCAGGCCGGCATCGAGCTGGTGCACGTGCCCTACAAGGGTACTGCAGGTGCCGTGCAGGACCTGCTGGGCGGCCAGATCGGCTACATGTTCCTGCCGGTGCACGTCTCGGTGCAGCACATCCGCGCCGGCAAGCTGAAGGCGATCGCCGTCGGCAGCCCCAAGCGCGCCGCGCAGTTGCCCAGCGTGCCGACCTTGATCGAGCAGGGCCTGAAGGATGCCGACGTCGACATGTGGTACGGGCTGTTCGCGCCCAAGGGAACGCCGGACGACACGATCGGACGACTCAATCGCGAGATGAATGCCGTGCTCGGCGCCCCCGAGGCCAAGGCGTTGTTCGAGCCACAGGGCCTGGTGCCCGCGACCTCGACTCCCGCCGGACTTGCCGACCTTGTGAAGCGGGACAAGGCGCGCTGGGCCGATATCGTGCAAAAGCGTGGTATCAAGGCGGAGTGACCCGCTCACCGGCTGATGTCCTGATCGTTGGCGGCGGCATCGGCGGCCTGGCGCTGGCCTTGAGCCTGCATCAGGCCGGCGTGTCGGCCTGCGTCTACGAGGCGGCGCCCGAGATCCATCCGCTCGGCGTCGGCATCAACCTGCTGCCGCATGCCATGCGCGAGCTCTCGGAGCTGGGGCTGCAGGGCGCGCTCTCGGCACTGGCGATCGAGACGCGCACGCTCGCCTACTACAGCCGCCACGGCCAGCCGATCATCAGCGATCCGCGCGGTCGCTATGCCGGCTACGACTGGCCGCAGCTCTCGATCCATCGCGCCGACCTGCACAAGGTGCTGCTCGAGACGGTGCGGGCGCGGCTGGGCGACGCTGCGGTGCAGCTCGACCATCGCTGCGTCAGGATCGACCAGGACAGCGCGGGCGCGACCGTGCATTTCGACAATGCCGCGCCGACGCACGGCAAGCTCGTGATCGGCTGCGACGGCATCCATTCGGCGGTGCGCGCCCAGCTCTATCCCGACCAGGGTCCGCCGAAATATTCCGGCGTCAACATGTGGCGCGGCGCGGTGCGCTGGCCGGCCTTCCTAGGCGGCGACACCATGGTCTCGACCGGCTGGTTCACCGTCGGCAAGACGGTGATCTATCCGATCCGGCCCGGCACGCCCGAGACCGGCGGCAAGCCCCTGATCAATTGGGTCGCCGAGCTGGCGCGGCCCGAGGCGGTGCGCCAGGACTGGACCGGGCGCGGCCGTCTCGAGGACATGATGCCCGCCTTCGCCGGCCTGAAGTTCGACTTCCTCGACATCACCGGCATGATCGAGGCGACCGAGGAGATCCTCGAATACCCGATGGTCGACCGCGACCCGCTCGACCGCTGGACGTTCGGCCGGGTGAGCTTGCTGGGCGATGCCGCTCACCCGATGTATCCGCGCGGCTCCAACGGCGCCGGCCAGGCGATCGTCGATGCGCGCTTCCTGGCGGGCCAGATCAAGCGGCACGGCGCCACGGTCGAGGCGCTGCAGCGCTACGAGGCGGTGCGCCGGCCGGCCACGGCGCAGGTCGTGCTGACCAATCGCAGCGATCCGCCCGACGCCATCCTGCGCGAGGTCTGGAACCGCTCCGGCGGACAACGCTTCGAGCGAATCGAGGACCTGATCCCGGCCGCCGAGCTGCAGGCCATCCTCGAGCGCTACAAGAAGGTGGCGGGCTTCGACATCGAGACGCTGAAGAACCGGCCGAGCTTCGTCTGATCGCGGGTCCGCTCGCCAAGCGGACCATGTCCGATAGCGAACACAGGGCCGATCCGCTAGTGTTCCGGCGGCATGGGGCTGGGGGGCAACCTGCGGAAATGAAAAGGCGGCATCTTCTTGGCGTGGCGGCTGCACTGCCGGCCATGGCCCATGGAGCGCCGGTGCGCGCCCAGACGAGATCCGACGGAAAGAAAGTCGGCTACGTCTATGTCGGCACGCAGTCACTGGTCGACGCGCGCCTCGAGGTTCTCCTGGCGGGCGTGCACTCCGCGGGCCAGCCCCTGTCGAAGCAAGATATCGTCGTGCGCGTGATCGACGGCGACATGGGCAGGCTGGGCGGTGCCATCAAGGAGGTGCTCGACCAGAAGGTCGCCGCGTTCATCGCCGGCGGTCCGGTGGCGCTGCGTCTGGCCCAGCAGGCGACCAAGTCTGTCCCGATCCTGGCTTACGATTTCGAGACCGATCCGGTGGCGAGCAAATACGCCGGCAGCATCGCACGACCGGGCGGAAACGTGAGCGGCGTCTTCCTCGACCAGCCGGCCTTTGCCGGCAAATGGATCGAGCTGTTGCGCGAATGCATGCCGCAGGTTTCGCGAGTCGGACTGATCTGGGATCCCGGCACCGGCCGATTGCAGGCCGATTCGTTGATCACGGCGGCCGGCACGCTCGGCATGAAGACCGATCTCCTGGAGGTTCACGGTCTGGCCGACTACGGGCCGGCCTTTGCCGCGGCCCGCGCGCACGGGGCGCAAGCCGTCGTGCTGTTGTCCTCGCCGCTGGTCTTCATCCAGGTCAAGGCGCTGGGCGAGCTTGCCGCGCGCGAGCGCATGCCCGCGATCACGATGTTCGGCGAGTTCGCCAAGGCCGGCGGCATGATCGCCTACGGCCCGAGCCTGCTTGGCGCGTACAAGCAGACGAGCTTCATGGCCGGCAAGGTTTTGGGCGGCGCATCCGTGGCGGCGATGCCGATCGAGCGGCCCTCGACCTACGAGCTGATCGTCAACACCAAGGCCGCCGAAGCGCTGGGCGTCACGATCCCGGCCTCGATCCAGGCCCGTGCCGACGAGGTGGTCGAGTGAAGAGGCGGCATCTGTTGGCGCTGGCGGGCGCGATTCCTTTCACCGTTCAGGCCCAGGCGCAGACGATGAAACGCGTCGGCGTGCTGGTGACCGGCGATCCGGAGCCGACCTGGAGCCAATTCCGGCGTGGCATGAGCGACCTCGGCTATGTCGTGGACCGCAACCTGCGCTACGAATTCCGCGCCGTCGACGCGCCCGGTCCGCGCCTCGACGCGGCGGCGGCCGAGCTGGCGCAGCTCAAGATCGACGTGCTGGTCGCCATCCTGACGCCGGCGGTCGCCGCCGCCCGGCGCGCCACGTCGACCATTCCGATCGCCTGGCTGGGGGCCGACCTGCAGGCCACCGGCATCAGGTCCCTCGGCCGTCCGGAAGGCAACGTCACCGGCGTCCTCAGTCCGAGCTCGACGCTTGCCGGCAAGGCGCTGCAGCTCTTCCACGAGATCAAGCCGGACACCAGGCTGTTCGGTTTGCTGCTCAATCCGGGTGACCCCTTCCACGTGCCATTGCAGCGCGACGTTTCGGCGGTGGCGGCGGCCGAGAAGATCGAGCTCGCCGTCGAGGAGCCCAGATCGCACGAGGAGATGACACCGGCGATCGACGCCCTCGCCAAGCGCGGCGTCGCGGGAATCATGGTGCAGCCAAGTCTCGGCCTCGACATCGCCGCAAGACTCACGCTCGAGCGCAAGCTGCCGGCAATTTCCTTCCGGCGCGAATTCGCCGAACAAGGCGGGTTGCTGTCCTATTCCTCGGACTATGCCGATCTGAGCCGCATCCTCGCCCGCCAGGTCGACAAGATGCTGAAAGGCATCGCGCCGGCCAACATTCCGGTCCAGCAACCGACCCGCTTCGAGCTGATCGTCAACCGCAAGACGGCCGGCTCGCTGGGCATCGGCCTGTCGCCCACTTTCCTCGCACGGTGCGACGAGGTTCTCGAATGAAGCGTTTCGGCCCGGCGCGGCCAGAAGCGCTGAAGCGCCGCGCCTTCCTGGCGGCGGTGTCGGCCCTGGCGGCACCGACAGCGCATGCGCAGACGAGCGCACCCAAACTGATCGGTTTCCTGCACAGCGGCGCGCCGAACTACATTGCTGGCATCATGACCCGGCTGCGCCGTGGCCTTGCCGATCATGGCTTCATCGACGGCAAGAATTTGCGCATCGAGACCCGCCTGGCTGCCGGCCATTACGAGCGCATTCCGGCGCTGGCGAGGGAGCTGCTGGCGCTCAAGGCCGACGCCGTACTGGCCGTCGGCGGCTCCGAACCGGTCAAGGCCTTCAAGGCCGCGACCTCGACCGTGCCGATCGTCTTCATGAGCGCGATCGATCCGGTGCGCGCGGGTGTCGTCGAAAGCCTCGGCCGGCCCGGTGGCAACGTTACCGGCATCAGCCTCGTCGGCGCGTCGCTCGAGCCCAAGCGGCTCGAGGTGCTGGCGCAACTCGCGCCGGGCAAGGGGCCGCTCGGCGCGCTGATAAATCCCCAATACCCTGGCGCCGAGTTGCAGCGCGAATCGCTGCGCAGCGCGGCAGCGGCAATGGGGCGACCGCTCGAATTCGTGACGGCGACAAGTGCTACAGAGATCGACGCGGCGATGGCGGCCGCCGCCGACCGTCATTGCGCGGGTCTGGTGCAAGCGCAGGACCCGCTCTTCGCCAGCACCATTCCGCAGATCGTCGCCGCGGCGGAGCATGAAAAGCTGCCGGCCGTCTATCAAGGCCGCGAATTCGTCGATCTCGGCGGGCTGGCAAGCTACGGCACGGACTTCATCGCCGCTTTTGGCGACGCGGGAGGATATCTTGGCCGCATCCTGAAAGGCGCCAAGCCGGCCGACCTCCCCGTGATGCAGCCCACCAAGTTCGAATTCGTCGTCAGCCTCAAGGCGGCAAAAACCATCGGCATCGAGATCCCATCCAGCCTCCTCTCCACCGCCGACGAGGTGATCGAGTGAACAGGCGGCATCTGCTGGCACTGGCGAGCGGCATTCCCGTTGCTGCCGGCCTTTCATCGCAAGTACGCGCCCAGCCAGCGTCGTTGCCGCGCATCGCCTATGTCAGCGGCCGCTCGCTCGGCACCGACGGCCATCTGCTGCAGGCTTTCCGCAACGGCCTGAAGACGCAGGGTTTCGTCGACGGCCAGAACGTGACGATGGACGTACGCTGGGCCGACGGCGACTTCAGCAAGGTGCCGGGACTTCTGAAGGAGCTCATCGCACTGAAGCCGACGCTGATCGCCGCCCTCGGCGGCAATCCGGTGGGCATTGCCGCCAAGGCCGCGACCACGACCATACCCGTGGTGTTCGGGGCCGGCGCCGATCCGACGCAGATCGGGCTGGTGAACAGCTTGAACCGTCCGGAGGGCAATCTCACCGGGATCACGCTGTGGGCAGGCGAGCTCGACGTCAAACGCCTCGACCTCCTGCGCGAGATGGTGCCCGGCGTGAAGAAGGTGGCGCTGCTCACCAACCCCACGAATCCCGGCGCCACCAAGGAACAGGAAGCGATGGAGGCGGCGAGCGATCCGCTCGGCATGAAGCTCGAGACCTTCAAGGTCACCGGCACCTCCGATATCGACCGCGCCTTCGAGCAGATGCCGCCCGGCAAGTTCGATGCCCTCGCGGTGGTGGGCGATCCGTTTCTGATCAGCCGGCGCGACAAGATCGTGGGGTTGGCGGCGCAGCGGCGGCTGCCGACGATCTATCCGGCGCGCGAATTCACCGAGAGCGGCGGCCTTGCGAGCTACGGCGCGCGCTGGGCCGACATGTACGTCATCATGGGCACCTATGCCGGCCGCATCCTCAAGGGCGAGAAGCCGGCCGACCTGCCGGTGCAGCGGCCGACCACCTACGAGCTCGTCATCAACCAGCGCACCGCCAAGGCGCTAGGCCTCGTCGTGCCGCAGATCCTGCTCGCCCGCGCCGACGAGGTGATCGAGTGAGCTTGCCGGTCGAGCCGCCGGCGCGCATCCTGCCTGTGGCACATATGAAAATCGCCTGAGATTGGCCCGGTGAAGCGCGGTCTCTTCCTCAAATACGTCACGCTGTTCGTCGGCCTGGTCGCCGCCGTCGGTGTGATCAATGCCGCGCTCGATCTCTATTTCGTCTACCGCGACAACCGGCAAGCCTCGATCAACGTGCAGCGCGAGAAGGCGGCCGCCGCAGCGCAGACGATCGAATCGTTCGTGAAGGAGATCGAGCGCCAAATCGGTTGGGTGGCGTATGCCCAGTTCGACCTGCTGCCGGCCGACCAGCGCCGATTCGATTACGTCCGGCTACTGCGCCAAGTGCCGGCCATCACCGAATTGGCGCAGCTCGACCGCACCGGCCACGAGCAGCTGCACGTGTCGCGCCTCAGCATGGATGTGGTCGGCTCCAACCTCGATCGCTCGGCGGAGCCTGCCTTCATCGGGGCCAAGGCCAACAAGGTCTATTACGGGCCGGTCTATTTCCGCAAAGGCAGCGAGCCCTACCTCACCATGGCGGTGGCGCATGGCGGCCGCGGCGGCGTCACGGTGGCCGACGTCAACCTCAAGCTGATCCTGGACGTCATCTCGTCGATCAAGATCGGCCAGAACGGCTACGCCTATGTCGTCGACCGCGAGGGCCACCTGGTGGCGCATCCCGACATCTCGCTGGTGCTGCGCGGCACCGACATGAGCAAGCTCGCCCAGGTCGAAGCGGTGCTCAAGCAGCCGGCCAACGATCTGGCCGACCAGAACTCCACAGTCGATGCGCGCAACCGCAATGGCGTGCCGGTGCTGTCGGCCCACGCCGTCATCGACTCGCTGAACTGGATCGTCTTCGTCGAGCTGCCAACAGCCGAGGCCCGGCAGCCGGTCATCAACTCCGGCCTGCGCGACCTCGCCCTGCTGGTGCTCGGTCTGATCATCGCGGGCGCGGCGGCGGCGCTGCTCGCCCGGCGCATGGTGGTGCCGATCCGCGCGATGCAGGCGAGCGCCCAGCGCATCGGCGGCGGCGACCTCGCCCATCGCATGTCGATCAAGACAGGCGACGAGCTGGAGGCGCTGGCCAACCAGTTCAACCGGTCGACCGAGGCGCTGCAGGAATCGTACGAGACCCTGGAGCAGCGGGTCGAGGACCGCACCGCCGAACTACGCGAGACGCTCGAGCAGCAGACGGCGACGGCGGACATCCTGCAGGTCATCTCGAGTTCGCCGACGGACACGCAGCCGGTCCTCGACGCCGTCGCCAAGGCGGCCCTCCGCTTCTGCGGCGCCACCGATGCCGTGATCTTGCTGCGCGACGGCAGCGAGATCGCAGTCGCCGCGCATGAGGGTACGCTCACGACACCGGTCAATCGCTTTCCACTTGATCGCAGTTCCTTCTCCGGGCGCGCCATGCTCGACGGCCGCACCATGCATGTTGGTGACGTGACCACCGTCGATCAGACGGAATACGGAATCGCTCTTACTTTGGCTCGCGGCGCCGAATATCGCGCGACGCTCGCCGCCCCGATGATGAACGAGAGTGTCGCCGTCGGCAGCATCGTCCTGCGCCGAGCCGAGCCTGGCGAATTTACTCCCCGTCAGGTCGGATTGCTCGAAAGCTTCGCCGCCCAGGCCGTCATCGCCATCCAGAACGTGCGGCTGTTCACCGAGCTGCGCGAGACCCTTGAGCAGCAGACCGCGACGGCGGAGATCCTGCGCGTCATTTCCAGCTCACCGACCGACGTCCAGCCCGTGCTGGATGCGGTCGTCAATGCCGCCCTTCGCTTCAGTGGCGCGGAGGATGCCGTCATCGTTCTGCGCGAGGGCAACGAAACGGTCGTCGCGGCGCACGAGGGGACGCTTTCCACGCCGATGGGCCTGCGTCGCCAAGCCGGGGGCAACAGCATCACCGGACGCGTCATCTTCACCGGCGAGACGCTGCATATCCCGGATATCGACACTGTCGACCGCACGGAGTTCGCCGATTCGATCGCCCTGTCGCAGGAACACGGCTGGCACGCGGCCTTCGCCGTGCCGATGCTGCGCGAGGGCAGTGCTGTCGGCGCCATCATGCTGCGCAAGGCCGAGCGTGGGCCCTTCACGCCGCGCCATATCGAGATGGCCGAGACGTTTGCCGCGCAGGCCGTGATCGCCATCGAGAACGTGCGCCTGTTCACCGAGATCCAGGAGAAGAGCCGGCAGCTCGAGGTCGCCAGCCAACACAAGTCGCAGTTCCTGGCCAACATGAGCCATGAGCTGCGCACGCCGCTCAACGCCATCCTTGGCTACACGGAAATGATGGTCGACGGCCTCTACGGCGACCTGCCGGCGAAGGCGCAAGCCACGCTGGAGAGGGTGCAGAGCAACGGCAAGCACCTGCTCGGACTGATCAACGACGTGCTCGATCTCTCCAAGATCGAGGCCGGCCAGCTTTCGCTTGCCATCGAGGAGTACAGCGTACCGGACATGGTGGCCACGGTGATGTCGGCCACCGAATCGCTCGCCAAGACCAAGGGGGTCGCGCTCGTCTCGACCCTGCCGGAGGGCCTGCCGCGCGGCCATGGCGACGCGCGCCGGCTGACGCAGGTGTTGCTCAACCTGGTGGGCAACGCCATCAAGTTCACCGACGAGGGCAAGGTCGAGATCCGCGCCCGCCAGCAGGGCGAGCGTTTCAAGATCTCGGTGATCGACACCGGCCCCGGCATCGCCAAGGCCGACCAGGCCAAGATCTTCGAGGAGTTCCAGCAGGTCGACAACACCAGCACGCGCAAGAAGGGGGGCACGGGCCTCGGGCTCTCGATCTCGCGCAAGATCGTCGAGCTGCATGGCGGCTACATCAGCGTCGAGTCCGAACTGGGCAGAGGTTCGAACTTCAAGATCACCATTCCCATCAATGCCGAAACCGCGAAGGTAGCCGCGCAATGACCGCCAAGAAGATTCTTGTCGTCGAGGACACCGAGGACAACCGCCAGATCCTGCGCGATCTCTTGAGCATGGCGGGCTACGACATGGTCGAGGCGCACGACGGCGCCGAGGGCGTGGCGAAGGCGGCCGAGCACAAGCCCGACCTGATCCTGATGGATATCCAGATGCCGGTGATGGACGGCTACGAGGCGACGCGGCGTATCAAGGCCAACCCCGAGCTGAAGTCGATCCCGATCGTGGCGGTGACGTCGTACGCGCTGTCCGGCGACGAGGAGAAGACGCGCGCCGCGGGCTGCGACGGCTATATCGCCAAGCCCTACAGCCCGCGCCAGATGCTGGCCAAGGTGCGCGAGATCCTGGGCGCCTAGGACGAAGGATGAGAGACCCCGCCCACATTCTGGTCGTCGACGACGTCGCCGACAATGTCGAGATCCTGCGCATGCGGCTCGGGGCCCTGGGCTACGAGGTCGCCGAGGCCAATGACGGCGAGCAGGCGCTGGCCAAGATCGCCGCCGACCCACCCGACCTCGTGCTGCTCGACATCATGATGCCCAAGATCGACGGACTCGAGGTGGTGCGCCGCCTGAAGGCCGACAAGTCGCTGCCGTTCATCCCGGTGATCCTGGTCACCGCCAAGGTGACGCCCAAGGACGTGGTGGCGGGGCTCGATGCCGGCGGCGACGACTATCTCACCAAGCCGATCGACCATGGCGCGCTGGTGGCGCGCGTGCGCGCCATGCTGCGAATCAAGCAGTTGCACGACGAGGTGCAAGCGCTGAACCAGGGGCTGGAGGCCAAGGTCAAGGCGCAGGTCGAAGAGCTCGAGCGCGTGAGTCGGCTGCGCCGCTTCCTGGCGCCGCAGCTTGCCCAAGCGGTGATCTCGGCCGGCGACGAGAAGGTCCTGGACAACCACCGCCGCGAGATTGCGGCCCTGTTCTGCGACCTGCGCGGCTTCACCTCGTTCGCCGAAACGGCGGAACCCGAGGACATCATGTCCCTGCTCGCCGAATATCACGGCGCCGTCGGGCCGCTGATCCGCAAGCACGAGGGCACGCTCGATCGCTTCACCGGCGACGGCATGCTGGTATTCTTCAACGATCCGCTGCCCTGTCCCGACCCGGCGGCGCGCGCCACCAGGCTCGCCATCGAGATGCGCGATGCCGTGGCCAAGCTCGTGCCGACCTGGGCCAAGCGCGGCCACACTCTCGGCTTCGGCATCGGCATGGCCCAGGGCTACGCAACGCTTGGCCGCATCGGTTTCGAGGACCGCTTCGACTACACGGCGATCGGCGCGGTGGTCAATCTCGCGTCGCGCCTGTGCAGCGAAGCCACCGACGGCCAGATCCTGGCGAGCGGCCGGCTCGCCTCGGCGGTCGAGGACATCGCGGTGATCGAGGATCTGGGCGAACGCGCGCTCCGAGGCATGGCGCGGCCGGTCGCCGTCAGAAACCTGACAGCACTGAAGAACTAGAGCGGAATGGGTGATCGCGGTTCCACAGGGCATGATGGTTCGGCTGTCTCCTTCCAGCCGAACCATCATGCTCTAGCCTTCGGTCAACGGATGGTGGCAGGCCACGAACTGGCCGGGCGCCACCGCGCGCAGCTCGGGCACCAGATCGGCGCAGGTCTTGTCGGCGCGCGGACAGCGCGTGCGGAAGCGGCAGCCTGACGGCGGATCGAGCGGCGATGGCGGCTCGCCGGTCGCGAGGTTCGAGGCCGGCCTGACCGTGGGATCGGGCACCGGGATCGCCTCGAGCAGCAGCGCGGTGTACGGATGCGCCGGTTTGGCGAAGATGCGGGCCGTCGGCGCCACCTCGCACAGCCGGCCGAGATACATCACGGCGATGCGGTCGCTGACCGCCTTCACCACCGCGAGATCATGGGCGATGAACAGCAGGGTGAGGCCATAGCGCCGCTTCATCTCCTCGAGAAGATTGAGGATCTGCGCGCGGATCGATACGTCGAGCGCCGACACCGGCTCGTCGCACACCACGAACTCGGGCTCGAGGATCAGCGCGCGCGCGATCGAGATGCGCTGGCATTGGCCGCCCGAGAACTCGTGCGGCAGGCGGCCCATCGCGTTGTCGGGGTCGAGGCCCACCGCCAGCATGACCTCGCGCACGCGCTTCTCGCGCTCGGCCTTGTCCTTGACGCCTGCGATGATCAGCGGCTCGGCGATGATGTCGCCGACGCAGCGCCGCGGATTGAGTGAGGCGATCGGATCCTGGAAGATGAGCTGCAGGCGGCGGCGCATCAGCCGCATCGCCTCGCCGTCGAGCGTGGTGAGCTCGATATTGTCGAACCTCACCTTGCCCGACGTCGGCGGCCGCAACTGCAGCACCGCGCGACCTAACGTCGACTTGCCACAGCCCGACTCGCCCACCAGGCCCAGGGTCTCCCCCTTGCCGATCGACAGGCTGACATTGGCCACCGCCGACAGCACCCGGCCTTCGACGTGATATTCGACGTTGAGGCCGTCGATCGAGAGCAGCTCGCTCATGGCCCCCGCCCCAAGGGATGCCAACAGGCATAGAGCGCGCCCGCTTGCTCGGGATCGACCAGCGGCGGCTTGGCGTCCTGGCACCGGCCATCGGCGTATTTGCAGCGCGGTGCGAACGAGCAGCCCGGCATCGGCCGCGTCGCGTCAGGCGGGCGGCCGGCAATCGCCGGCAGAGCGGTGTGCGGCGGCGAATCGAGCTTGGGAATCGCGGCGAGAAGCGCGGCCGTATAGGGCATGCGCATGTTGGTGAACAGCTGGGGCGTGGGCGCGCGCTCGACCACCCGGCCGGCGTACATGACCGCCACCTCGTCGGTGCGGCCGGCGACAACGCCGAGATCGTGCGTGATCAGGATCATGGCCATGCGACGGCGGCGCTGCTCGCGAGCCAGCAGGTCGAGGATCTGCGCCTGCACCGTGACGTCGAGCGCGGTCGTCGGTTCGTCGGCGATCAGCAGCTTGGGCTCGCAGGATAGCGCGATCGCGATCGCCACCCGCTGGCGCATGCCGCCCGACAGCTGATGCGGGTACTGCCGCAAGCGCTGGTCGGGCGCGGGGATGCCGACCTCGGCGAGCAGCTCGGCAGCACGGCGTGAGGCCGCCGCCGTGTCGAGGCCGAGATGGGCCTGCAAGGTCTCGACGAGCTGCGTGCCTATGGTCAGCACGGGATTGAGCGACGTCATCGGGTCCTGAAAGACCACCGCAAGCTCGGGGCCGCGCAGGCGGCGCAGCTCCTCCGCCGGCAGCCGCGCGAGATCGCGGCCGTCGAACGTCACGCGGCCCGAGAGCCGGGCGCGCTTGGGCAAGAGCTGCAACACGGCGCGCGACAGCATGGTCTTGCCACAACCCGACTCTCCCACGATGCCGAGGGTGCAGCCTGCCTCGAGCGTGAGATCGACCTTGTCGACGGCCACGAGAGGTCCGCGTGGCGTGGGCAACGTCACACCAACCCCTTCAATCGACAGCAGCGGCCGTGTCGCCATCAGAGCTTGCCCGGCCGCGGGTCGGTGAGCGCGCGCAGGGTGTCGCCAATGACGTTGAAGGCAAGCACGGTGAGGAACATGAAGATCGCCGGCAGGAAGGCGAGCCACGGCGCGATGTCGAGGCTCTCACGGCCCTCGCCGATCATGCTGCCCCACGACGGTGCCGGCGGCGGCACGCCGAGGCCGAGGAAGGAGAGGGCGCCCTCGACCACGATGGTCACCGCGACGCCGAGCAGGAAGAAGGCGACCAGCGGCAGGGCCACGTTGGGCAGCAGCTCGCGCAGGATGATGCGGCTGTGGGTGGCGCCGAGTGCCCGCGCCGCGGTGACGAACTCGCGCTCGCTGAGCGACAACGTCACCGCCCGCGCCACACGGGTGAAGGCGGGAATGCCCAGCACGCCGATCACCAGGGTGATGTTGGCGATCGACTGGCCGAGATAGGCGGTGACAGCGAGCGCGAAAACCAGCGGCGGGAAGGCGAGCAACACGTCCATGCCGCCGGTGATGAAGGTCTCGAGCCGGCCACGGAAATAGCCGGCCAGCATGCCGAGCGCGCCGCCGATCGTGACTCCGATCACCGGCGCGAGCAGGCCGACCGTGAGCGAGATGCGGCCGCCATAGATCAGGCGCGAGAGCACGTCGCGGCCCAGCACGTCGTTGCCCAGCCAATGCTCGGCGCTCGGCAGCGCGCGCTTGCCCAGCATGTCGATATCGGTCGGGCTGGGGATCGGCAGCAGATCGGCGAAGATAGCGCCCAGCGCCACCAGGGCAATCCAGATCAGCGCGGCGATGAAGAGGCCGCCGACGCGCCGCTGTCGGCGCACCGGTGCCACCTGCGCGGTGTCGACGCCGACATCAAGGGCCGTCCCCTCACGCGCGACCATGGCGGATCCGGGGATCGAGGACGGCGTAGAGCATGTCGACGATGAAGTTCACCATCACGAAGCCGACGGCCACGAAGAGCACGCAGCCCTGCAGGATGATGAAGTCGCGGGCGTAGATGGCGCCAACCAGCAGACGGCCGATGCCAGGCAGGGCAAAGATCGTCTCGACGATCACCGTGCCACCGATCAGGCGACCGATATTGATGCCGGTCACCGTCACCAAGGTGAGCGACGACGGCTTGAGCGCATGAACCAGCAGGATGCGCGCGGGCCTGAGACCTTTGGCCTTGGCCATCGCGATATAGTCCTCCTGCAGCGTGGCGATCATGTCGGAGCGCAGCACCCGCATCAGCACCGGCCATTCGGCGATCGCCAGGGTCAGCGCCGGCAGCACGAAGCTGCGCAGGTTGGCGACCGGGTCCTCGGCGAACGGGATCCAGCCGGTGGCGGGCAGCAGATTGAGCGACACCGCGAACAGGTAGATCAGCAGGATCGCGACCATGAACGGCGGCAGCGACAGCTTGCCGAAGGCGAGACCGGTCAGGAAGCGGTCGATCGCGCTGCCGTTCCTGACCGCGCACAGGATGGCGAGCGGGATGGCGATCAGCAGTCCCATCGCCTCGGCGATCACCATCAGCTCGAGCGACACCGGCAGACGGTCGGCGACGGCGGCCAGGACCGTTTCGCCGGTGCGGAATGAGCGGCCGAGATCGCCGTGCAGGACGTCCCACAGCCATAGCAGGTAACGCTGCCACAGCGGCAGGTCGAGCCCCATCTGGGCGCGCAGGGCGGCCACCTTCTCCGGCGTCGCCTGGTCACCGAGGATCGTGTAGGCGAGATCCCCCGGCAGCAGCGAGGCGATCAGGAACGTCAGCAGCGTGACGGCGAGCAGGACCGGCAGCAGGTAGGCGAGCCGCCGGCCGACGAACCTGGCCATCCCTTCGCTATTCCAGCCAGGCGTGGGACACGTCGATGACGCCCCCGTAGAGCTTTGGCACGCCCTTCACTTTGGCCTTGGCCATCGCGTAGTAGGTGTTCTGGAAGGTAAAGAACCACGTCGCATTCTGGTTGATGATGCGGCTGGCCTCGCAATAGTGCTCGGTGCGCTTGGCCTCATCCGGCGTGGTCCTCGCCTGCTCCAACGCCTTGTCGAGGTCGGGATCTGCGAAGTTCGCGAGGTTGAGCGGGCTCTTGCTGTAGAAGTTGGCGAACATCTGCACGTCGGGATCCGGGAAGTCGACGATACGCCAAGGCGTGATGTCGAACTTGCGCTGGAAGGCGCGCGCGGGGATGGTGGCCTGGTCGACCTGCTCGATCTCCATCTCGGCGCCGACGTTTTTCCAGAACTGCTGCAGCACCTGGCCGTTGGCACGGCCGCGCGGCGTGGCGGTGAACAGCATCTTGAATTTGACCGGCTTGCCGTACTCCTTGATCAGCGCGGCCGCCTTCTTGGCGTCCTCCGGCAGAGCGCCGTCGTCCTTGCACTTGACCCAGGAGCCGTCGCCGTAGGGATTGCTGGCCGGCCGGGCGAGCCCGTTGGTGATCGCCTGCGACATCTTCTTGCGGTCGAGCGCCATGACCAGCGCCTGGCGCACGCGCAAATCGTCGAGCGGTGCCACCTTCGTATTGAACACGTTCACCGCGGCGCCGGAGCCGGCATAGCTCAGCACCTGCAGGCTCGAATCTTTCTTGGCGCGCTGGATGTTGTCGGCCTCGAACTCGTCAGCCCACACCAGGTCGACCTCGCCTGACTTGAGGCTGGCGAAGCGCGATTGCGAATCGGGCAGCGGCCGCAATACGACCCGATCGAGATAGGGCTTGCCCTTGTCCCAGTAGTCGGGATTGCGCTCGAGCACCATGCGATCGCCGGCCGTCCACGATTTGACCATGAAAGGACCGGTGCCGATCGGATTGCGGTTATAGTCGTCACCCTTGGCCTGGACCGCGGTCGGCGATTGCACCGAACTGTTCTGGTCGGGCCGTGTCAACAGCACCGGGAAGTTCACTGCCGGATCCTTGAGATGATAGACCAGCGTCACCTCATCCGGTGCGTCGACGCTCAATGTGTTGGCAATGTAGAACGCGCAGCGGCAGTTGTTCTTGGGATCCTTCTGTCGATCGAAGTTCCACTTCACAGCCGCGGCGTTGAATGGCGTGCCGTCCTGGAACTTGACGTCCGGCCGCAGCTTGAACGTCCACGTCTTGAAGTCGTCGGAGTTCGACCACGAGACTGCGAGCTTCGGCTTGGCCTTGCCGTTGTCGTCGAGCCCGACCAGCGTGTCGAAAATAAGCGCGGCAGCGATATTGGCTGATGTGTCGTAGACGCCAACCTTGAGCGGATCGAAGCCCGGAATGTCGAGCTCCAGCCCGACCGTGAGCGTGCCGCCCTTTTTTTGCGCGAAGGCCGGACTTGCGATGCCGAACGCCGCGACAGCCGCGAGCGCCAGCCACTTGAACGATGACTTCATCATGTCCTCCCGGATATTTCGGCCTTCGAGCCCTTGTTTTGCGGAAAGCCTACTAGAGGCCGAACCGACTCGCGACTCCAAATCAATCGGCGAGAGCTTGGGCGATCGACCGGAAATCGCCATGATGCCTGCAGACACCGCCGGTCACGCGCGCCGGCGTGCGGGCATCGATATGGAGGCGGCGCTCGGCCACGGCGGCATCGACCGAAGCGGCGGCCATCCGGCCGTAGGACAGCGTCCCCACCCCCTCCGTCACCAGCGCACCCGCCCGCAGCGCGCCCAGCAGCAGCACGCCCCGCTCGGCAGGACTGGTAACCGGGGGAAGAGCGAGCGCCCTCCTCTCGGGCCCATAGCCCTGGGCAATCAGCCACGACGCCACCGCGCCGCTTTTCGCCCAGGCTTCGGCGTTGGTGAGACCGGGCAACAGCACGTCGCGCGGCCGTTCGTGCGCGGCGCGGCAGAGCTGGTCGATCACAAGATCGTCAGCCGTCATTCGAGCGGGATATCGAGCAGGCGATGGCGCAACTCGCGCGCCAGGAGCTTGTTGGCGAAGGCACTCGGGTGCCCGTCATGCGGGATCTGCAGCTCGGCGCTCTCATAGCCCTTGGTCTCGTGATCGGCGAACAGCATGGGCAGGCGCTCGGCGCGCAGGCGGTCCATCAGTTTGACCAGCGGCGGATGGGTGGTCGGCGAGACGTCGGCATCAGGCCATGACGCATCGTCGAGCCAGGAATAAACGACCATCAAAGGGGCGTTGAACTTTTCGCGGACAAGCTCGCGCAGGCGCAGCATCAGGGCGATGAAGAGCTCGCCCTGCTCGTCCTGGCGCTGGCGCTCGCCGATCGCCTTGACGAAGGAGAACTGCTCGCCCGCCACGTAACGCAGGCCGGCGAGCGGGTCGGACCAGCGATGCGCGGTGAACGAGCCGGTGTAACGCGGCTTGCCGTTCTCCAGCACGTAGCGCGGCGAGGAGCCGAGCCAGCCGCCGTCGCCGGTGACGCGCGCGAGGTGGGCGGGAATGATCCAGGTCACCACCGCCTTCACCGGCTCGCGCCGGTAGTGGTCGAGCAGGCCTGCTTCAAGCGCCCGCACCCAGTGGTTCGGCCCCCAACCCGAGGCCGAGAAATTGACGGCGCGCACCTTGAGGCCGGCCTCGCGCGCGAACTGCGCCGGCAAGGTGTCAGCGTCAGCCAGGCCCTCGCCGAACATGAAAGAGTCGCCCAGGAAGATATAGGTGTCGGCGCCAGCGGGCGCGGGCGCCGTTGCGCGCGAGCCGTCGGCCAGGATGGTGTAGGTGCGGTCGAACACCGTCTTGCCGTCGAACGTCTCGCGTGCTCGGACCCTGGTGTTGGCGATCGGCTGGTAGCCGAGTTCGGCCTGCGGCAGCAGCCAGTCGGCTGGGTCGGTCGTCTTGACCGATCCCGCGCCATGCGCCTGCGGCGCCAGCGCGCCCGCCAGCAGGTCGACGCCCAGGGCGCCGGTCGCCACTGCGGCGAGGACCAGCGACCCCGTGCGCCAACGATTGCCGCGCAGCAAAATCACGCCCGCCAGCGCCAGCACGATCACGAGGCCGAGCAGGACCTCACCCATTGCGGTAGGCTCTGAACAACAAAGGGAGAGGAAGGAAAGCGTCCATGAAAGATCGGTTGCCGCTTTCGGGCCTGCGCGTGCTCGACCTTGCGAGCTTCATCGCCGGCCCGGTCGCCGCCACGGTTATGGGCGACTACGGCGCCGAAGTCATCAAGATCGAGCCGCCCGGCGAAGGCGATCCGCAGCGCAAGCTCGGCCAGGCTCATTCGATCCCGCAGCATCCGGTCAATTTCTGCTGGCACCTGGTCAACCGCAACAAGCGGGCGATCGTACTCGACCTCAAGAATCCGGACGGCTACGCGGCGTTCGAGCGATTGGCGAAGACCGCCGACGTGATCGTCGTCAATTTTCCGCTCAAGGTGCGCGAGCGGCTCAAGATGCGCTACGCCGACATCAAGCCGCTCAATCCCCGCATCATCTACGCCTCGATGACGGGCTACGGCGAGCAGGGTCCCGACGCCGAGCAGCCGGGCTTCGATTCGACCGCCTTCTTCGCCCGCTCGGGCCTCCTCGATGCGCTGACCTATGAGGGCGGACCGCCGGCTTTCTCGCTGCCGGCGCAGGGTGACCAGATGGCGGGCATGAACCTGTTCGCCGCCATCGCCATGGCGCTGCTGCATCGCGAGCGCACTGGCGAAGGCTGCGAGGTCTCGACCTCGCTGCATGCCTCGGGCCTGTGGTCGAACGGGCTGCTGGCGCAGGGCGCGCTGCTCGGCGCTTTCGTGGCGCCGCGGCCGCCGCGCACCAAGCCGCGCAGCGCCTTGGCCAACCAATACCGCACCTCCGACGGCCGCTGGATCCAGCTCACCATCGTGCGCGAGGACAAGCTCTGGCCCGAGCTCTGTCAGGCGATCGAGCGGCCCGACCTGCTCGACGATCCGCGTTTCGCCACCACCGAGATCCGTCGCGTGCATGCGCCGGAGCTGGCCGCCATCCTCGATCCGATCTTCGCCTCGCAGCCCTGGCTCGAATGGAAGAAGCGCCTGCGCCAGCGCGAAATAACTTTCGGCCTGTTGGGCGTGGTGCGCGACGTGCCGGCCGATGACCAGGCGGTCGCCAACGGCTCGATCGTGCCGAGCGCTGCGCCGGATATGCCGCGCACCATCAGCGCGCCGATCCGGCTCTCCTTCGCGCCCAAGCCGGTCGATCCGGGCGCCGGCCCGATGCACGGCGAGCACACCGACGAGGTGCTGAGCGAGCTGGGTTACGACAAGAGCGAGCTCGAGCGGTTGCGTGCGAAGCGCGCCATCGCCTGAGGGGGTTCGTTCCGATCGCGGCCGATTTCGGCCAGACCGATATCAAGGTCGGGAACGGCATGATCGTCAGCTAATTGCCGCCGGATGTCCGCCGCACGGTGTTTCAGCGCCGCGTTTGGCGCGCGCTACAGAATATTCCTGCCAAGACTATTGTGCCTGAGCTCGGCCGGCGATCGGCTGCTCCCGCAGCCACTTCCGCGCCTCGTGTATACTGGCGAACACTTGAGCCGGGCGCTCCTTGGCCGTGAACTGGGCGAACAGCCGCGCCAGCGGCCCATTGCGGTCGCTGGTCACTAGCGCCAGCGGTCCATGGGCGCGCGGCCGGCCGCGCATGCGCTCGCGGTAGGCGACGAAGTCCTCGATGCTCAGCCGGCTCGTGCCGCCCATAACGTCGACGATCTTGTGGTAGCCGGCGGCGCCGTTGCGCTCGATCTCCAGCGTGAACTCGATCACGTCCTGCAGGGTCACATCGCCCTCGGCGACGCCGACCACCGTTCGCTGGACATGATCGACCTGGAAGCGGAGCGGCATGCAGCGATGTTATCGGCGCAATCGGCGAGCCCGCAACCGCCCGGCGTCCGGCGGCGTTCAACTCTCAACCCCAAGGAGGACCCGTATGGCGAGAGCTACCCTGGACGCCGTCACCCTGCTCAAGGACGACCACCGCACCGTCGAACGGCTGTTCGGGCAGTTCGAGAAGGCCCACGACGACGATCGCAAAGCCGAGTTGGCAAAGCAGATCTGCACGGCGCTCACCGTCCATGCCATGATCGAGGAGGAGATTTTCTACCCCTCGTGCCACGGCAAGATCGAGGAAGAGGACATGCTCGACGAAGCCTATGTCGAGCACGACGGCGCGAAGGTGCTGATCTCCGAGCTGTCGCAGAGCAGCCCCGACGACGAATTCTTCCACGCCAAGGTCAACGTGCTTGCGGAAATGATCAAGCACCACGTCAAGGAGGAGGAGAAGCGCGGCACGGGCGTGCTGGCGCAGGCGAAGAAGGCCAAGCTCGACCTCGACGATCTCGGACGACGCCTGATGCAGCGCAAAGAGGAGCTCATGGCGGAATTCGAGGGCGGCCGGCTGCCCGATCCGGAGACGCGCAGCTACACCGGCCACAAGCTCGTGCAGAGCGAGCCCCTGGAGAAGCCCAGCAACTAATTGGGCGAGGCCGGGCCCGACGACGGGCCGGCCGCACCGACCTTCAGGCTCGCCTGGCCTTACGGTGCAGGCCGAGCCACGTCACCAGTCCGGCCGTCACCAGGCCGGGGCCGACCGCGAACATCATCACCTCGTTGGGCGGCAGGCCGAGCCCCAGCAGCGCGCCGCCGACGATCGGTCCTGCGATGCCGCCCAGCCGGCCAACCCCGAGCGCCCAGCCGATGCCGGTCGAGCGCGTCGCCGCGGGATAGACGGCGGCGCAGAAGCCGTTCAGCCCGAGCTGGCTGCCCACGAATCCGCCGCCGGCGCCGAACAGGACGAGCAGGACGCCGCCATGCGGCAGGTGCGCGCCGGCCAGCAAGCCGATGCAGAGCGCACCGAAGGCCAGGCTGACGGCGAGCGTGCGTTCGGGACCGAAGCGGGCGATCACCGGCCCGAGCAGCAGCGTGCTCAGCACACCACCAGCGGCATACATGCTGGTGGCGAATGCCGCGTCGGCGGGCGACAGGCCGCCCAGATTAAGCACCGTCGGCAGCCAGTAGCTGATCAGGTACATGTTCAGGAGGTTGATCAGGAAGATCGCCCACAACAGCACCGTGCTAAACGCCAGGCCGTCCTTGAACAGGCCGCTGACCGGGTTCTCCCTGGCGGACGGCGGCCGCGCGCCGTTCTGGAATTGCGGCGATTCCGGCAAGGCGAACAGCAGCACCACCAGCAGGACGAGCGGCACGATGCCGCCGACCAGGAAGATGCCCTGCCAGCCCCAATGGGGCAGCACTTGCGCGGCGATCTGGCCGGCGAAGAAGCCACCCACCGTGTTGCCGGTGAACATGAACATCACGGTCGGAGCGCGCCAGCGCTCGGACGAGTAGTCGGACGTTAGCGCCACCGTGGTCGGCATGGCGCCGCCGATGCCGATGCCGGTGAAGAACCGCATCGCCACCAGCATGCCGAGCGAGGAGGCGTAGGCCGACAGCAGCGAGAACACGCCGAACAACGCCACCGAGACCAGCAGGATGGGCTTGCGGCCAAAGCGGTCCGCGAGCGGGCCGGACGACAACGCGCCCACCATGATGCCGACGCTGGAGAGCGCGAACGCCTGGGTGAAGGCGGGAGGCGGCAGCGACCAGGCCTTGATGAGCGACGGCACGGCGAGGCCGATCGCCGACAAATCGTAGCCGTCCAGCATCTGGATCAGGCCGCACAGGACGGCGACGCGAATCTGCAAGCTCAACGCGGACGACGGGACTGACGCTTCGACTCCTTTGGTGATCGCCATGGACTGTTCCTCCCTAGTGACGGTTCTCGTCCGGCTTAGTCTCCGGGTTGGCCGGCGAGCCAGGCGTCGACCTGGTCGAAGCCCTGCAGCAGCCGGCGATGACGCGCCTCGATCCAGGCGCGGGTTTCGGAATGGGTGAAGACGAAGAATTCGTCGTTGCGGATCGCCGCCACCGCACGCGCGCCCGCCTCGTCGGGCGAGATCGCTCTGGTTGGCATCGGCCGGCTCGCGGCGATCGCCGGCGGCGCCGCCGGGCGATAGGGACCGCCGAACCGCTCGGGACGGCGATTGCCCGAGCGCATCAGGTTGGTGGCGACCAGCGCCGGGCAGAATACCGAGACGCCGATGCCGCTGCCTTCGAGATCGAGCGCCAGCGTCTCCGACATCGCCACGACGGCATACTTCGTCATGGCGTAAGGCCCGTTGCGCAGTTGCGGATTGACCTGCAGGCCGCCGATCGAGGCCGTGTTCAGGATATGGCCGCCCTCGCCGTGCTTGCGGATGAGCGGCACGAAGGCGCGCAGGCAATTGAGCGCGCCGAAGACGTTGACCCCGAATATCCAGTCGAATTGCCGCTGTGGCACGCCAAGCAGCGGCGATCCGGCGAAAGTGACGCCCGCATTGTTGACCAGCAGGTGCAGGCCATCGAAGCCCGTCGCCACCTTCTCGGCCGCGCGGTCGACGGCGGCCTCGTCCGACACATCGAGCGGCATGCCGAACGACCTGACGCCGAGCGCCGCTATTTCCGCCACCGCCTTGTCGAGCGGTTCCTGCTCGATGTCGGCCAACGCGACGTTGACGCCTTCCCGCGCCAGCGCGCGGCAGATGCCAAGCCCGATGCCGCTCGCGGCGCCGGTGACGAAAGCGTTCTTGTTCCTGAGTTCCTTCATGCAGCGCTCAGGATGCCGGTTTGGTCAGCGCCGCGAAACCCGCCTCGATGCGCCGGAAGCGCTTCTCGACGTCGGCTCGGCGCGCGGCATCGGTGAAGATATAGAGCCGGTTCTCGCGCATCGCCTGCATGACGAGCGGCGGCACATGATCGGGCTCGAGCCCGTTCTCGACCGCGGCCAGGAAGCGCGCGTTGCGCTCGGCGTTGGCGGCATCGTCGGCGAGCGCGAACCTGCCGCCGAAGCGCGCCGGCCGGTTGCGGCCATTGTCGACCATGCGCGTGCGCACCCAGCTTGGACACAGCACGCTGACGCCGATGTTGCTGCCGGCCAGCTCGTCAGCCAGCACTTCGCTCAGGCCGACAATGCCGAACTTGGTGGCGGCATAGGGACCGGACAGCGCGCCCGGCGCGAGGCCCGCCATCGACGCGGTGTTGACGACATGGCCGCCCTCGCCATGCTCCTTGATGTGCGGCAGGAAGAGCTGGATGCCGGCGATAGTGCCCAGCAGATTGACGCCGATCACCCACTCCCAGTCGCTCGGCGCGATCTTCTCGACCGGCCCGGCGCGCGACACGCCGGCGTTGTTGCACAGCACATGGACCTTGCCGAATTTGGTGAAGGCTTCGCCGGCCGCGCGCTCGAGCGTCGTGCGCTCCGAGACATCGGCCAGCACGCCGGCGACGCGCGGCCCATGGTTGGACAGGCCGCGCAGCGCCGCCTGCAACGCCTCCTCTTCGATGTCGGCCAGCATCACGTTCATGCCGGCCTCGAGGAAGGCGCGCGCCATGGCAAGGCCGATGCCGCTTGCCCCGCCGGTGATGAACGCGGTCTTGCCGGCGAAGTCCTTCATGCCATCGTCACTCTGCCGCCTGCTCGAGCACCGGCACGCGCTTCACTTCATGCGCCTGCAGGGCGGGCAGCACGTCCTTGGCGAAGCGGCGGATCTGCTCGATGAACATGTCATGCGGCATGGCCCCGCGATTGAGGCTGACCTGGATCATGTTGGCGCCGGCCTGCTCGGCCTGGGCGATGATGCGCTCGGTCACTTCCTTGGCCGTGCCCCACGGCCACTGCTCGGCCTGCCGCTCGATGTCGGCCATGGTGAGGTTGCGGAAATCCTCGCGCAACAGCGCCGCGGCTCGCTGGTTCTGCGGGCTGACGTAATCCGTCGAGTTCTTCGTCGAGTAGCCGGCCTGCTGCTGCAGCGCCGTCTCGGTGAAGTTGCCGTGACTGAACAGGGTGCGATTGAAGTAGAGATGGTAGGGGCCCATCTCCTTGATCGCCTGCGCCTTGGAATCGGCCACGTAGGCATTGATGCCGAGCGACAGGTGAGACGGCGTGAGCCGGTGGCCGGCATCGGCCAGGCACTTGGCGTAATAGCGGATGATGTCGTTGCGCAGCCCGCCGCCGCCGAGACCGGGCGTGATCGGGATGTCGTGGCGGCCGGCGAACTCGATCGACTCCTTGCTGCCCACGATCGGAATCCAGATCTCGGGCCGCGGCCGCTGCACGGGTCGCGGCCAGATCGCTACGTCCTTGTACGACCAGAACTTGCCCGAGTAGGAGAACACATCCTCGGTCCAGGCACGCGTCACGATCTCGAATGCCTCCTCGAAGCGGGCGCGCGATTCGGCGAGCGGCACGTTGTGCACCTGGTATTCGCGCGGGATGCCGCGCGCGAAACCCGAGATCAGCCGGCCATTGCTGAGGCAGTCGAGCATGGCGAGCTCTTCGGCCAGGCGCAGCGGCTCGTGCAGCGGCAGGAGATTGCCGTAGATCAGGAGCTTCAGCTTCTTGGTGCGTTGCGCCGCGGCCGACGCCATCAAGTTGGGCGAGTTCATCAGGCCGTAGGGCGAGCAGTGATGCTCGTTGAAGCCGACGCCGTCGTAGCCCAGCCTGTCGAGCTCCTCCCAGGCGGCGAGATGCTCGGCGTAGGTGCGCACCGCCACGTCCGCCTTGAAGTGCTTCTGGCTGAGCGGATAAGGCAGCTCGGCACCCTGCTTGATGTGGTCGAGGTTCTCGCCGTAAGCGAGCAGGTCGAACACGAAGACTTTCATGCGTCCTCCCGGGACACGACTGCGTTCAGTTGGGACCGGAGGCTAGCCCCGCATCCATCGATGGGCGAGTCTTTCGCCTGATGAGCGATCGGCGCTTGCCCGTTTGGTGCGCCGGTCCGACAATCGTCCGAACAACGAACATCGGAGGACGCCATGAAGGTCGGAATGGCCATGAACATGCTCTACGAGCACGGCCGGCCGGACGTCGCCGTGGTGCACGAGCACTTCCAGGCGGGCGATCTCGTCGAGCCGCTCGGCTTCGATTCGCTGTGGGCGCTCGAGCATCATTTCACCGGCTACGCCATGTCGCCCGCGCCAACCCAGCTCCTGGCCTACTACGCCGGCCGCACCAAGCGCATCCAGTTGGGCACCGCGGTCATCGTGCTGCCGTGGCATGATCCGGTGCGGGTCGCCGAGCAGATCGCGCTGCTCGACATCATGTGCGGGGGGCGCTGCCTGTTCGGCTTTGGCCGTGGCGCCGCCACCACCGAATACGAAGGCTTCCGCATTCCCATGAGCGAGGCCCGGCCGCGTTTCGCTGAAGCCGCCGAGATCGTCGTCAAGGCGCTCCGCGACGAGGTGTTCGAGCACAGGGGCCAGTTCTTCCAGATTCCCCGGATGTCGATCCGGCCGCGGCCGATCTCCAACCCCGAACGGCGGTTCTATGCGAGCTCGGTCAGCCCTGAATCGGCGGAGATCATCGCCAAGCTGGGGTTCGGCATGCTGTTCATCATGCAGAACGAGTGGAGCAAGTGCCGCGAGGACATCGAGAAGTTCCACGCCATGTCGGCCGCTGCCGGCTTCGCGCCCAAGCCACCGATCATCCTCACCAACATCTCTTGCGCCGAAAGCCGGCAGGAAGCCGAGGAGAAGGCCTTCAAGTATCTCGGCCGCAAGTGGCAGTCGATCGACGACCACTATCATTTCTCCGACGGCCATCTCGCCAACGTCAAAGGCTACGAAGCCTACGGCAAGACGGCGAAGACCTACGCCAAGCTCAAGGACCCGGCCAACCTCAAGAAGGCCACCGACTTTTATGTCTCGATCCAGATCGTCGGCACGCCGGACGATTGCCTGCAGCAGCTGGGCGAACTGCAGAAGGTCACCGGGCTTGAGCATCTCGTCGCCGAGTTCTCGTTCGGCAACCTGCCGCACCACGAATCGGAGAAGAACATGCGGCTCTTTGCCGATCGGTGCCTGCCCACTCTGCAGCGCGATCCAGCCTACGCCGCGCCGAAGCAAACCGCGGCCACGAGCGATGCTCCCCGGCGAGCCGCCCAAGGCGGCATCTTCGCGCCGGCCTGACCGACCCGGCATGTGCTAGAGCATGATGGGTTCGGCCGGAATCGGCTGGAAGGAAACAGCCGAACCCATCATGCCCTGTGGAACTGCGATCATCCGTGCGCGCGAATGGGATGAGATGGAACCGTATCCGGTTCCATCTCCTCCCATCCCGCTCTAGTCTTGCGTCATGCAGGACCAGCATGTCCCGGCCATCACGCGGCTCTATTGGCCGGCCTTCGCCGCGGCGACCCTGTTCGGGTCGAACGCGGGCGATCTGCTGGTCGGCCCGTTGCGGCAGTGGGGTATGGCCTGGCTCTACCTGCCGCTGCTGACTGTAGTCTTCATTGCCATCCTCTATGTCGAGGCGCGCGATCAGTCGCCGTCGCTGCGCTGGTACTGGCTCGCCGTCATCCTGGCGCCGACCGCGGCCAACCAGCTCGCCGATCTCTCCTTCGCCTATCTGGGCGTGCGCCGCATCTGGGTGTGCGCGGGCCTGCTCGTCCTGCTGGTGGTGGCGCATCTTGCCTTCCAGTCCGACACGACGCGCCTGATCGCGCTCCGCCTGCAGCAGCGCCCGCGTCCCACCGTGCCGCTCACGGACGCCACCTATTGGATCGCCATGGTCGTGGCGAGCACGGCCGGCAATCTGGCCAGCGATTTCCTCACGCTCGGCCGCAGCTTGGACATCCGCGCGGTCTGCGTGATGCTCGCCGTGCCGCTTCTCGCCGCCGCCGCGCTGCGGCGTTGGACCGACTTCAACCGGACATGGACCTACTGGTCGGTCGTGGTGACGGTGAATGCGCTCGGCACCGCGGTCGGCGACCTGCTGGCCGACGATTCGCAATACGGCGTCGGGCTGGCGCGCAGCGTGGTGCTGTCGGGCGCGATCCTGGTGGTAGTGCTGTTCCTCGCATCCCCGGCCCGGGAGGGCGTGGCACGCACGCGTTGACACCATGACGGGCCGTCTCGCCATCGCCTGCCTGACCGCCCTGCTCGCCTCGGCAGGCGCGGCCGTGGCCGAGCGCTATCACGACGACGAGATTCGCCGGATGATCGTCGAGGATTCGCTGGCGCGCTTCAGCGGCGATTGCCCGTGCCCGTACAGTTATGCCTGGAACGGCCGGCAGTGCGCGGACAACAGCGCCTACATGAAGCGCGTGCCGGGCCTTTACTGCTATCCGCAGGACGTGCCGGCGCACGAGATCCGCCTGTTCCGCGAGCGCAACGGCGGCGGCTAGAAGCGGCGAGCGCTAGCTAGGGTTCTCCAGGCTGAAGATGCCGCTCGCCTCGTCATAGGCGAAGATCTCGCCATAGCGCGCCCATGAAGTGACCGACCGCAAGGTCTGCTCGGCAAGATTGTCGGTCATGTGATCCTCGAGCTCGTCGCGGAAGCGGCTGGCCGGCGCGGTGTGCGATTCGCGATCGTCGAGCACGCGCTTGATATGGCCGGCCAGCGGCACGTAAGCCATCACATGCTGGGCGAACAGCCGCTTGCGGCCGTCCGAGTCGAGATTGACGAAGCGCAGGCCGGCATCGGTGAGCTTGATGTCGCCCTCGGCCACTTCGGCGAAACGCAGAAACTGCAGCGTCTCGGCCACCGGGAAGAGATCGTCGATCTCCATCTGCAGCGGCCCGGCAAGCGCCGGCAGATCGGCCCGGCCGCGATAAGGCTCGGCCGCCACCGCCTCGGCGAGGCCGGCCAAGAGGTTGGGCGACACGCGCGGCAGCACCATCGAGATGCCGGTGCCCGGGAAGTGGCCCTGGCCGGTCTTTCCGGTGGCCGGGCGCGCCGTCATCAGGGCATAGATCGAATCGACCAGCTGGCGGAAGGCAGGATCCAGGCGATTGCGCGGCTGCGGCAGGTCGACCCTGATCTCGGCGGTGACCCGGCCGGGATTGGACGAGAACACCAGGATGCGGTCGCTCATCAGCACCGCTTCCTCGATATTGTGCGTCACCAGCACGATCGAGGAGATCGGCATGCGGCCTTCACTCCACAGATCGAGCAGGTCGGTGCGCAGCGTCTCGGCGGTCAGCACGTCGAGTGCGGAGAACGCCTCGTCCATCAGCAGCACCTTGGGATGCACCACCAGCGCGCGCGCCATGCCGACCCGCTGGCGCATGCCGCCCGACAATTCCTTCGGATAGGCGCTCTCGTAGCCGTCGAGGCCGATCAGGTCGATGGCGGCGAGCGCCCGCTTGTGGCGTTCGGCCGGCGGCACGTTCAGCGCCTCCAGGCCGACCTCGACATTCTCCTGCACGGTGAGCCAGGGGAAGAGCGCGAACGACTGGAACACCATGGCGACGTCGGGCGCCGGCCCGTCGACCGGCCGGCCGCCGATGCGGACCTCGCCGCTGGAGGCCGGCATCAGGCCGGCGATGATGCGCAGCAGGGTGGTCTTGCCGCAGCCCGAACGGCCGAGCAGCGAGACGATCTCGTTGTCCTTGAGCTGGAGGCTGACATTGTCGAGCACCAGCACGTTCTCGCCGGCGCCCTTGGGATAGTGCTTGCGCACCCGATCGACGGCGACCAGCGCGTCGGTCCGGGCGGCGGGAGCGGTCAGCGTTTCCATCAATTCTGCTCCAGTCGAAAGCGGCGCTCGGCCAGTAAATAAAGCGGCCGCCACAGGATGCGGTTGCAAGCCACCACCATCACCGCCATCACGCCGATGCCCAGCACGACCCGCGGATAGTCGCCGGCGGCGCTGGCGTCGGCAATGTAGGAGCCGAGCCCCGCGGCGCGCAGCTTGGTGTCGCCCCAGCTCGCCACCTCGGCCACGATGCTGGCGTTCCACGAGCCGCCGGCCGCCGTCAGCGCGCCCGTCACATAGTAGGGCAGGATGCCCGGCACAATGACCTGCCGCCACCATTGCCAGGTGCGCAGGCGGAACATCGTCGCCACCTCGCGCAGGTCGGTGGGAAAGGCGCTGGCGCCGGCGATGACATTGAACAGGATGTACCATTGCGTGCCCAGCACCATCAGCGGGCTGAGCCAGATGTCGGGGTTGAGGTGGAAGGCCACGATCAGCACGACGGCGATCGGGAACAGCACGTTGGCCGGGAAGGCGGCCAGGAACTGCGCCACCGGCTGCACGAAATTGGCGATGCGCGGCCGCAGCCCGATCCACACGCCGATCGGCACCCAGATCACGCTGGCGAGCGTGATCAGCACGACGACGCGCGCGAGGGTCATGAACCCGAAGCCGAGCGCGGCCCACAGATCGTCGAGGCCGATCGAGGCGCGCGTGAACAGCACGATGCGCCACAGCGTGTAGCCCGCGACGGCGAAGATCAGCGCCGACCACAGCCAGTCGAGCCAGCGCCGCCGCCGCTCCTCGCCGAAATGGATCTGCTGGGCGCGCGTGAAGGGCAGCGGCAGCGCCGCCACCCGGTTCACCATCCAGCCGGTCGCGGCCGAGAACTGGCGCACCAGCTGGCCGCGGCGCCACAGGTCATAGAGCCACGAGCGCGGGCGATAGCGCGCCGCCACCTGCTCGAAGCGGAACTTGTCGGCCCAGGCGACGATCGGCCGGAAGATCAGCTGGTCGTAGGCCAGGATCACCGCGCCCATCATCGCCACGGCGAGCAGCACGGCGCGGATGTCCTTGTGCTCGATGGCGAGCGCCAGCCACGAGCCGATGCCGGGCAGCGTCACCGTGGTGTCGCCGATGGTGATCGCCTCCGAGGCGACGACGAAGAACCAGCCGCCCGACATCGACATCATGGTGTTCCAGATCAGGCCGGGTGCCGCGAACGGCACGTCGAGCCGCCAGAAGCGCAGCCACGGCGACAGGCGGAAGTGGCTCGAGACGTCCTCGAGGTCGCGCGGGATGGTCTTCAGCGACTGGTAGAAGCTGAACGCCATGTTCCAGGCCTGGCTGGTGAAGATGGCGAAGATCGCCGCGCACTCCGCACCCAATTCGCTGCCCGGGAACAGGCGCAGGAAGAACGTCACCGTGAAGGTGAGGAAGCCCAGCACCGGCACCGACTGCAGGATGTCGAGCGCCGGCATGATCACCAGCTCGGCCTTGCGGCTCTTGGCGGCCAAGGTGGCGAAGACGAAGGTGAAGACGAGCGAGGCGATGATCGCCGCGAACATGCGCAAGGTGGTGCGCAGCGCATATTCGGGCAGGTTGGCCGGATCGAGCGTCACCGGATAGGCGACCAGCTTGGCGGCCGGCGCCGCCCATTCGCGCGCACCATGGGCCAGCACCACGAAGACGCCGGCGATCAGGATGAAGATCGCGAAATCGTAGAAGTTCGGCCGAAATCCCTCGCCGCCCAGGCCGAGCGGCGGGCTGCGTTTGGGTTGATCGGACTCCGGCTTCGCCATGGCTCCCCTTTCGGCGGCGAGCCATGCCAAGTCAAGGTGAAGTCAAGGCGACGTCAGGATGACGGGGCGATTACCCTCAAGAAAGCGCCTTGCTCATGTGCACCTGCCGGCGCGGCGCCTCGTCCTCCTCGCGATCGATGCGGTAGCCGAGCCGCCGATAGAGGGCGATGTTGGGCGCCATAAGGCTGTTGGTATAGAGCCGGACCTCGCGGCAGCCGGCTGCCAGCGCCAGTTGCTCGGCATGGGCCAGCAGCCGGCGGCCCAGTCCGCGGCTCTGATGGGCCGGCGCCACCGCCACGTTCACGATCAGGAACTGGCCGCGCTCGCAGAGCGTCTCGATCAGGGCGATCAGAACACCCTCCTCTTCCAGGAGGTCGAAGCGGTTCTTGGCCAGCGCCTCGTCATAGTCGACGCGCATGGGCAGCGGCTCGCGGCCGGTGACCGCGACCCATTTTTGGTAGGCCTCGCGCGTCAGCGCACGAACGGCGGCCGCGTCGGCGGCCACCGCCTGTCTCATGGTGATCATGGGAGAAGCCTCAGGCGACGGCGAGGCCCGTCGTCTCGTCCACGCCGGTCTTGAGGTTGATGCACTGCACCGCCGCGCCCGACGCTCCCTTGCCGAGATTGTCGAGCGAGGCCACCGCCAGGACATTGCCGTCGGCGTCGTTGCCGTAGACCGCGAGCTCCATCGAGTTGGTGTCAATCAGCCGGTCGGCGCGCAGATACCGGTCGCGCTCCAGCCACGTTTTGTCGCTGAGCGGCCGCGTCGTCACGAACGTCTCACCGGCGTAATAGTCGGCGAGCACGCCGTGCACGTCCTTGGCCGACACCTGCCGGGTCGTGATGTCGCGCGTGATCGGCACGGTGATCAGCATGCCCTGGGCATAGTGGCCGACCGACGGCACGAAGAGCGGCGCGTGCTTCAGCCGGGAGTATTTCTTCATCTCCGGCACGTGCTTGTGCGTGAGCTCGAGCCCGTACAGGCCGAACGGCTCGACGCCCTCCTTCTCGTGCACGGCGATCAGTTCCTTGCCGCCGCCGGTGTAGCCCGACACGCCGAACACCGCGGGCGTCGAATCGGCGCGCACCAGGCCGGCATCGACCAGCGGCCGCAGCAGGGCGATGGCGCCGGTCGGATAGCAGCCCGGATTGGTGATCCGGTTGGAATCGAGCAGCTGGCGCCGCTGCTGCCTGGTCATCTCGGGGAAGTTGTAGGTCCAGCCGTCGGCCACGCGATGCGCGGTCGAGGCGTCGATCACGACGGTATCGGAGTCGCCGATCGCCGCCACCAGTTCCTTGGCCGCGGCGTCGGGCAGGCAGAGCACGGTGATGTCCGAGGCCTCGGCGATCTCGGCGCGCTTGCCCAGATCCTTGCGGTCGGCCATCGGCAGCTCGAGCAGCTCGATGTCGGGGCGGTCCTTCAGCCGGTCATGGATCTGCAGGCCGGTGGTGCCGTGTTGGCCGTCGATGAAAATCTTGGTCTTGTTGCTGCTCATGGTCTTCTCTCTCGCGTAAGTAGGGCCTTCAGGGGAATGGCCGACTGGAGAAGAAGGAAGAAGGTGGTGGAAGCCGCTCGATCCTCTCCAGCGGCTTCTCGAATACGGCGCGGTTGTTACGCGCGCGCGTCTTCACGCCGCTTTTCGAAGCGGCGGCGTCGCGACCGGAAAGGGGCGAACGGGGTCATTGCGGGGCGGATATTTCATCCGCCGGGCAGGATGTCAAGCGGCGAGGCCTGGGTTAGGCTTCCTGTCCTAGCGCGGAGGGCGCCATGGCGAAAAAGGCAGCGCGAAAAGCGCGGTCCAAGCGCAGGACCAGATCTCGGGCCGACGGCCCGGCCGGCTACATCTGTTTGAACAAGCCGGTCTGTTACGCCTTCGATGTGCAGTTCCGGCCGAACACGGTCCAACTCGACAGTGTCGACCTGTTCGATTCGCAAGCGGGAGGCGGTAATCCCTGGACAACGATCAACGTCAACCAGCTCAGCGCCCAAGGCACGGCGGCGGCAATGGCCGCACTGCGCCGCGCTGCCACCAACGGAGAATTCATCCTCGATTGCGACGATGATTGTGAATGCGACCTGCCGAAGAATTGGGGACCGTGGGGTGGATGGAAGCGCCAAGACATTTCCGCTGGCTTCTCCATTCCCGCACCAAACCCGCCCCCTGCCCGCCTTCGCTACCGTGCCAATGGTACCGTTCAGGCAAGAGCGCGCATGAAGATCGGTGTTTGTATTGCCATCGAAACGTAGAGAGGCTCCATGACGGAATCCCCCCATCCCGAAGGCCTTTCCATGCTGGAGAAGCGCCGGATCGAGGCCGAGATCCTGAAGGAGGTCTATGAGACCCTGAAGGCGAGCCACGGCGAGGAGGTCGCGCGCAAGACGATCAGCGAATCGGTGCGCCGCTCGGCGATCGAGCAGGCCAAGCAGTTCGCCGCGGCGGCGCCGGGCGGCACCTCGCTCAAGGCGTTCCAGGATGTGATGCCGCTCTGGACCAAGGGCGGCGCGCTCGAGATCGAGGTCAAGGAGCAGACCGCCGACACCTTCGCCTTCAACGTCACGCGCTGCCGCTACGCCGAGACCTACAAGGCGATGGGCCTGGGCGAGATCGGCCATCTGCTGTCGTGCAATCGCGACGGCGCGTTCTGCGAGGGCTACGATCCCCATCTCCAGCTCGAGCGCACACAGACCATCATGCAGGGGGCCAGCCACTGCAATTTCAAGTACACCTATAAAAGATGAAGCGATGGCAGCAGGCCGCCACGTTCTTTCTCGCGACATTGGCGCTTGCCGCGCCCGGCGGTCCGGGTCGGGCGCAAGGCATGGCGCCGCTGGCGCCCGGCAGCGGCGAGCAGGTCGCGGTCGTTGCCGGCAAAACGCTCAAGGTCTCGACTTACCTGCCGAAAAGCTGCTCGCCGAAGCTACTGTTGATCGTCTTTCACGGCATCGATCGCAATGCAGACAGCTACCGCGATCGCGCCCGCCCGCTCGCCGACAAGCTCTGCGCGGCGATGATCGCGCCTGAGTTCAACTTTTCGAGCTTTCCTCGCAATCTCTACGCCTATGGCGGCCTTGAAGATCATGGGCACACGATCGAGGCCGGCTCGCGTACGGTCGATTTGGTCGAGCCGCTGGCCGACTGGGCGCAGTCCGGCCTGAAGCGACGCGGCCTACCCTACGTCCTGGTAGGTCATTCTGCCGGCGGCCAGTTCCTGAGCCGTGTCGCGGCTTACACTCCCGTTCAGGCAGTTCACATCGTCATAGCCAATCCCTCGTCCTGGGTGACAGCCAACACCACGGAGGTGGTGCCGTTTGGCTTCGACGGCCTGAAGGCGATGGGCGGCCCGGAGCAGGCACTGCGGGACTATCTGGGACGGCCGGTGATTGTCGCGCTCGGCCGACAGGATACTGGCAGTAAGGACCTCGACCAGTCGATCGAGGCGCAAAAACAGGGCAAGACCCGCTATGAGCGCGGAATCAACACCTACAATTCCGCAAAGGCTGTCGCTGCGCAGCGCGGCTGGGCATTCAACTGGACGCTCGTCGAAGTCGACGGCGTCGGACACAGTTCAAGCCAGATGATGAACGCGGCGCCGGTCGTGGCGGCGCTGAAATCGAGGTAGCGGGTTCGAGCGCCACGACTTCTATACGACGGAATCGGGTTCCTTCTAACACCGGGCTTATGGTGCCGCGCATGATCGACTTGCTGCGCCTGCCCGCCCGGAAACCCGGCCCCAAGGCCGGGGTAGTATGGTCGACCACCCCGTTAGATTCCCATTATTTTAACGGGGTGGTCGACCATACCACCCCGCGGGGACGCGCAAGCAGCGGGGGCTCAGTTCATGAACTCGGCAACGACGATGTGGCCGTCCTTCGCCGGGAAGGTGCGGACGGGGATCGTCTCGTTGTTGAACACCGCGACCACGGTGCGCGGATTGGCCTCGAACGGCAGCCGGCCGGCCGAGGTGCCGGGCACGCCGTCGTTGATGCCGGGCGGCACCTTGCCGTCGAGCGAGAACTTGTCGCGGCCGACACCGAAATAGCCGCGCGGCCGGCTCATGATGACGACGGCGCCCGCCCCCTCGTCGCCCTTGCCGAACGGCTGGGGCCTGAGATGCACCACGTCGCTCGAACGCAGGAACGGCGAGCGATAGGTGTGCGTGGTCGGCAGCCCCTGCACCTTCAGCACGAACTCGTAGTTGGTCTCGGCCTTGCCGACGAACGGGCCCCACCAGCCGTCGGCGATGGTGGTCTTGCGATGGACCGGCTGAAGGCTGCGCCGTTCGCCGGTCCGCGCGTCGGTTTCGTAGACCTCGACCTCGGCGCCCGGCACCGGGAGATTGTTGTAGCTGCCGTCCGAATCGATGCCGGTGACGCGGCCGTTGAGATTTGGCAATGGCTCCTGGGTGATGAACAGCGTCGAGGCCGCCTTGCCCATGATGAATTCGTACTGAGCGGCGAAGGCGAGCTTGTGGAACGCGGTCTCGCGATGGTCGAGCCCGTCGAGCACGACGTTCTTGGCGCCGCGCAGCTCGGAGGAGTCGTAGCCGACGCCCGTCGGCTTGCCGGGATGGCCGACGAAGCGCGCATCGGGCTGGGAATACTTGTCGTTCTTGTCGGAGCGGATCGCCATCATCGCGACGCCGGCGATCAGATCGTCGGGTCCCGAATTCAGTCCCTTGAGGAACGGCGCCGCGCCGTTGAACTCGCTGCCCGGCAGCATCGTGTCGGAGATGACGATGCCCTTGTTCGGCGTGCCGCACAGGATGGCGTGGCTCACGAACTCCGCCCCGCCGCCGTTCTTCAGGTAGTTGCGCACCGTGTTGCCACCGCGCGAGGAGGCGATCAGTGCCACCTTCGGCCGCCGCGTCGTCTTGCGCGCTTGGGCCACGAACTTCGCCAGCTCCTTCATCTCGTCCTCGGTCGAGGACCGGAACTTCTGCGGCTTCGAATCGTCGGTGCGCGCGGTCGGGTAGGGAAAGTCGACGGCGATGAGATGGCTGCGTTTGTAGCCGTTGGCCTCGAAGCGCCACAGGTTGTTGATCCAGAGCGCGCCCGAATCGCCGTTGCCGTGCACGAACACGATGGGCGGCGGCGCGGTCTCGGCGCGGGCGAGCGCGGGCCACAACGATGCTGCGCCCAGCAACATGCCGCGCCGTGTGGGCCCAAGGCCGGCCATTCGATTCATTCCCCCGTTCATTGTCCCGCCATGTTGGCAAATGGCGAGCGCCGAAGCTACGCTCGCCTGATGCCGATTCGCTATTTCGACAGCCCGATCGGACGGCTGGCGCTCGAAGCCGAGGGTGATGCCCTGATCGGCGTGCGCTGGGCAAGTGCAAACGAGCGCAGTCGCGATGAAGGAAGCAGTGCGGTTCTGCGCGAGGCGACGCGCCAGCTCGACCGCTACTTCAAGGGCAGGCTCAAGCGCTTCGACCTGCGGCTCGAGCCGCATGGCACCGCCTTTCAACAAAACGTGTGGAAGGCCATGCGCGCCATCCCGTTCGGCAGGGTCGCGACCTATGGCGGCATCGCCATGAAGCTGGGCTCGGGCCCGCGCGCCGTCGGCATGGCCTGCGGCGCCAATCCCCTGGTCATCGTCACGCCCTGCCACCGGGTGCTGGCGAGCGGCGGCGCGATCGGCGGCTACTCGGGCGGCGAGGGCCTGCCGACCAAGAGGAAGTTGCTGGCGCTGGAAGGCGTCGTCGTTTCGTAGTCACAGACCATGCGCGTGCTGATCACCCGGCCGGAACGCGAAGCGACGGCCTTGGCCGCCGCGCTCGGCGCGCGCGGGCACACGCCGATCGTCGCGCCGCTGTTTCAGCTCGCCATCCTGCATCCGCCCGAGCCGTTCGCCGCAGCGCTGGCTGCGAGCCAGGCGGTGTTGCTGACCAGCGCCAACGGCGCGCGGGCCCTGGCCGACTGCACCGACCAGCGCAGCAAGCCCATCTTCGCCGTGGGCGACACCACGGCGGCGACGGCCGAGGGGCTGGGCTTCACCAACGTCGCCTCGGCCTCGGGCGACAGCGCCGCGCTGGCCGAGCTGGTGCGCCAGCGTCTCGATCCCAAGGACGGTCCGCTGCTCCATGCCAGCGGCCTCGACGTGATCGGCGAGATCGAGCTCGCGGGCTTCGAGGTGCGCCGCTTCGCGCTCTACGAGGCGCGCGAGGCCCCGGAGCTGCCGGACTCCGCGCGCGCGGCGCTACAGGCGCGGGCGGTCGACGCCGCCACCTTTTTCTCACCGCGCGCGTCCTCAGTCTTTGTCAGGCTGGTGGCGAGCGCAGGCCTCGCCCAGTCCTGCCGGCCGGTCACCGCGATCGCGATCAGCGGCGCCGCCGCCCAGCCGCTCGGCGCACTGCCCTTCAAGGCCGTGCGGACGGCCGCGCGGCCGACCCGCCAGTCGGTGCTGGACGAGATCGACCGGCCGGCTGAAGTCGGCGTACAAGGACGGACGACCATGAGCGACACGCCCTCTCCCCCCGTGGATTCCCTGCCGCCGCCGGCGTCGCCCGTCATCATGCCGGTCAAGCGCGGGCTCGGCGTATTGGGCGCCTTCGTGATCGGGCTGGTGTCGGCGGTGATCGTGGTCGCGGCGGCGCTCTTTTCGCTGCCCTATTGGCCGCAGGAAGCGCGCGAGATGTGGCGCGGCCCGCCGCCGCAATTGCCGGCGCCGGCGCCGGTCGCGCCGCCGCCGGCCGCTCCCACCGTCGACATTGCCGGCCCGGTCAACAACGCCGTCGACGCCGCCAAGCGCGAGCTCAACGGCCGGCTCGACGATCTCGAAAAGCGCGTGCGCGCTGCCGCCACGACGGCGGCGCAGGCCGACCATCCGGCCGTCAACGAAGGCGCGCTTGCCGACCTGCGCGCCAAGATCGATGCGCTGGAGAAGAGGCCCGCGGGCGATCCCGACATGGACAAGGAGGTCGCCAGCCTCAAGAAGGAAGTCGATGCGCTGCGCGATTCGAACCAGCAGGTCGCCGCAAGCGAGCAGAAGACCATCGCGGCGGCGCGCGCCTCGGCCATCGTCGGCATCGCCGCGCGGCTCAGCGCCGCGGTCGAGCAGGGCCTGCCGTTCGCCGGCGACCTTGCCCTGCTGCCTCCGCTCGTGCAGGCCAGTGGAAAAGCCGATGACGCCAAGCTCACCGAAGCGATCGCCACGCTGCAGCCGATGGCCGCCGCCGGTGTCGCCGGGCGCGCCACCCTGGTGAGCCAGTTCCCCGCCATGGCCAAAGCCGCGCTGGCCGAGGACGTGGCCGACGATTCGTTCGGCCAGCGCGTGCTCGGCAAGATCAAGTCGATCGTCTCGCTGCGCCGCGTCGGCGACGACGTGCAGGGCGACACCGCCGAAGCCAGGCTGGCGCGCGCCGAGGCGGCGCTCAACGCCGGCGACATCGCCAAGGCGGTCGAGCTCGTGAAGTCGCTGCCGCCGCAGAGCGCCAGGGCGACCGCGCCGTGGCTTGCCAAGGCCGAGGCGCATCTCGCCGCCCAGCGCGCGGTCGATCAACTTTCCGCCGAGGCCGTCTCGCTGCTGGGCGCGGCGCGGCCCTGATGCGCACGGCGCTCCGCCTGCTGATCTGGTTCGCCGTCGCCGTCGCCGCGATGTTCGGCGCGGCGTGGCTCGCCGAGCGGCCGGGCACCGTCACGGCGCAGTGGCACGGCTGGCGTCTCGACACCAGCGTCGGCGTCCTGCTGCTCGCCGTCCTGGTCCTGATCCTGCTCTGTGTGGCGTTGTGGTTGATCTATCGCTGGCTGGTCGGCGCGCCCGGCGCGCTGCTCGAAGGCTGGGGCGAGAGCCGGCGACGCCGCGGCTACCGCGAGCTGACGCAAGGGCTCGCCGCCGCCGCTGCCGGCGACGGCGCGGAGGCGCAACGCCACGCGCGCAAGGCCGAGCAGCTCCTGTCGGAACCGGCGCTCACGCTTCTGCTGTCGGCGCAGGCCGCCCAGCTCAGCGGCGACCGCGACGGCGCCAGACGCGCCTTCACCGCCATGCTCGACGATGAACAGATGGCGTTCCTCGGCCTGCGCGGCCTGATCGGCCAGTCGCTGCGCGACGGCGACACCGCGCAGGCGCTTGCCTACGCCGAGCGCGCCTTCAAGCTCCGGCCGCAGACGCCCTGGGTCGTGCACTCGCTGTTCGACATGCAGGCGCAGATCGGCCAGTGGCGCGCCGCCCAGGAAACGCTCGACATCGGGCTGCGCACCAAGGTGGTGACGCAGGACAAGGGCCGCACCCTGAAGGCGCTGCTGCTGGTCGAGCGCAGCCGGGCGGCCGAGAAAGCCGGCAACGACGTCGACGCGACGGCGCTGGCGCGCGAGGCCTTCGGCCTGGCGCCGGAACGCATCGCCGTGGCCGGGAGGCTGGCCGAGATGCAGATCAAGTCGGGTGACGGCAAGCGCGCCCAGCGCACGCTCGAGCGCGCCTGGGCGCTGGCGCCGCATCCCGATCTGGCGGCGCTCTATATAAAGGCATCGGGCGAGAACGATCCGCTGAAGCGCGTCGCCATCGTACGCAAGCTCGCCGACCAAAAGCCCGACGATCTCGAGAGCCACCTCGCGCTCGCCCAGGCGGCGCTCGATGCCGGGCTGTGGGGCGAGGCGCGCCGGCATCTCGACGCCGCCGGCGGCAGCAATCCGCCGGTGCGCGTCTGCCGCATGATGGCCGAGGTCGAGGAGCGCGCCCAGTCGGACCAGGCCAAGGTGCACGAATGGCTGGCCAAGGCCGCACAAGCCCCGGCCGACCGCAGCTGGCGTTGCTCGGCATGCGGCGCCCATCACGAGAGTTGGCGCTCGGTGTGCGAGAGCTGCGGCGCCTTCGGCACCTTGCATTGGCGCGCGCCCGGCACCTACGGCCACATCCTGCCGCCGGAGGCCCGGGCACAGCCGGCCCTGCAGGCATCGACATAAAGAAAAGGGAGGATCGAATGTTCGACACCACGATCGCAGGAAGCCTGCCCAAGCCGAGCTGGCTCGCCACGCCCAACGTGCTGTGGGCGCCGTGGACGCTCACCGGCGCGCCGCTGCAGGAAGCGAAGGAGGATGCGACTGCATTGTCGATCCGCCGCCAGGAGGAAGCCGGCATCGACATCGTGAGCGACGGCGAGCAGGCGCGGCAGCATTTCGTGCACGGCTTCCTGGCCGAAGTGGACGGCGTCGACTTCAACAAGAAGGTCCGCATGGGCATCCGCAACAAGCGCTACGAGGCCGACTGCCCGACCGTCACCGCCAAGCTCGCGCGCCGCAAATTCGTGCATGAGCGGGAAGCGCGGGTCGCGCGGGCCTCGACCGCGCGCAAGCTCAAATTCACCCTGCCCGGGCCGATGACGCTGATCGACACGCTGGCCGATGGCTACTACGGCGACCGCGTGAAGATGGCGTTCGCCTTTGCCGAGCTGCTGAACCAGGAAGCCCGCGACCTCGAGCGGCTCGGCGTCGACGTCATCCAGTTCGACGAGCCCGCCTTCAATGTCTACCTTAACGAGACCGTCGAGTGGGGCGTGCCGGCGCTGGAGAGGGCGGCCGAAGGACTGAAATGCGCGACTGCGGTGCACATCTGCTACGGCTACGGCATCGAGGCCAACATCAAATGGAAGGGCACGCTCGGCGAAAGCTGGCGCCAGTATGAACAAACCTTCCCGGCGCTCGAACGAAGCCGCATCCAGCAGGTCTCGCTCGAATGCCGCAACAGCCACGTGCCGCCCGAGCTGATGAAGCTCCTGAAGACCAAGACCGTGCTGGTCGGCGCGATCGACGTGGCGACCGAGAAGGTCGACACGGCGGAGGAAGTTGCCGCGACTCTGAAGCTTGCGGCCAGGTTCGTCGACGCTGAAAGAATCCAGGCCTGCACCAATTGCGGCATGGCGCCGATGACGCTTGCCGCGGCTTACGGTAAACTGCGCGCCCTGGCACAGGGTGCCGCTCTGGCGCGCAAGTCCCTGTAGAACGGAGCGCGATGGCCGGCGGGCTCTCTCTCGACAGCGAAGATCGATCGCAGCAACAGTCGCTTCTCTACCTGCTGGTCGACGCGATCGCGTTCTGGCTGCGAAGCCCGCTCACCTTCTGGATCGTCGGCCTGCCGATCGCCGGACTCTCGGCCGGTGTCGCCTGGGCGCTCGATGCCGACCAGACGCTGGCGCAGTTCCGCAATCACTGGGGCTGGGATTTCCTGTTCGCGCTGATCTACGCCATGTTCCTTGATCGCTGGATGAAGGCGAGTCTGCTCGACGGCGCCACGCCGTGCGACGAGACGGACAATCTCCGCCGCTCGATCGTCTCGCCGCGTTTCCTCGGCCTCGCCACCGCGTTCTTCCTGCTCGCCCTGGCGATGGCCGAATTGGCGCCGCGCTATATCGAGATCGATGTCGTGGCCTGGTCGGCCGGCGCCGCCCTGGTCGCGCTCTACCTGCCGTCTCTGTCGGCCGCCGAGCCGCTGTCGCTGCGCCAGGCCTTCGCAGTCGGCCGCTCCCGGCAGATCCCTCTCTTCCTGCTGATCGCAGGCGCGATCGCGCTGTCGCGGCTGGCCGGCGCCGGCTTCGCGCACCTGGCGGCCGCCTACGCGCCCGACGCGCGGTGGACGCCGGCGGCGCTCGCCGCCCTTCAGCGCGCCATCGATTGCCTGCTACTGGCCGTGGTCGGCCATGTCCTGGCCGCCCTGTTCCGCGACCTCACCGACTGGCGGCAGCCCGAGCCGGACGATCATCCTTACCGGGACCTCGGTCGGGCGCGGCGTAAAATCCCGGCCGGCTGAAACAAATAGGTCATCGATTTCGGCACTAATGCCTCCGAATTTCCGGGGAGGTCCTCACATGCGTCCGTTCGTCATCGCCGCCATCCTGGGCTGCTTCGCCCTGCCGGCCGCCGCGCAACAGAGCCGCCCGCACAACGTCGTGCTGTTCGTGTCGGACGGGCTGCGGCCCGGCATGGTCAACGAAACGACCGCGCCCACCATGACGGCGCTGATGAACAACGGCGTGCGGTTCGCCAATTCGCATTCGCTGTTCCCGACCTTCACCATGGCCAACGCCTCGGGCATGGCGACGGGCCATCATCTGGGCGACAGCGGCACCTTCAGCAACACCATCTACTCCGCTTCGCCGGTGCCGAGCTCGAACGACACGGTGACGCCGTTCCTCGAGAACGACGCCGTGCTGGGCGACATCGACGATCACTTCATGGGCGACTACCTCAACCAGGACACCGTGCTAAAGGCGGCCCGCGCCGCGGGCTTCTCGACGGCGACGATCGGCAAGGTCGGGCCGGCGCTGCTGTTCGACCACACCGAGCGGACCGGCCAGCACACGGTCACGATCGACGATTCGACCGGCCGGCCGGGCGGCATCCCGCTGTCGGACGAACTGAAGCGTCGGCTGAGCGCCGCCGAGCTGCCGGCCCAGGCGCCGACGCGCGGCGACAACGGCAAGGCCGGCAGCAGCACGGCGCCCGGCACCAGGATCGCCAACGTCGACCAGCAGGCCTATTTCGCCGACGTCGCCGCCAAGGCGGTGCTGCCGATGTTCAAGGAGCGCAACAAGCCGTTCGTGCTGGTGTTCTGGTCGCGCGATCCCGACGGCACGCAGCATAACCAGGGCGACAGTTTGGGCCGCCTGGTGCCCGGCATCAACGGCCCGACCTCGCTCGCCGCCATCAAGAATGCCGACAACAACCTCGCAACGCTCATGGCGGCGTTGAAGCAGCTCGGCCTCGACGGCACGACCGACGTCATCCTGACCTCCGACCACGGCTTCTCGACCATCTCCAAGGAGAGCGCCACGAGCTGGGCCGCCGCGCAGAGCTACAAGGGCGTGACGGCCGGGCAGCTGCCGCCGGGCTTCCTCGCGCTCGACATCGCCCATGCGATGGGCATGAGCCTGTTCGACCCCGACGCCAAGAACGCCGTGGTCGCCGACGGCGCCTTCCCGATCCGCGGCAACGGCCTGATCGGCAGCGATCCCGGCAAGCCCGACATCGTCGTCGCTTCGAATGGCGGCTCCGACCTGGTCTATATCCCGAGCGGCGACAAGGTGCTGGCGGCCAAGGTCGCGGCCGCGCTCTCCCGGCAGGATTACGTGAGCGGCCTGTTCGTCGACGATTCGCTCGGCAAGATCCCCGGCACCCTGCCTTTGTCGGCGGTGTCGCTGAAGGGCAGCGCGATCACGCCGCTTCCCGCCATCGCGGTGAACTTCCGCTCGTTCTCGACCGGCTGCCCCGATCCCACGACCTGCGGCGTCGTCGTCTCCGACAGCGGCCTGCAGCAGGGCCAGGGCATGCACGGCTCATTCTCGCGCGCCGAGACGCGCAATATCATGGGCGCGCTGGGTCCGTCGTTCCGCAAGAAGTTCGTCGACACCGCGCCGGCCTCCAACGCCGACCTCGGCAAGACGATGGCGCGGCTCCTCGGTCTCAAGATCGCCGACAGGGGCAAGCTGGTCGGTCGCGTGCTCGCCGAGGCGCTGCCAAACGGCGCCATGCCCAAGGTGCAGGCCGAGACCGTGCGGTCCGAGCCCGACGCCAACGGCAACGTCACCGTGGTGCTGAGCCAGACCGTCGAGGGCACGCGCTACTTCGACGCCGCGGGCTATCCCGGCCGCACGCTCGGCCTGCCGGCGGACCTCAAGCCCTAGGTGTCCTTGAGCCGCCGCAGCTCGTAGAGCAGCTCGAGCGCCTGCTTGGGCGTGAGCTCGTCCGGGTTGACGCGCGCCAGCGCCTGCTCGACGGCCGACTCTTTGGCCTTGGCCGAGCCGCCGGTTGGGCGCGCCGGCGCGGCGGCGAATAGCGGCAGGTCGTCGGCGAGGCGCGTCACGGCGCCCGACTGCTCGCCCTTCTCGAGCGCCGCCAGCACCTCCTCGGCGCGGGCGACGACGGCGGCGGGCAAGCCGGCCAGCTGGGCGACATGGATGCCGTACGAGCGGTCGGCCGCGCCGGGCGCCACCTCGTGCAGGAACACGACCTCGTTCTGCCATTCCTTGACGCGCATCGTATAGGGCGCGAGCGCCGACAGCCGCTCCTTGAGCGCACCCAGCTCGTGATAGTGCGTGGCGAACAGCGCGCGCGACTTGTTGACCTCGTGCAGATGCTCGAGCGTCGCGCAGGCGATCGAGAGGCCGTCGAACGTCGCCGTGCCGCGGCCGATCTCGTCGAGAATGACGAGGCTTCGCGCCGTCGCCTGGTTGAGGATCGCCGCCGTCTCGACCATCTCGACCATGAAAGTCGAGCGGCCGCGCGCCAAGTCGTCGGCCGCGCCGACCCGCGAGAACAGCCGGTCGACGATGCCGATCGTCGCCTGCCTGGCCGGCACGAACGAGCCCGCCTGGGCGAGCACGGCAATCAGCGCGTTCTGGCGCAGGAAAGTCGACTTGCCAGCCATGTTGGGGCCGGTCAGCAGCCACAGCCGCCGCTCGGGACCGAGCTCGCAATCGTTGGGCACGAAGCCCGGTCCGCCCTGCCGCAACAGCGCCGCCTCGACGACAGGGTGGCGACCGCCCGTCACGGTGAACGAGGTGTCGCCGGCCAGCACGGGGCGCACGTAATTGTTGCTGACGGCGAGCTCAGCCAGCGCCGCGGCGACATCGAGCGCGGCAAGTGCGCGGCCGGCCGAGGCGATTGCCGCCGATACCGCCATCGCCTCGCCGACCAGCGACTCGAAAATCGCAAGCTCGAGCGCCAGCGCCTGGTCGGCGGCGCGGCCGATGCGGGTCTCGAGATCGGCCAGCTCGGCCGTGCTGAAGCGCGTGGCATTGGCCATCGATTGCCGGCGCGTGAAGCCGAGCGCCGCCAGGTCGAGCTTGTCGGCGTGCGTCGCCGTCACCTCGATGTGATAGCCGATCATGTTGTTGTGGCGGATCTTGAGCGAGGGCACGCCGGTCGACGCCTTGTACCTTGCTTCCAGCGCCGCCACGGTCTTGCGGCTGTCGTCGCGCAGGGTGCGCTGCTCGTCGAGCTCGGGCTTGTAGCCCGCCCGGATGAAGCCGCCGTCGCGGGCGAAGAGCGGCGGCTCGTCGGCCAGCGCCCCGGCGAACGACTGGATCAGCGCGCGATGGCCGGCACAGGCCCTGACGATCAGGCTGAGCGGGGCCGGCGGCGGCATCAGCGCTTCGGGCTCGAGACCGAGCGTGGCCGACAGCGCCTCGGCCTGGTCGAGGCCATCGCGCAGCGCCGCCAGATCACGCGGCCCGCCGCGGCCCACCGAGAGGCGCTGCAGCGCGCGCTCGATGTCGGGCGTGCGCTTCAGCGCCTCGCGCACTTTCTCCCGCAACGCCGGCCGCTCGACGAAGAGCTGCACCAGATCGAGCCGGCGCTCGATCTCGCCGCGGTCCGTCAACGGCGCGGCCAGCCGCTCGGCCAGCAGGCGCGCGCCCGGCCCGGTGAGCGTGCGGTCGATGGTGGCGAGCAGGCTGCCGTCGCGCCGCCCGTCGAGGCTCTTCACCAACTCGAGATTGCGCCGCGTCGCCGGATCGATCTCCATCGTGCCGTCGGCGCGCTCGCGGCGCGGCGGCTGCAGCGCCGGCACCTTGCCGGCTTGCGTGAGCTCGACATAGTCGAGCAGCGCGCCGCAGGCGGCGATCTCGGCGCGCGAGAAGCTGCCGAAACTGTCGATGGCGGCGACCTTGAACGCGCCCTCCAGGCGCCGGCGCGCGTTGTCGCTGTCGAAGCGTGCCGACGGCAGCGGCGTGAGTGCGGCGTTCCATTCCTCCAGCGCGCCCTTGAGCTGCTCGCGCGCCAGCAGGCGATCGGGCACCAGCAGTTCGCCGGGCGCCAGCCTTGCCAGCGCCGCGGCAAGCTGCGTCGGCAGCAGCGGCTGGGCGGCGAAGTCGGCGGTGGACAGGTCGAGCCAGGCGAGCGCCAGCTCGCCCTGCGCCTCGGCGAGCGCGGCGAGATAATTGTGGCTGCGCGCATCGAGCAGCGCGTCCTCGGTCAGGGTGCCCGGCGTGATGACGCGCACGACGGCGCGCTCGACCACCGACTTGGTGCCGCGCTTCTTGGCCTCGGCGGGATCCTCGGTCTGCTCGCAGACGGCGACCTTGAAGCCCTGGCGGATCAGCCGCGACAGATAGGCTTCGTGGCTGTGCACCGGCACGCCGCACATCTTGATGTCTTCGCCGAGATGCTGGCCGCGCTTGGTGAGCGCGATGTCGAGCGCCGCCGAGGCCTTCACCGCATCGTCGAAGAACAGCTCATAGAAATCGCCCATCCGGTAGAACACCAGATGGTCGGGGTGCGCCGCCTTGATCGCCAAGTACTGGCGCATCATGGGCGTTGCATCGGCCGGTATGGTCTGGGTCGAGCTGTCGGGCACGTCCCGGCTTAACACGCCGGACGCAGCAGCCGCCACGACAGGTGATTCACGCTTTCAACAAGCCCGCCGTCTCCTCGATCAGGGCCCGCAAATCGGCCAGTCCGGCGGTACCCGCCGCATGGAGGCGCGCCACGCGCCGGCCGAAGTCCGCCGGGTGTCGAGCGAGCCGCTCGACGCCAGCCACCGCACCCTTCTCGTTCAGGAGATAGGTGTGGTTGAGGGCGAAGAGCGCCTGGCAGAGGCTGGCGACCGCGCGAAAGGCGCAACCGGCGACATAGTTGGGGTCGGCCCGGCCGCTGCCATGCTCGGCGTTCTCGAGCGCGAAGCGCGCCTCCCAGAAGAAGCTGCGAATCAGCGCCTCGGCCAGCGCCGCGGGATAGGGCTCGCACTGCCGCTTGAGCGGCGCGAGCACATTGTCGGGATCCCACAGCACGCGCGCGTGCGCCACTTCTCCCATGTAGATTGCCGACACGAAGGCATGGGGATGGCCGGGCTGATAGGCGCGCTCGATGCGCCCGGCGCGGCACGCCTCGATCACCTCGCCCACCTTGCCAAGGTCGCGATAGAGAAGATCGACCCGCTTGCCGTCGACGGTGAGCCACGCGCCGCCGTTGATCCACGGCCCCCATTCGCCGACCGCCGTCACCGTCGACGTGACAGGCACCGGCAGCAGGGTCACCGCCTTGGCAAGCCGTCCCACATCGATCGGCGAATCGGGCTCGTAGTAGAGGCCGATGTCGTAATCGGAGTCCGGACCGGCCGTGCCGCGCGCCCGCGAGCCGCCCAGCACGATGGCGCGAATCCCCGGCACGCCGCCCAAGGCGCGCACCAGGCGGGCAATCAGGACATCGTCGTTGGTTTCCATAAGAACCCCGAGCGTCCGAGCGATCAGCGCCCGGACGGGCCGGAGAAGATCATCGGCAGGATCACCGACGTTCGTCCATCCGCCTCCGGGAAACGCGCGGTGCTGATCGCGGCGAGATACTTGGCCCGCAGCATCGGCCACCCCTCGGCGTGGCGTTCGGCAACGTAGGTGACGCGGTCCATCAGCACCTGAAGGCCGCTGACAGTGCCGCGCGGTTCGATCAGGAAACGGACACTGATCGGGCCGTGGTAGTTGTAGGCGTCCTCGCCATGCTGCGCGGTGAAGCGGTTCAGGACGTCCTGCAGCGCCGGCTGGACCTGGGCGTGGGACAGCGCGCCGCCCAGCAAAGGCCCCTCGTCACGGATGTGGCCGTGCAGCACGAAGCGGCCCTCGACGGGATCCATCGAGCCTTCGACCCGTTCGACGGCATGGAACACGCGATCGTCGAAGATCAGCAGGCGGTTGAACCTCGGCTCGATCAGGTCGCAGAAACCCCGGATTGCCATCGGGCTGGCGAGATGGCCGCGGAACAGATCGCCTTCGTGCATCAGGATCGTGGCGCCGCCGATCGTCTGGCGCACCGGGTTGGTCAGCGAATAGACGAAGGCGAAGCGGCCGTTGGTCGCGTCGTTGTGGAATTGCTGGTTGCAGCCATCGACATAGAGACTGAGGATCGGCGGCATGACGAAGGACATTCCCAGGCGCGCGGCAGTGTATTCGCGCAGGGTCGCCATGAAGGTCTTCACCTTGTCGTCGCCCATCAGGCGCTCGGGTTGCGTGCGCAGGTAAGTGTAGGTGCCGGGGACGTACCAGTAGTTCCAGACCTGATGGGTGTGCGGCTGGTGCGCCGCGGGTTCGCCGAAGTGCCGGTCGATGTCGGCGCGCATCGACAGCGCGAGCTCCATCGGCAGGAAATCGTCGATGACGAGATAGGAAGAAGTGAAAGTCGGCAGGTCTTCGGCCGACGCAGGATCGTTCATCGATAGGGTCCGCGCACTGGGTGCAACTATAGCGCAAATGCAGCGCTTTGACGGAGCCGCCTTGCAGCGCGAGATTGGCGATCGGAAGACGGCTGGTTCCTCGCGGCGATTGCCGCCAGAATGACCTTTCACTCGGGAGTGAGACGCAATGGCGAGCAAAGGCTCGGAAGCGATGGTCAGCAACGAGATGGGCGATCTCGACGGCGACTCGCTGATCATGCACAAGACCGGCCGGCCGGGCAAAATCGAGATCATCGCCACCAAGCCGCTGGTCACGCAGCGCGACCTGGCGCTTGCCTACTCGCCCGGAGTCGCCGCGCCCTGCGTCGAGATCCACAAGGACCCCAACACCGCCTACGACTACACCACGCGCGGCAACCTGGTCGCCGTCATCTCCAACGGTACGGCCGTGCTCGGCTTGGGCGACATCGGCGCGCTGGCCGGCAAGCCGGTGATGGAAGGCAAGGCGGTGCTGTTCAAGCGCTTCGCCGACGTCGACTGCATGGATCTCGAGGTCGACACCAAGGATGTCGACGCATTCGTCAATTGCGTCCGCTTCCTGGGGCCGACCTTCGGCGGCATCAACCTCGAGGACATCAAGGCGCCGGAGTGCTTCATCATCGAGCAGCGCTTGCGCGAGCTGATGGACATCCCGATCTTCCACGATGACCAGCACGGCACCGCCATCATCTCCGCCGCCGGACTGATCAATGCCCTGCATCTCACTGGCCGCGACATCAAGGACGTCAAGCTGGTGGTGAACGGCGCAGGCGCCGCCTCGATCGCCTGCATCGAGCTCATCAAGGCGATGGGCCTGCCGCACGAGAACGCCATCCTGGTCGATACAAAGGGCGTGATCTGGCAGGGTCGCACCGAGGGCATGAACCAGTGGAAGAGCGCGCATGCCGTGCGCACCAAGGCGCGCAGCCTGAAAGATGCAATGGAAGGCGCCGATGTCTTCTTCGGTCTCTCCGTGAAAGGTGCGGTCACCAAGGACATGGTCCGCTCGATGGCCGACAAGCCGATCATCTTCGCCATGGCCAACCCCGATCCCGAGATCACGCCGGAGGACGCGCGCGCGGCGCGTCCGGATGCCATCATTGCCACCGGCCGCAGCGACTATCCCAACCAGATCAACAACGTGCTGGGCTTCCCCTACATCTTCCGCGGTGCGCTCGACGTGCGCGCCCGTACCATCAACGAGGAGATGAAAGTGGCGGCCGCCGAGGCGCTGGCGAAGCTCGCGCGCGAAGATGTGCCGGACGAGGTCGACCGCGCCTACTCGGGCCGGCGGCTGCGCTACGGGCCGGAGTACATCGTGCCGGTGCCGTTCGATCCGCGCCTGATCTCGGTCGTGTCGTCGGCGGTGGCGCAGGCGGCGATGGATTCCGGCGTGGCGCGGCGCAAGATCGCCGACATGGCGGAGTACCGCCGCCAGCTCGCCGGCAGGCTCGATCCGACCAATCACTGGCTGCAGAACCTGTTCGAGCAGGTCAAGGCGAGCCCACAGCGCATCGTCTTCGCCGAGGGCGAGGAGGAGCGCACCATCCGCGCCGCCATGGTGTTCCGCGACAACGGCTATGGCACGCCCGTCCTGATCGGCCGCGAGGCACTGGTGCGCGAGACCATGAAGCATCTCGGCATCACCGACAGCAAGGGGCTCGAGATCCACAACGCGCGGCTCTCGACGCGCAACACGCCCTATACCGACCATGTCTACAAGCGCCTGCAGCGCGACGGCTACCTGCGGCGCGACGTGCAGCGCATGGTCAACCAGGGCCGCAACGTGTTCGGCGCCTGCATGGTGGCGATGGGCGACGCCGACGGCATGGTGACCGGCATCACCCGCCGCTTCCCCGAATGCTACGGCGACATCAAGCGCGTGGTCGATCCCGAGCCGGGCAAGGTGGCGATGGGTTACTCGATCGTGGTCGCCCGCCACGGCACGGTGTTCCTGGCCGACACCTCGATCAACGAGACGCCGAGCCCCGAGCAGCTCGCCACCATCGCCAAGCAGATGGTCAAGAACGCGCGCATCATGGGCCACGAGCCGCGCGTCGCCTTCCTGTCGTTCTCGAACTTCGGCAGCCGCGAGATCGAGCGCATCGACCGCATCCGCAAGGCGATCCGCCTGCTCGACACGGAAAAAGTCGATTTCGAGTACGACGGCGAGATGCAGGCCGACATGGCGCTCGACTACAAGCTGCTGAAATCGACCTACCCGTTCACGCGCCTCACCGGTCCGGCCAACGTGCTGGTGATGCCGGGCCTGCACTCGGCCCACATCGCCTCGCGCCTGATGCAGGCGCTGGGCGGCGTCACCGTGATCGGGCCGGTGATCGACGGCCTGCAGAAGCCCATGCAGATCGTGCAGATGGGCGCCACGGTGAGCGACCTCGTCAACCACGCGGCCCTCGCCGCCTATGGCGCACTCAGTCGAAAGAGGCAAGCAGAGAGGTAAGCCATGGCCGATCTCCTGATTCGCGGCGCCACAATCGTCGACGGCCTGGGCCGCGACCCGCGGCGCGCCGACGTGCTGGTGAAGGACGGCAAGATCGCCGACATCGGCGACATCAAGGAAAAGGCCGACAAGACCGTCGATGCCGGCGGCCTCACTTTGGCCCCCGGCATCGTCGACATACACACGCACTACGACGCGCAGGTGACATGGGACGCCACGCTCTCGCCCTCGCCGTCGCTCGGCGTCACCACCGCGGTGATGGGCAATTGCGGCTTCGGCATCGCGCCGGCCCTGCCGCAGTCGCGCGACCTCGTGATCCGCAACCTCTCGGTGGTCGAGGGCATGGATCTCGATGCCCTGCGCACCGGCATCAAGTGGGACTTCGAGAGCTTCAGCGACTACATGGCGATGCTGCGGCGACGCGCGCCGTACGCCAACGTAGCCGTGCTGGCCGGTCACTCGACCATCCGCACCGCGGTGATGGGCGAGGCGGCCTCGCAGCGCAAGGAGGCCACACCCGAAGAGCTGGCCAAGATGAAGGCCATGGTCACCGATGCCATGCAGAACGGTGCGATCGGGCTGGGCGCCTCCTATTCGCTCAACCATTCCGGCTACGGCGGCGTGCCGATGCCCTCGACCATCGCGCCGATGAGCGAGCTCGACGAGCTGGTGGGCGCCATGGGCCCCCGCGGGCGCGGCGTGATCGCCATCGCCTCCGGCGTGAAGACGCCGCAGGAACTGGAGCCGATGGCGGCGAAATGGGGCCGGCCGTTCTTTCAAGGCACCGGCATGGCGATGTACAACGAGCAGGAGCCGCAGCGCGCCATCAGGATCTTCGACGATTGCGCTGCCGCGCTGCGGCGCGGCAACGGCCTCTACGTCCAGATGCCGTGCCAGCCGCTGTCGTTCGACTTCACGATGGCCAACGCCTATCCGTTCTACAGCCACTCGGCGTTCGATCCGATCAAGGCCTACACGCCCGACCAGCTGAAGCCGGTGTTCCGCGATCCGTCGTGGCGCGCCAAGTTCCGCGACAATGCGAAGAACCCGCGGCCGGGCATGATCTTCCAGGGCAACTGGGATCGCGTCATGGTGGCGGTGGCGCAGAAGCCGGCCAACGCCAAGTACGTCAACCGCTACGCCGCCGAGATCGCGCAGGCCGAGAATCGCGATCCGCTCGACGTCGTGCTCGACCTGGCGCTCGACGAGAATCTCGAGACGGCCTTCCTCGGCCGTTTCCTCAATGTCGGCGACGACGGCGTGGCGCGGCTCCTGAAGCACGAGGCGGGCGTGGTGGCGCTGAGCGACGCCGGCGCGCACCTCATCTATATGTGCGACGCGGGCTTCGGCCTGCATTTCCTGGCGCGCTGGGTGCGCGAGCGCGGCGACTTCGACCTGGTCGAGGGCATCCGCCGCCTCACCTCTCACCCGGCCGACCTCTACGGCATCCAGAACCGCGGCCGCATCGCGGTCGGCGCCCATGCCGACTTGCTGTTGTTCGACCCGGCCACCGTCGGCGTCTCGCCCGCCGAGCGCGTAGCCGATCTGCCGGGCGGCGGCCGGCGTACCATCCGCCGTCCGACCGGCGTGCACGGCGTTTTCTGCAACGGCGTCATGACGTTCGACGGCGAGGACTATGTCAAGCACGCCAAGGGCCCGGGCCAGGTCCTCGACCGCTTCAACGCTTCGCAGGGCCGGCACACTCTGGCGCTCGCCGCGCAATAAGAGCGGCAGGTGACGCTTCACGCCTATTGGCTTTATCTCGGCGCGGTCGTGCTGATCTCGGCCACGCCCGGACCGAACGTGCTTTACGTCACCACGCGCAGCATCCGCTTCGGCTTCGCCGCCGCCATGTTCGGCATGTCGGGCTGCCTCTGCGCGCTGGCGGTGATCCTCACGGCGTCGGTCGCGGGCGTCAGCGCCTTCATGCTTGCCGTACCGACGGCGTTCGAGGCGCTGAAATATGCCGGCGCCGCCTACCTGATCTGGCTCGGCATCCAGGCCTGGCGCGCGCCCGTCGCCGATGTCGTTCCGACGGCGACGCCCTCACAACGCGAAACGGAGAACCGCTCCGTGGGCCGCTGGTCGCATTTTCGCGGCGGTTTCCTGTGCGGCATCAGCAATCCGAAGCTGCTTGTTTTTGCCGCAGCCTTCTTCCCGCAATTCATTTCGCCCGGCGCGCCATGGGGACCGCAGTTCGCGATCCTCGTCGCCACTTTCCTCGCCGTCGAAGCATCGACCTACGTAATGCTTGGCCTCGGCGCCCGTGGCCTCGCGCGCTATCTCGCACAGGCGATCTGGCAACGCCGCCTTAATCGGTTGAGCGGCACGATCTTCGTGGGATTCGGTTGCACGCTGCTTCGTTATCGGCCCTGAGCCGTGTAGGATCGCCGTCAAACAAATCGCCTGGGAGGGCGCCATGACGACCGACAGCACCAAGCCCGACATCATGAAGATCAGCAGCCGGCATCTGGCCGGCGTCCGCCGGCGCAGCCTGGTCAAGGGTGGGTTGGCCGGCGTGCTGGCGAGCGGCCTCGCGCCCACCATCGCGCGCGCCGCCCCGATCAAGCTGGTGATGGCGCACATCGTGCCGCCGCCCGAATCGGGCGCGGTGGGCTTCGCCTGGCAGGCCGAGGAAGTGCGCAAGCGCTCCAACGGCGAGCTCGACATGCAGTTCTTCGGCGGCACCTTGCTCAGCAAGGAGCTCGAGATCATGAACGCCGTGAAGGCGGGCAACATCCAGATGGGCGACCCGGCCGGCGCCGCCGCCACGGTGTTCCCCGAGATGGGCGTGTTCCTGGTGCCCTACCTCGTGCAGAGCTATGCGCACGCCTACAAGATGTTCAACGGCGCGATCGGCGATGCGCTCGATAAGCAGTTCCAGGAGAAGTACAAGGTCAAGGTGATGTGCTTCTTCGATTACGGCTTCCGGCATTTCTGGATGGCCAAGAAGCAGATCATCGAGCCGAAGGATTTGCGCGGCCTGAAGGTCCGTGTGCAGCAGGGCAAGGTGTTCGCCGACACGATCAACGGGCTGGGCGGCAACGCCGTGCCGATGGCCTGGGGTGAGGTGATCTCGGCCGCGAAGTCGGGCGTGATCGACGGCGGCGACCTGCCGATCGTCAACCAGATCGCGCTCAAGATCTACGAGGTCTCGAAATACTGCTCGATGACCTTCCACAATTACGGTCCGACGCTCAACGTCATGAATCTCGCGACCTGGGAGGGCCTGAGCGCCGCCCACAAGAAGATCATGCTCGACACCAGCCGCGAGGCGCAGGACAAGATCCGCCAGCTCACCGAATCGGTCGACAACTACGCCGCCGCCAAGAAGGCGCTCGAAGCCAAGGGCATGGTGGTCGCCGAGGCCAAGGTCGAGGACTTCCGCAAGGTGGCGCAGGCCAAGATCTGGCCGGCCTACAAGTCGCAGTTCAGCGGCCTGTGGGAGCAGGTCGAAGGCGTCAAGGCGTAAGGCCGGAGGTGCCGCGCTTCATCGCGTCGATCCCCAAGATCGTCGTTGCCATCCTGCTGGTCGCCGCCATCGTCAACCTGCTGATCGGCGTGTTCCTGCGCTACGTCATGATCCCGGTCACCGATTGGCTGGACATGGATTCCATCCCCTTCACCTGGGTCGAGGAGGTGGGCGAGATGCTGCTCGCCTGGCTGACCCTGGTGGGGGCGGCGATCGGCGTGCGCGAGAGGAGCCACTTCACCCTGCACGTCCTGCGTTTCGCGCCGGCGAGCCAGGTCGTGATCGACCGCATCCATCACGTGCTGATTGCGGCGGTGGGCGCCATCGCCGCGTGGTTCGGCGTGCGGCTCTGCATCCTCAACCACACGCTGGTGACGCCTGGCCTGTCGATCAACCTCGCGGTGCTCTATGCCTCGGTCGTGGCGGGCGGGGTGCTGCTGGTGGTCTACGCCGTCTCGATGATCGTGGCGCCGCCGCCCGCCTCCACCGGCCCGCACTGACATGCTGCTGCTCTACGTCGCGGCCATCTTCGTCGTCCTGATCGTCTTCTCCATGCCCATCGTATTCGCGCTGGGCGTGGCGGGCGTGGCGGGCCTGCTGATCGGCGGCTACGACCTGCAGGTGCTGTCGTCGAGCATGGTGTCGGGCTCGCAGAGCTGGGTTCTGCTCGCCATCCCGGCCTTCGTCTTCGCCGGCGGCCTGATGGAGCGCTGCGGCATGAGCCACGAGCTGGTCGAATTCGCCCGCGCGCTGGTCGGCTGGGTGAAGGGCGGGCTCGGCATGTCGGTGATCGTCGTCGCCTATTTCTTCTCCGACATCTGCGGGTCGAAGATGGCCGAGGTCTCCGCGCTCGGCTCGACTCTCATGCCGCCGCTCACCAAGGCGGGCTACAAGCGCGAGGACTCGGCCTCGCTGATCGCCGCCGGCACCGCCATGGGCATGCTGGTGCCGCCCGCCATCTTCATGATCGTGATCGCGCAGGTCACCAACACCTCGCCGGTGGCGCTGTTCCTCGCCGGCTTCGTGCCGGCGGCCACCATCATGCTCTGCCTGATGGGCCTGGTCTGGCTGCGCGCCCGCAAGTACGGGTGGCCGGTCGACACCAAGCCCAGCCTGTCGCTGATCGCCTCGACCGGGCGCAAGGCCGCCGTGCCGCTGGTCATCCCCATCGTCATCCTGGTCGGCTTCGTGATGGGCGTGTTCACCGCCACCGAGGCGGGCGCCGTGGTCGCGGGCTACGCCTTCTTCGCCGCCATCCTCTATTACCGCAACATCAGCTTCGCCGAGATGGGCAAGCTCGCCTACGAGAGCGCCATCCTCACCGCCTCGGTGATCTTCCTGATCGCGGTCGCCACGGTGTTCCAGTACCTGATGGGCGTGTCGGGCGTGCCTACGCTGCTCGCCGAGGCGCTGGGTCCGCTCAAGTCGGCGCATTGGCTGTTCCTGATCGCGATTTCCATCATCACCATGATGTTCGGCATGGTGCTGGAGGGACTGCCGGCGGCGGTCGTGCTGATCCCGGTGGTGTTCCCGATCGCCGATAAAATGGGCATCAACCCCTACCACTTCAACATCGTGATCACGGCCTCGGTCGGCATCGGCCTGTTCCTGCCGCCGATGGGCGTCGGGCTCCTGATGGCGCTGCGCTTCGCCAACCTGTCGGTCGGCCAGCACTGGCGCGCCTACCTGCCGTATATCGCCGCCCTGATGATAGGCCTGCTGCTGATCATCCTGCTGCCTGAATTGTCGCTGTTCCTGCCGCGCTTCGCCGGCGCGATCCGATAGTTCAGCCGACCTTGGTGACGGTCAGGCGATGGTCCCTGCCGTCGCGCGCCTTCCACGAGATCGACTGGCCGACGCCCAGCCCGATCAGCGCGGCGCCGACCGGAGTCATCACCGAGATGCGATGGTCGTCGAGGCTCTCGTCGGCCGGGTAGACGAGCTGCAGCGTGCGCACGTGGCCGTCGTCGGACGTGAACGTGACCGTCGAGCCCATGCGCACGACGTCGCGCGGCACCTGTGCCGCGTCGACCAGCTTGGCATGCTCAAGCTCGTCCAACAGCTCCTCCGCCACCTCGGGCAAGCGCTGCATCGAGGCGTTGGCGAGATCGGTGAGACGTTCGTAGTCAGCATTGCTGACCACGATCTGCGAGACGGATCGCGTGCGCACAACCATCGTCAAGACGTAGGTCGCCCGCCAGCCGGTTTCAACGATTCTTATTTCGGCCGCCGATGCAGGTAGACCTGCAGGTGGGCATAGGCCACCCGTAGCAAGGGCGTCGGAATTGCGGCCTTTTTGGCGCGCGCGATCATGTCGCCCACAATGTGGTCCGCCTCGACCATGGAACCTTTCTCGAGGTCGTGCAGCATCGAGGCGGTGAACTTCGAGCCCTTGACCGTCAGGAACGAGCGAATGGTCTGCATGCCCTTCTCGCCCGGGTCGTGACCGGCCGCCGCCGCCACCTTGCGGCATTCGTCGACCGTCTCCATCACGATCGCGCGGCCTTCATCGGCCTCGAGGATGTCGCCCGACGAGCCGCGCATCAGGCAGTTGGTCGAGGCGAGCGAGCACAGCATGATCCACTTGTCCCACAGATCCTGGACGATGTTCGGGTTCAGGCCGCCATCGATGCCCGATTGCTTGATCGCGGCATCGAGCTCGACCAGCGCCTTGCGCGGCGGCTTTCCCGCCTCGCGCTCGCCGAAGGAGATCGCCGCGAACGGGCTGGTGTGATGGATGACGCCGTCGGGCGACATCGCCACGCCGACTCGGGCCAGGCCGCCCACCACCTTGTCCTTGCCGAATCTCGCATCGAGCACGTCGAGGTGCCGCATGCCGTTGAGCAACGGCACGATCGTCGTCCCGGGGCCGACTGCGGGCGCCACGGCCGCAATAGCCGAATCGAGGTCGTAGGCCTTGGGCGTCAGCAGCACGAGGTCGTACGGACCGCCCCCAATGGAGCCATCTTCCGCCTTGAGCACCGTCTTCACCTTCTGTGTGACGTCGCCCTTGGTGCTCTTGATGGCGAGACCGTCGCGCTCGATCGCCTTCTGGCGCGCCGGCCGCACGAGGAAGGTGATGTCGGCGCCGCTCTGCTGCAGCCGGCCGCCGACATAGCCGCCGATGGCGCCGGCCCCCAGGATCAGAATCTTCACTTCAAGCCCCCTCTGGCGCGCCGCGCCTCGTAAGTCTGCAGATGGGCGTAGGCGAAGCGCAGGTTGGGCGCGGCGATGCCGTGCTCGCGCGCCCGCGCCAGCATGTCGCCTACGATCTGCCGGCCCTCGACCGCGCCGCCCTTCTCTATGTCGCCCAGGATCGAGGCGACCGCCTTGCCGCCCTTCTGAGTCAGGCCGGCGCGCAGCGAGGCCGCGACCTTGTCGCTGATCGCATGGCCTTCGGCCGCGGCGACGCGGCAGCACTCGTCGAGGATCTCGCCCATGATCGCGGCCCCATCGTCGGCCTCCATGATGTCGCCCACGCTGCCGCGCATCGCCGCGCACATCGAGGCGATGGCGCCCAGCATCACCCACTTGTCCCACAGATCCTGGTTGATGTTGGCGTTCAGCCCGCCCTCGATGCCGCTCTTCTTGCAGGCCGCGTCGAGCTCGACCAGCGCCCGGCGCGGCGCGCCGCCATCGCGCTCGCCGAACGACACGCCGGAGGCGCCGGAATGCAGGATCTCGCCGTTCGGCCCCAGCATGCCCGAGATGCGCGCCAGCCCACCCGCCACCTTCTCCTTGCCGAAGCGGGCATCGAGCGTCGCGAAATGCATGTGCCCGTTCAGGATCGGCACGATGGTGGTGTTGCCGCCGACCGCCGGCGCGATCGCGTCCATCGCCGAGCCCAGGTCATAGCCCTTGCAGGCCACGATCACGACATCGTAGGGCCCGCCCTCGCCGCCCCTGGTCACCACCTTCACCGGCACGGTGAAATCGCCCTTGGGACTCTTCACGACCAGGCCGTTCTTCTTCACCAGCTCGGCCCGCTTCTCGCGCAGCAGGAAGGTGACGTCGGCCGCCTGGGCCTGCGCCAGCCGCGCGCCCCAATAGCCGCCGACCGCGCCGGCGCCCAGAATCAGGATCTTCACTTCGTGCCGCTCCGCTTGCCGGTTCTCTCGGCGACCCAGTCGGCGAGCCAGCGCGCGAGATCGTCGGTCTGATGGTGGATGTGGTCGAGGCTGGTGCCTTCGGCGCGCTTCACGCTCTCCTCGGTGCGCACCCACACCGTGCGCATGCCCATGGCGTGCGCGGGTTTGAGGTTGATCGAGATGTCGTCACAGAACGCCGCGCGCGTCGGGTCGACATTGTGCCTCTTCACCAGCTTGTCGTAGATCTGCTGGTGCGGCTTGGGCCAGTAGTCGCCCGCCACGATGTCGAAGATCGCCTCGAAATGATGGGCCACGCCGAGCCGCGCCATGACCTTCTCGGCGTGCGGCACGTCGCCCGCGGTGAAGATCAGCTTGCGGCCGGGCAGCGCCGTCAGCGCCCGCTCGAGCTCGGGCGCGGGCGGCACCGGCGAATAGTCGATGTCGTGCACGTAGTCGAGATACTGCCTCGGATCGACACCGTGCAGCGTCATCATGCCCCGCATCGAGGTGCCGTGGTCGCGCCAGTACTGCTTCTGCACCACCCGCGCCTCCTCGGGCGACATCTTCAGCAGGTCGGCGATGTAGCGGCCGATCCGGACGTCGATCTGGGCGAACAGGTTGCAGCGCGCCGGATAGAGCGTGTTGTCGAGGTCGAACAGCCAGACGTCGGGATCGTGCGGCGGAGGGTTGTTCACCGGGGCCATTGGGAGGTTTGCATAATGCCGCGTATAAGGACTCGCAATGGATATCCTGGTCTGGCTCCTGTTGGCCGTGGTCGTGGCGCTGGGGGCGGCGCTGCTGGTGATGCTGCTGCGCCGCTCCGACAGCCGCGCCCAGTCGGCGCTGGCCGACACCGTGCAGCGGGTCGAGCATTCGCTGCGCGAACAGGAGCGCGCGCTCGCCAGCCTGGTCAACGAGCGGCTGGCGCGGAGCGAGGAGACCACCGGCAAGATCGTCACCGATCTGCGCGAGCGGCTGGTGAAGATCGACGAGGCGCAGAAGAAGATCGGCGATCTCTCGACCCAGGTCGTGAGCCTGCAGCAGATCCTCTCCAACAAGCAGGCGCGCGGCGCCTTCGGCGAGGTGCAGCTGAACGACCTCGTCTCGACCATCCTGCCGCCCTCGGCCTACGAGTTCCAGCGCACGCTGTCGACCGGCGCGCGCGCCGACTGCCTGCTGCGATTGCCCAAGCCGCCGGGCCCGATCGCCATCGACGCCAAGTTCCCGCTCGAAAGCTATCACCTCTTGCGCGCCGTGCCGCCGGGCGACGCGGCGGCGCTCGCATCAGCCCAGCGCGCCTTCCAGCAGGCAATGCGCAAGCATATCGGCGACATCCGCGACAAATACATCGTGCCCGGCGAGACCGCCGAATCAGCGCTGCTGTTCCTGCCGTCGGAGGCGATCTACGCCGAGCTGCACGCCAATTTCGGCGGCATCGTCGATGAGTCCTACAAGGCCCGGGTCTGGATCGTGTCGCCGACCACCATGATGGCGACCCTCAACACCGTGCGCGCGGTGCTGAAGGACGTGCGCATGCGCGAGCAGGCGGGCGAGATCCAGAAGGCGGTCGGGCTGATGCTGGAGGACGTGCGGCGGCTCGACGAGCGGGTCGAGAAGCTCAGGACCCATTTCGGCCAGACCGAGAAGGACCTGCGCGATATCGAGACGTCAGCCGACCGCATCAGCAAGCGCGGCGAGCGCATCCTCGAGACCGACCTCGGCGAGCAGCCGCAGGCCCTGCCGCCCAAGCTCTAGACCTCGACTTCAAAGTTCGCGCCAAACGAACTGATGATATATGCAAGTCGTTGAAACCACTGGGCTTTTGACGACTTTCGACTCAGCCCCAGGGGCCTTTGCGGCCGGTTTGCGGCACCGAGCCGCCATGCCGCACCGGCGCATCGGCATGCGCGGGCATTGCCGACGCATATGCGTTCGCAGAGGCGGTCGCCGTACCGGCCATCGCCATCAGCCGCGCGATGCGGTCCTCCATCGACGGATGGGTCGAGAACAGACCGGCGAGCCCGCCGCCCGACAAGGGATTGTCGATGTACAGGTGCGCCGTCGCCGGATGCGCCTCGGCGGTGGCGTTGGGAATGGCTTGCGTGCCCTCGTGCAGGCGCTGCAGCGCCGAGGCGAGCCATTCGGGATGGCCGGAGATCTCGGCGCCGGCGCGGTCGGCCTCGTATTCGCGGCTGCGGCTGATCGCCATCTGGATCAGCGTGGCGGCGAGCGGCGCCAGGATCATCATGGCGATGCCGACGATCGGATTCATCGGCCGGCCGTTCTCGTCGCGGCTGCCGCCGAAGAAGAAGGCGAAATTGGCCAGCATGCCGATCGCGCCCGCCAAGGTCGCCGCGATCGTCATGGTGAGCGTGTCGCGGTTGCGCACGTGGCCCAGCTCGTGGCTCAGCACGCCCATCACCTCTTCGCGGCTCAAGTGCCGCAACAGGCCGCTATTGACCGCGACCGCGGCATGTTCGGGACTGCGGCCCGTGGCGAAGGCGTTGGGCTGGTCCTCGTCGATGATGTAGACGCGCGGCATGGGCAGCCCGGCATTGCGCGTGAGCTGCTGCACGATGCCGTACAACTCCGGCGCGTCCTGCGGCCCGACCTCGTGCGCGCCCGCCATGCGCAGCACCATCTTGTCGCTGTTCCAGTAAGCGAAGACGTTCATGCCGAGCGCCACAACGAGCGCGATCATCAAGCCGCCGCGGCCGCCCAGCAGGTAGCCGATGGCGAGAAAGAACGCGGTCAGGGCGGCCAGCAGCAGGGCCGTGCGCATGTAGTTCATGCGCCAAAAGATGGCCCGGAACTGTGGCGAATCAAGCCTCTAGGCGGCATCATGGCCGGCATGCGCAAGGACATCTTCCATCCCGATTTCAAGGCCCAGCCATGGTGGTGGGAGGCGTGGCATCCCAACAATGCGCTGAGCCAGGATCCGCCGGCGAAGACGGACGTGGTGATCGTCGGTGCAGGCTATGGCGGCCTGTCGACGGCGCTCGAGCTGCGGCGCAACGGCGTCGATTGCGTGGTGCTGGAGAGGGGCGTGTTCGGCATCGGCGCCAGCACGCGCAACGGCGGCATGATCTCGGGCGGCACCAACGTCGCCAAGGGGCTGGGCGGCAAGAACCCGAAGATCGACGCGGAGTTCGAGCAGAACAAGGCGGCGTTCCTCGGCGCCGGCGCGGACTCCCTCAATACGCTGATCGACCTGATCGGCCGCGAGGAGATCGATTGCGGCCTGCACACCAACGGCCGCTTCGTCGGCGCCTGGACGCCCGCGCACTACGACGACCAGGCCAGGAAGGTCGACATGTTCAACCAGTACGGCCATGTCGGCGCCGAGATGATCCCGCGCGAGCGCCTGCGCGAGATGATGGCGTCCGACTATTACTACGGCGGCATGTACGTGAAGCTGGGCGGCAACCTCCACCCGGCGCGCTACTACAAGGGCCTGCTCGAGGCGGCGCACAGCCAAGGCGCCATCCTGTGCGGCAATGTCGAGGTCGAGCATATCGAGAAGACGGGCAGCGGCTGGAAGGTGCTCACCGCCAAGGGAGCGATCGTAGCCAAGGACGTGGTGATCGCGACCAACGGCTATACCGGCGATCTGACGCCGCGGCTGAAGATGCGGGTCGTGCCGGTGGCGAGCCACATCATCGCCACCGAAGACCTGCCGATGAAGGGCAGCGAGCTGATCCCCAATCATCATTCGATCGGCGACACCAAGCGCGTGCTGACCTACTACCGGCTCTCGCCCGACGGCGGGCAGCTGATCTTCGGCGGCCGCGCCCGCTTCACCGCGGCGCCGCCGGAGGTGAGCGCGCCGATCCTCTACCAGTACATGATCGACCGCTTCCCGCAGCTCGACGGCATCCGCATCACCCATGTCTGGACCGGCAATGTCGCCTTCGCGCTCGATTCGATGTCGCACATGGGCCAGGACGACGGATTGCACTATCTGCTGGCCTGCAACGGCTCGGGCGTGGCGATGATGACCTATCTCGGCACGCAAACGGCCAAGAAGATCGCCGGCGGCTCGAACGCGCCGGTCAATGCTTTCGACGGCCGCGAATTCCCCGAGCACCCGCTCTACAACGGCGATCCGTCGATGTACCTGCCGCTGATCGGCGCGTGGTACCGCACGCGCGACTGGCTCGACCGGCGACTGGCCAACTAACGCACTCCTCCCCATTCACATGGGGAGGTGGCGCAGTCATCTGCGACGGAGGGGTCATGAGCGACGCCAGCTTTGCGGCCTATGACCCCTCCGCCCTCATACGAGGGCACCTCCCCCGATGACGGGGGAGGAATTCGAAGGGGCTTCGGCCTGTCAATGACCGGCGCAATGCGGTAGTGGGGCCTCGTGGATACGACGGCCCATAGCCAGCCCGTCACTCTCGCCGACATCCGTGACGCCGCGAAGCGCATCGCGGGCGCGGTCGTGCACACGCCCTGCCTGCGCAGCGAGACGCTGTCGCGTATCGCCAAGGCGGACGTTTGGCTGAAATTCGAGAACCTGCAATTCACCGCCTCGTTCAAGGAGCGCGGCGCGCTCAACACCCTGCTGCAGCTCACGCCCGAGGAGCGCCAGCGCGGCGTGATCGCCATGTCGGCCGGCAATCACGCGCAGGGCGTGGCCTATCACGCCGGCCGGCTCGGCATTCCCGCCACCATCGTGATGCCGGCCTTCACGCCCAACATGAAGGTGACGCACACGCGCGGCCACGGCGCCAAGGTCGTCCTGCACGGCAACACGCTCGCCGAGGCGGGCGAGGAGGCGCATCGGCTGGCGGCCGCGCACAGGCTCGTCTTCGTCCATCCCTACGACGATCCGCGCATCATCGCGGGCCAGGGCACGATCGGGCTGGAGATGGTGCAGGACGTGCCGCAGCTCGACACGATCGTGGCGCCGGTCGGCGGCGGCGGCATGATCGCGGGCTGCGCCGTGGCGGCGCGCGGGCTGAAGCCCGAGCTCAAGGTCTATGGCGTCGAGACGGTGAGCTTCTCGGCCATGCGCCAGCATTTTGCGGGCGAGCCAGTAACAACTGGCGGAGACACAATAGCCGAGGGCATCGCGGTGCGCGACATCGGCAAGCTGCCGCTCGAGATCTGCCGCAAGCTGCTCGAGAAGGTCGTCAGCGTCGACGAGGTGATGATCGAGAATGCGATCTCGCTCTTGCTCGAGGTCGAGAAGACGGTGGTCGAGGGCGCGGGCGCCACCGGGCTCGCCGCCCTGCTCGCCTATCCCGACCTGTTCCGGGGCCGCAAGGTCGGGCTGGTGCTGTCGGGCGGCAACATCGACACCCGCCTGCTCGCCTCGGTGCTGCTGCGCGGGCTGGTGCGCGACGGCCGCATCGTGCGGCTCCGACTGATGATCGGCGATGCGCCGGGCCAGCTCGCCCGCGTCGCCACCATCATCGGCAGGATGGGCGGCAACATCGTCGAGGTGCAGCACCAGCGCCTGTTCGGCGTGGTCGCCAAGGCGACCGAGCTCGACGTCACCGTCGAGACGCGCGACCGGGCGCATGTGCGCGAGCTGGTCGCCGCCCTGGAGAAGGACGGCTTCACGGTCCATCTGCTGGAGGGCGAGAAGGGCTAGCTCCACCTCCCCATGCACATGGGGAGGTGTCGCGGTCATACCGCGACGGAGGGGTCATAGGCCTCACTCGCGGCCCATGACCCCATCGGCGCTGCGCGCCACTTCCCCATGTGAATGGGGAAGAACGCTTCTATGCGGGCCGAAACATGGAACAGCGGGCGCGGGTGACAATGGCGGCCTCAAAGGAGGCCGCCATGACCGTCACCGTGTTCATCCGCTACCAGATCGATCCGTTCAAGCGGGCCGAGTTCGAGGCCTACGCCAGGCGCTGGCTCACCATCATCCCGCGCTGCGGCGGCAATCTGCTGGGCTATTGGATGCCGCACGAGGGCACCAACAACATCGCCTTCGCCCTGATCTCGTTCGACAGCCTGGCCGCCTACGAGGCCTATCGCGCGCGCCTTCGTGAGGACGCCGAGGGAATGGCCAATTTCCACAGCGCCGAGGCCGGGCGCTTCATTTTGGCCGAGGAGCGGACCTTTTTGCGGCAGGTCTCCTAAAGGAGACGTTTGACGTCGGTCAGGGCAAAGTCGCGCCCCTTGAACAGCAACGGCGCGTCGAGAGCCTTGGCCAGCGCGTAGGCAAAGCAATCCCCGAGATTCAATGCCGCGCGATGGAGCCCCTTGCCATACCGGCGAAAGGCGTCACGCGCGATCTTGGCCTGCGCCTCGTCGAAGGGAACGATCTCGACGCCGATCTCGCCGAGCAGCGCATCGAGTTCGCGACTGCCCCTGTCGCCGAAGCGCAGCTCCATGACCATCGACGCTTCGAGATATGTCGCGCTCGAAATGCGCGGATTGCCGTCGTCGATCACCGCGTCGATGAAATCGCTGCGTTCAGCTTCGTCCCGCAGGATGGCGACCAGCGCGGAACTGTCGAGCACGATCAATCGAACAGGCCGTGCTTGTTGTAGCCGAGCAATTCGTCGTCGGTCCCCTTGCGCAGGACCGGCAGCGCCTTGACCCGGCGCACGATGCGGTCGACCGACCTCAATATCCGCTCACGCTCCCGCTTGCCGCCCTGGCGCGCGTCGATTTCCTTGAGCTTGCCGTCGGCCAGTTCGATCACCGTCGCGGTCATGCTCTTTCCCAGAAGCCGGGAAACGCGCCGCAATTTGCGCTCGGCCTCGAGACTCTTGATGCTGACGCCCACGGAACCGTCCCTCGTTCTAGAATTCGCCATATAGTCTAGAAAGCGTCGCCCTTCAACTCGTTGCCGCGCGCGAGCAGCACCAAACCGCCACTTTTTCCTCACAGGAGGGGGGTCTAAAAGACCCCCATGTCCGCCGCCCCCCAATACGTCCCCTCGCCCACGCCCGACCTTGCCAAGATCGAGCGGGCGCTGATTTCCGTCTCGGACAAGACCGGGCTGGTCGAGCTGGGCAAGGCGCTGGCAGCGCACGGCGTCGCCATCCTGTCGACCGGCGGCTCGGCCAAGACGCTGCGCGAGGCGGGCGTCGAGGTGATCGAGGTGAGCGACCACACCGGCTTCCCCGAGATCATGGACGGGCGAGTGAAGACACTGCAGCCCTCGATCCATGGCGGCATCCTGGCGCGGCGCACCGACAAGGCGCATGCCAAGGCGATGGCCGACCACAAGATCGCGCCGATCGATCTCGTCGTGTCGAACCTCTATCCGTTCGAGGCGACCGTGGCGCGCGGCGCCGATTACGCGACCTGCGTGGAGAACATCGACATCGGCGGGCCGGCGCTGATCCGCGCCTCGGCCAAGAATCATGATTTCGTGACCATCGTCGTCGATCCGGCCGACTACAAGGCGGTGCTCGACGAGATGGCGGCGCACAAGGGCGCGACCACGCTCGACTTGCGCAAGAAGCTCGCGGCGAAAGCCTATGCCCGCACGGCGGCTTACGACTCGGCAATTTCGCGCTGGTTCGCCCAGCAGCAGGGCGAGACCTTCCCCGAGAGCCTGACGATTTCGGCCACGCGGCTGCAGACGCTGCGCTATGGCGAGAACCCGCACCAGAAGGCCGCGTTCTATGCCGACGGCAGCCGGCGGCCGGGGGTCGCCACGGCACGCATGGTCCAGGGCAAGGAGCTTTCCTACAACAACATCAACGACACCGAGGCGGCCTACGAGTGCGTCGCCGAGTTCAGCGAGCCTGCCGTCGTGGTGATCAAGCACGCCAATCCCTGCGGCGTGGCGATCGGCAAGGACCAGTACAGCGCCTACCTCAAGGCCTACGAGTGCGACCCGGTGTCGATCTATGGCGGCATCGTCGCGGTGAACCGCACGCTCGAGGCGCAGACCGCGACCGACCTCGCCCGGCGCTTCCTCGAAGTCGTGATCTGTCCCGATGCCACGCCGGAGGCGCTGGAGATCCTGGCGCGGCGCAAGGATTGCCGCGTGCTGCTGGCCGGCACCCTGCCGGATCCGGCGGGCGCCGGCATGACCTTGAAGAGCGTGGCGGGCGGTTACCTGTTCCAGAGCCGCGACAATGGCCGGATCACCCGAGCCGACCTCAAGGTCGTGACCAAGCGGGCGCCCACCGAGCAGGAGATCGCCGATCTGCTGTTCGCCTTCACCGTCGCCAAGCACGTCAAGAGCAACGCCATCGTCTATGCCAAGGACGGCGCGACGGTGGGCGTCGGCGCGGGCCAGATGAACCGCCGCGATTCCTCGCGCATCGCCGCCATCCGTGCCGCCGAAGCCGCCGAGATCGCCAAGAAGCCCGAGAGCTTGGCCAAAGGCAGCGTCGTGGCGTCCGACGCCTTCTTCCCCTTCGCCGACGGCCTGCTGGCCGCGGCCGAGGCGGGGGCGACGGCGGTGATCCAGCCCGGCGGCTCGATGCGCGACAAAGAGGTGATCGAGGCGGCCGACAAGGCCGGCCTCGCCATGGTCTTCACCGGCATGCGCCACTTCCGGCACTAGAGTCTTCCGGGCGAAACAGACTCACCTCACCCTGAGGAGGGACCCGCAGGGTCCCGTCTCGAAGGGTGGAACGCGCGCCGCGCTTGTTGCCATCCTTCGAGACGCGCCCTTCGGGCGCTCCTCAGGATGAGGTCGTACCGTGCACCTGGCGGTTTGATCTAACTCTTCGGCTCGATCAGATCCCAGCGGTTGCCGTAGAGGTCGGTGAAGACGGCGACCTTGCCGTAGGCCTCGCGATTGGGCCCGCGCACGAACGTCACGCCACGGCTCGTATAGGCCTTGTAGTCGCGCTCGAAATCGTCGGTGTGCAGGAACAGGAAGACGCGGCCGCCGGTCTGGTTGCCGATCGCCGCCTTCTGCCAGTCGTCCGAGGCCTTGGCGAGCAGGAAGCCCGTGCCGCTGCTGCCGGCCGGTTTCACCACGACCCAGCGCCGGCCGGCGCCCTGGCGCTCGTCGGACGAATCCTCGACCAGGGTGAAGCCGAGCTTCTCAGTGTACCAGGCGATCGCCTCGTCATAGTCGGCGACGACCAGGGCGACCAGGGCAAGATGCTGTTTCACGAAAGCGCTCCGACAAAGAAGCCGTGCTTGATCACCGCGACCTCGAGCGGCAGGCGGCCGACCGTCTCGCCATCGAGATCGACCAGCGTCTCGATCGCCGAGTCGAACCTGAACGACGTGCCGCGGCTCGTGCGCACCTTGGGGTGATGGACATGCGCGCCGCTATACACCTTGGGCAGCACCTCGGTCAGCATGGCGAGCGGCGCGATGTCGCCCATCTCGATCAGGTCGAGCACGCCGTCGTCGAATTGAGCGCCCGGCATCAGCCGCATGCCGCCGCCGCCATTCTCGGTGTTGGCAACCAGGGCGGTGAAGATCGCGCGGCGGCCCTGCGCCACGCCATCGACCGTGATCGCGACGTCGCGGTTGCGATAGCCGAGCGTCACCGGCGGCGTCATCAGGAGATAGGCGATGTCGCCCAGCTTCTTCAGCCAGCGCGAGCGCGAGGTGCGATAGCTGATCGTCGCCGCGCCGCCCAGCGAGACGATGAGGTAGCCGAAGCGTTCGACTGGGCGGCCGTCGAGGCCGTCGCAGCGCACGCGCATCAGGTCGATCGGCCGGCGCGCTGCAGAGGCCGCGGCGTCGAACGCCTTGGCGGGATCCTTGAGATAGCCCAGCGCGCGGCAGAGCTCGTTGGCGGTGCCGGCCGGCACCGGGCAGAGCACGGCGTCTGATGCGAGCAGGCAGCCCGCGCCGTCCAGCATGCCGTTCAGCGCCTCGTTCACCGTGCCGTCGCCGCCCACGGCGACGATGCGCCGGGCGCCCGCGCTCAGCGCCTGGCGGGCGAGCTCGGTGGCGTGGCCGGGCGCCTTGGTGACCAGCGGCTCGACCGGGCCGAGCCGGCGCGCCAGCTCGGCCTGGATCCGCGGCCACTGCCGGGCGGCGCCGCCCTTGTGGGCCGCCGGATTGAAAATGCAGGCAAATTTCATGCTGACAGAATTTGGCAACTGCCGTGATAGCCTGCCGCCAGTATGTCACGCGCCCAACGCCTGCTCGACCTGATCCAGGTGCTGCGCCGGCATCGCCATCCGGTGAGCGGGGCGACGCTCGCCGAGGCGACGGGCGTGTCGCTGCGCACGCTCTATCGCGACATCGAGACGCTCAAGGCCGAGGGCGCGCATATCGATGGCGAGGCGGGCGTAGGCTACGTGCTGCGGCCGGGCTTCATGCTGCCGCCCCTGATGTTCAGCGAGGAGGAGATCGAGGCGCTGGTGCTGGGCTCGCGCTGGGTGCATCAGCGCGCCGACCGATCGCTGGCCGACGCGGCGGCCAACGTGCTGGCCAAGATCGGCGCCGTGCTGCCCAAGGATTTGCGCGACACGCTGGACGATTCGGGGCTGCTGGTCGGGCCGACCGAGACCATGTCGGCCGGCGACGCCGAGCTGCCGCGCATCCGGCAAGCCATCCGGCGCGAGCGCAAGGTAGCCATCTCCTATCGCGACAAGGAGGGCGCCAGCAGCAAGCGCACGGTGTGGCCGTTCGCTTTGGCCTTCTTCGAGCGCTCGCGCGTCGTCGTCACGTGGTGCGAGTTGCGCCAGGACTACCGCCACTTCCGCACCGACCGCATCGACGAGCTGCTGGTGAGCGACAAGCGCTATCCGCGGCCGCGCCAGGCGCTGCTCAAGGAATGGCGGCAGCGCGAGTCGACCACCGACATCTGAAGTCTCTGCTGCCACGATCTGACAGCAGCCACGACTACATTGGATTCACCGAACGAGGAGAATCCCGATGACGCAACCCATGAACAGGAACTGGCTCGCCGTCGCCTCCGCCGATCACGTCGCGATCGGCCGCGCGGGCGGCTTCATGCAGGTCTGTCACGGCAAGGGCGAACCGCTGCGCCGCATCCAGCCCGGCGACCGCGTCGTCTACTATTCGCCCAGCGAGCGCTATTCGCCGAGCCACGCCGCGCGCGAGCGCGACCGCCTGCAGGCCTTCACCGCCATCGGCACGGTGCGCGAGGGCAAGCCGTACCGCGACGACCGCGCCGACGGCTTTCCGCCCTACCGCCGCGACGTCGACTGGCACGACGCCTGCGCGGTGCCGCTCGCTTTGGTGCGCGACCGGCTCGCCTTCATGCGCGAGGCGAACTGGGGCTATCGCCTGCGCCAGGGCCTGGTCGAGTTGAGCGACGCCGACATGGCGACGATCGCCGAGGCGATGTTCACAGACGCGGAACGACTCGATCGGCTAGCAGCGTGAAGCTCTCGCGGCTCAACGGCGCGCACATCAGGTAGTTGAGCCCCGCTTCTTCCTTGAGCCGCGCGACCTTGTCGATCACCGCCTCGGGCGTGCCGTGCACGATCACGCTGTCGACATAGTGCTGGGCCGGCTCCTTGCCGTCGTAGGTGCGCGGCGGCATGTTCTTGCGGTGGGCGTGCTGCGGCCCGGCATAGGCGTCGACCAGCCACTGCGCGCCGCGCCGCGCCACCTCCTCGGCCTTGGCCATGGTCGGCGCCACGGCGATCAGGCGCGCCATCGGGATGTCGCGGCCCTGGTCGGAGAAGCCCGCCTTGCCAAGCTGCTCGCGGTAGCGCCGGCGCTTGTCGGCCAGTTCGCGGAACGAGGCGTGCGGGTCCATCAGGATCGAAAAGCCGCGGCTCGCCGCCCAGTCGATCGCGCCCTCCGACGTCGCCGCCATCCAGGTCGGCGGATGCGGCGCCTGCAGGGGCTTGGGCATCACTTCGATGTCGTCGTAGCTGAAATACTTGCCCTTGTAGCTCATCCGCTCCTTGGTCCAGGCGGCGAGCACGATCTCGACGGCTTCGCGGAAGCGCTCGGCGCTTTCCTCCGGCGGCACGCCGAAGGCATGGAACTCCGCGTGCGAGAAGCCGCGGCCGGCGCCCCAGTTGACGCGGCCGCCCGACAGCATGTCGAGCAGCGCCACTTCCTCGGCCAGGCGCAGCGGCTGGTAGAGCGCCGCGAGCGACACCGCCGTGCCGATCCTGAGCCGCCTGGTGCGGGCGGCGGCAAGCGTGCCCAGCATGTGCACCGACGGGCAGACGCTGAAGGTGGTGAAATGATGCTCGGCCAGCCAGACGGCGTCGAAGCCGCCTTTGTCCATGATCTCGATGCGCTCGAGCGCGCGGGCATAGACGTCCTGCAGCGGGCCGTGCCGGCCGGGCCAACTGAAGAATTGCAGGACGCCGACTTTCATCAGCGCCACCCTAGCCGTCAGGCGAGTGCGTCGTCTATCGCTGCCCCCAGCCGATCGACGATCTCGCCGATCTGCTCGGCGGTGACGATGAAGGGCGGCGCCAGCAGAACATGGTCGCCGCGCCGGCCGTCGATCGTGCCGCCCATCGGATAGACCATCAGGCCGCGCGCCATGGCGGCTTTCTTCACCCGGGCATGCAGCCGGCGCGCCGGATCGAAGGGCTGCTTGGTGGAGCGGTCCTCGACCAGCTCGACCGCCTCGAAGAGGCCGCGGCCGCGGATGTCGCCGACATGGGCGTGGTTGCCGAAGCGCTCGCCCAGCCGCCGGCGCAGCAAGGCGCCCATCTCGCGCACATTGGCGAGGAGATTGTCGCGCTCGATTGCCTCCTGCACGGCGAGGCCCGCGGCGCAGGCCATCGGATGGCCCATGTAGGTATGGCCGTGCTGGAAGAAGCCGCTGCCGTGGGCGAACGACTCGAAGATCTGCTGGCCGAGCAGCACCGCGCCGATCGGCTCGTAGCCGCCGCCCAGGCCCTTGGCGATGGTCATCAGGTCCGGCGCGATGCCTTCCTGTTCGCAGGCGTGCAGGGTGCCGGTGCGCCCCATGCCGCACATCACCTCGTCGAAGATCAGCAGCACGCCATACTTGTCGCAAATCTCGCGAATGCGCTTGAAGTAGCCCTTGGCCGGCGGCACGGCGCCAGCGGTCGCGCCGACCACCGTCTCGGCCACGAAGGCCAGCACGGTCTCGGCGCCGAGCTCGAGGATCTTGCTCTCGAGCTGGTCGGCGGCACGCCGGCCATACGCTTCCTCCGATTCGCCCGGCGCCTGGAAGCGGTAGGCGAAGCAGGGATCGATGTGGTGCGTCTCGATCAGGAGCGGCGAGAACGGTGCGCGCCGCCATTCGTTGCCGCCCGCCGCCAGCGCGCCCAGCGTGTTGCCGTGATAGCTCTGCCGGCGCGCGATCACGTTGCGTCGCTGGGCCTGGCCGCGCTCGACGAAGAACTGGCGCGCCATCTTGAGCGCGGCCTCGATCGCCTCCGAGCCCCCGCTCACCAGGTAGACATGGCTGATGCCCTGCGGAGCGCCGGCAACCAGCCGGTCGGCGAGCTGTTCGGCCACCGCCGTGGTGAAGAAGCCGGTATGGGCGTAGGCGAGCCGGTCGAGCTGCTTGTGCAGCGCTTGGATCACATGCGGATGGCCGTGGCCGAGGCACGACACGGCCGCGCCGCCCGAGGCGTCGATGTAGCGCTTGCCGGTGGCGTCGATCAGCTCGATGCCCGTGCCGCCGACGGCGACCGGCATGTCGCCGCCGATCGTGCGATGAAGAATGTGCGTCATGATCTTTCCCGTGGCGGGCGGCGCGGCAGGTGCACGCCGAACGCCGTGAGCTGCGCCTCGGTATGGGCGAGCGCGTCGAGCGCCTTCTGGCCGCTGCGGCCCGCGACCAGCGCGGCCAGGATCTCCGCCACCGCAAGCAGCGGCGTGATGGTGTGGAAGAACGACGGGCTTTCGGTGGCGGCGAGCACGGTCACCGTCGCGAGCTGGGCGAGCGGTGAGACCTGCGAATCGGTGAGCGCCACCACGGGCACGCCGCGCGCGGCGGCATAGCGCGCGCCCTGGATTGTGGCGCTGGCGTAGGGCTCGACGCTGGCCGCCAGCAGCACGTCGTTGGCGCCGGCGCCGCGGATGGCGTCGAGGCCGGTGCCGCCCGCGTCGTCGAGCATCACCGTCTTGTCGCCCAGAAGCGACAGCATGTAGTGGAAATGCCAGGCTGCGGCGTGGCAGGCGCGCAGGCCGAGGCAATAGATGCGCCGCGCGCGGTGCAGCCGGCCGGCGGCATCCGCCAGCCGCTCGAGTGCCGCGGGTTCGGCGAGCCGCGCGATCTGGTTCGACAGGCTTTCCGCGAGCTCGGCCACCAGCGCCTTCTCGCCGCGCAGCTTCTGCGCCTCGACCTGGACGCCCGCCTTGCCGGCGAAACCCAGCGCGCCGGAGCGCACCGCGCCAGCGTAGAGGGCGCGCACCTCGTCGTAACCTTCGAGGCCGAGGCGCTGCGCCAGCCTGGTCATGGTGGCGGGCGGCACACCGGCATGGCGGGCCTGCTCGCGCATCGAGAGCAGGGCCACGTCATTCGGCCGGTCGAGCACATACCTCGCCGCAGCCTGGAGCTGCGGCGACAGCGAATCGAAGGCCTCGACGATCGGCCGGGCGAGCGGACCGCCGTCCATTTGCCTCTCCGCTCAGCGGATCGGCATCGGGTACATCAGGCCGCCCTTGGTCCACAGCGCATTGACGCCGCGCTGCAGCTTGAGCGGCGAGCCCTGGCCGACATTGCGCTCGAAGCTCTCGCCGTAATTGCCGACCTGCTTGATGATCCGGTAGGCCCATTTCTCGTCGAGGCCGAGCGCCTTGCCGTTGCCTTCCTTGACGCCGAGCAGGTTCTGGACCAGCGGGTTGGTCGATTTCAGCTCCTCGTCGACGTTGGCCTGGGTCACGCCCTTTTCCTCGGCCTCGAGCATGGCGTAGAGCGACCAGCGCACGACGGCGGCCCACTGGTCGTCGCCGCGACGCACGAACGGGCCAAGCGGCTCCTTCGAGATCAGCTCGGGCAGCACCATGTAGTCGGCGCTCTTGTTGCGCGTCGCCAGCGCCGAGGCGAGTGCCGAAGAGTCCTGGGTCATGGCATCGCAACGGCCGCCGAAGAAGGCCTCGTACATCACGTCCTGGCTCTCGAAGACCACGGGCTTGATGCTGATATTGCGGCTGCGGAAGTAGCCCGCCATGTTGGCCTCGTGCGTGGTGCCCTGGGCCACGCAGATGGTGGCGCCGCCCAGCTCCTTGAGCTCCTTCACGCCCGCCTTCTTCTGCACCATGAAGCCCTGGCCGTCGTAGAAGTTGACGCCGGTGTACTGGATGCCGAGGCCGGCATCGCGCTGCAGCGTGATCGTCGAGTTGCGCACCAGCACGTCGATCTCGCCCGACTGCAGTGCAGTGAAGCGCTGCTGGGCCGACAGCGGCACGAACTTGGTCTTGGTCGAATCGCCCAGCACGGCGGCGGCGATCGCCCCGCACATGTCGATGTCGAGACCCCGCCACTTGCCCTGGCTGTCGGCGAGCGAGAAGCCGCCCAGGCCGACATTGACGCCGCAGATCACCTGGCCGCGCTTCTTCACCGTGTCGAGGTTCGACTCGGCCTGCGCCGCCAGCGGCAGCGCGAGCAGCGCGACACCGACCAAAAGCCGTTTGAACAATTGCATGTGCCATCCCCCTGAATGAGCGATGAAAGTGCTAGCGCACGCCGTCGGCGTCCGCAACGAATGAATCGAAATGGTTCATTGCTGAGACATATGTTTCGCCCGGCACGTACTGCACCGCAACTGCAGCTAGGCGCGCCGAGACTGCAAATTGTCTGGCGCCCGTATGACGAAGCGATTAAAAGTCCGCCCGGGTCGGCGCCGGTAATTGGGGCCTGCGCCTTTTGGGGTCTGGAAATGAATCACGCCTTGTCGGCGGTGGTCATGCTCATGGGCGGACTGTTGTTCACGTCCTGTACGGCCACGGTCGTGCAGCACTGGGCGATGAATCGTCAGCCGGCGCAGGCCGACTATACGCCGCCGTCGCTCGATGGCGGCGAGCGCGGCGAGGCGTTCCTGCCCGCCAGCGCGGCCGGCGAATGCAAGCCCGAGGAGGCGCCGGCCCAGCACGGCCAGCCGCTGGTCCCGAAATTCTCACCGCTCCGCCGCGGCCCCAAGACCTGACTCTTCGTCCTCTTTCGTGCACTGTTGGGGCAGGGGGGCATATCGGCGTGAATCGCGACTTCCGTAACATCCGCGTCTTCTTGGTCGAGGACGAATTTCTCGTGGCCTCGGCGCTGCAGGAAGACCTCGAGGCGCGCGGCTTCCATGTCTTCGGGCCCTATCCGACGCTCGCGCTCGCCCAGGCCGCGGTCGGTGCCGAGCGCTACGACGTCGCCATCATCGACATGAACCTGCGCGGCCAGCTCGCCTATCCGGTGGCCGACGAGCTGATGCGCCGCAACGTGCCGCTCATCATCCTGAGCGGCTACTCGATCCCCGACATGCCGGTGCGCTTCAAGGATGTCCTCAGGCTGATCAAGCCCTACGACATCGACGCCACGCTGGGCGCCATCGAAAAGGTGCTGGGGCCGCCCGCTTCGGCCGCCTGAACAAACCAAACGGACACCATGCGTTATGGTTTTGCCGGCGAGGATGTCGGTCTAATCGCCGGCGTCGAGGGCGGAACGAAGGGCTCGCCGGCGCGGCGCACGGCAAGGTCGGCCAGGGCCTTTTTGCGCACGACGTCGATGTCGATCGCTTCATACTCCTGGACGGCCTTGTCGTAGAGTTCGTTCGCCGTCTGCGGTGCGCGGGCCATTATGCGTTCCTGCGTCGCCCATATCTCATAGGTATTGCCGTTGGTGTAAAGCGAAAGCGCATCGGCGCCGGAAAGAAACGAATCCCGGAATTCCCGGCGTGCTTCATCGGCCCGCTGCTGCTGGAACAGAAACACCGCATAGGCGCGCCGCGCCTCGGCCCGATACAGATCCGTCGTCGCCGCGGCGATCGCCCGCTTGGCGTACTTTTCGGCGGCTATATTATTGCTGACGCCGCTATTGGCCATGGCGATGGTGTTGAACTCGTAGGCGGTGACCAGGTTGGGTATCAGGTCGGCGAGATATGACGCCTGATCGACCAGAAAGCCTGTTTGCTGGTTGAACATGCCTTGAAGCTGTTGCTGATAGGCGAAGTTGCCGCCCGCATCGTGTATCGCCTTGGCCGCGTCGACCTGAGACGACATGTACTTCGACAACACCTCGGTCAATTGACCGCGCGTGACGCGATTGCGCTCTTCTTCCGCCCGCCGGTCCGATTTGAAGGTAGTGAAGACCGAGATGGCAAAGGCGGCGACGCTCAACACGACTGTCACCGTGTCCTTCGACTTCTTGGCGATGGCAACCACGCGCCGGATACCTGGCCTGAATTGCCCCAGCATCGGCCCCCTCCATGCCCCATCCCGCAGCGATCGAACCACCCGCCTGGCTTGCGGGCAAGTGCGAATCTGCTACTGGACGGTGGGTGTATGCTGCCGTGTCACAGAGGAGGAATTCATGCCCGATGCCATCGACGACCTGTTCCGCCGTTTCGGCAAGGCCTTCAACAAGGCCGACGTCGAGGAGATCGCGGCCTGCGTCACCGACGATTTCGAATGGCGCCTCAATGCCGGCGGGGCGCCGGCCGGCCGCGTGCTCAAGGGCAAGGACGACCTGCGCAAATATTTCGCCGACAAGAGCACGGCCCATCGCGAGGCGCGCTACTCGGAGGCGCGGATCCATCGTTCGGGTGACAAGCTGTTCGGCACGTTCCGCGTCACCGGCATCGATGCGCAGGGCAAGCCGTTCGACCGCTACGGCATCGATCTCTACGAACTGAAAGACGGCAAGATCGCGCTCAAGGACAGCTACCTGAAGGCCGACTGAGGTGAACGACACGGTCTCGTGGAGCGTCGATCGTCGCGGCGTGGCGACGGTCACGCTCAATCGTCCGCAAGTGAACAACGCCTACAATGGCGACCTCATCCAGGGCCTGCATGACGCGATGGACGCGATGGGCAGGGAAGCGGGCCTGCGCATCGTCGTACTGAAGGGCAACGGCCGCCACTTCCAGGCCGGCGCCGATCTCTCGTGGATCACCGCCGTCTCGCGGCAGAGCCCGCGCGACAACGAGGCGGTGAGCCGCCTGACCGCCGAGGCGATCCGCCGGCTCGACACCTGTCCCGTGCCGACCCTGGCGCTGATCCAGGGCGGCTGCTTCGGCGGCGGCACCGGCATCGCCGCTTCCTGCGATATCGTGATCGCCAGCGAGGACGCGATCTTCTCCATCGCCGAGACACGCTGGGGCCTGATGGCCGGCATCATCCTGCCGCAGCTCTGCCAGGCGATGGGCCTGCGCCAGGTGCGCCGCTATGCGCTGACCGGCGAGCGCTTCGGCGCGCACGAGGCGCGCCGGCTCGGCCTCGTGCACGAGGTCTGCCCGACCGGCGCGCTCGACGAGGCCGGTGGCAAGATCGTCGAAGCGGTGTTGATGAATGCGCCCAACGCGACCGCCGCCACCAAGCTCCGCTCGCTTGCCGCGGCGCGCGCCTTCGTCGACGACGGCGAGCTGCGCGACCTGATCGACGAGCACGCGCGCACGCGCCAGCAGGACGAAGCGGCCGAGGGCCTGGCGAGCTTCAGGGAGAAGCGCAAGCCGCGCTGGTATCCGGGCTGAGGAAGCGTCGCGCGGCATCGCAATACATCGCATAGACCGGCGCGAACGAGGCGATCTCCGCCCATTCGTTGGCGGCATGCATGTCGCCAAAGCTGACGCCGGGCGCGCAGATCGCGGGCACGCCACGTGTTGCGAGAAGATTGCCGATGTTCGACGGCCCGCTGACCCGGGCCGGCATCTTGCGCCCGAACGCGGTTTCGGCCGCCGCCGTGAAGCTCCGCACCAGCGGATGGTCGTGCGCCACGAGATAGGCCGGCCAGTGGTCGACCGTTTCGATCCTGGCCTCGCCATCGACGGCGTGCACGATCGCCTCGAGCCAGCGCGCCGCCGCGTCGCCGTCGAAGGTGCGCGTCAGCCGGATGTCGACATGGCAGGTCGCGAGATCGGGCACCACGCTGAACCCCTCGCCGCCGTCGAGATGGGTGAGCGTCGCGGCCGGCCCGAAGGGAAAGGCCGCGTCCGCCGCATCCGGAAAGCGCGCCTCGGCAAGCCCGAGCGCGAACGCGGCGGCCCTGGTGAGCGCATTGACGCCACGCCGCGCCGGATCGCCCGAGTGCGCAGCGACGCCGGCGAAGCGCACGACCGAGCGCAGGAAGCCGCGGCTGCCGGCCACCAGGCAGTCGTTGCCGGGATAGCCGAGCGACACGGCGTCGGGCGGTCTGTCGACCGCGGCGAGATAGGCCCGCACGCCGCCGAAGCGGCCGGTATGCTCGTCGGCATCGAACAGCACCTGCACGGTGCCGCAGGCGGGCGGACGCTGACCGAAATGCCGCGCGACATGGCAAAGGATCGCCACACCCGCCTTGGAGTCGCCCGCGCCACGGCCCCACAGTTTTCCGTCGTGGACCGTGCCGGAGAAGGGCGCCTCGTTCCATCGCGCCGGATCGCCGGCCGGCGCGGTGTCGATGCAGGCGTCGAGGCAGAGCGTCGGCCCGGGCGCGCCGCCCTCGATCTCGACCAGGACGGCGGCCTCGCCCAGCAGGCGCGGCCGCAGCCCATTGGCCGCCAGCCAACCGTGCGCGAGCTCGAGCACCGGCCCCGGCGCGTCGATGCCGCCGCATGACGGCGTCGCCACCAGCCGCGCCGCCAATTCGACGATGCTGTCGAGCGGAGGCTCCGGAGTGCTCATGTCGGCGACTTGGCTGCGCCGAATCGGGCGGGCAGCGACCATCCCAGCAGCGCGATCAGCGCCGCGGCCGAGATCAGCCCGCCCCACCACTCCGCAGGCAACGTCTGGCGGTCGAGGAAATAAGAATGCGTGCCGGCAGGCGCCGTGAAAGATACCAAGCGAAGCTTTTCACTTGCGGCGAGCGGAAGAGGCGGATCGAGGCGCCAGGCAGGAAAGAAGAAGCGGCGCAGCACCACGGAGGTCGCGGTGTCGGCCTCGATCTCGATCCGCAGCTCGCCGGACGGCCGCTCCGTGGCCTCGCAACGCCGTGCCGGCGGGCTGCAGACGATCAGCGGCACATCCTTGACGGGCTCCAGGCCCAGGTCGGCGTAGCCAAGCGTCGCCGCCTGCGGATAGCCGTTCGGCTCGTATTCCTTCACGTCCTGCTGGCGCAGCGTCAGGCGCTTCTGCATGAATTGCACGCGCTCGACCGTGTCGTCGCCGACCAGGGCCAGTCCCGGTACCAGCGCGATGAGGGCCGCGACGAACAAATAGATCCTCGGCCGGCCAAGGCTTGCGAGCGGCACACAGCACAGCGCCGTGATCAGCGCGAACTCGACCACCAGCATCAGCCGCCACGGGAACTGGACCTTCGAGAGCTCGGGCAGTTGCCAGAACCACGGCACGGCGCCCGCGATGAGCGCCAGGCAAGCGAGCGCGAGGCCGGACCAGAAGTATTGGCGGAATGCCAGCATCACGCTGGCCGCGGCGACCGCATAGGCCACCGTGAACGAGGCGATGGCCTTCATGATGTAGGGCTCGGGCCAGCGCTCGGGCGTCAAAACGAACCAGCGCTTGACGTCGTAGAACGGCATCCAGAGCTGATGGGCGGAGATCCAGCCCTGCAAGGTCAGCGCCGGCACCAGGTAGATCGCGGCGAGCGCGATGCCGAGCAGGCCGCCCGCGAGCATCTTGGCGAGCTCGACCGGCGTCGGACCGCCTCTCAGCGCACAGGCCGGCAGCACCGTGACCGAGACCAGCAGCGCGGTGGGCAGGTGCGAGAGCAGCAGACCGGCATAGGCCAGCGCCAGCAGCACGGGCGAGCGCAAGGTGAGCAACACCAGCGGCAGGAAGACGAAGGCGGTGAACTCCGCCCAGGCGCCGCGCATGTAGTAATCGAGCAGGTGGTAGGGCGCCGCCATCCAGGCGACGGCGCCCCACAGCGCCACCGTGGCGCTCGCCTTCTGCGCCTTCAGCCAGGCATGCATGGCGAGACCCGAGGCGAACAGGATCAACAGCGATGTCACGACCAGCCGGTAGGACACGGACATCAGGTTGGCGGTGATCACGCTGACGAGGGCGTCGAGCCAGAACGGCAGCGGCGGATAGAAATAGAAGGCCGGACTGCCAAGCCCGTCGAACGACTGGGGCATCCAGCGCGGATAGAGGATCCCCGCGCGGAATTGCTCGGAGAACTGCGTCGCCCAGGTGAGGTTCTGCGGCGAGCTGTGGCTGAGGACTGTGCCCACGATCAGCGAGGGCGACAGCAGCAGCACCGCGGCGGCCGCCAGAACGAGGACGGGCCTCTTGTGCAGCAAAGCTACTCGGCCGCCTGCTTCTGCGCGGTCCGGTCGGGCGTCAGCGAGTAGGTGGTGAAGCGCTTGTTGAGCGCGGGCATCGGGCAAGCCTCGAGGTGGCCCTCGCCCGGCCGCATCAGGATCATCGCCGCCGTCGCCACCATCTGGCCGCGCACGCTCTTGCGCGGCGGCCGGCACACCGACCACGGGCTCGCGTAGTCGTCGAAGAAGGCGTGGCGGAAGTCCTCGAGCGTGAGCTTGCCGCGTCCGGGCTCGAGTTTCGGCGCGAGCTGTTCGCGCACCCGCTTGTCGCGGTAGATCGAGCACGGCGTCTCGGCGAGGCCGGTGTCCTTCACCTTGGCGCGTGCCGGCTCCGCGATCCAGTGATTGGCGTGGACGTAGAGGCCGCGCTCGGGCGCCAGCCAGAACGTCTCGTCGGGCGCGCACTCGAAGCCGAATGCCTGGCCGCCCGCGTGGGAGACCGCCATGTGGTTGGAGCCGAGCTTGGGCGTGGCGAAGATCGTGTGCACGGCCTCCGCAAGATGAGCGCTCTCCAGCACCTTGCGGCGGATGAAGGGCAGCGGCACGCCGGGCCCGCGTTCATAGTCGCGGTCGCATTGCAGGGCGTTGGCGGTGAGGCCGATGCCGGCCGAATTGAGGCCCGAGCGCGCAAGACCGCCCGCCTCGGTGAAGGTGAGAATGTCCGGTCCGTCGTCGCGACGGATGCGCAGCAGCACGCCGGTCTCGGCGCATTCCGCCCGCCAGTCCCAGTTCTGGCCGTGCAGCAGCACGCCGTCCGCGCTCGCCTCGGGCAGCGCCAGCGCCGCCGTGCAGCCGTCGGGGAAATGCTTCTCGACCGTGGCGGGCGCGCGCCGGCGGCTCGCCGCGGCCACCATCTCGGTGCGGGCGTTCATCAGCATGATGCCGGCGAACGGTTGCCCCGAGCCGTCGGCGATGCCGCGCATCTCCTCGACGTAGCTCGGGTCGAACTTCTCGACGATCGGCACCATCGCCTGGGCGCGCCGTTCGAGCTCGTTCCAGTCGACGCCGTTCTTGAGCAGCGACTCCGCATAGAGGGCGATGCCGCGCTTGATGCGCTCGGGCGCGGCCTGGCCGTGCTGGCGGCCGCGCTCGCGCGGGCTGCCGGAAAGGTCGATCAGTGGAAACGGCTGGTAGTCCATCAGGCCCTCCCCAGAAGTGCCGCGCGAAAGCGATCCTTGAGATGCGCGCCGTCCTGCGGCGGCATCACGAACTCGAGCTTCTCGACCATCACCTTGACCAGCCGGAACACCGGGCCCTTCTTGCTGCGCAGATCCTTCACCAGTTGCCCTACCTCGGCCTGGTCGCGCACCAAGGCGCTGTCGGCGATGCCGCAGCCTTTGGCGACGATGCTGAGATCGGTGCCGGCGCCTGAATCCGTCGGGCCGTTGTTGCGCGGGCTGGTGTGCGTGGCCTGATTGCCGGTCTCGCCGAACTTCTCGTTGTCGAGCACGCAGATCGCGAGATTGTCCGGCGCCTGGGCGGCCACCGTGGCGAGCGAACCGAGACTCATCAGCATGTCGCCGTCGCCGGTGATCACCAGCACGCGCTTGGTCGGCTGCGCCAAGGCGAGACCCAGCCCCATGCCGACCGGCGCGCCCATGCCGCCCCACAGCGGCATGTTGAGCGGCCGGTCGCCCGCCTCGGTGATGTCCCAGTTGGGCGAACCGAGGCCCGCGATCACCAGCAGATTGTCGTCGGCGCCCTCGAGGATCTTCTTCACGAGAGGGCGGCGTTGGAGCGTGGCCTTGGCACTCATTGCGCCACCTTCTTTCCGAAATCCTTGATGCCGATCAGCTTCTGCCTGAGCAGCACGGCGACCGGCTGGTTGGCGTTGAAGGCACTGCGCGCGGCGTAATCGACCGTGGTCTTGACCTCGTCGGCCTTGTCGACCGAGGTCACCAGCACGCCCATCGCTTCCAGCACCTTTTGCGTGCCCTGGCCCATCGGATATTGCCAGGAATTGAATTCGCCAACTTCGCCACGCATCGTGATCAGGCTGAGCAGCGGAAAGCGCAGGGTCTTGGTGAGGCCCATCAAATTGATGGTGTTGCCGACGCCCGAGCTCTGCATCAGGAGCGCCGAGCGCTGGCCGCCGAGCCACGCGCCAGCGGCGATCGCCACGCCTTCCTCTTCGGTGGTGAGCGCCACCGTGCGGATCGAATTGCTGCGCTGGCAGGCCTCGATCAGCCGCGCATGGCCCGCGTCGGGCACGTGATAGACCTGCTTGATGTCGTGGTCCTGGAAGACCTCGAAAATCTGCTGACGCCAGTCGACCGCACTCATTCACGCTCCCGATTCAACATCTTGTATGCGCCCGTTAAAATAACGGGAATCTAACGGGTACCTTTTGGTAACCATACAAGATGTGCTGCTCTTCTCGATGACCGGCAGGGAGCATACACCGGGTGTCGGCAGGATCGCGATTCTGTCGTGTAGAACCCAAGCCGAGGAATGACTGTTTACGGCGAAGTCCAATCGTAAGGATGGCCGGGAGCGCCGCTCGGGTTCCTCGGATCGCTGTTCAGGCCGGATCGCGTCGCGAGCAATCGGTTGTCGGAGTTGTAGGTCTCCGCGCCGGAGGCCGGACCGACAGGGGTCTCGCCGGGCGGACGTGCGCCGGGCAGGGGCACATTGGGCCCTGTCACTGCCGGAGCCGAGGAAACGTATTGGGTATTGGAACCGGTCGAGCAGCCTGCGACGACGACGAGGGAAATCAGCGCTAAGCCAGCGCGCAACAGAGATGAAGCGGCCATGTGAAACTCCGTTTATCTAGAAACGGAGCCCGAGCGCGCCGCGTTGCCGCGATAGCGCCCAGCCGGTTCGGCACCGGCATGCCATGCCCACCGCTGTAGCCGGCATCAAGCTCTATCAATGTCGGCTTTCGATAGGCGGGAACGTCGCGCTGGTCAGGCACTGCGTTAACCATGCCTCGCTGCCGATCGCGTCCGGTAGATCGAACCAGCCACTGAGACCGCGTTTTGCCCCGGGTGAGGATTTGCTTTGCAGGCAATCGTCGTGCCCATACACCCGCTTAAGGCGGCCGTCGCAAACCAAAAATGCAAACTTGTTGGCCTCCCACTGCTCTACATCCATGAAGACGCTGCCACATGTCTCGACATGACCGTTGAACACGGCCCTACACGTATAGTCGACTTCGAGCCTTTCAGGCGAAATTCTCCGGCCGGAGAAGCGATGGCGATATGCGCGTCCATTCGCCCACTCCTCGTAGTAGCCGCAGGCCCGATCGCCGAGCTTGTACAACCGGTAAACCAGTTCATAGCCAGGGATAGCACTTTCTTCTCGCCACTCCTGGAAGATCGCGGTTCTGTCTTGAGCAAGCGAGACCGAAACGCCAATCGCCATGAACGCGAGCATCGTTGCCAAGGGCTGTGGAACGGGCAACCGCAAGATGCCGGTGTCCCTAGAACGGCTTCAGCACCGCGAGGAACACGATCACGACCATGAACAGGGCCGGAACCTCGTTCCACCAGCGGTAATAGCGGGCGGGGCGGGTGTTGCGGTCGGCGGCGAACTCCTTGCGCCAGCGCGCGTAGAGATGATGGATCAGGGAGAGGCCGAGCACGAAGGCGACCTTCACCTGCCACCAGCCGGCGTGCCACCAATTGCCCTGCCAGGCGAGCAGCAGCCCGAAGATCCAGACCGCGACCATCGCCGGGTTCATGATGCCGCGGATCAGGCGGCGCTCCATCACCTTGAAGGTCTCGCTCTGCGCCGAGCCTTTCTCGGCCTCGGCGTGATAGACGAACAGCCGCGGCAGATAGAGCAGGCCCGCCATCCAGGCGATCACCGAGACGATGTGCAGCGCCTTCAGGATTTCGTAGAGCATTTCAAATCATACCGCGTTTCCGCAAAACCTCATCCTGAGGAGGCGCGCAGCGCCGTCTCGAAGGATGGGCAACAAGAACCGTGCTCGATCCACCCTTCGAGACACGGTCCTGCGGACCGCTCCTCAGGGTGAGGATTTTCGATTGCTACTTCACCTGCGAGAAGAACCGCCGCCATTCGTCGATGCGGCCGGCGAGCTCGGTCACCGAACTGCTGTCGCTCGGCTTCCATTTGCGCAGATCGTCGAGCACGGCCTGCGCCTCCTTGTTGTCGGCGCTCGTCGCCTTGAGCCGCTGGTCGGCGAGATAGAGCAGGGCATTGTGCACCCGCGCCCGGGCGTCGACGTTGGCGGTGCGCAGCGAGATGATGAGGGTGACGACGAGATCCGGCAGCAGCCTGTCGCGGTCGATCCGCTGGCGCACCGCGTCGGTCATGATGCCGATCGTGGTATCGACCCGCGCCGGCGTCATGCTCGCCTCGCGGATGATGCCGCCCAGGGTGTGCAGCTCGTCCGACGGCGCGAAGCTGCGCGCGAACCGGTCGATGAAGGCCTCGCGCGTGCGCGTGAGATCGACCGAGGTGGCGTTGGTCTTGGACAGTCGCCAGCCAAGCCAGGCGCGCTCGAAGTTCCAGCGATCGGTGGTCGACAGGATGGCGATCGCGATGATCAGGCCGGCCGGGATCAGCACCGACAAATTGCGCCAGGCCCCGCCCACGCTTTCGCCGGGGAAGGAGGCGTAGGTGCCCCAGCCGATCAGCCCTTCGCGGCGCAGCAGGCCGTGCACTTCCTCGGTGAGACCGCGCGCGACGTAGACGCCGGCGATGGCGCGCAGCAGGAGTTCCGTCTTCTTCCATGCCGAGAGCGTCGGATCGCCGCCATATTGCTGGTCGAGCTCGGCCATGCGCGCGTCGAGCGCCTGCGGGTCGGCGACCAGCCGGCGCGCCAGGGTCTGCAGCTTGCTGTAGCGCGCGGGTTTGGAAGCGATGTCGCGCGTGGCGGCGCGGACATACTGGAAGAGCCGCGCCTGCATGCGCGCCTGGGCGTTCGCCTGGATCCGGTCGGGATCGCCCAGCAGCTTGGCCCACAGGCCGGTGACCTGCCGCGGCAGCGAATGGCCGGCGCCGGCCACGAAGGCGCTGTAGGTCAGGGCGACGACGAGAGCGGCGACCGGCGAGGTGTCGTTGATGGCACCGGTGTGATCGAGCAGGAAGAAGATGATCACCGGCGTCAGCCAGAGGAAGCCGAACAGGCGGTGCGCGCCGATGTCGTTCCAGGCGCCCGGGATGTGCGCCAGCCGGCTGTCGACCTCACGCACCGCCGTCAGCATGCCCGCCAGCATCACGATCAGGTAGCAGAAGCGGGCGTCGATATCGGGCGAGAGCGTTCCCAGTTCCATGTCGCGTCAGGCCTCGGCGGCTCTCCGGACGAAAGCCTGCGCTGTCGCCATGTCGGACGGCCGGAGCGCGAACACCGTGTAGAAGACGTCGGCGCCGTCGAGCGGCCCCGCGACATGCACCAGGCCGCCCTCGACCAGCGGGCCGATGTCGCGCGCCAGCGCATCGAGATCGCGATAGCCCGAGCGGCGCGCCAGATCGCCGCCCTTCAGCATCGATTCGTCTTCGAGCAGCGCGCTGAGAATGCGCACCTGGCTGGCGCTGAGCGAATTGGGCGCAACCGGCATCTGCCGGACTATAGGCTGGCCATCCGGCGTGGACAACGCACGTGCTCTGCCGAGCAGATGTCGTGCGTGCCGGCCGTGCAAATGGAGCGGCCACCGAAAGCCGCCGCGTGGGCCGCTTTGGCAAGGCCGCTGATGAAGGCGGGGTGCGTACCGACCGTCGGCGCTCGGCGATAGACCGGCACGCCCGACGCCTCGGCCAGCGCGCGATAGTCCCGATCGAGCTCGACCAGGGTTTCGGAATGTTCCGATACGAAGGCGAGCGGATAAATCACCACCGGCATCTTTTCACGGCCGGCGCGCTCGATCTCGTCATGTGTCGATGGCCCGATCCATTTGAGCGGCCCGACCCGGCTCTGGTAGCACACCGTCCAATCGGACAATCTCGCGGCCGCAGCGATCGCCTGGGCGGTGCACTCGACCTGCCACTGATAGGGATCGCCGGATGCAATCACTTTCTGCGGCAGGCCGTGCGCGGAGAACAACACGCGCGCCTTCGCCGAGCCGAGCGCCGCAAGCTCCTGCTGCACCAGATCGACCGAGGCCGCGATGAAGCCCGCTTCCTGCGGATAGCAGCACACCAGAGTCGTCGTCGCCTTCAGCCGTGCCGCTTCTTCTTTCCAGGCGCCGACCGACGATGCCGTGGTCGTGGTCGAGAATTGCGGATAGAGCGGCAGCAGCACGATGCGGGCGGGCGCGAAGGTGCGCACTTGCTGGACGACATCGGCGGTGAGCGGATGCCAGTAGCGCATGCAGACGAAGGCGCGCCATTGATGCTCGTCGCCCGATAAAGCCTGATCGAGCGCGGCCGCTTGCGCCTCGGTCTGGCCGAGGATCGGCGAAGCACCGCCGATCTGATCGTAGATCCTGCGCGCCTTGACCGCGCGGCGGCTGGCGAGGAATTGCGCCAGCGGCAGGCGCAGCCAGGCCGGCAGGTCGATGATGGCGCGATCGCCAAACAGGTTACGCAGGAAGGGCTGCACGGCCTCCGGCGAATCCGGCCCGCCCAGGTTGAACAGGACGACGGCGATCTTCACGGCGTCCTTCTCACGACGGCTTCCAATTGCGCACGACTTCGACCAGGCGCGCGACATGCTCGGGCGGCGTTTGCGGCACCACGCCGTGACCCAGGTTGAAGATGAACGGGCCGCGGCCGAGCTTGTCGAGAATGCGCGTGGCCTCGCGTTCCATCGCCACACCGCCCGTCACCAGCATCATCGGATCGAGATTGCCCTGCACGCAGATGTGCGGCTGCAACTCCTGCGCCGCCCAGTGCGCGCCGATGCCGGTGTCGATCGACAGCGCATCAAAGGCATCCTTGCGGCGATACATCAGCGCCGCCGGCCCGACCTGGCGCGGAAAGGCGATGACCGGCACTTTTGGATGGCGGGCCTTCACGCCGTGGGCGATGCGCACCATGGGCTCGAGCGACCAGCCAAACAGTTGCTCCTCCGGCAGCACGCCGGCCCACGAATCGAACAGCTGAACGGCGTCGGCGCCAGCCTCGATCTGGTTCACCAGGTGATCGACCACCGATTCGACCAGCAGATCGACCAGCAGGCCGAACGAATCGGGATGGGCATAGGCCCAGTTCTTCACCCTGGCGAAGTCGCGGCTCGAGCCACCCTCGATCATGTAGCAGGCCAGGGTGAAGGGCGCGCCGGCGAAGCCGAGCAGCGCCTTGTCGGCGGCAAGTGCGGCCCGCGTCTGGCGGATCGCCCGATAGACCGGCTGCAGGAAGTCGGTGAGCCGCGCACGCGACAGCTGGCCGAATTGCGCCGGATCACTCAGCGCGTCGAGCCTGGGGCCTTCGCCTTCCTCGAACCACACTTTCTGGCCGAGCGCATGCGGCACCACAAGGATGTCAGAGAAGATGATCGCGGCATCGAGGTCGAAGCGCCGGATTGGCTGCAGGGTGACCTCGACCGACTTGTCGGGCGTGTAGCAGAAATCGAGGAACGAGCTCGTGCTCGCACGGACCGCGCGATATTCCGGCAGATATCGTCCGGCCTGGCGCATCAGCCAGATCGGTGGCGTCGGGAAGCGCGTTCCGCCCAGGGTCTGCAGGAATTTCCCGCCGCTCAAATCTCATCCCTCATGCTTTCCTCTTACTCTTTCATAGAAGGTAGTAGCAGTAGTAGAGCGTGCGGATCGCGGGGATGGGCATGATTAGCCGACCGTCCCCAGCCGCTTGTGGACCGGCACGACGCGATTCCACGGCCTTTTAGGCATCGATTCCCGATTCGCAGACGATTAGCCCGAAGCTGTCCAAGGTAGACAGGAGTCGGGAAGGACAGGACGAGTCGGGCCCCGAATCCCGCGGGTCGGCTGAAAGCCCGAGTCTGTCCCCGATTCGCCCAGCCCAATCCCGGATTTCTCCCCGTGGCCCTGTGGGGTAAGTTCGGGACGATAAAGATCGATCTATGGCTGGCCGCAACTTTCACGTCCATCTGGTGTCCGACTCCACGGGTGAAACCGTGTCGAGCGTGGCGCGCGCCTGCCTGGTGCAATATGAGGGAATCTTCGTGCAGGAGCACGTCTGGTCGCTGGTGCGGACCAAGAACCAGATGGAAAAGGTCATGGCCGAGGTCGAGCGCAACCGCGGACCGGTGCTCTACACGCTGGTCGACCCGGACCTGCGCGACTGCGTGCGCGACCATTGCCGCAAGCTGCAACTGCCCTGCGTCGGCGTGCTCGACCAGGCGATGAGCGTGCTGGCTGTGCACTTCCATTCCAAGAGCGAGCAGTGGCCGGGTCGTCAGCATCAGCTCGACGAGGGTTATTTCGACCGCATCGACGCCATGCACTACACGCTCGCGCACGATGACGGCCAGTCGACGCACGATCTCGACGATGCCGACGTGATCCTGGTCGGGCCGTCGCGCACCTCGAAGACGCCGACCTGCGTCTATCTCGCCAATCGCGGCGTGCGCGCGGCCAACGTGCCGTTGGTGCCGGCGGTGCCGCCGCCCGAGGAGCTGGAACTGGCGCGCCGGCCGCTGATCGTCGGCCTGATCACCGACCCCGAGCGGCTGATGCAGATCCGGGTCAACCGGCTGCGGCTTCTGCAGCAGGACACCGAATCGGAATACACCGACATCGACCAGATCCAGCGCGAGATCCAGGAAGCGCGCCGGCTCTACGCCCGGCGCAAATGGGCGACCATCGACGTCACCCGCCGATCGATCGAGGAGACCGCCGCCGCCATCCTGCAGATGCTGGCGGTGCGGCGCGAGCAACGGATGCAGGCGACGTCATGAAGTGCGCGCGCCTGGCGCCGCTGGCCTGCGTGCTGGCTGCCACGGGCGCGTGGGCCGGGGCCGCACTGGCCGCGGGTGGCATCGAGATCAGGCGCGGGCCCGACCGTGTCGAATTCGGCAGCTGCGTGCCGAGCCTTGCCGTCGAGAACAAGTCGGGCGAGACGATCGACTATCTCGAGGTCGATCTCGCGATCGCGCTGGCCGACGGCCGCCGACGCACCGTCGAGCTGAAGTCGGCCTACCGCGAGGGCATCCACTATCCGATCGAGCCCGGCGGCAAGGCGGTTCTGCGCCAGCATCTCGACACCGAAGCCTCGCTCGGCGTGCCCTGCGGCGAAGTGAAATCGCGCGCGGTGGCACGGACGATCTGCGAGGCGACGGACGGCAAGCCCTGCACGGCAAAGGTATCCATCCAGCCCTGATCGCGGGGGCTGGATTCCGCCTCGGCCTTTAGTAATCTATCGTGCAAATACTTCTTAAAGACTGGGGCAGGGGGAATGGCTGCTCTGTTGCGGGGCGTCGGCACCATGGTGCGCTCATGGCCGCATTGCGGATGGGCCGTGGTTGGCGTGCTGGTGTTACTGGCGGGCTGTGTGCCGGACGCGCCGCCCTCCGGCTCCGCGCCGGTCCAGCCGCCGGCCGCGCTTTTCGGCGCCAATGTCGGGCCGTCCGAGACGGCGGCGGGCGCGCCGGCCGCACGCGTCTATTTCCTCATGCCGGGCAGCCCGGCGGAGACGGCCGGCGTGCGCGAAGGCGACCAGATTCTCACGGTGGCTGGACATCCCGTCACCACGGGCGAGGAGCTGTTGGCTGTGATGCGCCAAAGCAAGCCGGACGAAATGGTGCCGGTGGTGCTGATGCGCGGGGAGGAGCACGTCGAGCTCAAGGCCAAGCTCGGCCGCCGGCCGCCGGAGGCGGAGTATGCGCGCGCCTGGCGCGATTTCGCGAACCAGCGCAGCGCGCAGGAGCTGGCGGCGGCAGCCGAGGCCGAAAGAGCGGGTGATCATGGCGCGGCGCTCGCCCATGGCGCGCAGGCGGCGCGGGCCGCGTTCGAGAGCTCTTCGGTGGCCGCCGCCAACGAGGCGCTGGCGCAGATCGGCGCCACGCTGCAGGCGGCGCGGGCCTCTCCTCCGGTGCCGCCGGAGGCCGAGCGGCGCAACCAGCGCGCACTGGCGATCCTGCGCAACGCTTCGGCCGACAGCGACAATGACCGCGCTGCCGCCGAATTCGGCGCCGCGATCTATGCCGCGCCCTGGCTTGCCGACCTCTACCTGAACCGCGGCCTGGTGCTGGCGCGGGCCGGTTTCCCGCAAGCCGCCGCGACCTCGCTGCGCCAGTATCTGCTGCTCAATCCGCACGCTGCGGACGCCGCCAGCGTGCGCGGCAAGATCGCCGAACTGGAGGTGGCCTCCGAGGACCAGACCCCGTGGCTGGCATTCGTTTCGGACTGGAGTGTCCAGCAGGGCGGTACGATCCGCATGAGCCTGCGCGGCCACACGCTCACGGCCTATGTCCTGACGCCGCAGCCCGACACCGACCAGAAGCCCGGCGACCGCATCTGCTGGGGAACCGTGCACGGCATGCGGTTCGAGGGACGCTGCACGTTCTGGTTTTCGACCGACGCCGCCAAGACGTGCTTCGGCAGCAAGCGGGAATACGAGGCCGATGGCGGCATCACCGGCAACGAGCTTCAACTCGACACCATAACGAACCTCAACTTCAACACGGCGACGTGCGCCATCAACACCGAGACGCGCGGCCATCGCATCTGGCTCCGCAAGCGCGGGGCAAGCTGAGGAGAGAAAACATGAAGACCGGCGCGATTCTGGCTCTTGTCCTGCTGCTCGGCACAGCAGGCGACGCGGCGGCCCAACGGGTCGTCGGCTGCTTCTACCAGGGCCGCCAGGTGGCCGATTCGATGTGCGCCAGCGGCGGTGGAGGCGGCGGGTATTATGGCGGTGGCGGCTCGGCGCTCGGCTACGCCATCGGTGGCGCCATCCGCCAGATGATCGAGAGCTTCTTTGCGCCCGACACCTCGGCGCAGGAGGCGCGAGCCGCATCGGTGAGGCTCAACAACGAAGGTGTCGCGCTGTCGAACCAGGGCAATCGCCGGGCGGCGATTGCCAAGTACCGGGAGGCGGTGGCAATCGATCACGACAATGCGATTGCGGCGGCGAACTATTTCATGGAGCGCGCCCAGCTCGACTGCGATCTCGGCCGGCTTGCCGACGCGCTCAGGGAAGCGCGCCAGGCAGTCGAGGCCAGCAACCGCAACGCGGAGGGGCGCACCGTCACATTGGCGGCGGCGCAGGAAAGCGTGCGTTTCCTCGAGCGCATGGTGTCGAACCAGAACGCCGAGCAGCGCGAGACCTTCGACAGCAAGCAGCGCGAGCTGGTCGGCCAGATGCGCACCCTGAACGGCCCCGGCACCGGCGATCTCCAGGTCGATGCGCAGCGCGGCGCGTTCGGCTCGACCGAGCTCAAGCCGCGCGACCTTGCGTCGGCTCCCCCACCGCCGCCGGTGCAGACCAAGAGTGCGCTCGAGCAGGCGAGCAGCGCACAGCGTTCCGGCGAGCAGGCGCGTGGCGCCGCCGGCACGGAAGAGGCCAAAAGACTCGGCGACTGCACTTTCGCCAGCGGACCATGCGCCAAGCCGACGGTAACCGGCACGGCAACCGTCAACATCCATCCGATCACCAGCCCGGCGACCGACAAGATCGTCGCCCGCATCCCCGACACTTTGCGCGACAAGCCCGAGATCAAGGGACTGGTCGACCAGTATCGCGATTTCGATCTCAAGATGCAGGCCAAGCAGCTCGAGGCCGACCAGCTCAAATCGCAGATCGCCAAGGCGTCCGGTCCGGACGCCAAGACCCTGGAGGCGCAACGGCAATCGCTGCAGAACGAGGTCAATTTCTACAAGCAGGACCTCGCTTCAACCAAGGACCAGATCAAGAAGGAACTCAATCACTACAACGTGCCGTTCGATGAGAAGTAGCGCCGGCGCCGCCATCGTTGGCGGGCTTGCCCTGGTCCTCGCTGCGGCCGCGCTGCCGGCGCGCGCCGAACCGGTGCCGCCGCTGGTCGAGATCCCGGCCGACGTGGCGAGCGCACACCCGGAGCTGGCAAGCCAGAAGGCCGCGCTCGTCGGCGAACGCAACAGCCTGCGCTCGCAGACCAAGGCTCACGCCGCGGAGTGCGGCAGTGTCGTTGCCGGAACCGCCGCGGACAGAAAGTGCGCGCAGGACAACACACGGCTTTCCGCCGATGTCGCCGCCCATATCGCTGCCTCCAAGCGCTTCAACGCAGCGGTGGCGGCGGCGGAGCGACGCGCCGCTGTCTGCGCCGCTGTCCGGCAAGCCATGGTGGTCGATCTCCGGGCGGCGCACCTTGCCAAGGCGATCGAGCTGCTGTCCGATCCCGAGCGCTTCGAGGTCGACCGCGAGCGCGTGCTCGAGGATCTGGGCGAGAGCGCGAAGGGCTTTTCCTTCGAGGCGGTCAATCTGGTGACCTTGGGACTGGCCCGCGGTGCCAAGGAGTTCGCACGCTTCAACATCCTGGCGCAAAAGGCGAATGCGGCGAAGTTCGCCTCCCAGCTCGGTCAGATCGCCAATGAGGAAGCGCGGATGGACCGCGTCATCTCCGAGCTCAAGGACACGGAGCTCGTGCGCCGCGTCTTCGAGTACAAGAGCGCGCTCAACAAAGTGCGTATCGCCGAGGAAGGTGCAAAGTCGGCCGAGATGGTGAGCCATACGCGCGAAGCGGGTGAGGCCCTGCTCGGCAACTACGAGCTGATGAAGATCAAGCCGCCGGCGCGCAGCGTCTCGAATGCGCTGTACGGCTCAAGCGCGGCGCTCGGTTCGGTGGCCATCATTTTCGTCGAGGGGCCGGGCGCGGTGGCCGCCACCGCCGGGAGCGCAGCCGCGTCCGTGGCGATCGGCGGACGCGAGGCGGTCGATATGTGGGACGAGCTGGGGCGCCTCAAGGAGGTCTATCTTGACCGGCGCAAGCGCGAGCAGATGAAGGACGAACTGGTGACGCGGCTTGGCAAGGTGCGGCAGCGCCAGGCCGAACTCGCGATGGCGGCGAAGGGCGCCGCCTGCGGCGGCTGAGGGAACTATCCGCCGGCCAAGGTCGCGCGCAACGTCATGTGCCGGCCGTCGCGAATGATGGCGAGATCGGTCGCCTGGCCGACCGGCGACAGGCCGATGCGGTTGTGCAGGTCGGCGGCGTTGGCGATCGGCGCACCGCCGACCGCGGTGATGATGTCGCCCGGCCGGAGCCCCGCGTGCGCCGCCGCCGATCCCGGCTCGACCTGGGCGACCAGGGCCCCTGACTGATCGGCCGGCAGGCCCTGGGCGCGGGCGAGGTCGGGCGTCAGGTCCTGGATGCCGACGCCGAGATGGCCGTGCCGCACCTTGCCGCCATGTACGATCTGCTCGGCGACCTGGCGCACGATGTTGACCGGGATGGCGAAGCCGATGCCGACATTGCCGCCCGCCGGGCCGATGATCGCGGCGTTGACCCCGACCAGCTGGCCCTGGAGATTGACCAGCGCGCCGCCCGAATTGCCCGGATTGATCGGTGCGTCGGTCTGGATGAAATCCTCGTAGCCCTCGCCCAGCCCGGTGCGCTTGAGCGCGCTCACGATGCCGTGCGTCACCGTCTGGCCGATGCCGAACGGGTTGCCGATCGCGATCACGTAGTCTCCGACCTGCAGGGCGTCGGAGTTGCCCATCGGCATGCTTTGCAGGTCACGGGCCGGCACGCGCACCACGGCGACGTCGGTGTCGGGATCGGCGCCGACCTTGCGGCCTTGCAGCTTGCGGCCGTCCCACAAGGTCACGGCGATCTCGTCGGCATGCTCGATCACATGATTGTTGGTGACGATCAGGCCCTCGCGCGGGTCGATCACCACGCCCGAGCCGACCGCCTGGATCTCGCGCTCGACCGGACCCTGCGGGATGTTGAAGAACTGGCGGAAGAACGGATCGTTGAACAGCGGGTTCTGCTGCATCGCCACGCGGCCTTTGATGGCGATGCTGACGACGGCCGGCGCCACGCGCTTGACCAGCGGCGCCAGGCTCGGCGGGTTGAAGGCTTCGGCGGGGCTGGCGACCTGCTGGGCGTGGCCCGGAGCGGCCGATGTTACGGCCGCAAGCGCGACCACAATCGCGAGAAACCGACGCATGACGCATCTCCACTGGATGAGAGCGCGAAGGTGGCGCGCGATTTTGGCAACAAACTGGCGAAGGGCGGCGATTCGTCAGTGGATCTCACTCCACCTGGTTCGCCTCCCCCTCCCGTGGCCTAGCTCGACGGGCCCCCGCCGCCCAATCCGCCCGCCCACTGCGAGCTGATGCGGCTGTCGTTGATGGCGGGCTCGCGCATCGGCAGCGGCATCTCGCCCGGCTTCTTCAGGATCAGGACGACCAGGCCAGCGATGGTGCCGACGATGAGCAGCACGAAGATGGCGAGCGCCTCGACCGGCATGGCTACTCGGCCGCCTTCACGACCGGCTCGAAGCGGGCGTCGAAGTCGCGGATCGACTGCTCGACCGTGTCGGCGACCTGCTTGAGCTTGTCCTGATTCACCACCTTCAGGCCGAACATGTCCTTGACATAGAACACGTCGACGGCGCGCTCGCCATAGGTGGTGATGTGCGCCGAGGCGATCTGCAGGCTGCAGCGCGTCAGCGCGCGCGTGACGATATGCAGGAAGCCCGGCCGGTCGCGGCCGTTGACCTCGATCACGGTGAAGGTGTCGGACGCGTTGTTGTCGATCAGCACGCGCGGCTCGACCGTGAACACGCGATCGCGCTTGGGCCACGAGCCGCGCTGGCTGTCGAGCTCGCGCCGCACGTCGAGCCGGTTGGACAGCGAGAGCTCGACCCGCGCGGCGAGTCGCGCCAGCCGCTGCGGGCCGTCGAACGGCTTGCCCTCGAGGTCCTGCAGCCAGAACGTGTCGAGTGCCATGCCGTTGGCCAGGGTGAAGATCTTGGCATCGACGATGTTGGCGCCGGAGATCGCCATGGCGCCGGCCAGACGGGCGAACAGGCCGTGCGTGTCGAGCGTATAGATCGTGACTTCGGTGACCGAGCGGCCGGCATCGACCCGGTGCTCGATGGCGAGCGGCTGCTTCTCGCGCTCGGCGCGGCGCACCAGCTCGGCCTGGCGCGCCAGGGTCTCGGGATCGAATGACAGCCAGTACGGGGCGTAGCCGCGGCCGAAATGTTCCTCTTTCTCGGCGTCTGTCCAGGTCGTGAGCCGCTTGCCGACCTCGGCCTGGATCGCCTTGATGCGCTCGCCGCGGCCGCCCGACAGCGTGCCGCCCGACAGCACCTGCTCGGCCGCGTGATAGAGCTGGCGCAGCAGCGCCGCCTTCCAGCCATTCCACACGTTGGGGCCGACGGCGCGGATGTCGCACACCGTCAGCACCAGCAAGAGCCGCAGCCGCTGCGGCGACTGCACCAGCTCGGCGAAGCTCTGGATGGTCTTGGGATCCATCAGGTCGCGCTGGAACGCCGTCGCCGACATCGCGAGGTGATAGCGCACCAGCCAGGCGACGGTCTCGGTCTCGGCCGGACTCAATCCCAGCCGCGGGCAGACCTGCATGGCGACCTCGGCGCCCAGCACCGAATGATCGCCGCCACGACCCTTGGCGATGTCGTGGAACAGCACGGCGAGATAGAGCACCGGCCGCGACAGGATCTTGTGCACCACCTCCGTCGACAGCGGATGGTCTTCCTTGAAGCCGCCGGCCTCGATCTGCGACAGCAGGCCGATGGCGCGGATCGTGTGCTCGTCGACCGTGTAGGTGTGATACATGTCGTGCTGCGTCTGCGCCACGACCCTGCCGAAATCGGGGATGAAGCGGCCGAACACGCCCGCCTCGTTCAGCCGCCGCAGGGTCGTCTCCGGATCGTGGCTGGAGGTCAGCATGGCCATGAACAGGCGATTGGCCTCCGGATCGCTGCGCAGCCTGTCGACGAGGCGGATGTTCTGCGTGATCAACCGCAAGGTCGCCGGATGGATGTCGAGGTCGTTCTCCTGCGCGACATGGAACAGGCGCAGGATCGCCACCGGATCCTTCTGGAACATGTCGGTCGCCGCGGCGCCGACGCGCTCGCCGTCGAGGCGGAAGCCTTCGAGCTGGCGCGGCCGCAAGGTCTGCCAGAGCGCGGCGAGCTTGGGCTTGCGGCGGCGGCTGTCCTCCAGCGCGGCGACGAAGATGCGCGTCAGGTCGCCCACCGTCTTGGCGTGAAGATAGTAGTGCTTCATGAAGCGCTCGACGCCGCGGCTGCCGGGACGATCCTGGTAGGAAAGCCGGGCGGCGATCTCGCGCTGCAGGTCGAACGACACGCGGTCGTCGGCGCGGTTGGTGAGATAGTGGATGTGGCAGCGGACTGTCGAGAGGAACCGCTCGGCGCGCTCGAAGTGGCGCGCCTCGCCGTGGGTCAACACGCCCTTCGCGACGAGTTCCGACGGTTGGCTGACCCGATAGAGATAGCGCGCGATCCAGAACAGCAGATGCAGGTCGCGCAGCCCGCCCTTGCCCTCCTTGACGTTGGGCTCGACGACATAGCGTGAATCGCCCATGCGGTGATGGCGTTGGTCGCGTTCGGCGAGCTTGGCCTCGACGAAATCGCGGCCGTCGCCGGTCAGGAACTTCTGCGTGAAGCCCTTCTCGAGTTCCTCGAAAAGCTCCTTGTCGCCCCACAGGTAGCGCGCCTCCAGGAGCGCGGTGCGGATCGTGTGGTCGCGCTCGCCATAGCGCAGGCTCTCCTCGACGGTGCGCGTGGCGTGGCCGACCTTGAGCCCGAGGTCCCACAGCAGGTAGAGCATGAACTCGACGATCTGCTCGCCGCGCGGCGTCTGCTTGTAGGGCCGCAGGAAGAGCAGATCGATGTCGGAGAGCGGCGCCAGCTCGCCGCGGCCGAAGCCGCCGGTCGCCACGACCGAAAGCCGCTCGGCAGCGCTCGGGTTGGCGGCCGGATAGGCGAAGCGCTCTGCGAAGTCGAATAGCACGCGGATCAGCTGGTCCATCAGGAACGAGGTCGCCGCCAGCACTGTCGGGCCGTCGTTCCGGAGCGGCCCCGGCTCCTCGAAGCGGCGGCGGATTTCGGCCCGGCCCCTGGCCAGGCTGTCGCGGAACAGGGCCAGCACCTCGTTGCGCGGGATGTCGCCCGCCGGCCGGTCCTCGACCAGCCTCTCCAGCGCGTCCGAAAGCGCCCGGCGGTGAACGATGTCGCGCCGGTCGGGAATGGAATCGTAGGGCCTGGCCATGTGGAGGGATATTATCGTGAAGGGTCAGGGTGGGCCATGGAGGGCCAAGTGCGGCGCAGGGGCGTTATTGCGGGCTTGATGTGGGGCATGGCGGGTCGAGCAGCCTGGGCCCAGGCCGGCCGGCCGGCGGCCGCTGTTCCGGCCGGCATCGATCTCAACAGCGCCAGCCGGGATGAACTGATGACCCTGGACGGCATCGGCGAGGTCAAGGCCGACGCCATCATCCGGGCCCGGCCGTTCCGGGCCAAGACCGAGCTGGTCGAGCGTCATATCGTGCCCGAGGCGCTGTACGACAAGATCAACGGCCGGGTCACGGTGCGGCCGATGGTGACGACCGCGCCCGCGGCAGCGCCGCCGCCGCCGGCTGCGCGGCGCTGATCGGGGCGGCGATGGACGACAGGACGATCTATGCCTTGGGCACGCCCATGCCCTCCCGGATGGGGCCGGGCGCTTTGTCGGTCATTCGCCTGAGCGGCCCGCGCGCGGCCGATGCGCTGATCTTCCTCACCGAGCGGCAGGCCTTCGCGCGCGGCCACTCGGCGCGCGATCCGGCGCTGCCCGAACCGCGCCGTATGGCGGTGCGCTCACTGCTCGATCCGGTCACCGGGGAAGTGATCGATAGAGGCCTGGCGGTGTGGTTCGCGGCGCCCAACAGCGAGACCGGCGAGACCATGGCCGAGCTGCACCTGCATGGCGGCCGCGCCGTGGTGAGCGCGGCGCTCGCGGCGATCGCCAAGCTCGATTTCTGCCGCTTGGCCGAGCCCGGCGAATTCACCCGGCGCGCCTTCGAGAACAACAAGCTCGATCTCACCGAGGCCGAGGCGATCGCCGACCTGGTCGCCGCCGAGACCGAGCAGCAGCGGCGATTGGCGCTGCAGCAGATGGATGGTGCGCTGCACCGCCTCTACGAGGACTGGCGGACGCTCGGCTTGCGCGCTCTTGCCCATCTCGAGGCGGCGATCGATTTTCCCGACGAGGATCTTCCGGCCGGCATCGCTGACGAGGTGAAGAGCGGCATCACGCGGCTCGCCGAGGAGATCGCCGGCCACCTCGAGGACAAGCGCGGCGAGCGGCTGCGCGATGGCCTGCACATTGCCATCATCGGTCCGCCCAACGCCGGCAAGTCGTCGCTACTCAATCTGCTGGCGCGGCGCGAGGCCGCTATCGTCTCTGAGACCGCCGGCACAACGCGCGACGTGATCGAGGTCCATCTCGACCTGGCCGGCTGGCCGGTGGTGCTGGCCGATACCGCGGGGCTGCGTTCCTCGGGCGACGCCATCGAGCAGGAAGGGGTGCGACGCGCCAAGGCGCGCGCGGCCGAGGCCGATCTGCGGCTGCTGGTGCTCGATGCCTCGGCCGACTGGCGGCGGGCCATGGCCGAGATCACCGCAGCGACGGAGCGCTGGGATGCCGCGCACGACATGGTCGTGGTGAACAAGAGCGATCTCGCGCCGGTCGAGGGCATCGGCGTGGTGGCGCTCTCGGCACTTTCCGGGGCGGGGCTGCCCGAGCTGCTTTCCCGCATCGAACGGTCGGCCGGCGCGCTGATGCAGGAGGGAACTGCACCCCCTCTGACACGGGCCCGTCATCGTGCGGCGCTAGGGGAAGCTCACGCTTCTTTGCGGCGCGCGCTCGTCGCCCGGGAGGTAGCATTGGCGGCGGAGGATTTGAGGCTGGCTTTGCGTGCGCTCGGGCATATCACTGGTACGGTTCGGGTCGACGAACTGCTCGACGTGATCTTCCGCGATTTCTGCATCGGCAAATGACGGCATGACCAAGATCATCCTTACCCGCCACGGCGACGTCGTCGGCATCAGGCCCAAGCGCTTTCGCGGCCGCGCCCAACTGGCGCTGACCGAGCTCGGCGAGCGGCAGGCCCGGGCGCTGGCCGAGCGGGTGGCCGCGAGCTGGCGTCCGGCCGCGATCTACACCAGCCCGCTCTATCGCTGCGTCACCACCGGCGAGCGCATCGGCACGGCCTGCAGCGTCGCCGCTTCGACGGTCGATGACCTGATGGACCTCGACTACGGCCAGTGGCAGATGCGGGTGCAGGACGAGATCAAGGCCGAGCAACCGCAGCTCTTCAACCTGTGGCATACGGCGCCGCAGCTGGTGCGCTTTCCGGGCGGCGAATCGCTGCAGGACCTGGTGGCGCGCACCTCGAACGCGTTGCGGGCCGTCCTGCTCGCCCACCCGGGCCAGACCGTGGTCCTGGTCGGCCACGACAGCGTCAATCGGGCGCTGCTGCTGCAACTCCTCGACCAGCCGCTGTCGGCCTACGGCAAGATCGTGCAGGACCCGTGCTGCTTGAACGAGATCGATGTCGAGGGCGACCATGTCGAGGTCCATAGGGTGAACGACACGGCCGGCATCCCGCACGGCTGATCGACGGCCAGACGCCGGAACCGCGGGGTTTGGGCTCCGTTGGACTCCGGGCGGTCTGGATGGCCAAGGACAGTCTTTCCACCTATCGCGCCAAGCGCGACTTCAGCAAGACAGCCGAGCCGGCCGGCAAAGTGGCCGCGGCCCGCGGCGCGGGCTTGCGCTTCGTCATCCAGCGCCATGACGCGACCCGGCTGCATTACGATTTCCGACTCGAGCTGGATGGCGTGTTCAAATCGTGGGCGGTCACTAAGGGTCCGTCCCTCGACCCGCACGACAAGCGGCTGGCCGTCGAGGTCGAGGACCATCCGCTCGACTACGGCGACTTCGAGGGCACGATTCCCGAGGGCGAATATGGCGGCGGCACGGTCCAGCTGTGGGACCGCGGCTATTGGATTCCCGAGGGCGATCCGCATGAGGGCCTGAGACGCGGCGAACTGAAATTCTCGCTGGATGGCGAGCGGCTGTCGGGCGGCTGGGTGCTGGTCCGCATGAAGTGGGATCGCAGCGGCGGCAAGAAGACCAACTGGCTGCTGATCAAGCATCGCGACGAGGCCGCCCAGGAGGGCGAAGGCGACAGCGTCCTGAAGGAGAACGACACGTCGGTCGCGTCGGGCCGAACCCTGAAGCAGATCGAACTGGGTACGGGCCGCGCGCCCACGCCGTTCATGAACCGCAAGAACAGGAACGCGGCCGGCGCCGTCTGGGGGCACGACGACAAGAAGGAGAAAAAGGCCAAGGGCAAGTCGGCCAAGTCCAAGAAGGTCGCCCATATGCCGGAGTTCGTCGAGCCGCAGCTCGCCAAGCTGGTCGATCGCGCGCCGGGCGGCACCGGCTGGGCGCATGAGGTGAAGTTCGACGGCTATCGCCTGCAGCTTCGGGTCGAGGATGGCGAAGCCGTCCTGCGCACCCGCAAGGGTCTGGACTGGACGCGCAAGTTCACCGCCGTCGCCGAGGCTGCCGAGGCGCTGCCCGACTGCATGATCGACGGCGAAGTCTGTGCGCTCGACCAGCACGGCGCGCCGGATTTCGCGGCCCTGCAGGCCGCCATTTCCGAAGACAACTCGAAGGATCTGATCTTCTTCGCCTTCGATCTGTTGTTCGCCGAGGGCCACGACCTGCGCCCCCTGCCCTTGTCGGAGCGCAAGGAGGCGCTGCGCGAGCTGCTCGCCTCGACCGGCGCCAGGAACCAGACCATCCGTTACGTCGAGCATTTCGAGACGGCCGGCGATTCGGTGCTGCAATCGGCCTGCCGCATGCATCTGGAAGGCATCGTCTCCAAGGAACTCGACGCGCCCTACAAGTCGGGCCGCCGCGGTTCCTGGCTCAAGGCCAAGTGCCGGGCCGGCCACGAAGTGGTGATCGGGGGCTGGACGCAGGAGGGCAAGAAGCTGCGCTCGCTGCTGGTCGGCGTGCATCGCGGCGACAAGCTCGTCTATGTCGGCCGGGTCGGTACCGGTTTCGGCGAAGGCGTGATGAAGAAGTTGCTGCCGCAGCTCAGGGACGTCGAAAGCAAGAAGAGCCCGTTCGACAAGGCGGCCAGCCCGCGCCACGAGAGCAACCTGCACTGGGCCAAGCCCGAGCTGGTGGCCGAGATCGAGTTCGCCGGCTGGACCGGCGACGGCAACGTGCGGCAGGCGGCCTTCAAGGGCCTGCGCGCGGACAAGCCGGCCGACGAGATCGTCGCCGAGACGCCGGCCGAGCCTGAGAAAACCGAGGTTGCCGAACCGGCGGAAAAGGCTTCGCCTGCGAGGGTGAAGAAGGGTGCCCGGAGTCCCCGCGCGAAGACGACTGCCGACCGGACGCGTGGACCGGGCATGGTGATGGGTGTGTCGATCTCCCATCCCGACAAGGCGATGTGGCCGGACGAAAAGCCGCCGATCACCAAGCTCGAGCTCGCCAAGTATCTCGAGTCGATCGGCGACTGGATGATCGATCACATCGCCGGCCGGCCCTGCTCGATCGTGCGCACGCCCGACGGCATCGATGGCCAGCGCTTCTTCCAGCGTCACGTCATGCCCGGCATGTCGCATCTGATCGAGGGGGTGAAGGTGAAGGGCGGCGACAAGAAGCCGTACCTGCAGATCGACAAGGTCGAGGGGATCATTGCCGCGGCGCAGTTCGGCACCACCGAGTTCCATCCGTGGAACTGCCAACCCGACAAGCCCGAGATTCCCGGTCGGCTGGTGTTCGATCTCGATCCGGCGCCCGGCGTCGACTTCGATGCCGTCATCAAGGGCGCCAAGGAGATCGCGTCGCGGCTGGAGAAGCTCGGCCTCGTGCCGTTCTGCAAGACCACTGGCGGCAAGGGACTGCACGTCGTGACGCCGCTCGCCCCCGACAAGAGCAAGAAGAGCCTCGACTGGGATACCGCCAAGACCTTCGCCAAGGAAATCTGCCGGCGCATCGCGGCGCGGGAACCCGAGCTCTATGTGCTGAACATGGCCAAGAAGGAGCGCACAGGGCGCATCTTCCTGGACTATCTCCGTAACGACCTGACCTCGACCGCTGTGGCGCCGCTGTCGCCGCGCGCGCGCGAGGGCGCCACCGTGTCGATGCCGCTCGAGTGGAGCGCGGTCAGGACAGGCCTCGATCCGAAGAAATTCACGATGCGCACCGCTCCGGCGCTTTTGAAGAAGAACAAGCCGTGGAGCGACTACGAGAAGTCGGCCCGTCCCCTTCGTGCCGCCATCGAGGCCCTGATCGAATCAAAATGGTGAGGTCATCATGGCAAAATCACGCAAGCGGACGACGCATGCTCATTCTCGCAGCGCCGCCAATTCGAATGAACCGCACCGCAACGGCCGCTCGTCCGGCAACGGTCACAGCCACGCTCACGGCCACGGCCGCGGCAAGTCCCTGCGCCCGACCTGGGAAGGACATCTCAGGCTCTCGTTGGTGACCTGTCCGGTCGCGCTCTACACCGCGACCGAGCGCACCGCCGAGGTGCATTTCAACCTGATCAATCCCAAGACCAACAACCGCATCCGCATGCAGACCATCGACTCGGGCACCGGCAAGGTCGTGGACCGCGCCGACCTGGTGCGCGGCTACGAGGTCGCCAAGAACAAGTACATCCTGTTCGAGAAGGAAGAGCTCGACTCGGTGCGTCTGGAATCGACCCGCATTCTCGACATCGAGGAATTCGTCGATGCCTCGAGCATCGACCGCATCTATTGGGACCAGCCCTACTACCTGGCGCCCGCCGGCAAGACCGGTGTCGAGGCCTTCGCCGTGATCCAGGAAGCCATGGCGGCCCAGAACAAGGTCGCCCTTGGCCGCCTGGTGCTGCACAACCGCGAGCGCGTCTGTGCGCTCGAGCCGCGCGACACCGGCATCCTGCTCACCACGCTGCGCAGCTATGACGAGATCCGCGATTCGAGCGAGATCTTCGACCGCCACATGCCCAAGCCAGACCGCTCCATGCTCGAGATCGCCGGCAAGATCATCGAGCAGCAGCAGGCCAAGTTCGATCCGACCGAGTTCAAGGATCGCTACGAGGATGCCCTGCGCGACCTGATCGCGCGCAAGAAGAAGGGCCAGCCGGTGGTCGCCGCCGAAGAGCCCGAGGATACCGGCAAGGTGGTCGACCTGATGGACGCCCTGAAGAAGAGCCTCAAGGGCGGCGGCGGCCGTCGCCGCGCCGCTTGACGGCGGACATCCGATCCACGACTTAAGGCCCGCCATGCGGGCCTTTTCTTATGATGTGATCGTCGTGGGCGGCGGCCATGCCGGTTGTGAAGCCGCAGCCGCCGCGGCGCGGCTCGGCGCCCGCACCCTGCTGCTGACCCACCGCATCGACACGATCGGCGAGATGTCCTGCAACCCCGCGATCGGCGGGCTGGGCAAGGGCCATCTGGTGCGCGAGATCGATGCGCTCGACGGCGTCATGGGCCGCGCCACCGATCGCGCCGGCATCCAGTTCCGCACGCTCAATCTTTCCAAGGGCCCGGCCGTGCGCGGGCCGCGCGCCCAGGCCGACCGCAAGCTCTATCGCCAGGCCATGCAGGCGATCCTGGCCGAGCAGGCGAACCTCGAAATCCGCGAGGAGCCCGTTGCGGATATCCTCGTGGATACACGCGGAGCGTGTATCGGCATCGTCACCGAGCGCGGCGCGGAGATCGCCGCCGGCCGCGTCGTGCTGACAACGGGCACCTTCCTGAGAGGCCTGATTCACTTGGGCGAAATCAAGATTCCCGCCGGCCGGGCACGCGGCCAGCGCGGCGGCGTTCCGGCCGATCTGGCGGCCGACGCGGTCGAAGAGCCCTCGACGAGGCTCGCGCAAAGGTTGCAGTCGCTTGGCTTCGCCCTGGGCCGCCTCAAGACCGGCACGCCGGCCAGGCTCGACGGCCGCACGATCGACTATAGCGGCCTCGACAAGCAGGATGGCGACCGCCCGCCGGTTCCGTTCTCCTATCTCACGCGCGAGATCACGACGCCGCAGGTCGCGTGCCACGTCACCGAGACGACGCCCGCCACCCACGCGCTGATCCGCGCCAATCTCCATCGTGCGCCGATGTATTCGGGCCAGATCGAGAGCGTCGGGCCGCGCTACTGCCCGTCGATCGAGGACAAGGTCGTGCGTTTTGCCCAAAGGGAGCGGCACCAGATTTTCCTCGAGCCCGAAGGACTGGACGACCCGACCGTCTATCCCAACGGCATCTCGACCTCCCTGCCACGCGAGGTGCAGCAGGCGCTTTTGCAGACCATCCCGGGGCTGGAGCGGGCAGTCATGCTCCGACCTGGGTATGCCATCGAATACGATCATATCGATCCGCGCGAGCTGCATCAGACATTGGAGACCCGGCGAATCCCGGGTCTCTACATGGCCGGCCAGATCAACGGCACCACCGGCTACGAGGAGGCGGCCGCGCAAGGCCTGATTGCCGGGCTGAATGCAGCGTTGGCCGCTGCGGGCTCCAGGCCGTTCCTGGTCGATCGGGCGGACGGCTATCTCGGCGTGCTGATCGACGATCTGGTGAGCCTGGGCGTGACCGAGCCGTACCGCATGTTCACCTCGCGCGCCGAATACCGGCTGTGGCTGCGCGCCGACAACGCCGATCAGCGCCTGACGCCGAAGGGACTGGCGATCGGCTGCGTTCGCCACGAGCGGGCGCACGTGTTTCACGTGAAACAAGCCGCCCTGCAGGCTGCGGGTGACTTGGCTAAGTCATTGAAAATGAGCCCTTCTTCGCTCGCCAAGCAGGGTATTTCCATCAACCAGGACGGCGTGTTGCGCTCGGCCCTGGATCTTTTGGCGTATCAGGACATCGATTGGGCCCGGATCTCTATCCTTTGGCCAGAGTTGAGCTCGGTTGCGCCCGAGATCGCCGAGCAGCTCTCGATCGACGCCCGCTACGAGGGGTATCTCGCCCGCCAGCGCCAGGACATCGCCGCTTACCGCCGCGACGAGGCGCTCGAGCTGCCGGCCGACCTCGATTACACCGCCATCGGCTCCCTCTCCAACGAGGTCCGGCAGAAGCTGTCGGCTCATCGGCCGGCCACATTGGGCCAAGCCGCCCGCATCTCCGGCGTCACGCCCGCCGCCCTTGTCGCCCTGCTGAAGCATGTCCGGCGGCGCGCCGCCTGAGGCGCTGGCCGCGCTGAGGCGCTTCGATCCGGGCGTTTCACGTGAAACACTGACGGCGCTGGCGGCCTATCTCGACACCCTGACCAAATGGCAGAAGGCCATCAACCTAGTCAGCCGAACCACGCTGGAAGATGCCTGGACCCGCCATATCATCGATTCGGCGCAGCTTTTGCCGCTGCTCCCGGCCGAGGCCAATCGTCTCGCCGATCTCGGCACAGGTGCGGGCCTGCCGGGGCTGGTGCTGGCGGCACTGCGGCCTGAGCTCGATGTGATCCTGATCGAATCCGACGCAAGAAAAGCCGCCTTCCTGGGCGAGGCGGCCCGGCGTATGAGCTTGAAAAAACAGCCGAAAATCGTCATTGGCCGGATCGAGGCCGTGCCGCCGGCCGGGGCCGATATCGTGACCGCGCGGGCGCTGGCGCCGCTCAACCAGCTGCTGGCCTGGGCCGAGCGGCATCGGTCCGATACCGCTATTTGCCTTTTCCACAAGGGAAAAGGCTGGCAGTCCGAATTGACCGAGGCGGCCCGAGACTGGGAAATTAATGTCCAGTCCCATGGAAGTGCCACAGACCGCGACGCCGTCCTCCTCCGGATCGGGTCCTACCGACGCCGCTCCTAGCGGTCCGCAGATCTTCGCGATCGCGAACCAGAAGGGCGGCGTCGGCAAAACGACGACCGCGATCAACCTCGCAACTGCGCTGGCTGCGGTCGGCGAGCAGGTGCTGCTGATCGATCTTGATCCGCAGGGCAATGCCTCGACCGGCCTCGGCATCGCGCGCAACGAGCGCGCGCCCGGCGCCTATGAATTCATCCTCGGGCTGTCACCGCTCAACGATTGCATCCGGCCGTCCAAGATCCCGAACCTGTCGGTGATGCCGGCCTCGGTGTCGCTTGCGGGCGCCGAGATCGAGCTGATCGACATGGAGCGACGCGAGCATCGGCTCGAGGACGCGCTGGCCGCCGATCAGCAATCGGCGCGCGCGCGCTGGTCGACGATCCTGGTCGATTGCCCGCCCTCGCTCGGCCTCGTGACATTAAACGCGCTGGTCGCCGTCGACGCGGTGCTGGTGCCGTTGCAGGCCGAATTCCTGGCGCTCGAAGGCATCGGCGCCCTGCACAACACGGTGGAGAGGGTAAGGAAAAGGCTCAACCCCAAGTTGCACATCGCCGGCGTCATCCTCACCATGGTCGATCGCCGCATGACCTTGAGCCAGCAAGTCGAGGCCGATGTACGCCAGCATTTCGGCGAGCTGGTTTTTGGCACGACCATTCCGCGCAACGTGCGCATCGCCGAAGCGCCGAGCCACGGCCTGCCGGTGATCATCTACGACAATGCCTGCGCCGGCTCGCAGGCCTACATCCTGCTGGCGAGCGAGTTCATCCGCCGCCGGCGCAACGCCTCGTCTTCTTCGGTAGCAGCATGAGCATCCCATCATGAGTCAGGCTCCCAAACCGCGCGGTCTTGGTCGCGGCCTCTCCGCTCTCCTGGGCGACGAAGAAGTCGCCGCCGCGGTGACACCGTCGGTGGCGCCCGCCCCGCAGCAACCTGCGATCGCAACGCCCGCGCGCACGCTATCACGCACACCCTTCACCTTGCCGATCGCCGAACTGCGCGCCGGGCCGTTCCAGCCGCGCACCACCTTCGAAGGGCTCGAGAGCCTGATCGACTCGGTGCGCCAGTACGGCCTGCTGCAGCCCATCCTGGTGCGGCCCATCCCGCACGAGGCCAATGCCTACGAGATCATCGCCGGCGAGCGGCGCTGGCGCGCGGCGCAGAAGGCGCAGCTGCACGAGGTGCCGGTCGTCGTCAGGTCGTTCGACAATCTCGAGGCGCTGCAGATCGCGCTGGTCGAGAACCTGCAGCGCACCGACCTCTCGCCGATCGACGAGGCGGCGGGCTATCGCCGGCTGATGAGCGATTTCGGCCAGACGCAGGAGGAGGTGGCGCAGACCGTGGGCAAGAGCCGCCCGCATGTCGCCAACATGCTGCGCCTGCTCGATTTGCCCGAGGCCGTGCGCGAGCTCGTCCAGCAGGACAAGCTGTCGGCCGGCCAGGCGCGCAGCCTGCTCGCCTTCGACGATCCCGCGGCGATGGCTGAACGCACGATCCGCGAGAAGCTCACGGTGCGCGACCTCGAAGCTCTGGCGCGCGGCGAGCGGCCGGCGCCGGTGCTCAAGAAGGGCAAGGCCAAGGCGCCGGTCGGAGCCAAGACCAACGACACGCGCGCGCTGGAGAAACGGATCGAGGAGGCGTTGGGACTGAAGGCCAGCCTGTCGATGACCGGCAAGGGCGAGCAGACCCTGCTCACCCTCGAAATCGAAAACTACGAGCAGCTCGACAATGTGGTCGACAGGCTGACGCGCCGCCAATGATGGCGGTGTCGTGATGCGTGCGCGGACAATGACAAGGGCAAGGGCGAGCATGCCGCTCGACCATACGCCCGCTGCTGGAAGGATCCCGATTCTGTCGTATAGAACTCGACCGAAGCTCTAGGCGCTCTCGAGCGCGCGATCGACCCTCTTCCATTCGGCCTCGACCGCAGCGACGTCGGCGTCGGCACTGGATTTCTCCAAGGCTGCCGCGAGGTCGCCCAGCCGCACGGCGCCGGCGGCGCGCGCGGCGCCCTTCAGCTTGTGCGCCAGCTCTTTGAGCTGGGCGGCGTCGGCCCGGGCGGCGGCGATCTCGCCCACCAGCTTGCCGCCGGCATCCTTGAACCGGCCCAGCACCTTGCCGATCGCCTTGGGATTGTCGCCGAACATCTGCGCCACCACCGAGCGGTCGATTGCGGCGTCCGCGACCTCGGCCGGCGCCACCACCGTTCCCTCGGCCGGTACCGTGGCCCAGCGCGCCACGGCCTCGCGCAGCTTGTCCAGGGTCAACGGCTTGGTGAGATAGTCGTCCATGCCGGCCGCCGTGCAGCGGTCGGCCTCGCCCTTCAGCGCATTGGCGGTGAGCGCCACTACCGGCGTGCGGCCGCGCTCGCGATGGGCGATCTCCTCGGTGCGGATCTGGCGGGTGAGCTCGAAGCCATCCATGTCGGGCATGTGGATGTCGGTCAGCACCAGGGCATAGGGCCGCTCGCGCCACAAGGTCAGCGCCTCGATGCCGTTGGTGGCGACGTCGAGCGGGATGCCCAGGATCTCGAACTGCCCTTCCAGGACCTCGAGATTGACTTGGTAGTCGTCGACGGCGAGCACACGCTGGCCCTGCGACGGTAGCGCCAAAAGTTCGACCGAAGCCTGCACCGGCACCTCCTGGGCGCGCTTCACCCGCACGGCGACGGTGAAGGTCGAGCCTTCGCCGGGCGCGCTCTTGACCGAAACATCGCCGCCCATCAGCTCGGCGAGACGGCGCACGATCGACAGCCCCAGCCCGGTGCCGCCATAGCGCCGCGTGGTCGAGCTGTCGGCCTGAGAGAAGGGTTGGAACAGGCGCGCCTGCTGCGCCTCGGTCATGCCGATGCCGGTATCGGCGACGGCGATCGCCAGCCGCACATGTTCCGGCTCGACCTCCAGCGCCCGCACGCGAACGGCGATCGAACCCTTGTCGGTGAACTTGGCGGCGTTGCCGATCAGGTTGAACAGGATCTGGCGCAAACGCGTGGCGTCGGCCAGCAGCGCGTCGGGCGTTCCGGGTTCCACGGTGGCGGCGATCGACAGGCCCTTCTTCTCGACCTGCACCGACAGCGTATCGGCCGTGCTCTCGATCAGGCCGCGCAGCGAGAACGGCGCTTCCTCCAGCTCCATGCGGCCGGCCTCGATCTTGGAGAAGTCGAGCACGTCGTCGATGATGCGCAGCAGCGCGGCCGCGGAACTCCGCACCGTGCCGACCAGCCGCTTCTGGCGGTCAGTCAAATTCTCGCGCTCCAGCAGTTCGGCGGTGCCGACCACGCCGTTCATCGGCGTCCTGATCTCGTGGCTCATGGTGGCGAGGAAGGTCGACTTGGCCTGGTTGGCGGCCTCCGCCTCCTCGCGCGCAGCCTGCGCCGCATCGCGCTCGCGCCGCAGATCGCTCTGGCGATGACGCAGCTCGGTGATGTCGGTGAACAACGAGACGAATCCGCCCGACTGGGTGCGCGCGGCGGTGAGCTTGGTCCAAGTGCCGGGCCCGGACGGGAATTCGAGGTCGCCCTCGCCCTTGCGATGCAGGTCGACGATCGCGGAGGCGAGCCGCTTCACCTCGTCCTCCGGCGCCGGCTGGCCGACCAGCGTATATTGTGCGCGCATCGCGGCGCTGGCGGCGGCCTCGAGCGTCGTGCCCGGGGTGACGATCTCGGGGATGTTGTGGTTCACCGCGCGATAGACGGCGTTGCATTGGATCAGCCGCTCGTCGGGTCCCCAGATGCCGACGCCGCCGGTCATGCTGGCGAGCGCATCGTCGAGCATGGTCTGGGCCGCCTCGGCGCGGGCGCGCGCTCGCTCGGTTTCGGCTTGCGCCGCCTTCAGCCGCTCCTCCTGCTCGAACACCGCCGTGAGGTCGCGATGGATGGTCAACACCCGGCCGTCGGCCAGCCGCCGGTAGGTCACCTCGACCATGCGGCCGGTCGTCGTGCGCCGGCGTTCGGGCGGCTGGTCGGCGGCGTTGAACCGCGCCGAGCGGTTGGCGATCCAGCCGTCCAGCCCGCCCGGCAAGTCCTCGACCGGCCCGTAGTCGCCACGCAGCGCGCGGAAGCGCACGATGTCGGCGAAAGTCGGCAGCGCCTTCAGCTTGGCGTCGGACATGTCGTGCAGGCGCGCCATCGCCGGATTCTGGTAGACCCAGTGACCGTCGGCCTCGTACAGCAGCACGCCGTCGGAGAGATTGTCGAACACCGACTGCAGCACCGAATGCGCCTGCGTCGCTTCCTTCTCGCGGCGCTTGAGCTCGGAGATGTCGATGATGGTGGTGACCCGCCGGCCGCTCTGGGTGCGTTGGGTTTCGCCGCGCAGCCAGAGATCGGGGCCGCCGCGATATTCCGAGACTCCGCCGTCGCGGTAGAGCTTCATGGCCTGCTCGATGAAGGCCTCCTCCTTGCCGGTCGGGCGAAAGCCGGTCTTGTAGGTCGCGGCGCGCACCGATTCGGCGAACGGCACGCCGGGCGCGGTCGCGTCGGGCAGGTTCCACAGGCGGCGGCTGTAGGCGCCGTTGCACATCACCAGCCGGTCGTCGGCATCCCACAGCGCAACGGCGACCGGCAGCGCCTCGAGCGCGTCGTTCAGGATGTCGCGCGCGGCGCGCGCATCGCTCTCGGCCGCGGCGTGGCGATGCGCGAGATCCTCGTGCGCCAGCGCCAGCGCCACCTGATCGCACTGATTGCGGTATTGCGGCCGGTTCTGCAGCATCAGCGCCAGCAGGTAGAGCAACGCCCCCGCGGCCATCGGCGCGCCGAGCGGATCGTCGGCCGCCAGCAGGCCGCCGGCCAGCAAGCCAAGCGTGAGGCCGGCGAAGGCGGCGTAGCTGCGCTGCTCATAGAGCCGGCCGGGCGCCAGTGCTGCGCACACCATCAGGCCGACGGTGACGATCATGCGCGGTTCGACCGCCGGCAGTTGCACCAGCATCGCACCGCCGCCGCCATAGGCGAGGCCGGTCAGGCCGGCATAGGTGATGTAGAGCCAGCGCCAGGATTGCAGCGAGCGCGCGTCGGGCTCGATGCGGTAGGCATGGGTCAGCCAGGCGAATCCCAGCATCGAGCCGACATGCAGGCCGAAGGGCGCGGCGATCATCCACCACGGCGCGATGCCCCAGTACACCAATCCGAAAACGAGCCAGAGCGTCAGCGAGAACACGCGTAGCGTGTTGTTGGTTTTCAGCAGGCGATCCGTGAGGACACGCTCCACCCGCCCGGGATCGACGGATGCCTCGATGGCATCGGCCGGGGCCGCGATCACTGTCATATTTGCATGGTCCACTTTTCAGGTTTCCCGCCGGTAACGCGGGATGGCGAATGTGTTTCGTTGGTTACGCGGCCGGCTTGGCGCACCGGACCAGCGCAACTCACGAAACAAATCAGTCGAATGGCGCAATTGGCGCGAAACCGGGCCTCTCTACGGTGCGGCCATCGAGATTGAGACATCGGAATTTGAGGAGAGACCGATGAATCCCACCTACCGCCAGCCGATGCCGGCCTTCGTGAAGAACGGGCTGATCCTGCTGTCATCCGGCCTGATCGCGTCGGTGCTGTGCGCCAAGGTCTACGGCGCGACCCTGCCGTCCGAGGAGACGAGCACGCCGGCGGTGCCGGCCGCCTCGGCCCCGGCACCGGCTGCCAACAGCGATGCCGCGGCGGCGGCGCAGCTGCGGGCCATGCTGGCCGGTCGCACCGTTCTAGTCGGCACCAGCCAGAGCCCGGCGGCTCCCCGCCAGTAGATCCACGAGCTCCTCCGCCGGCCACACACCGCCGGCGACTCTGACCGGTATCTTCCCATCTCCCGGTCAGCGGCGGCGCCCCTTCCCGGGGCGCCGCTGAATTTTGCGGCAAGCGCGCCTGTAATTGACGGCCGTGAAGCGACTGCGAAACCTCGACTCCAGGGCGTCTTGAGGTTGCAGCCAGCGGGCGGCAGGATGCGGGACCGCCATGGCCGCCAAGCCCAAAGACGCCCGTCCACACGTGATCGTCGTGGAGGACGAACAGTTCCAACGCGAAACCCTCGTCGATTTCCTCGATGAGAACGGGTTTCGCGCGTCCGGCGTCGATTCCGGCACGGCGCTGCGCCGGCTGGTCGAAAAGGACCCACCGGCGCTGGTGCTGCTCGATCTCCGCCTGCCCGGCGGCGAGGACGGCTTTGCTCTCGCCCGCTTCCTCAGGGAACGCAGCCGCAAGATGGGCATCATCATGGTGACGGCGAGCGGCGACACCATCGACCAGGTGGTGGGGCTCGAGACCGGCGCCGACGACTACATCGCCAAGCCCTACGAATCGCGTGCCCTGCTCGCCCGCATGAAGGCGGTGCTGCGCCGTGCCGGTGGCGCTGAGGCGGCGACGCCCACGGGCCGGGTGCGCATCGGCAAGTGCCTGCTCGATCTCGGGGCGCGGCGCATGACGGCGCTCTCCGGCGAGGAAGTGCCGCTCAGGGCCGGCGAATTCGAGTTGCTCAAGATTTTCGCCGAGAACCCCAACCGGCCGCTCAGCCGCGACTGGCTGCTCGAAACCACCAGCCACCGCGAGATGGAAGCCTTCGACCGCGCCATCGACATCCGCATCCTGCGCATCCGCCGCAAGATCGAGCTCGATCCGGCCAAACCCACCTCGATCCGCACCGTGCGCGGCGCGGGCTATATGTTCGTTCCGCCCGACGACTAGAAGGAACAGCCTGTTTCGCGGCAGGAACCGCGTTCGATACCGGACGTTGTCGCTCCGATGTCCAGCGAAACCCTGCACGAGAATTCCGACAAGATCGGGCCCAAGGTCGTCGATCAGCATCGCGCCATCGTCTCGCTGATGGAGGAGCTCGAGGCGGTCGACTGGTACAACCAGCGCGCCGCCGCGACCGACGATGCCGAGCTGCGTGCCATCCTCGAGCACAATCGCGACGAGGAGAAGGAGCACGCCGCCATGGTGCTGGAATGGCTGCGCCGCAGCGACACCATGCTCGATCAGCATCTGCGCACGTACCTTTTCACCGACAAGGCAGTGACCGAAGTCGAGGCCGAGGCGGAAGCCGGCGGCGGCGACGCGACCGATTCGGGCAGCGGCGATGGCAGTTTGGGAATCGGCAGCCTGAAGGAGACGCGATGAACCATCTTCACCGCGAGCTGGCGCCGGTGAGCGATGCCGGCTGGGCCGAGATCGAGAAGGAAGCCAAGCGCACCTTGCACACGCTGTTGGCGGCGCGTCGCATCGTCGATTTCCGCGGCCCGCTCGGCTGGACGGTGTCGCAGGCCGAGATCGGCCGCAGCGAGGCGATCGAGAGTCCGCGTGCGCCGCAGCTGCAGGCGCGCCTGCGCAAGGTGCAGCCGCTGGTCGAGTTGCGCGTGCCGTTCGAGATGAGCCGCAGCGAGCTCGACGCCGTCGACCGTGGCGCGCGCGATCCCGACGTCGATGCGGTGACGGCCGCGGCACGCGAGATCGCCATCGCCGAGGATCGCGCGGTGTTCCACGGCTATGGCGCGGCCGGCATCACCGGCATCTGCGAGGCGCAGGCCGACGCCGCGGTGGCGCTCGGCACGAGCCATGCGTCCTATCCCGACGCCGTTGCCTCGGCGCTCAGCAAGCTCCGCGACGACGGCGTCGAAGGCCCATTCGCCGTGGCGCTGAGCGAGCGGCTGTATCGCGATCTCGCGGCCCGCACCGAGGGCGGCTACCCGATGCTGAGCCACGTGCAGCGCCTGATCGACGGCCCGGTCGTGTGGGCGCCCGGGCTCGAGGGCGGCTTGGTGATCTCCCAGCGCGGCGGCGATTACGAGCTGACCGTCGGCCAGGATTTCTCGATCGGCTATCTCGACCACAGCGCCGACAAGGTGCGGCTCTATATCGAGGAGAGCTTCACTTTCCTGATCCTGTCCAAACAGGCCGCCCGGCCGCTGGTGGCGTCCTCGTCGGCGAAGCGGAGCTGACGGCGAACCATTCGGGTAATTTTCTGACCCACCACCAATGGTATGGTTGGTGGCGGTTCGGAATTTAATAATGCGAATATAACGAGAGGGTTGTGGCGCGTTTGTTGGCCATCGCGCGCCGCCGCGCACGAATCTTGCGCGCAGGTCATGTCGTCCTGAGCAAGCGCAGCGCTGCGAAGGACCTGGCATCGCAGCAGCGCGATGTTGGATCCGTAGGTCCTTCGCTGTGCTCAGGACGAGAAGGTGTGTGATGGCGATCATGGCGTCGCCACCATAACTCGGGCGCTGGAAGGAACCCGATTCTGTCGTATAGAACTCGACGTGTGCTGTGCTGTCGCCCATGCTTGGCAGCCAGATCGCGAATGAGGAGCCGATGAAACGCCGTACTCTGATTGCTTCAGCGCTCGCCGGAGCCGCCGCATTACCCGCCGTTGCAGGCGCTCAATCGCAGATCATCGTCATCAACGTCGACGCCTGGAATTGACCGATCTGCGTTCGTTGGTCCAACGAATACAAGCCGGCTTTCGTCGCCTCGCCGGAGTTCAAGAAGGTCCGCTACATCGAAATCGCCTCGCGAACGATCAAGCAGGCCTATGCCGACGAATATTGGCCGGGTGAACTCCGGGCGATCCGCGATCAGATTCCCAAGGAGTATCAGCACGGCACGCCGCGCTTCCTGATCGTCGAGGACGGCAAGCTCGTGTCGAACCCGGCCAAGGGCTGGAGCGATGTCTTCGCGCAGTTGAAGACGCTGGTGAGCTAGCTCGCGCTTATCGATTGGGTGCCTGAATGTGCGCCGCCGCGACGGCCTCTTCCAGGGATGAGAAATAGTCCAGCCCGGAAATGCGGCTGGTGCTTGCCGACAGCTGGCGGCGGACGGCGGGCGTGGCGCCCGAGATCAAGAGCCTCGCGCCGTGCTGGCCGGCCTTATGGCCCAAGCCCGCGATCACGTTGGCGGCCGTCGAGTCGATGAACGGCACGGCCGAGAAGTCGACGACCAAAGCGCGGCGCCGGTCGGTGATGCGATCGAGGACAGCGCTCAGCATCGAGGCGGTGCCGAAGAAGAAGGCGCCGGTGAGCCGGTAAATCACCACGTCGGGATCCGTCGCCAGGGCCGGATCGTAGGGCGTGCGAGCGTCGTCGCGATCGGCCCGGTCCGGCGCCACCGTCGGAACATGCTCGACATTGGCCGAACTGCTCATCCGGTAGATGAACAGCAAGGCGCCGATGGCGACGCCGACCACGATGCCTTCGGTCAGGTCGCGGAACACGGTCAGGAGAAAGGTCGCCAGCAGGACGATCGCGTCGCCCGAGGACGTGCGCAGCAGGATCGCGAAGGCATGCTTCTCGACCATGTTCCACGCCACCAGCGCCAGCACTCCGGCAAGGGCGGCCAGCGGAATGTAGGAACAGAGCGGTGCCGCCACGACCATGAATAGCAGCAGCGTCGCCGAATGGATCATTCCCGAGATCGGGCTGCGCGCGCCGGCGCGCACGTTGGTCGCCGTGCGCGCCACGGTGCCGGTGGCACAGATGCCGCCCATCAGCGCCGATCCGATGTTGGCGATGCCCTGTGCGACCAGTTCGCAGTTCGAGCGATGACGCCGCCCGGTCATGCCGTCCGCCACGACGGCGGAGAGCAACGATTCGATGGCGCCGAGAAGCGCGAACGCGATGGCATCCGGCAGCACCGCCTGGATCTTGGCCAGCGAGAAGGTCGGGATCGAGGGCGCGGGCAGCGACGACGGAATGGCGCCGAAGCGACTGCCGATCGTCTCGACCGGCAGCGCCCAGAACCACGTGACCGTCGCCGCCGCGACGACGGCCATGAGCATGCCCGGCCAGCCGGGCCGCACCTTCTTGAGAAGGACGATGAGGGCAATCGTCAGCACCGACAAAGCGAGCGCCGACAGGTTGAACGTACCGGCCGCCTGCACCAGCGCCTGGGCCTTCGGCACGATCGGGCCGGGTTCCTTGCCGGCAAGCTGCAGGCCCAGCAGATCCTTGACCTGGCTGGCGAAGATGATGATGGCGATGCCCGCGGTGAAGCCCACGGTCACGGGATAGGGAATGAATTTGATGAAGGTGCCGAGCCGCAGCAGGCCGGCGGCGGTGAGGAACAGTCCGGCCATCGCGGTCGCCAGCACGACGCCGTCGGGGCCGATGCGATCGAACGCAGATGCGACGAGGACGATGAAGGCGCCGGCCGGGCCGCCGATCTGGAAGCGGCTGCCGCCCAGCGCCGAGATCACGAAGCCGGCGACGATCGCGGTGAACAGGCCGCGTTCCGGTGTGGTGCCGGAAGCGATGGCGATCGCCATTGAGAGCGGCAAGGCGACCACGGCGACGGTCAGGCCGGAGACGACGTCGGCGCGGAACTTCGAAAAGCCGTAGCCCTCCTGCAGCACCGTCACGAGCTTCGGCACGAACATCTCGCCGAAGCTCGGTTGCCGAGCGAGATGCTGCGGAGAAAGGCCAAACATAATTAACATTGTTATTGTGTTAAATCGCATTGGCAATGCGACTTGTCAGCGCGCCAGCTAGCTCGCGCGCCGCGCCCGCGCCTGTCGCGCTGAAGAAGCGAGCGCCAGACAGAGCCGCCGCGCGATCGCTTCGTCGGGCAGGCCGGTCGACTTGCACTGGATCTCGGCGTCGAGCACGCGATCGAGCGCGGCGCTGAGGCGCGGCAAGGGCCAGGAGCGCAGGTGGCGCTCGAAGCGCTGGCGCACCGGTCCGCCGCGCGGCAGGCCGCGCGCCTTGTAGATCGCGGCCTCGAGATTGCCGCCAGCCTGGGCATGGCCCGCCACGAGATGGAGCTGGTCGACATGGCGCTGCACGGAGCGCACGAGCTGGACCGCATTGCCGCCTTCGGCGAAGACGCGGTCGAGCGCCCGGTCGAGCGCTACCAGGTCGCCGTCGAAAGTGGCGGCGATCACGTTGTCGACGCCGATCGCGGCAGTGTCGCCCAGCACCGCCATGGCGTCGTCGAGCGTGACGGTCTTGCTGGCGTCGCTTTGCTTGTAGAGCAAGAGCTTGTCGATCTCCGAGCGCGTTTGGCCGCGATCGCCGCCCAGCCGCTCGACGATCCAGTCGAGCGCATCGGCCTCGATGCTGATGCCGGCCGCGCGCGCGGCACTCTCGACCAGCCCCTCGAGCTGCTCGACGCTATCCATGTAGCAGGGCAAGGCGGCGAGGCAGTCCTCGGTCTCCGCGAGCGTGCGCAGGCCCGAGCGCGGCGAGAGGTTGCCGGCCTCCAGCACCACCAGCGCGTCGCCTGCAGAAGCGACGACGAGGTTCTCAAGCGCCGTCACCGCCTCCTCACCGGCCGGCCGCACGCGGATCACCCGGCGGCCGCCCATCAGCGACATCGCGCCGAACTCGTCGGCCAGCCGCGCCGGGTCGTTTTTCAGTACGTCGCCCGCAATGTCGACGACGCGGAACGGGTCCTTCAGATCCTCGCAGACGCTTTTCGCGAGCTGCGCGGCGCGCTCGGCGATCAGGCCGTCGTCGTTGCCGTAGACCACGACGCCGCGCACCTTGGGATTCGGCTTCTTGAGGAAGGCCTCGGCCTGGCGTGCCTCGATTTTCACGGCCGATCTATAGCCTGCCCCGGCGGCTTGGTATAACCCCGCGACACATGGCGATCCCCAAGATCATCCACCAGACGGTGCGCGCCAAGGAGGGCCTGCACCCGGCCTATGTCGACAACATTGCCCGCCTCAAGGCCGGCAATCCCGGTTGGGAGCACCGGCTGTACGACAACGCCGACATCGAGGCCTTCATCGCCGGAAGCTATGGCGCGGCGATGCTCAAGACCTACAAGCGCCTCAACCCGGTCTACGGCGCCATGCTGGCCGATTTCTTCCGCTACCTGCTGGTCTATCGCCAGGGCGGCGTCTATCTCGACATCAAGTCGTCCTGCCGCGAGTCGCTCGATGCGATCCTGCGCGCCGACGATTCCTACCTGCTGTCGCATTGGCGCGACGAACGATGGGGGCGCTACCCCGAACTCGGCCCGCTCGGCGAATTCCAGCAATGGCACATCGTGGCGGAGCCCGCGCATCCCTTCCTCGCCGCGGTGATCGAGCGCGTCGAGGCCAACATCGCCAACTATACGCCGGGCCGCGACGGCACCGGCCGGCTGGCGCTGTTCCGGCTCACTGGGCCGATCGCCTATACGCTGGCGATCGAGCCGGTGCGCGCGCTCCATCCGCACCGCCTGGTCGATGCCGAGGCGATGGGCTTCCAGTACACCGTGTTCGGCGCGGACGCGCCGCCCGGCGCGCACATGTACACCGAGAAGAAGCACTATTCGCAGATGAGCGAGTCGCTGGTGTTCCTCGACAAGCCGGACGGCGCGCCGCTCGCCAAGGTGGCGCGCAACGAACCGTGCCCCTGCGGCTCGGGCATTCGCTACAAATGGTGCCACGGCAAGCTGTGATGCGATGAGCGACGGCTTCCAGCAGGGCCTGGCCCTGCACAAGCAGGGCAAGCTCGCCGAAGCCGAAGCGATCTATCGGACCGTGCTGGCCGGCCAGCCGGCGCATTTCGGCGCGCTCCACCTGATGGGCATGATCCAGTACCAGAAGGGCGCGCCGGCAGAGGCGATCGACTGGTACCGGCGCGCCATCGCCGCCGACAGCCGGGTGCCGGACGTTCATTCCAACCTCGGTCTGGCGCAGCACGAGCTCAAGCAATACGAAGCGGCGCTGGCGAGCTACGCCGAGGCGTTGCGCCTGCGGCCGGCCAATCCCGAGGCGCTGACCAACCGCGGCAACATCCTGCAGGACCTGCGCCGCTTCGCCGAGGCGATCGAGAGCTATGACCGGGCGCTGGCGCTGCGGCCCGCCTTTCCCCTCGCCCATAACAATCGCGGCAATGCGCTCCGCTCGATCGGCCGGCTGCCCGAGGCGCTGCAGGCCTACGAGCGCGCCCTGCAGCTCGCACCCGACTACGCGCAGGCGCTGGACAATCGCGGACGGGTGCTGCGCGAGCTGAAGCGCTTCGACGAAGCCGCCCTGTGCTTCGAGCGCCTGCTCGCCGTGGCGCCGCAGACGGCTTACGGGCCGGGCCTGCTGCTCGACACGCGCCTGCAATGTTGCGATTGGCGCAACTACGAGGCCGCCTCGCAGGCCATCGTGGCGGCCGTCGGGCGCGGCGAGCGGGCCGATGCGCCGTTCTCGTTTCTCAGCCATGCCGCCGATCCGGCGCCGCAATTGGCATGTGCGAAGAGCTTCGCCGCCGCCGAGTATCCCGGCCGGCCGCTGGCCCTCAGGCCGCGCCGGCGCGGCGACAGGATGAGGCTCGCCTACGTGTCGGCCGATTTCCACGAGCACGCGACGGCCTATCTCACGGCCGAACTATTCGAGACGCATGATCGCGAGCGTTTCGAGGTGACGGCGATATCGTATGGGCCCGATGACCGGAGTCCGATGCGGACGCGGCTCATCAGGGCGTTCGACCGCTTCGTCGACGTGCGCGACAAGACCGACCGCGAGGCGGCGGCGCTGATCGACGAGCTCGAGATCGACATCGCCGTCGACCTCAAGGGCTACACTGCCGACAACCGCGCCGGCATCTTCAGCCATCGCGGCGCCCCGCTGCAGGTGGCGTATCTCGGCTTCCCGGGCACGATGGGCGTGCCGTTCATCGACTACGTGATCGCCGATCGGCACGTCATTCCCGATCGGCTGGCGCCGCACTACAGCGAGAAGATCGTGCGCCTGCCCGACAGCTACCAGGTCAACGATCGCGCGCGCCGCATCGCCGAGCAGGCGCCGAGCCGCGGCGAGGCCGGTTTGCCGGAAACGGGCTTCGTGTTCTGCTCGTTCAACAACAACTACAAGATCAGGCCGGCGATCTTCGACATCTGGATGCGCTTGCTGAAGGCGGTCGAGGGCAGCGTGCTCTGGCTGTTGCAGGACAATCCGGTCGCTGTCGAAAATTTGAGGCGCGAGGCCCAAGCGCGCGGCGTGTCGGCCGGACGTCTGGTGTTTGCCCCGCGGGTCGACCTGCCGGCCCATCTGGCGCGCCACCGCCTGGCCGATCTGTTCCTCGACACGTTGCCCTACAACGCGCACACCACGGCGAGCGACGCGCTGTGGGCCGGCCTGCCGCTGGTCACCTTGTGCGGCGAGAGCTTCGCCTCGCGGGTAGCGGCGAGCCTGCTGCACGCCGCCCGCCTGCACGAGCTGGTGACCGAGAGCCTCGCCGACTACGAAGCCCTGGCGCTGAAGCTCGCGACGACGCCCGCCCTGTTGGCCGGCTATCGCCGGCGCCTCGAGGCCGAGCGCCTGGCGGTGCCGTTGTTCGACACGGCGCGCTTTCGCCGGCACATCGAGACCGCGTTCGCCGCCATGCACGAGCGTCAGCGGCGCGGCGAGCCGCCGGCGTCGTTTGATGTGACGGAGGCGGCCTGATGGCGCTGCCGCCGCCTTCCGGCTTCCAGCTCGCCGTGGCGCACTATCGCCAGGGCCAGCTCGCGCTGGCCGCCCGGGAATGCCAGGCGGCGCTGAAGCGCGATCCGCGCAACGTCAACGGCCTGCAGCTTCTGGCGATGATCCAATTCCGCCAGGGCGAAGCGGCGGACTCGGTCGCCACCTTCGACCGGCTGCTGAAGCTCGCGCCCGCCAGCGCCGACGCGCTGATGCATCGCGGCCTGGCGCTGCTGCAGCTGCAGCGGCCCGACGAGGCGCTGGCGAGCCTCGACAAGGCGCTGAAGCTCCGGCCGGACTACGCCGCCGCGCTCAACAACCGCAGCACCATCCTGCTCGACCTGGCGCGCCTGCCAGAGGCGCTCGACAGCGTCGATCGCGCGCTGGCGCTGGAGCCGAAATCGGTATCGGCGCTGTGCAATCGCGGCGCCATCCTGCGCGGCCTGGAGCGCTATGACGAAGCGCTCGCAAGCTTCGACAAGGCGCTCGAGCTCGAGCCCAATTCGCGCGAGGCGCTCAATCTCAAGGGCCGGCTGCTCTATTTCCTCAAGCACCATGACGCGGCGCTCGAGACGTTCCACAAGCTGCTGCGCATCGAGCCGACCCGGCCGCTGCTGCGCGGCCTGATTTTCGAGCTCAAGCTCGGTGCCTGCGACTGGAGCGACTACGATGCTTCGGTCGCCGACCTCACGGCGCGCATCGAGCGCGGCGAGCCGGTCGAGCATCCGCTGAACGCCGCCTGGTATTCGCCGTCGGCGGCGGTGGTCCAGCGCTGCACCGAGATCTACGCCGCGCGCAGCTGGCCGCTCCCCGCACGGCCGCTGCCGCCGCCGGCGCATGCGCCCGGCGAGCGCATCCGGCTGGCGTATTTCTCGCCCGATTTCCGCGAGCATCCGATCTCCTACGTCTTCGCCGGCCTGATCGCGCGCCATGACCGCAGCGCATTCGAGGTGAGCGCGATATCCTTCGGACCGAGCGACGGCAGTGCGCTGCGCGCCCATCTCGAGAAGACCTTCGACAAGTTCCACGACGTGCGCACCTTGGGCGATCGCGCGGTGGCAGAGCTGATGCGCCGCGAGAAGATCGACATCGTGGTCGACCTTGCGGGCTTCACCGCCTCCAACCGCGGCCGCGTGCTGGCGCTGCGGCCGGCGCCGCTCGCCGTGAACTTCCAGGGCTTCGGCACCGGCGCCCCGTTCCTCGACTACCTGATCTCCGATCGCGCCTGCGTGCCCGCGGGCCACGAGCGCTTCTACCGCGAGAAGATCGTGCGCATGCCCGACAGCTGGGTGATGACCGACAACAGCGAGAAGATCGCCGAGCAGACACCGAGCCGCGCCTCGCAGGGCCTGCCCGAACAGGGCTTCGTGTTCTGCTCGTTCAATGGCGCCAACAAGATCAGCCCGGCGATGTTCGCCTGCTGGATGCGCCTGCTGCGCGCGGTCGAGGGCGGCGTGCTGTGGTTGCGCTACGACAACGACGCCGCCTGCGCAAACTTGCGGCGCGAGGCCGAGAAGACGGGCATTAGCGGCGAGCGGCTTGCCTTCGCCCGGCGCATGAGCCTGCCCGAGCATCTCGCGCGCCACCGCCTGGCCGACCTGTTCCTCGATTCCTATCCGTTCGGCGCGCACACGACGGCGAGTCACGCGCTGTGGGCCGGGCTGCCGGTGCTCACCTTGCGCGGCGAGAGCTTCGTCAGCCGCGTCGGCGGCAGCCTGCTCGGCGCGCTGGGCATGCCGGAGCTGATCACCGACTCGCTCCCTGACTACGAGGCGCTTGCGCTCCAGTTGGCGCGCGACCCTGCGCGGCTTGCCACGTTGCGCGCCAAGCTTGCCCGCCAGCGCACGACGGCGCCGCTCTTCGACTCGGGGCGTTTCACCCGGCATATCGAGAGCGCCTACAAGACCATGATCGAACGCCAGCGGGCCGGGCAGCCGCCGGCGAGCTTCGACGTCGCCTCCGAGTCTCACCCCCCTGAGACGCCTCCGATGCCGATGGCATAGGGGCTTTTGCCTCGAGTCTCACGCAACACCCCCACCCCCCAGGTGAGACAGCGTGAGACGCCTGAGACACGTGAGACGGCAAAACTGCAAATAGTTTCGCTGAACTATGCTGCCGGCGCGGTTAGTGGCGCTGTGGGCGCGCGCTGTTGGCGCGATACCAGTCGACCGTGCGCCGGATCGCGTCGACCAGGTCGACCTTGGGCGCGAAGCCCAGGATCTCCCTGGCGCGCGTGATGTCGGCCACCTTGCGCGGCTCGCCCGACGGCTTGCTGGTATCCCACGCCACCTGATCGCCGGCGCGGCCGGTGGCGGCGAGCACCGCCGTCACGAGCTCCTTGATCGAATAGCCGCGGCCGCTGCCGAGATTGATCGCGCCCTGGCCGATGCCTTTCTGGTAGGCGAGCAGCATGCCTTCGACCGCGTCGGCCACGAACAGGAAATCGCGCACCGCCGAGCCGTCGCCCCACACGGTGAACGGCTTCTCGCCGGCGAGCGCGCGGCCGATCAAGGCGGGCACGACCAGGGCCGTCTCGGGCGCGAAATCATCGTGCGGGCCGAACGTGTTGACCGGCCGCACGATCGCGACGTTCTTCACGCCATACTGCACTTCCTGCGCTTCGATGAATTTCTCGGCGATGCGCTTGGCCCACGACACGAACTCGTCGGCCGGATGCGGATTGGCCGACCAGGCGAGATTCTCGCGATAGACCGACATCGGCGGATAGACCGTGACCGTGCTGGTGTAGACGATGCGTTCCACACCGGCCCGCCGCGCGGCGTCGAGCGTGTTGAGGCAGATCGTCAAATTCTCGCCCAGCATGGTGGCGCCCTGCTTGCGCTGGATGCCGACCGAGCCGCGCCGGCCGGCGAGATGGAACAGCCCGCTGACGTTCTTCATCGCCTCGCGCGCGAAGCTGCGGTCGGCGAGATCGCCAGCCAGATGCTCGACCTTGCCGGACGGAAAATCGGGCGGCGGCGGCAGGATCGAGACGGTGCGCAGATCGGCGCCGAGCGCCAGCAGCCGGTCGACCAGCTCGCGCCCGAACAGCCCGGTCGCGCCGGTCACCAGGATCCGGCCGCGCGAGAACAGGTCGGTCGGGGCCGGCAAAGGCGCTCCTAGACGACCACGTTGACGATGCGGTTGGGCACCACGATCACGCGCCTGGGCTGCTTGCCGTCGAGCGCGCGCTGGATTTCGGGCAGCGCAATGGCCGCCTTCTCGGCCACGTCCTTGGCCGCGTCCTTTGCCAGCTCGACGGTGCCGCGCAGCTTGCCGTTGACCTGCACCGCCACGGTCACCGTGTCGTCGACCAGCAACTCGGGCTCGGCCGAGGGCCAGGGCGCATCGGCCAGCAGCGTCTGGTGGCCCAGCGCCCGCCACAGCTCCTCGGCGAGATGCGGCGTCATCGGCCCGATCAGCCGCACGAAGATCTCCAGAGCCTCGCGCAGCGCCCACTTCGCCGACTCGTCGGTGGCTTCCGTGCCTGAGATCGTGTTGGCGAGCTCGTAGAGTCGCGCCACCGCCTTGTTGAAGTGGAAGGCCTCGACGTCGGTTGAGACGCCGGCAATGGCGCGGTGCGCGGCGCGACGCAGTTCGGTGGCGGCGGCCGAGAACGACGCGGGCTTCGCCGCACCCGCCGCGGGCAGACCGGCGATCGCTTCGCTGGCGATACGGTGCAGGCGCTGCTGGAAGCGCCAGGCGCCGGTGACGCCCGCCTCGGTCCATTCGAGGTCGCGCTCGGGCGGGCTGTCGGAGAGCATGAACCAGCGCGCGGTGTCGGCGCCGTAATCGTGGATGATCTGGTCCGGGTCGACGACGTTCTTCTTCGACTTGGACATCTTCTCCGAGCGGCCCACTTCGACCGGCGTCTTGTCCGACGCCCGGACCACCCTGCCGCCGTCGAGCCGCTCGACCTCCTCGGGCAGCAGCCAAGTGCCGTCCTGGGCGCGATACGTCTCGTGGCAGACCATGCCCTGGGTGAACAGCCCGTCGAACGGCTCGTCGCGCGACGTCATCTGCACCTCGCGCATGGCGCGGGTCCAGAAGCGCGAATAGAGCAGGTGCAGGATCGCGTGCTCGACGCCGCCGATATACTGGTCGACCGGCATCCAGTAGCTGTTCTCGTCGCGTGCGAACGGCGCCGCATCGAAGCGCGGCGAGGTGAAGCGGTCGAAGTACCAGCTCGAATCGATGAAGGTGTCGAACGTGTCGGTCTCGCGCCGTGCCGGCCCGCCGCATTTGGGGCAGTTGACGTGCTTCCACGTCGGATGGTGGTCGAGCGGGTTTCCCGGCCTGTCGAAGGTCACGTCCTCCGGCAGCGTCACCGGCAGGTCCTTCTCGGGCACCGGCACGACGTCGCACTTGGCGCAATGGATCGCGGGAATCGGGCAGCCCCAATAGCGCTGGCGCGAGACCAGCCAGTCGCGCAACCGGTACTGGACGGTGCCGGTGCCGACACCGAGCTCCTCCAGGCGGACGATGACCCTGGCTTTCGCGTCCTCGACGCTGAGGCCGTTCAGGAACTCGGAATTCACGATCACGCCGTCGTCGACGAAGGCCGCGGCTTGCACGTCGACCTTGCTTCCATCGGCCGGCGCCACGACCTGCAGGATCGGCAGGCCGTATTTTCTGGCGAACTCGTGGTCGCGCTCGTCATGCGCGGGACAGCCGAAGATCGCGCCGGTGCCGTACTCCATCAGCACGAAGTTGGCGGCATAGACCGGCATGGTCTTGTTCGGCATCAGCGGATGGCGGGCAACGAGCGGCAGCTTGTAGCCCTGCTTCTCCGCCGTCTCGAGCTCGGCTGCCGCCGTGCCGGTCTTGCGGCACTCGGCGATGAAGCGCTGCAGGCCGGGATCGTTGGCCGCGAGTTGGCCGACGATCGGATGGTCGACCGAGAGAGCGGCGAACGATGCGCCATAGAGCGTGTCGGGCCGCGTGGTGAAGATCTCGAGCCGCCCGCGATCGGCGCCTGCTGCATCGCTGAGCTGCCAGAACACACGTGCACCGCGGCTCTTGCCGATCCAGTTGGCCTGCATCAGGCGCACCTTCTCGGGCCAGCGGTCGAGCGTATTGAGCCGTTCGAGCAGCTCGTCGGCGAAGTGCGTGATCTTGAGGTTCCACTGCGTCAGCTTGCGGCGCTCGACGGTGGCGCCGGTGCGCCAGCCCTTGCCCTCGATCACCTGCTCGTTGGCGAGCACCGTGTTGTCGACGGGATCCCAGTTGACCCACGCTTCCTTGCGGTAGGCGAGTCCCGCCTTCCAGAAATCGAGGAACATCTTCTGCTGGTGACGGTAGTAGCTCGGATCGCAGGTCGCGAGCTCGCGGCTCCAGTCGAGCGACAGGCCCATCGACTTGAGCTGTTTCTTCATCGCCGCGATGTTCTCGTAGGTCCACTTCTTGGGGTGGACCTTCTTCTCCATCGCCGCGTTTTCGGCCGGCAGGCCGAAGGCATCCCAGCCCATCGGGTGCAGGACGTTGAAGCCCTTGGCGCGTTTGTAGCGGGCGATCACGTCGCCCTGCGTGTAGTTGCGCACGTGGCCCATATGGATGCGCCCCGACGGATAGGGGAACATCTCGAGCACGTAGTATTTGGGCCGCGCCTGATCCATCTGCGCGCGGAAGGTCTGCCGCTCCTCCCAGACCTTCTGCCACTTGGCCTCGGTCTCGCGGAAATTGTAGCGCGGCGGCGATGGGGACGAGGACGTCGACGACACTTGGCTGACCCTGAAAAAACCGAGGCCGCAGCGGATGGCCCGCGCGGCCTCTCACGTCAAGCTTTTAGCAGGCGAGGCCGAACTCTCAACCGCCCCGCTTCAACCGCCTTGCGCGATACGAAGTTGCCGGGCGCGGGTGAGGATCGCGTTCTCGATGTCGGTGTTGGTGTGCGGATCGACCTGGGCATCGACCCAGCCGCCGCCCTTGGCCGCCTGCTGCTGCTTGAAGACCGAGACGCGCACGCCATCGGCCCGGAGCTCGCGATCGAGGATGGTGATCTGCACCTTCATGCGCTCGTTGGGCGACTCCTGCGGCGTGTACCAGTCGGTGATGATCACGCCGCCGAACGGATCGGCCGAGACCAGCGGGATGAAATTGATCGTGTCGAGGCTCGCCCGCCACAGATAGGCATTGACGGCGACGCCCGTATCCGGAGCGTCCTTCTTGTCGGCCTTCGAGCCGAACAGGCCGCCCGGCCCGAACAGGCTGCCTTGCTCCTGGCCCTTGCCGCCGACGCCCGAGTAGATATCGAGCCTGCCGCGCCCGCCGTCCTTGCCGGTCTGGATCTCCTTGACCGAGTTGGGGTCGCCGCCACAGGCCGCCAAGCCCAAACCGGCGGCGGCCGCGACGAACAGGCGAAGCTTAAATGACAAGCCGGACATAGTTGCCCCTAATTGCCCCTGGCAATGAGCCCCAATACCACACACGGTACTGGCGGCGCATTCCGATGCTCTGGCGGCCGGACGATAGGCGTCCGCCTGGGGAACCGCAAGTGGACGAATCGCCGCCTTTCAATAAGTCCTTTTATAATACTTTATAAGTCCTATCATGAGACTTTTGCGTTGGAATCGCGCCATGTGCGCGAGCGACAAAGGGCCGGGGGAAAGCCCGAAATGTGACAAAGACGCCACACGTGCGGGGAGAATCGTGCAGCCGAGCGACCATTTCTTGACCCTCTTTTCGGCCACGTGTTCTATAGGCCACCCGTATTGGCGGGGGCAGTGCGTCGCCCATCCCAGGCTTCCACTTTCCGCCGGTCGGACAGGCCTATTGGTACGTACCAGTTTCTGATCAACGAGAGAGGGAGAATGATGAAAAAGCTTCTACTGGGTTCGACCGCGCTGGTCGCCGGTGGACTGATGGCCGCCCCGGCCATGGCTGCCGATCCGATCAAGATCGGCGTCGGCGGTTACTACATGTACTTCGTTACCGCGGGTTCCATCGAAGGCAGCTACTCGCTGCAGGGCCCGTCGACCCAATACAAGGGTCTGAGCTTCTACCAGGAAGGTGAAATCTTCTTCACCGGCCAGACGAAGCTGGATAACGGCACCACTGTGGGTCTGACCGTCGAACTCGAAGGCTGGAACCCGAACGTCTCGGGCGTGGCCGTCAGCACTGGCTCGGGCGCGCAGAACGTCAACGGCTCGGTCCGTCAGATCGACGAAGCGTACCTCTTCGCCTTCGGCGACTGGGGCCGCATCGAGTTCGGTTCGCGCGACCAGGCGTCGTATCGTATGTACTACGGCACGCCGTCGGCCCTCGGCACCCTGAACGGCTTCTTCCAGCACAACTCGAACTCGACCTGGGGTAACCTGGTCGTGCTCGCGACCAACAAGGCGGCGACCGGCATCTCGTTCATGACCATCGGTGGTCAGATGCAGGACGTGAACCGCATCAACTACTTCACGCCCCGTTTCATGGGCTTGCAGATTGGTGTCGGCTACGCGCCGAAGATCAACGCTTCGGGCTCTCAGCCCGGCTCCAACACCGCCGGTGTCTGCGGCTTCAACGACGCGACTGCGCAGATCAACTGCCCGACCAACGACTACTCGTGGCAGGACTTCTTCGACGTCGGCGCCAACTACCTGAACAAGTTCGGCGAAGTCACCGTCGCTCTGTACGGCGCCTTCATGTATGCCACCTTCGTGCCGGGCTTCGGCGCGGCGGGCGGCAACGCGAACCTGATCACCGGCTCGAACAACACCAACTGGAAGCAGTGGGTGGTCGGTGCGCAGTTCGGCATCGCCGGCTTCACGGTCGGTGGCTCGTACGGCTACGACAACAACGGCCTCGGCTCGAACTACTACACCGGCGTCGACAACGATAACCGCAAGTACTCGGCGGGTATCATGTACGAAACCGGCCCGTGGCAGATGTCGGTCGGCTGGGCGGGTGTCCGTAACGACAACGGTAACGGCTCGCTCTCGCTGCTGAACATCACCAGCACGCAGGTCGCGGTGCTCGGTGCGCCGACGGGTACGTCGGCTGCCTTCGGCACCAACCCGAACGCCGGCGCTCTGTCGTTCGGTGCGGAAACGGCTGACAAGTTCGAAGTCGGCGCGAACTACGCTCTCGGACCGGGCATCAAGGTCCTGGGCGGCGTCCAGTACTACAACTTCTCCGGCCCCTCGAACGCGGTGGCTGCCCAGTCCTGGGCGGTGCTGATGGGCATGGACCTGCGCTTCTAGTCGCAGGACGAAGAGAACTCGGAAAGAGCGGGCGAAAGCCCGCTCTTTTCATTTGTGCAATCGCCCGGCTATTCGGCCCGCCGGCGGCCGACCAAGTTGACGAACAATGTTGGCAGGTAGGTGCGCGACACCGGCAGTCGGTCGGTGGCCTGGCGCGCCAGCAGCGATCGATTGTCCTCGTGGTCGAGCACCAGCTGGAACAGGCCCTGCTCGACGGCGCCCGCACCTACGCCGGTTTCCGGCCGGCCGTCGCGTTCGATGCGATAGGCGACATCGAGCCCGACGTCGCCGCCGCTGTAGAACGCCGACAGGACCTCGAGCTCCCGGAACAGGAGCGCGAGCCCGCGCAACGAGAAGCGCCAATAGTCGTCGGGCGTGGCGTGGAAGGCCTGCGACCACGGCGTGGCGATATAGGCGAGGCCGCCGGGCCGTAGCAGGCCCTGGATGTTGGCCGCCGCCCGCACCGGATCCGGCGTGTGCTCGAGCACGTGGCAGCAGATCACCAGATCGAACTGCTGGTCGCCGAGCGTGGCCTTCAGCGCCTTGGGCGCGGCACAGATGTCGAGGATCTCGTCGACATTGTTGCCGGGGGCGAGATCGATGCCGAGGAACGCCGCCCGCGCGCCGAAGCGCTTGCCGATCAGACTGCGCCAGTTGCGCTCATTGCGATCGGCAACCAGGTTGCGCGAGCCCACCTGCAGCACGCCGGGCGGCCGCTTGCCAATGGTGCGGGCGAGCTCATCGAACAGTAGGTCGACCTCGCGCGCCACGCTCGTGCCGACGACCTTGAGCTCCGCTTGTGCTCGCGTGCCCTGGCTGTCGCCGACGTCCTTCAATCGCGCACCACCACGATGTGCATGCGCCGCGGCCCATGCGCGCCGAGCTCGATCGCCTGCTCGATGTCGCCGGTCCGCGATGGCCCGGTGATGGTGTTCACCGTGCGCGGCATCCGGCTCTTGCCGTAGCGCGCCCGGAGCCGCGCCCAGACGTCTTCGTAGCCCGCCACGATGTCGGCCTCGCTCAGCACGACGATGTGCGTGTCGGGCAGGAGGTTGAGCGTCACCGGATGCTCGGGGCCCGACGCCATCACCAGCGTGCCGGTCTCGGCGATGCCGGCGAAGGCGCCGGTGATCGACACTTGATCGCTTGCCTCGGCGCGCCCCTTGCGCAGGGACAGCATCTTCTGGCTCGCCCAATCGTAGCGGTCGAGCTGGGACGAGGGCGCCATTGCCGCCCGCGCCGGCAGGTTGTTGCGGGCGAGATAGGACGTCACTTCGGCGGGCACGTCCGCCGCGGCGACGCGCGCCACGGTGGCGTTGTTGGCTTCCGCCCACTGGCAGAACAGGGCGACCTTGCCGCTTGGGTCGAGTTGGGCGCGCGCGACCTCGGGCCCGCGCGGCGGCGCGGCGAGCCGCTGTTCGACCTCATTCCGAGCATCGCCGCTCAATTCGCCGCGGCGCAGGGAACGGCGAATGCCGTCGAGGATCTGGGACCTGCCGGCGTTCATGGCTTCGTGCGTGTTCCTCCATGCCGCGTCCACTGAGCATGGAATGTGCCGCCGCGTTGCGGGGCGGGGAAGTCACGAAACCGCGTCCAGCCGCCGGCGAGCGGCAGGCTGCGATAGCGGCCGTCGGCACGGCCGAACAGCGCCAGCAGCCGGTTGGCGAGCGCCGTGGCACGGCGATAGAGCTTGGGCCGGCGGGCGAAGAAAGCCCACAGCGCCAGGCCCTGGCGCACCGGGCGCGGCGTCAGATGGCGCTCGAACTCGCGCTCGCGCCAATGACGCATCAGGCTGGGCAGCGGGATGCGTACCGGGCAGACGCTTTCGCAACGGCCGCAGAAGGTCGAGGCGTTGGGCAGGTTGCCGGCCTCCTCGACGCCGATCAGCTGCGGCGTCAGGACCGCGCCGATCGGGCCGGGATAGACCCAGCCATAGGCATGGCCGCCGATCGCGCCATAGACCGGGCAGTGGTTCATGCAGGCGCCGCAGCGGATGCAACGCAGCATGTCCTGCATCTTGGTGCCCAACACCGAGGAGCGGCCGTTGTCGAGGATCACCACGTGATAGGACGACGGCCCGTCGAGATCGCCGTCGCGCTTGGGCCCGGTGTTGAGCGAGGTGTAGGCCGACGATTCCTGACCCGTAGCCGAGCGCGCCAGCACGCGCAGCAGCACCGCCGCATCCTCGAGCGTCGGGATCACTTTCTCGATGCTGGCCAGCACGATCTGCATCCTGGGCAAAGTGTTGGAGAGGTCGGCATTGCCCTCGTTGGTCACCAGCATCGACGAGCCGGTCTCGGCGACCAGGAAATTGGCGCCGTTCAGCCCGACATCGGCGTCGATGAACTTCTGGCGCAGCACGTAGCGCGCCTCGGCGACGAGATCGTTACGCTCGGTGAGCCGCTTGGTGAAGCCGAGCTTCTTGTGGTGCTCGAAGAAGGTGTCGGCCACCTGATCCTTGGTGAGATGCACGGCCGGCGCGATGATGTGGCTGGGCGGCTCATGCCGCAGCTGGATGATGTACTCGCCGAGGTCGGTCTCGACCGGCTCGACGCCGATCGACTCGAGGTGCTCGTTGAGGCCGATCTCCTCCGACACCATCGACTTCGACTTGGCAATAGTGCGCGCGCCGACGCTCTTGCACAGGTCGGCGATGATGCGCCGCGCATCTGCGGCCGTCGGCGCCCAGTGCACGTGGCCGCCGAGCGCGGTCACCTTGCGCTCGAACTCCTCGAGGTAGAAATCGAGATTGGCCAGCGTGTGGTTCTTGATGTCGCGCGCGCGGTCGCGCAGCGCCTCGAACTCGGGCAGCCGTTCGGCCGCCTGACGCCGCCGCTCCGAGAAGCCCACCTTCAGCTTGGCGAGCGAATCCTGCAGGTTGGGATCGGCCAGCGCCGCCGCGACATTGGCGCTGAAGCTGTGCGCGGTGGATTGCATCAGCGCCCCGCTCCCGACTTGCCGGACTCGGCTTCGCCGATCGGCGGCAAGCTTCCCATGTCGGCCAGCACCTCGGCGACATGGCGCACGCGCACGGCGCTGCCTTCGCGCTGCAGCTTGCCCGCCATGTTCATCAGGCAGCCGAGATCGCCCGCCAGCAAGGTGTCGGCGCCGGAAGCGGCGACGTCGGCCGATTTCTCGCCGACCATGGCATTGGAGATCTCGGGATACTTGACGCAGAACGTGCCGCCGAAGCCGCAACAGACCTCCGGCGTCGTCATCTCGCGCAAGGTGAGCCCCTCGACCGAGGCGAGCAGGCGGCGCGGCTGTTGCTTGATGCCGAGCTCGCGCAGGCCGGAGCAGGAATCATGATAGGTCACCGCGCCGTCGTACCGCGCCGCCACCTTCTGGAGGCCCAGGACGTCGGCCAGGAAGGCAGTGAGTTCGAACGTGCGCGCGGCGAGATTTTCGGCGCGGGCCTTGAGCGCAGGATCGTCCTCGAACAGCGCCGGATAGTGATGCGAGATCATGCCGCCACACGAGCCGGAGGGCACGACGACCGCCTCGAAGCCTTCGAACGCCTCGATCACCTGGGCTGCGATGGCGCGCGTGGTGGCCCGGTCGCCGGAATTGTAGGCCGGCTGGCCGCAGCAGACCTGCAACGGCGGGACCTCGACCGAGCAGCCGGCATCCTCGAGGAGCTTGATTGCGGCAAAGCCGACGCTTGGCCGAAACAGGTCGACCAGGCAGGTGACGAACAGGGCAACGCGCTTGGGTCGCGACGCGCCGGCGGGGAACAAAGTGGACACCGCGCCACCATGGCAGCGCCTCAAAAGCCGTTCAACGGCGCAAAACGCCCGATTTTGAAGGAACTTCGGCTCGATTAAGCCCATTATGACAGAAGTGATTCGGACGCTTCTTTTGTTGTTGGCCTTGGTCCCGAGCGTGGCCGCCGCCCAGCAATCGGCCCAGCAGGCTTTCGCCTTGTCGCCGCCCTGCCAGGGCCCGCCACGGCCGGGCTACGGCGAGATCGGCGGGGCGCCGGCCATCGCGACCTGGAGCGAAGCCGACAGCCGGGCGTGGCAGGCGGCGCCCTGCCTGCAATGGAATGCGGGCGCGCATCCGCGCATGGTGACCGCGCTCGCGGCGTCGCTGCATGCCACGTCGCTCGACGATTTGCTGGCCCGCTATGGCGCGCTGTCGCGCTACAACACGATCCGCTACTGGTCGACCCTGCGCCAAGCTTGGGACGAGCTGGTGAGCCATGCCGGCTTCACCGACGGACCGGCCGCCAACTACTCGCATCCCGACCTCACGCCGGACCAATTCGCCACCGGGCGGGAATTCTACTACTACGAGATCGACCATGTCGGCCGGACGGTCCACCGCCTGACCGTTCGGCGCCGGACAGCCGACAGTGTCGAACTTGCGACCGAGAACCTGACACCGGTGCGCTTCGGCATCTTCACGATCTTCGAGCCGCACGCGCTGCGGACCGCCACCTTCATCGATCGTCGCGGCCCCAACGATTGGGGCTACTACCAGACCATCGGCGTGGGCGAAGGTTCGGACTTCATCGCCGTCCGCAGCGCATCGCCCTACATCAACCGGCTGACGGCATTCTATCGCTACATGGCCGGCATCCCGACCGACAGCCTGCCGCCCGCTGCGCCGCACTGAACTTGCGCGTCAGGTCTTGTTCGGCACCAGCACGATCGCCCGGCCGACGGCGATCATTCGACCGGCCCAGTCGGCGGCCTGGTTGCCCGCACCATAGAACACGTCGCCGCGGGCCGGCCCCTTGATGGCGGCGCCGGTGTCCTGCGCGACCATGAGGCGGCGGTAGACTTCCGACGCGCCGGGCTTGCCGAGCAGCGGGCGCGACGTGTCGATCCAGACCGGCGTGCCGAACGGCGTGAACGAGGCGTCCACGGCAAGGCTGCGCTGGGCGGTGAGCGGCACGCCCTCCGAGCCGGTCGCCACCATGCTCTTGGTGTCCTTGAAGAAGATATAGCGCTCGTTCTTGCGCATGACTTCGCGGCCCTTGGTCGGGTTGCGGCGCAGCCAATCGCGGATCGCGGGCCAGGTGACGTCGTCGCGCTTCAGGACGCCCATTTGGGCGAGCACGCCGCCGATCGCCGTGTACTGGCGGTTGTTGGAGCCGTCGAAGCCCAGGCTGAGCGTGCCGCCTTCGGCGAGATGGACACGGCCGTTGCCCTGTACCTGTGCTTCGAACAGGGCCACCGGATCCTGCACCCAGACCAGCTCCAGGCCCTTGCCCTTGAGCGCGCCCTGCTCGATCTCGGCGCGAGTGTAGTAGGGCTTGTCGGTGAGGTCCGGCGGGTGGCGGTAGACGGGGACGGTGAAGATCCGGGACGGCGCGCGGCTGCCGCGCAGATCGGGCTCGAAATAGCCGGTGAAATTGCCGGGCGCCTGCACGACCAGCGGCCGGAAATTCTCCTCGAAGAAATGGCGAGCGGCGCGATTGTCGCCGGCAGGGACGGCGCCGGCGGCGTCGCAGATCCGCTTCCACTCGCCCGCCGTCACGATCTTCTCGCCGCCGTCGGTGACGATCTTGGTATCGGCACTGACGACGAGCTTGGGGCACGAGTGGCGGAAGGCGACCAGCGCCTCGAAATGCTTGTCGTCCGCCCAACCGGCGATCTCGTTGTAGGAAATGGGGGCCATTCCGACCCGGTTCTGGGCGGCGCTTCCCTCATTTCCTGCGCACGCCGACAGAAGGCTGGCGGCCGCGAGCAACGCCGTGCCCACAGCCGGAACGGTCCACCGCATTCGGAACGTGCCTCCCCCTTCAGCCTTCGCTTTCGGTCTTGATCAATACCCAGTTTGGATCGCTGGACTTGGTATCACGCCGGAACGTCCAGAGATCGATCACCCGCTGAACTTCGTTCGGATTGCCGTCGGCCACCTGGCCTTCGCTGTTGCGCGTGACGTTGATCTGCTCGGTCACGAAGCGGACCGTCACCACTGCGTTGCTGCCCTGCATCTCGGCGGCATAGATGTCAGAAGCCTCGAAGCCGATCAGCGTCGTATCCGCCTTCTCGCGCTTTTCGTTGCGCGCACGAATCGCCGATTCGAAGCTGCTGAATGTCTGGTTGTCGAGAAGCGGCCGCAGTGCTTGCGTCTCACCCCTGGCGAAGGCCTCGACGATCGTGGTGAAGGCCGAGCGCGCGCCGGCGGCAAAGGCGAGGGCGTCGAAGCGCGGGTCGGCCGATTTGATTGCAGCGACGCCCGCTGTCGCATTCGGCGTCACGGTGGCGCGGATGCCGCCGGGACCGTTGATTGGCGCCGAGGCGCGGGGCGTTGAATTGGGCAGAGGCACGACATTGTCGTTTCCGGACGGCGCGTCGGTGCCGATGCGGGGCGGTGCCGCCGGCGGCGGCGCGGGCGGAGTGAACGGGTCGCGCGCCGGCGGCCGCTCGTTGCCCGTGCGTTTGCCGAGGACGGCCCGCAGCCGCAGGATCAGGAAAACCGCGACCAGGCCGATCAGGATGATGTCGTAGTTGTTGCCCACAATGGCCTCGCTGCGAGTTACATAGGCCCCGATTGGGGAAAGGGCAAGGCAAGCGCCCTGTTTTGGGCCTGCCACGACAGCCCGGTGTGAGCCACCGAACCACCCTTGCCGGACCGCGCAAAATCAACGCTTTTCCAACCAAAGGCTGGTCGACATCGCCTCCAGTCGATGTGGCAACCGCGCGACCAGCGAGCGGCGGAGCCGGTCGGCCAGCGCCCGCTCCGCCCACACGCTCGAGAACAGCGGGGCGTAGGCACCGGCCGCGAGCAGTGGCGCGACGCCTTGCTGCTCGTTGTAGTTGCGCCAACCCCAGATAGCCGGATAGTCGAACGGCAGGAAGATGTCGTGGATGTGCACCAGCACACCGGCAGGCAAGCGCGGCAGCACGCGATTGATCAGCAGGTCGACGTCGCTGCCCGGCATCAGGACATGGCTCGAATCGATGAACAGCACGTCGCCGGCAACGAGCGCGTCGAACGGGGCGTCGGGTGCCGTCTGCAAGGTCGAGGGCACGATACGCACGCCGGCAAGGCCCGCGATATCCGCGCGTGGCGCCGGATCGATCGCCCACAGTTCGCCGCTTCCGGCGAGGGCACGCGCCAGCACGCGCGTGGAATGGCCGGAGCCGACTTCGACGATCCGGCGCGGCTTGCGCGCCCGCACCAGCGCGTAGGCGACGGCAGCGTCGAGCCCCGGAAACCACGATTGATCGAACAGAGCCTGCATGCTCGTCAGTTCGGTTGCTTCAGCATCGACCAAGTCGAGAATGGAGAGGAAGGCCGCTTGCCTGTCGCGGAAAAGCGCTTCGATCGCGGGATAGGGAGGCTGCGCGCCGGCCGGCGGCAAGACCCGGGCGTAGCGATGCGGGATGAACCAGCCGCGCGGCGCCAATCCAAGGATGGTCGGCAACCCGAGCGCAAGGCGCCGCCAGCGGCCGCGCCAGCTCACCGGTTCTGTCACGCGCCGCCGCCCGCTGGACCGGTCACGGGCTGAGCGTCAGGCCCTCATGGGCCACCAGCACGCGGGGCAGGCCGTTGGCGGCAGTGCCGGGCCGCAACTGTGCGGCTTCGCGCGCGATGCCGTCCATGAAGGCGTCGTCGTGGCTCGGATCGTGATGGAAGATCGCCAGGGTGCCGACGCCGGCGGCGTCGGCGACGCGCACACCCTCCTGCCAGGTCGAGTGGCCCCAGCCACGGTAGCGCGGATATTCGGCATCGGTGTAGCTCGAATCGTAGATCATGACGTCGGCGCCGCGGCACAATTCAACGATGGTCTGGTCGCGCTGCCCTTCGCGATGCTCGGTGTCGGTGATGTAGCAGATCGACTTGCCGGCGTGCTCGATACGATAGCCGGTGGCCCCGTTGGGGTGATGGAGCGGTGCGGTGCGCATCGCGACCGGTCCGCAGCTCAGCGTCTGGCCGGACTTGAACTCCTTGAAGGCGACCGAGGCGTGGAAGACGTCGAGCGTGACCGGATAGATCGGCGCCTGCATGAGCTTGCTCACGACGTTCTTCAGCGTGTACGGCGCCTCGAGGTGCCCGGCCCACAGGCGCACCGAATTGCGCGCCTCGAACAGCGGCGCGAAAAAGGTGAGGCCCGACAGATGATCGAGGTGCGTGTGGGTGAAGTAGATGTCGAGGTCGAGCGGCGATTGGCGGGCGAGCTCGAGGCCCAGGGTGCGAATACCGGTGCCGGCGTCGAGGATCAGGCGGCGTCCCGCTGCGGTCACTTCCAGGCAGGACGTGTTGCCGCCGTACCGTGCATATTCCGGACCGGCGCACGAGATCGATCCGCGCACGCCCCAGAAGCGGACTTTCAAACCGTCGGCCAAAAACCAGTCCCCGAGTTGCCTGACGCCACCAGAGTCCACAGGCGACGACCCGCGTCAACCGAGGTGAAGAGGAAGGTTCGGCCACAATCCTGCCCGGTTGTTCGGCCGGCCGCCGTCTGCGGTTGTCCCCGATTATTGCACTGGTTCTTGCACAGTACGGGCCAATTGGCGGTTCGGATGCGTTGCCTGCCAGCCGGTTCGAGGTGATACTTGCCGTATGAATATCGCCAACCAGCCGGCCCGTACGGTCGTCGCGGCCCCGCCCATGCGCCGGGCCAAGTTCGCCATTGGCCAGGTGGTGAAGCACCGCATCCACCCCTTTCGGGGCGTGATCTTCGACGTCGATCCGGTGTTCTCCAACACCGAGGAATGGCTGGCGTCCATTCCGGAGGAAGTCCGGCCGCGCCGCGATCAGCCCTTCTATCATCTGCTGGCCGAGAATGCGCAGACGACCTATGTGGCTTACGTATCGGAGCAGAATTTGCTGCCCGACGACACCGGCAAGCCGGTGGCTCACCCGCAGGTGCCGCACTTCTTCAAGGAGCTGAAGCGCGGCCAATACATCCGTCGCGATCGAGCGCTTCACTAAGCGCGACGGCGCCGCATCGGCCGGCCGCCGCGAATGGAACATGGCTGATGAAACGGGGAATTGCTGAAAGGCTCACCGTTGCGATGACGGCTGTGGAGCGCGAGCTGGATGAGCTGGCCAACGTCATTGTGGCGGTGGAGGATGAAACTGAGCCCGACCTCATGCTTCAGGCATGGGGAGAGGCGGTCCACTTGCTGCACATGGATTATCAACGTGGCCGTGGCACGGCACCATCCGGACCTGCATCCTGAAGTGCGGCTCAGTTCAGCGGGAACGGGAAGTACTTCGCGTTGATCTGCTTGTAGGTGCCGTCGCTGATCATCTCGGCGATCGCTTTGTTGAACGCCTCGCGCAGCTTGATGTCCTCGCGCCGCAAGCCGGCCGAGATGCCGATGCCGAGCGTCTGCGCGTCCTTGATGTCCTGGCCCACGATCTCGCAGCACTTGCCCTCGGTCTTCTGACTCCACAGCCAGAGCTGCACCTTGTCGCCGAACACCGCGTCGACTTCGCCGGCGGCCAGCGCCGCCAGCTCGTCGGCGACGCTCGTGTAGCGCTTGATCTGCGCCGAGCGGCGGAAGCTCTTGTCGAGCCAATCAGCATGCATGCTGTCCTTCTGCACGCCGATCTTCTTGCCGCGCAACAGCGCCGGCGGCCCGTCGAACGGCGCGCCCTTGGCGGCAATGAAGGCCCCGGGCGACAGGTAGTAGCGGCGCGACATGCCGAGCCGTCGCCGGCGCTCACTCGTGACCTCGAGCGACGACATGACGATGTCGAACTTCTTGTCGAGCAGGCCGGGAATAAGGTCGTCCCATTTGTAGACCGCGAACTCGCATTCGGCCTTCATGCGCTCGCAAGCCTCCTGCGCCAGGTCCATCTCGAAGCCGGCCGGCAAGCCTTTGCGATCGAGATAGTTGAACGGCGGGAACGCTGCCTCGGTGGCGATGGTAATCTTGAACGCAGGCGGCGCGAACGGCGATTTGGGCGGGGGCTTGGCGGCCGGCGGCTTGGGCGCCGCTGCGCGGGTAACGGGCACGGGCTTGGGCTCGGCCCACGCCGCTCCCGTGGCCGCGGCACACAGCACCAGCAGGAGCGCCCAAACCCTCATGCGACCAGACGCTCGAGCACGGCGTTGAGACGCTGCCGGCCGGCGGGCGTCGCCGAAAGGTGTGTTTTGCTGACGTCGAGGAAGCCCGCCTTGGCCAGCGGCTCGATCCGGCTCTCGCCCAAGGCCTGCACCGGATCGGCTCCGGTGACGCTCGCAAACAACGCGCGGTCGATGCCGCTCGTCACGCGCAGCCCCATCATCAGCGCTTCCTCCAGCAGATCCCGCCCCCTCACCATCGACGTCTCCGCCGTGCCGTGGCCGTCCCGTTCTACGGCCTCTAGCCAGGCTTCAGGACCACTAAAACGTCGCCGCGCGATCTTGCCGCCCTCCCCGGCAAAGCGCCCGTGCGCGCCGGGCCCGACGCCGACGTAATCCTGATAGCGCCAGTAGATCAGATTGTGCCGGCATTCGGCGCCTGGGCGTGCGTGGTTGGAGATCTCGTAGGCTGGCCGGCCGGCGGCGGCGAGACGCTGTTGGGTGACCTCGAACAGGCGGGCGGCCTCCTCCTCACCAGGAAGCACAAAGGCGCCGCGCGCATGCTCGGTGAAGAAGCGCGTGCCGCGCTCGATGGTGAGCTGGTAGAGCGACAGGTGCTCGCCCGCCAGCGCCAGCGCACGATCGAGCTCGGCCTCCCAGGCGTCGAGCGTTTGGCCCGGCCGCGCATAGATCAGGTCGAACGAATATCGATCGAAATGCCGGCGGGCCGTATCGAGCGCTGCAAGCGCCTCCTCGACCGAATGTTGGCGGCCGAGGAATTTCAGCGCGGCCGGGTCGAGCGCCTGCAGGCCGAGCGACACGCGATTGACGCCGGCCTCCTTCAATTGGGCAAAACGCGCCGCTTCCACCGAGGTCGGATTGGCTTCGAGCGTGATCTCGAGGTCGTCCGCCGTGTGCCACAGCTCGCGCACGCCGTCGATCAGCGCGGCCACCGTCTCGGCCTCCATCAGCGACGGCGTGCCGCCGCCGAAGAAGATCGTCTCGACCCGTCGGCCCGGCGCCTCGAGAGCGGCGTGTTGCAATTCCCGCAGCAGGGCGCCGCGCCAGCGCGCCTGCTCCACGCCCTCGCGTACATGCGAATTGAAATCGCAGTACGGGCACTTCGATTTGCAGAATGGCCAATGGATGTAGACACCAAGAGGCGTCATTTGAAGCAGGCCTCGACCAGCATCCGAAAAGCGCGCCCGCGATGGCTGATCGCGTTCTTCTCGGCCTCGCTCATCTCGGCCGTGGTGCGCGTCTCGCCGACTGGCTGGAAGCAGGGATCGTAGCCGTGGCCGCCGGTGCCGCGAGGCGGCCACACGATCCGCCCGTCACAGGTGCCGTGCACCAGTTCGAGATGCTCATCCGGCCAGGCGAGCGCCAACACGCAGTGGAAGGTCGCAGCGCGCGCGGTGTCGGTATCGGGAATATGGCGCTTGGCGAACTCGTCCTGGATGCGCCGCATGGCGACCATGGGGTCGCGGCCCGGGCCTTCCCAATCGGCGCTGTAGACGCCGGGCTGACCGTCGAGCGCCTTCACGCTGATGCCGGCGTCGTCGGCCAGCGCGGGCAGGCCTGAGGCGCGTGTGGCGGCCAATGCCTTGATCGTTGCGTTCTCACGATAGGTCGTGCCGGTCTCGGGCGGCGCCGGCAGGCCGAGATCGGCGGCCGAGACGATCTCGATGCCGAACGGGGCCAGCATGGTCCTGATCTCGCCAGCTTTGCCGCGATTGTGGGTGGCCACGACCAGCTTGGCGCCGGTGAAGCGGCGGGCCATCAGGGCCTGCCGATGGCGACACGCTGCAGCCGGGTGAGTTCGGCCACGCCCTTCTTGGCCAGCCCCAGCAATTCCATGAATTGCGGCTCGCTAAACGGCCTTTCCTCCGCGGTTCCCTGCACCTCGACGATACCGCCATCGCCGGTCAGCACGAAATTGGCATCGGCCTGGGCTTTGGAATCTTCGGGATAGTCGAGGTCGAGCACCGCCGTTCCCTCCCAGATGCCGCACGACACGGCGGCGACCTGGCCGGTGATCGGATTGGCGGCGAGCTTGCCTTCCTTGACCAGCCGCTCGTAGGCGAAATGCAGCGCGACCCAGGAGCCCGTGATGCTCGCAGTGCGCGTGCCGCCGTCGGCCTGCAGCACATCGCAGTCGATGTTGATCTGGCGCTCGCCCATCGCCGACAGGTCGACCACGGCGCGCAATGCGCGGCCGATCAGGCGCTGGATCTCCTGCGTGCGGCCCGACTGCTTGCCGCGCGCGGCCTCGCGATCGGTTCGGGTGTGGGTCGAGCGCGGCAGCATGCCGTATTCGGCGGTCACCCAGCCGCGGCCCGAGTTGCGCATCCACGGCGGCACCTTTTCGTCAACCGAGGCGGTGCACAGCACGTGGGTGTCGCCGAACTTGATCAGGCACGAGCCCTCGGCATGGCGCGAGAAGCCGGGTTCGAGGGAAACCTTGCGCAGCTGGTCGGGGGCGCGGCCTGACGGGCGCATGTCTTGCTCCTGATGATTGGGGAGGCTTATGGCCAATGCCGGCGGTCAGGACAAGCTGGCAGGATAGGGCAATCTACTCGTTGGCGCGGACTTTCCAGCCCCGCTTGCGATAGCCGTCCCGGATGATGTTGACCATTATCGTGCCCTGGAACGCGATCGCCGCCGGGACGCCGACCAGGATGACGAAAAACTGCTGTTTGGCCGGCAAGACGAACGAGGTCACGGCGGAAACCGCCACCAACAGGATGGCAAGGCCGATATTGATCGCCAGGGCCAGGAGCGCCCGGACGCCCATTCCCTTCCAGATCACGTAGATGAAGCCCAAAAGGCCGGCCCAAAGGTATGACCACCGGCCAACGAATATATTGTGTTCGGTCTTGGGGTCCTGAAAGCGGTAGCGAGCGAAGAACACAGCCTGATCTTACTACAGGGCCATACTTTCGGACACCTTAAGGCGCTTCCCCTACGTTGACCGGCATTGCCGCAATACCTACATTTTTCACCATGGCGATCCATCGCCTCAACCTTCCAGCGACCGGCCCCAAGGAGCCGACATCCGGTGTGCAGCGCCAGGCCGCCTCGGTCGCCGAGCTGAACGACCGGGCGCGCGAAGTCTTGCGTCTCGTCGTTGAGAGCTATGTCGAGACCGGCGAGCCGGTCGGTTCACGCTCGCTGACACGACGCATCACCGAGACGCTATCGCCGGCGACCATCCGCAACATCATGGCGGACCTGCAGGACCTCGGCCTGCTCTACGCGCCGCACACCTCGGCCGGCCGGTTGCCAACCGAGGCGGGGCTGAAGCTGTTCGTCAACGGACTGCTGGAGGTCGGCAACATCTCGGAAGACGAGCGCGAGAGCATCGAGGCGCGCTGCGCTGCCGTCGGCCGCAGCGTCAACGAAGCGCTCGAACAGGCGACGAGCCTGCTGTCCGGGCTATCGCGCTGCGCCAGCCTGGTGATGGCGCCCAAGACCGAGCAGCCGCTGAAGCACATTGAGTTCGTCTATCTCGGCCCGGGCCGCGCGCTGGTCGTCACCGTCAACCAGGCCGGCCAGGTCGAGAACCGCCTGATCGACATCCCGATCGGCATGCCGGCGTCGGCGCTCGTGGAAGCGACCAATTATCTCAATTCCAGACTGATCGGCCGCACCTTCGAGGAAGCACGCCGCCAGATCCAGGAGGACCTACGGCGCAAGCGCACCGAGCTGAATGAACTCACCGCGCGCGTGATCGAATCGGGCTTGGCGAGCTGGGCCGGCGAGCCGGGCAGTGCGCTGATCGTCCGCGGCCAGGCGCGCCTGCTCGAAGACATCACCGCGATCGCCGATCTCGAGCGTGTGCGCGCCCTGTTCGATGCGCTGGAGCGCGGCGAAAGCTTCGTGCGCCTGCTCGAGCTCGCCAATGCGGGCGAAGGCGTGCAGATCTTCATCGGCGCCGACAATCCGCTGTTCGCCAACACCGGCTGCTCGATGGTCGTGGCCCCATTCCGCGATTCACAGGAGCGCATCCTGGGCGCCATCGGCGTGATCGGTCCGACGCGGCTCAACTATGCGCGCATCATCCCGCTGGTCGATTATACCGCGCGCACCATCAGCCGCATGGTCGGTTAGCGGCTACCAGTCCTTCTCGTCGAAATCTTCGAACTGCTTCATGTCGTCGTCATCCGACGAGGCGGTTTTCTGTTCTGCCGACGGCAGCGACAACACGCGCAGCCGCGTGTTCGGTGTGAGAAGCGGCAGCAATTCGAGCAGGTCCTGGCGGGCGAAGGCCACGCAACCGCGCGTCGGGCCCATGTCGTCCCGCGCGATATGCAGGAAGATTGCGCTGCCCCATTCGCCCTCGGGCGGGTCGTCGTTGTAGCCCACCACCACGACGACATCGTACAGCCCGTCCTCGCGCCACATCTTCTCGTGGCTCCATTCGTTGGGGATGCGCACCAGCCGGTTGTAGGACGGCGATCGCGGGTCGTCGCACCAGCCGTCGTGCTCGTTGATCGGTCGCGCCGGCAGGGCCGATTTGGGCAGGACCAGCCGGTCGTTGCGGAAATAGATGTGCCGCAGAGGGTATTCCCCGGCCGGCGTGGCGGCATCGCCCTCGACCTTGTCTTCCCGTACGCCGCCGGCGCCCAACGCGCAGCGCCAGCGCCTTGCCCCAAGGATCGCCCAGCCGAGCGCCGAATCGCCAGTGTCGGCCTGCACGGTCAAAACGTCGGGATCGGACATTGAATCGGCTTCCATCGGGCTCCATAAAGGCTCGCGTTTCGAGGAGATATAAGGATATGGGCTATGTCGTGAAAGCGCCGGCCACGGTCGGCGTTCCGGTCCACGGGACCTCCGATCTGTTCCCGGTGCGCCGCATTTTCTGCGTCGGCCGCAATTACGCCGCCCACGCCCGGGAAATGGGCCATGATCCCGACCGCGAGCCGCCGTTCTTCTTCACCAAGCCGGCCGACGCCATCGTGATCTGCAACGACCCGAAGAACCCCACCAGGATCCCCTATCCGCCGGCGACCAAGAACCTGCACCATGAGATGGAGCTCGTCGTCTGCATGAAGTCGGGCGGCGCCAATATCCCGGTCGAGAAGGCGCTCGATCATGTATTCGGCTATGCCGTCGGTCTCGACATGACGCGCCGCGACCTGCAGAACCAGGCCAAGGACATGGGACGGCCCTGGGACATGGGCAAGGGTTTCGACCAGTCCGCGCCCATCGGCACGATCTATCCGGCGAGCCAGATCGGCCATCCGGACAAGGGCACCATCCAGCTCGACGTCAACGGCAAGACCCGCCAGAAGTCGGACCTCAACGCGCTGATCTGGAGCGTGCCCGAGACGATCTCCTATCTCTCGGGCCTGGTGAGCCTGGCGGCCGGCGACCTGATTTACAGCGGCACACCGGAGGGCGTCGCCGCCGTTGTTGCGGGCGACACCTTGCAGGGCTTCGTCGACAAGTGCGGGACGGTGAGCGTCACTTACACCTGAGCGTCGCGTCCGATCACAATTGCTGCGCCCTGAAGGTGTCGCAGCTCTTGATGTCGCCGGTCTGAAGGCCGCGCTCCAGCCAGCGCACGCGCTGTTCGCTCGTGCCGTGAGTGAAGCTGTCGGGCACGACCCGACCTTGCGCTTGCTGCTGCAGGCGGTCGTCGCCGATCGAGGTTGCGGCGGTGATCGCCTGTTCGACGTCGCCGTCGGTGAGTTTCAGGCGACCTTGGTCGTGTTCGGCATGATAGGCCCATACGCCGGCAAGGCAGTCGGCCTGCAGCTCGGTGCGCACCGACAGTGCGTTTGCGTCGCGCCGGCTCATTTGTGAGGAGAGCTGGGCCACCTTGCCGGAAATGCCCAGCAGGTTTTGCACATGATGGCCGACCTCGTGGGCGATCACATAGGCCTGCGGGAACTGCCCGGGCGCGTGAAAGCGCTGCGCGAGCTCGTCGAAGAACGACAGGTCGATATACACGCGCTGATCGGGTGGACAGTAGAACGGCCCCATCGCCGCACTGCCGCGGCCGCACTGGGTTTGCGTTGCGCCGCGATACAGGACCAGCCGTGGCGGCACATAATGCTGCCCCATCTGCTGGAAATAGCTGCCCCACACGCTCTCGGTGCTGCCCAGCACGCGCGCCACGAACTGGGTCTCGGGGTCGCTGGCGGTGGAACGCGTGGCCGAACGCGTCTGCGCCGGGACGGAGCCCGAGTTCGCTCCGGTGATGCTGTCGAGCAATCCGCCCGCGCCGCCGTTCAGCACGATCATCAGGATAATGAAGGCCACGATGCCGAAACCGCCGCGGAACAGGGGCAGGGGAATGGGCAGGCCGAAGCCGCCGCCGCCGTAGCCAAAACCGCCGAAACCACCGCCGCCAAAGCCGCCGCCCATGCCACCGAAGCCGCTACCGTCGCCGCGGCGATCCTCGATGTTGGTGCTCTCCGGACCTTCCAGCTCCATGGCAGGGCCTCCGTTGTCTAACTATATTGCCGGGCAATGAGTCTCAGCATCGCCACCTGGAACATCAACTCGGTCCGCCTGCGCATCGCCAATGTCGAACGCTACCTCAGGCTGCGCAAGCCCGACGTTCTCTGCCTACAAGAGACGAAGTGTCCCGATGAGCACTTTCCCCACATGGCGTTCGAGGTGCTGGGATACAAGCACCGGCTGATCCAGGGCATGAAGTCCTACAATGGCGTCGCCATCCTTTCCAAAGTGCCGTTCCATGCGATGTCGATCCATCATCGCTGCGGCAAGGAGGATTGCAGGCACATCGAGGTCGCGCTCGACGTCAGCAGCGATCCCATCCTGCTCGACAATCTCTATATCCCGGCGGGTGGCGACGTTCCCGACCCCGCCCAGAACGTGAAGTTCGCGCACAAGCTCGATTTCTACCGTGAGATCGCGGATTGGTATGTCAATCGCAGGCCGAAGAAGGGCGCCCGCAAGGGCCTGCGTCGCATCGCCGTCGGCGACCTCAACGTGGCGCCGCTCGAGCACGACGTCTGGAGCCACAAGCAGCTTCTGAGCGTGGTTTCGCACACGCCCATCGAAGTCGAGCTGTTCGGCAAGATGATGGCGGCGATGGACTGGATCGACGTGCCGCGGCGCTTCGTTCCGGCCGACACCAAGCTTTATTCCTGGTGGAGCTACCGCAACAACGATTGGCGCAAGTCCAATCGCGGGCGCCGGCTCGACCATATCCTGGCCAGTCCCGCCCTGCAGGGCACGATCAGCAGCCACAAGATCGACATGGACCTGCGCGACTGGGACAAGGCCTCCGACCACGTGCCGGTCATGGCGACATTCGAGGTCTAGGGAAAGGAAGCGCCAGCATGTTCCACATCATCGGCATCATCCTGATCGGCTTCGTGATCGGCCTGCTGGCGCGCTGGATCGGTCCTGGCCCGCACCTGCACGGCTTCTGGATCACGGTCCTGATCGGCATCGTCGGCTCGGTGATCGCCACGTACGGTGGCCAGGCGCTCGGCATCTACCGGGTCGGCCAGCCGGCGGGCTTCATCGGTTCGGTGGTCGGTGCAATCGTGCTGCTGGCGCTGGTGCGCCTGTTCGGCCACTAACCCGCTCGATAGATAAAATACCGGTCTCTCGGGACGCCGGGAGGATCAGGCTCGCGCCGCCACCGCGCCACGTCGAGCGGCTGGTTGGCGAGGACGTAGCCGCCGCGCGCGACCAGCGTATCGAGCGCAGGACCGAGCCATTTCCCCATCGCCATGTTGGCTGCATGATCGCCGGTGCCGAGGTCGGTGTGGATCAGGGCCGCACTGGCGCCGAGCCTCGCCGCCGCCAGCGGGATCGTCTTGTCGGCGTCGCCCGAGAACAGCCGGTCGTCCGGTGGAATGCAGTCGGGGTGGGCCGCCACCTTGCGTTCGAACACGTAGATATCGCGACCGGGAAAGAGCTCACGCAGGTGATCGTAGGTACGGCCGTTGCCGAGGCCGACTTCGAGGATCGGGCCGGGAATGCGTTCGATGACGGGTTTAAGGAAATTGAGGCAGTCGCGCTGCGCCTGCATGCGCGCGATGAAGCTGTCGAGCCGGCTCATGTCTCGTCTTGTCAGGCGGCCCTGTTGGCGGTGGCGGCGCGCAGCTTCTTGTTGGTGTCCTCCAGGCGGTGCGCCAGCTCCCGCATCATCTCGATCGCCATTTGCGGGAATTCGGTGACCAGCCGATAGAACATGTCCTTGGAGATCTTGAGCGTCGTGAGCGGCTCGCGCGCCTTGATGGTGGCGGTGCGCGGTACGTCGCCCAGGATCGCCATGTCACCCACGAAGTTGTTCTTCCTGAGCTGCGCCACGGTGATCTGACCGCCCGGCGAGTCGATCAGCACGTCGGCCACACCAGCCAGGATCACGTACATGGCGTCGCCCTGGTCGCCCTGATGGAACAGCTCCTGGCCCTCGGCGAAGGTCATGCGCTCGCCGGTGAAGGCCAACAGCTTGAGCTTGGCCGGCTCCATCTTGGCGAAGATCGGCACGCCCTTGAGAATCTCGACTTCCTCGTTGAGGTTCATCGCGTCCTCCTGAATTCCCCGTTACGCCGAGGCCATGAGCTCGGCGTACGCACCGCCACGCTGCTCCAATTCCTTGCGCGCTCCCTGCGCCACGACGCGGCCGCCCTCCATGACGATCACCTGGTCGAAGGCCTCGGCCTGGCTCGGCCGGTTCGCGATCCACACCACGCCGCGTCCATTGGCGGCCTGCAGGATGTTGTCGCGGATGCGGTCCTGGCTGCGCCCGTCGAACACCGCGACGGCCTCGTTGACGACCAGCATCTGCGGCCGCTTGACGAGCGCGCGGGCGATGCCGAGCTTCTGGCGCTGGGTCGCGGGCAAGCGCCGGCCGGCCACGCCGACATTGTAGTCGAGGCCGACATCGATCACCGCGTCGCGCAGCTTGAGCTCGGCCAGCACCTCCGACGTCAGCGTGCCGATGCGCTGATCGGCCTGTGCCTGGCCGTAGACCAGGCGGCCGAACAGCAGGTTGTCCTGCAGGGTGGCGGCGCTGTTGTAGCGCTGGAAATCGTAGAATTCGACGGCGCCGCGCAGGTGGCTGGGCAGGCCCTCGGCGAAAGCGCGGCGGGCCGCCAGGACGCGCTCTTCCATGGCCGCGTCGATCAGGCCGAGGCGATGGCGTGCCTCGATGTAGCGCAGCGGCAAGGTCATCAGGCGAGGCCGGTCGGCCTCGGGCACGGCCTCGACGCCCTTGCCGCCCAGACGCTGCAGCAGCAGACGGACATTGGGCAACTCGTCGGCCGAGATGAAGCTGTATTGCTCGAACAACGGGTTGTCGGGCGACAGGCCGGAGAAGAGCTCGACCATGGTTTCGGCGATCGACAGGCCCATCCGCAGCAGGTCGTGATCGAGCGCCGTGGCCTTCAGGACGGATTGCACGTAGGGATTGGCGGCGAGGCCGTCGCCGTCGAATTGCTTGCCGAGCGGCGTGCCGAACAGCAGGTTCTCCGCCACCGACAGGTTCTTGTTGTATTTCTCGGCGTTGAACGGCTCGACCAGGCCGGCATAAGCGGCGTCCTGCAACCGGCCGTGCATGGCATGCCGGGCGTGCAGGAACTTCTCGGCAAGGTCAGGCCGCCTGTTGGCATCGATCGTGCCGCGCAGGCCCAGCGAATAGATGTCTTCATCGAACTCGACCTGCTTCAAGGCATGCACGATGCAGGGCAGCAGGTCGGCGGGGCCGGTGGCCCCGGCGAGCTCATAGTCGATCCAGTCGGCATTGGGATCGAGGATCGGGTTCCCGGCGCGCTCGGACTCCTTCCAGAACGTCTCGCGCGCCGACCGTATCGAATCGTCATACGTCGCGGCCGCGATCGGCCGATGCTTGAGCCCGAACAGCAGATTGTCGCGGACGCTTTGTGGAAAGAGATAGGTATCCTGCCCGATATAGGCCGTGCGCGCGCCCAGAACGTATTCGGGAATGCTGTAGAAGTCGTTGCCGTCGATCTTGATCGTGCCGCTCGACGGCAGCACGAGCCGCGCCAGCACCTGGCCCAGCACGTCCTTCCCCGATCCGCCGCCGCCGATCACGGCGACCTTCGAATCGGTGGACAGCGTCAACGTGACCGAATC